>Ga0169931_10005053_pt1 | contig 20277 bp, 18 predicted proteins | sample Kivu_15m_20L_FD_129675 | JGI IMG/M metagenome (GOLD analysis project Ga0169931, IMG submission 129675) | Freshwater microbial communities from Lake Kivu, Western Province, Rwanda to study Microbial Dark Matter (Phase II) - Kivu_15m_20L... | ecosystem: Environmental > Aquatic > Freshwater > Lake... | reverse complement strand
GGTTTGGTGAATCTCGTCGGTCGGTATGAGACGTTGCAAGCAATTTAGGAACCGCCGGATACGTCAGTACGTCCGGTGGTGTGGGAGGACGGCGGGGCAATCCCGCCTCCTACCCGATCCCCAGATGCGATCCAGCACCCACGCTCCGCGGATCACCGGCGACGTGTTCGTCCCGTTCGCCGTCACCTTCAGCACGCCGGCCATGGTCATCACTCCGCCGCGATGGCTCCCCTTGGGCAACTCCGTGCGGCGAAAATGCAGACCGCTCACGCCCGCGATCCCGTAGTGCTTCGCAAGCCGCTCGTTGAGATAGGTGAAGCTCGAAGCCGTGAAGTTCACGAGGCTCCGGTCGTTCTTCAGCACGTCCTCGAAGAACAGATGCGTCTCCTTCACCATGCTCTCGCGGAGCATCTCGTCATACTCGGGGTACAACCGGAAGTCCGGGGCCGTGGAGTCGATGTCCCGCAGGGAGAGCCACTGGCCGAGGAAGTTCTCGGTGAATGCGGCGGCCTTCGGGCTCTTGAGCATCCGCTCGACCTGCTCGCGGAGCGTGGCCGCTTCGCCAAGTTTGCCCGCCGCCGCGACGCGAATCAGGTCGTCGTCCGGCATCGAACTCCAAAGGAAGTACGAGAGCCGCGAGGCGAGCGCGAAGTCGTTCAGCTTGCCCGCCGGCTCGCGGAGGAAGAGAAAATCCGGGGCGACGAGGATGCCCAGGAGCCCGACACGGACGGCTTGCTCGAAGGTCTGCTTCGCGTCCAGCTTCTTCCGCACCAGCGTGACGAACGGTTGAACTTCGGCGTCGGCCACGGGGCGGCGGAAGGCGCGGGTCGCGAATCGCTTCAGGATCCGCTCCGCGTCCGCGAGCGGGTCCTTCGAGGCCACCTCGAGCCGCTGCGAGTTGTTCGGCATCGGAACTTTCACCTGCGGCAGATCCCCGAAGATCGCCGTGTGGCTGGGTGGCGGCCACGACTCGTGCAACGGCCCCTCCACCTCCACCCACTCGACCGCGAGCCCCGGCCCCTCGTACTTCTCCGCGCCGATCTTGGTCACGGTCTGGGCGTTCGCCAGGCCATACGGGTGAATGCGGATCGTGCTGCGGGCCTCGAGGTGATCGGTCCACTCCGTCACGGTCGGGGCGCCCGGCTTCGCGTCGAAGTACCCGATGTGGTGGTTCTTCGTGGCCATGAGCATCGGCCCGGCATCGACGCGAAACGTGATCGGCTTCTCGCCGCTCTGCACGGCGTACGACGAAATGCGGAAGCGATACGTGCCGCGGTCCGGCGGATAAAACGGCGACACGACCACCGAGTTCCACGCGGACGAACTGAAACAAATCACCGTGTCGTCCCGCTTCCGATACACGCTTTCGGTGGACGATCGCACCTGATGCGTGTCCTTGAGGCTGTATCGCTTCTTGACGAGAGGCGGCTGAGGGCCGTTCGCGATGGCGAGCCCGAGCGCCTTGTCCGCCGCCTCCAGATACCGCTCCATGAGAAACGACGAGACATGCAGCGCCTCGCCGACATTGTCGAAGTTGTGGCTCGAGGTATCCGGAGGGAGCAGTTCCTGGAACTCGGCGCGGATGCCGAGCAGATCGCAAATGGTGCGTTCGTACTCGGCACGGTTCAACCGGCGCATCACGGTGCGTTCGGCGGCGGCGGCCGGGGTCGCGAGCAGCAGCAAGGCGAGGAGGGAGAATCGCATCCCGCGAGTATGACAGACCGCCGTGCGACCGCAATCGGATTCCAAGGACCGACTCCACCACCCAATGGCGGACTCACGTTCGCCGCTCGCCTGTCTTCGGCGGCAGGTTCGTTGCGACTCGCACGCGAAATTCGGCCCCGGCTCGCCTCCCGCGTTGTCCGGGATGGCCGCGGCGCGATAAACTGTCCGTTCGCAACACCGAGTGAATCACACCGATGAACGATCCTTTCGCGGACGACGGCTGGGACGAACTGACCAAGGAACTGGGTGTGGAGAAGGCTTCACCCGTTCCTCCGGAAGACGACGCCCCGCCGGAGCCGATGGACGACGAAGCCGTGGCCGGCGCCGGGGACGAATTCGATGCCGGGCTCGAACCCGACGCCGAGGCCCCGGACGGAGCCGAGGCGCCGGGCGACGAGCAACCCGGCACCGGGAAGAAGCGCCGACGCCGACGCCGACGCCGGAAGAAGGGGCCGGGCGAAGCGGAAAACGGCGACGAGGCCGCACCGACCGCCGAAGCCGAATCCGCTCCCACGGCCGAGCCCGAAGTTGAATCGAGCTTCGAGGACGAATACGAAACCGGGCCCGGTTCCGAGACCGACGAACTGACTCCCGTGCCCGTGGGCGCCGAGGAAGACACCGCGGGCGAGGCGCTCCGCGACCTCATCGCGAACTGGAACGTTCCCTCGTGGGACTCGATCATCACCGGGCTCCACCGCCCGGAACGCCACGAACGCTGATCCGAGCCGACGCGAGCCAGGGTGATTCCCATGTCCGAAGCGGTGATCGAGGTGGTGGGCGCGGATCAGTTGCCGCTCATCGTCGAGATGTTCAACAAGATCTTCCGGCCGGCGAAGACGCTGGAGACGTTCCAGCGCCGGTATCAGGGCCGGCACAACGTGCTCCAGCTTCTGGCGAAGGTGAAGGACGCCCCGGCCGGCTTCTTCCTCGGATATGAACTGAAGCCGGACACGTTCTACGCGTGGTTCTACGGGGTCTCGAACGAGTTCCGCCGCGACGGGATCGGCTCGCAACTCATGGAGGCGGCCCAAAAGTGGGCCGCCGAGAAGGGCTACGCCACCATCCGCCTCGAGTGCTACAACCACGTCCGCCCGATGTTGCACCTCGCCATCGACCTCAACTACGATATCGTCGGCATTCGCTGGGACCCGGCCCGCAGCGAGAACCTCGTGATCTTCGAGAAGAATCTCGCGAAGGGCCGCTGAGTCGCGACGTCACTTGAATTCGTAGCGAGCGAGGTCGATCGGGGTGGCGCCCTTGATGTCCGGTCGTGCGAAGTAGCCGCGGCGGGTCGGGTCGTCCGTCATGGACTGATTCACCACCGCCTTGTCCAAGTTCAGGTCCATCTCGAAGCGCGGGTCTTCCCACTTCAGAACGATGTGCGTGGGGTACTGGATCGCGGCGGGAAGTTCCGTGCCGCGGACGACGCCGACGCGTTCCGTCTGGGCGGCTTTGATCTCCGCGGTGGCGATCAGAGCGTTGGTGCGGGCGTTCCGCAGCATGTGTTTCTTCACCTGCGGCCGGGCGCCGGTCGCGGGGTCGGCGTCGAACACGATCTCCTTGCGGACGGATCCGCCGCCGGGGGTCGGGGTCGTCCAGGAGAGCGTGTACGTGCGGTCGCGATCGTTCACGGCCACGGCATATTGATGCGTGGAGGGGAACGTGACGAGGCCGAGCGTCTGCATGATCCACTCGGGCTCGAACGGGATGCCGCCGGGCATTCGGGCCTTGCCGCTCTCGAAGTCCGAATGCGACGCGTAGACGTACATCGGCTGGTCGCCGGGAGCGGCGACATACACCCAGAACTCCTGCGGATTCGAGCCCATGTCCAGCTTGGCCGCGGCGACCCGACCCGAACTCACCATGCGGAAGTAACGCGGGCCGGCGGCCGCGAGATTGCCGTCCAGCGTGGCCGGAACCGGGATCCCCTTGCCGGACACGCGCAGCCGTGTGTCGTTGTACTCGATGGTGCGGAGCTTCTCGGCGCGCTCGTTGAGGAAGTTCACGAGTTGATCCGCGCTCACCTCGGGGATTGCGCCGGTGTTCTTGGGCCGCGCCTGGGCGCCCTGCTTGAGGTCGTCGATCCACTTGCACCCGATCGCGGAGGCGAGTGTCGCGGCGATCAGGAGCATGGTGAACGATCGCATGGAAGTCGCCCTCACACCCAACCCAGGACGCGAAACACTTCGTTCTGCACCGCGTCGATCTGCTCGTCGCTCAGCTTCGGGTCCACCACGTGGTGGAGGGCCCCGCCGCGGGAATCGCGAACGAGCAGCACGTCGCGGCCGAGTTCATCCCGAGCCGCGTCCTCGAACTTGAACTTCTTCTTCCGCATGAGCAGCAGCGTGGCCACGTAGTGGAAGTTCACCGAGTCCGGCTCGCGGCTGCCCTTGAGCCGGTCGAAGCAATCGAGGAGCAGGTTCTCGTCGATCGCGGGCCGTCGCGGTTTGTCGTCCGTAGGCACGCGGCCGATCCAGTGGGCGATGTGGCCCGCGGGCGGCCCCGTCCACGCGTCCGTCGCGAAATCCCGACGCACGAGCCGGCCATCCTCCTCGATCAGCAGGCCGTGGAAGCGATCGCCCGGCTTCAGTTCGCGGCCGGTCGCGGCGCACACGCGGGACGGGCCCTGGATGTCGTACTCGGCCATGAATTCTATCCCGCGTGCGGGCCGGATTCGTCACGGCTTCACGGTCGGCCGCACGGCTCCGGATCCGGCTGGGGAACCTGTGACGACCGGGGAAGCGAGGAGGCCTTCCACCTGCTCCCGCACCAGGAACCCGGTCTCGTTGCCGACTCCCGCGAGGCTCCATTTCAGCGTGCCGGCCGCATCGAGGACGAAGAACCGCGGGAAGGTCGCGATGCCGTACGATTCCTCGGCCGCCGATCCATCATAGATCGGAACCGCGAGTTTCAAGCGATCCCGGTCGCGAGTTCCGGCCGAAGCCGGAGCGAAGACGGTGAACGCGGCCACTCGCACCTTCGCGCCGAACTTCTTGCTCAGGGCGTCCGCGATGACCAATGACGGCGCCGCCGTCTCCTGGCCGGGCATGAAGAACACGAGCACCGTGGGTGCGGCTTGTGCGGCGAGCGGGAACGCGGGGCAGAACTCCGGGGCGAGTTGGCCCATGGTCGCCACCTTCGGTGCGATCGCGCCGGCGGCCTCGGCTTGAATGAAGACCGGCTCGCCGCGTCGGGCCGCATCCAGTTGCCGCCGCACGGCCAGCACGGCTTCGCGGAAGGGCGAACCGGGATGCGTCGTTTCCAGATGAGAATCGAGCCGGGCGATCCGCTGCTTGAACGGCTCAGGACCGTGCTTCGCCGCGTCCTTCATCAGCGGGCCGAGTTCCGTCGTGGACAGATACGCCGCCTCGATGTCCGCCCGGTAGCGCTCGTACATCCGGCCGATGGGTCGACCTTGCTCCTGAAGTTCGAGCGAGACGTCGACGCGAACCGACGGCTCGGTCGCGATCCCGTCCCGTTGGCGAATCGAACGCGTGAACTTGCGAGCCACGCCGCAATCGGCGAGCCACGCGTCTTCAGCCCGATGCCACGACACCTGTCCGCCACGCGGATGATTCCAGTCCGGAGCGTGCTCGATTCGGCTCAGATGAACGCAGCGTTCGGATTGAATGAAGTCGTGCCCGGCGAGGGTCCAGGAATCGTCCCCGGCGCGGGATCGCGGGGCGAGCGGGCCGAACTCGAACGGGGCGAAGCTGTCCAGCGGCGGGGTCGGCAGGGCGAGGGCCGGCGTGTCCGCGGCGAACCGCAGTGGGGCGGGGCCGAGCGGCGCAAGCCGATGCACGGTTCCATCCGCGTGAATGCGGACCAAGTCGAGCCGCGCCGCGGGCGGCGAGCGGTCGTCCCGTTTCGTGCCGGTCACGTCCGGAAGCACGCCGCTCACCGGGGCGTCGTCCGTTCGGCGAACGAGCGCCAGAACCGCGGCATCGGCCCACATTTCCTTTCGTTCCAGAACGAAGATGCGGAGCGTGAGCAGGTGCGTGCGGCGAAAGCGGATCCCGGGGCGATCGACGGCCTCGGCGATGGTCCCGGCATAGGTGAACTCGTCCCCGCGTTGCAGCTTGAGGCGGCCGGCCGGCGGCGCGGCGGAGGCCGCGCCCGGCTCGATCAACAGCATCAGGAGCAACCACGGGAACACTCGCACGGCCGCCTCCACACGCGTCTTCGCGCGCGGGGACTATACCGCCTCGCCTCCGCCGTGCAACCCCGATCGCGAAGCCGGGCAATCGGCGCAGCTTGGGCACGAATCACGGGCCGAGGTCGTACAGCGTTTCGCAGAGCTTGCCGAGCATCTTCCCTTCGCGGGCGCTGTTGACGCCCTTCGGCAGGGGCACGTTGTTCACGATCATCGCGAAGTGCAGTTCGGTTCCGGACTTGGTCTTCATCGTGCCGGCAAGGGCCTTGCTCTTGAGCATCTGCCGGTCGTTCGCGGAGTCGTACCACACGAGGGTTCCGGTCTTGGCGAAGGCGTGCCCCTTGGCCGGGCTTTTCGCGGAAACCGTTTCCGCGAGCGTGCCGTCGACGCCGAGCACGGGCAGGGCCGCCTTGTAATCCGGCCACTCGGGTCGCTTCGACATCCCTTGCAACAGCTGAACCGCGGCACGGGCCGAAGTGTGATCCGCCCAGGCGCCGCCGGCCCCGCCGCCGAACGATACCGCGTTCGTGTCCACACCGAGTTCCTTGAGAATCTTCCCCTCCGTCCGCAAACCCTGCTCCGCGGTCGTGCCGCCCTGCGACACGGCCACGAGGCACGGCATCGCGCTGGCGTACAGGTTGTGGCTGACCTTGAGCGTGACGCCGACCGCTTCACGCAACGGCGGCGAGACGAAGGTCGCGACCTTCGGCAGGCGATCGTAGCTGCCGCGTTCGGGGAGCGCCGGGTTCACGGGTCGCAGAATCGCCGCATTCGCCTTCACCCCCGCCCGGCGCAGCGCCTCGATGAACAGGGCCCGTGCGAAGGCCGCCGGATCGTCCACCGGATAGATTCGCACTTGCGGTTTCGCCCCCTTGGGAATCCGCCCCCGCACCGCGAAGTGGTTCGGCCCCACCATCAGCACCTGAATGTCCATCTGCGACTTCTCGCCGCCCGTGGTCACGAGCGCATCCGCCTGAAGGAACGCCGTCTCGGGTCGCGTCTTCACCTTGGCCGGCTCGCCGACCGCGTCCCCCGGTTCGACGATCACGTCGATCACGTTGTCGTTCACGATGATGGGCGAGACGGCATCCGGCCCGGACCCGGTGCCGCGGGTTCGGGCGAAAAGCCGATCGTCCACGAGAACGTCGCCGTCGATCTGGCGGATGCCGGAGGCCTTGACCTGACGGGCGAGTTCATCCAGCCCGGCCAGCGGATTCGTATCCGTGAGTCGAGCGTCCATCAGGCCGCTGTTCGCGTACGTGTGGTCCTTGTCGGTGAAGATCATTTTGCCGTCGCGGTTCGTTCGCCCGCCGAGGGTGAGGTCTCCGGAGGCGACGAGGATGAGGTCTCCGCGAAGGGTGCCGCCGAGTGGCAACCCGCGGGCATGAACGGTCGTTTCGAACTTGAAGTCCGGCCCGAGCGCGACGAGCGCCGCGGCGCAGGTGAACAGCTTGGTGACGGATGCGGGAGCGAGCATGGCGTCCGGATTGCGGCTGAACACGGCTTCGCCCGTCTTCGCGTTCACCACGTGAATGCCCCAGGCGGCGTGCTTGTAGTCCGGGGCGTCGATGAGTTCGTCCAGCGACTTCTTCAGATCAGTGTCCGCGGCGCGGGCGGGAGTCGGGATCCAGGGAATCGAAGCGGCGAGCGCGGCGGCGAGCAGGAGAAAAAAACGCACGGCAACCGTCCTTTGCGAAACGAGTCGAGCCCGAACGATTCGTGTGATTCTACGCGACTCCGCGAACGCGTGCGATTCCTAAGATGGACGCATCGAGAGGGATCTCCCCCATGGCGAATGTGATTGTCGGCATCGATCTCGGGACCACGAACAGCGAGATCGCGATCGTGGAGAATGGCCAGCCCCGCGTGCTGGCGGACGACGGCGACCCGATTCTGCCGTCCGTCGTGGGCTTGGCCGAAGACGGCCGCCTCCTCGTGGGCCGCGCCGCCCGCAACCAGTGGGTCCTCGCTCCGGACCGCACCGTCAAATCGATCAAGCGGAAGATGGGCGAGGACGTGAAGGTTCCGCTCGGCGAGCAGACGTTCGCCCCGCAGGAAATCTCGGCGATGATCCTGAAGGCCCTCAAGGCCCGCGCCGAACGCGAACTCGGCATCGAGGTGAAGCGGGCGGTCATCACCGTTCCCGCGTACTTCAACGACAGCCAGCGCCAGGCGACGCGTGATGCCGGGAAGCTCGCGGGGCTGGACGTCGTCCGCATTCTGAACGAGCCCACCGCCGCGAGCCTCACGTACAACCCGGATCAATCCCAGTCCGAACGCATCCTCGTGTACGATCTCGGCGGCGGCACCTTCGACGTCTCCATCGTTCACACCGAGGGCGGCGTCGTCGAGGTGCTCGCCTCCCACGGCGACACCAAGCTCGGCGGCGACGACTTCGACGAACTCTTCCTCGAGTCCGTCGCCGCGGACTTCCTGGAGATGTACGGCGTCGATCTCCGCGAGAACCGCACCAGCCGGGCCCGCCTGCTCCGCGCCGTCGAAGACGCCAAGAAGCGACTCAGCGATCACCCCTTCACCAGGATCGAGGAAGAGTTCATCGCCGAGAAGGACGGCGTGCCGCTCCACCTGAGCGTGGAAGTGACCCGCGAGGAATTCGAGGACCTGATTCGCCCGCACCTCGATCGCACGATGGATTGCGTGCAGAAGGCGCTGGACGACGCGAAGCTCGTGGCCTCGCAGATCGCCCGCGTCGTGCTCGTGGGCGGCAGCACGCGGACTCCACTGATCGGCCGCCTGCTCGAGAATCGCCTCGGCCAGCCGGCGCACCGCGAGATCAACCCGGACCTCTGCGTCGCGCTCGGGGCCGCGATCCAAGGCGCCATCATCGCCGGCGAGAACGTCGGCGCCGTGCTCGTGGACATTACCCCCCACTCGCTCGGCATCAAGTGCCTCGAGTACACGGACGACTTCCGCATGCGCGCGAACGAGAACAAATTCGCCGCGATTCTCCGCCGCAACACGCCGCTTCCCGCCTCCAGCAGCGAGGCCTTCTGCACCGTCCGCGATCATCAGCCGTCCGTCGAGATCGACGTGTTCCAGGGCGAGAGCGACGACGTGCGGCAGAACCACCGCATCGGCAAGTTCCTCATCGAAGGCTTGGCGAAGGCCCCCGCCGGCAACCAGATCGTCGTTCAACTCGATCTCACGCTGGACGGCATTCTGAAGGTTTCGGCCCGCGAGAAGAGCACGGGGCTGGTGAAGCAGATCACCATCGACAACGCCCTGGCACGGTACGCGTTGGCGGAACGCGCCGGCGCCCAGGCCCGCCTCGAACGCATGTGGTCCGACTTGGACGCCCTCATTCCGAAGGAAGACGACGCGCCTTCGACCGAAGGCGCCATCGGCCTGTCGCTCGGCGAGATGCTCCCGACCGATCCGCCGGAAGGACACCGGGAAGGGGTGCAGGCGCGGGCCTTGCTCGAAAAGGCGGAACGCATCCGGACCAAGGCCAACCCGGACGATCAGGACGAACTCACCCGCCTGATCGACGCCGTTCGCACCGCCCTGGACTCCGGCAAGTGGGCGGCCCTCGCCGCCGCCAGCAACGACCTCACCGACGTGCTCTTCTACCTCGAGGACGCATAAGCCGTTTTCGCTGCCCATTCTCGGCGGGAATCGCTAAATCAGCCGTGTAGTGAACACTCGCCCGAGGAGCGACGACGCATGGCGGCGGTGCTGGAGTGGAGCCCGGCCGTCGATCCGTCCGACTTCGTCGTGCGGGTGCGGGAGGCCCTTGCCGCCGGCTCGCTCGTCGCCATTCCCGGGGATTGCGGATACGTCGTCCTCGCGCGGCCCGCTTCGCCGCATCTCTCGCTGCTGGCCGATTCCCCGGCCAATCTCCTGGCGTACCAACCGATCGCCGGAACGCCGCTGGCCGCCCGGCGGCTCATGTATCGGGCATGGCCCGCGCCGCTCGTCGTTCGGATCGGTGAACTGCGCTACCGCTTCCCGGACCACATCGTCAGCGAAGCGATCTACCCCGCGGTTCACGAGAATGGCCAACTGCAGCCCACGCTCGTCTTCGACACGCGGCTCTCCAACGTGAACTCGGTATTGGAGAAGTTTGGCGAGGCGATCGCGATCGCGGTCGACTCCGGCGAACGGCCCGTGGACGTGCCGACGGTCGTTCGGTGCGACGAGTCCGGCTGGTCGATCGAGGAAGCGGGCGCGTTCACCGCGAACGAGATCCAACGACTCGCGGCGCGAATCGTGCTCTTCGTGTGCACGGGGAACACCTGCCGCAGCCCGCTGGCCGAGGGGCTCGCCCGCACGATGCTCGCGGAACGCCTCGGTTGCGATCCCGCGGAACTGCCCGCCCGCGGGTACTGGCTGCTCTCGGCGGGCGTGGCCGCGTTCGGCGGCAGCCCCGCCTCGCCGGAATCGGCGGACATCGCGGCCGAGTTCGGCGCCGACCTCCTCGCCCACCGCAGCCGCCCCGTGAACCCGCAACTGCTCGCCGCCGCGGACGACATCATCGCGATGACTCGCGGCCATGCGTATTCCCTCGCCGCGAACTTCCCGGACATCGGCCCCCCCGCCGTCGTTCTCGGCGGCGACGAAGACCTGGACGACCCCATCGGCTCCAGTCTGGACGTTTACCGCGCCTGCGCACAAACCATACGAAGGCACCTGGAACGCTTCATCGCGGAATGGACGGCCACATGAACATCGCCATCGGCAACGATCATCGCGGCGTGAGCGTCAAACAGCGGCTCGTGGGCCTGCTGCGCGACCTCGGGCACGAAGTCGTGGATCTCGGCACGAACGCGTCGTCGAGCGTCGACTACCCCGATTCGGCCCTGCAGGTGGGCCAGGCCGTGGGCCGCGGCGACGCGGATCGCGGGCTGCTCATCTGCGCCACCGGCCACGGCATGTGCATCGCCGCGAACAAAGTTCACGGCGTGCGTGCCGTCAACTGCCGCGATCTCCTCGACACCGAACTCAGCCGCCGGCACAACGATTCGAACGTGCTCTGCCTCTCGGCGGATCTCATCGGGGAGGAACTGATCGAGAAAATGGTCCGAGCGTGGATGGAAACGGACTTCGAAGGCGGCCGCCACGCTCGCCGCCTGGAAAAGATCGCCGCGTTCGAAGACGCTTCCTGTTAAAATGGTGCGCCCGCCGAGGACTCGACGTGGTCGAGATCCTTTCGCCGAGCGACTCCATGAAACGGATTCACGAGAAGATCCGCGAGTATCGCACGGCCTGCGTTCCGCTCGTGTGGGTGGTCGATCCCGACGACCAGAGCGTGAAGGTGTACCGCGACAATCAACCGGTCGAGTCGTTCAACATCACGCAACGACTCCCCGAGCATCCCGCGATGCCGGGCTTCGCCCCGGCCGTGGCCGAACTGTTCGAATAACTCGTTTCTCTCCGAAAGGTTCAGTCTCATGTTCAGTTTGTCAGGCAAAGTGGCGGTGGTGACGGGCGGCGGGCAAGGAATCGGCGAGGCGATCAGTCGCCGGCTCGCGGGCGCTGGCGCCAAGGTCGGCGTCTTCGACATGTCCGAGGCCAACGCCACCCGCGTGGCCAAGGACATCAGCGGCGTCGCGCTCGTCGGCGATCTCACGAAGGAAGCCGATCTCGATCGCGTCTTCGCTCAGATCGCGAAGGACGCCGGACCGGTGGACATCCTCGTCAACAACGCCGGAGTCGCGAGCCGCAAGGGCCGGGACGTGCCCATCTGGGAGAGCGTTCGCGAAGACTGGGAATTCGTGATGAACATCAACGTGACGGGACTCGTGCTCTGCTGCAAGGCGGTGCTCCCCGGCATGATCGAACGGAAATACGGCCGCATCATCAACATCGCGAGCATCGCCGGCAAGGAAGGCAACCCGAAGATGGCGCCGTACTCGGCCAGCAAAGCCGCCGTGATCGCGCTCACGAAGTCGCTCTCGAAGGAACTCGTCGGCAAAGGCGACATCTGCGTGAACAGCGTGAGCCCGGCCGTGATCCAGACGCCGATTCTCGATCAACTCAGCGCCGAACAGATCAACATGATGCTGAGCAAGATCCCGCTCGGCCGCACCGGCAAGCCGGACGAGGTCGCCGCGCTCGTGCACTTCCTCGCGAGCGGCGACTGCAGCTTCACCACCGGCTTCTGCTTCGACATCTCCGGCGGCCGCGCCACGTACTGATCACTCGCGCGGGGCGTTCTTCTGGAACGTCTCGAGCCATTGCAGTTGAATCGCGTCGCCGATCGATTTCGATCGGCGAAGTTCCTCCGGAGTGCGGCCCCAGTAGAAGCCGATCCAACCGGCCGCGTCCTTCTCCGATTTCGCGATGAACTCCGCGAGCGCGGCCGGCGAACACTTCAGCGGATATGTCTCCTCCACGATCACCGGCTTCCCCACGGCGAAACCCCGCAGCGTCTTCGTCGCTTCGTCCTGCTTGCCTGCCTCGGGATAGAGGTGAACCGCGACGAAGTCCAGCTTCTCGCACACCTCGGAAGGAACGAACCCGGACGTGAGACCGGGTCGATCCAGACTCCAGTCCACAAGCCCGACCGTGATCGGCGTTCTCGCGTCGACCTTGCGAACGGCCGCGACGAGCCGTTCGATCCAGGCTTTGGCCACCTCCGGACGCTTGCGGCCCTTCGCGTCCAGGGCGATGAACTGCACGAAGTGTTTGCCGCCGAAGGCGGGGCCGAGCCAGTCGCCGTCCTTGCGTTTGCCGCCGGACACGACCGGTTCGTTCATCAGGTCGTAACAGAAGACCGCGGGGCTCTCCGAGCACCGCTTGGCGACCGCTTCCCAGAATCGGGCCTGGACGGACCAACGATCCGATTCGGCGAGCGCATCGTACCACGGGGGCACATCCGCCTTGTGGTAGCAGCCGAGGCCCGTGAGATCGAGATCAAGTCCGCACTCCTCGGCGAGCGCGAGGAGTTTCCCGAGCCGGTCCAGCGACTTCGCGTTCGGCGTCTCGGCGGTCGTCATGAACTTGCCGAGTTGAAGATGAACGCGAACGACGTTGGCCCCGAGCGCCTTCATCGCCGCGAAGTCCGCCTCCACCTTCGGCCACTCCGCGTCCCAGTAGTCCTCGATCAGGCGGCCCTTCTCGTCGTGATCGTAGTTGAAGCCCCACGGCTTGAATGGCTTCCCGCCGCGCACGAAGCCGATCTTGTCCTTCGAAACTTCGATCCGCGGCCGGCCGGCGATCCACTCGCGGTACGCCGCGCCGATGTCCGCCTTCCCCGAGTGAACCAGAACCGCGAATCGCAGCTTGAACGTCTCGCCCGCGCGAACCGGGACCTGGCTCTTCTCGCCGCGCGTGAACGCGTTTCGTCCGAAAGGGTTGGCCACGAGCACGCCGTAATCGCGGGAATGAAACCACGACGGCCGGAAGTTCTTCGGATGCGGCATGAGCGTGACGCCGACCAGCTCGCCGTCGATCGTGCCGGAGTAGTCGCACCACTCCGAGGTCTTGCCCCACGTTTCCTTCTCGTTCTTCGCGCCGGCCCCGTTGAGGATCCGGCCGCCGTTCTTCACGGTGATCGGCGTGGCGACTCGCACGCCGAGCCCCATTTCTTCCTGATCGCCGAACGCGAAGTCCACCTTCGCCGTGAACTCGGACGCGAGATCGATCCTCGTGCCGTTCGGCCCCGAGGTGATCGACACGCGGCACACTTCCTCGCAGAGCACGCGGTCGCCCGCGGCGTATCGATTCCGCACCGCGAACGAGCCGCCCTCGTTCGTCGGCTTCGGCTTCTCCACGAACTCCACGTGCGTCACGGTTCCCTTGTTCCGCCAGAAGTCCGCACCGCCGAGATCCCCGAACGCGAGCCACAAGCCGGGGTGCATCGTGTCGTGGTCCATGGCGTCGGTCCCGGCCACCGGCGGGTGGTTCCGCGTCACGACCGTTCCGTTTGGAGCATGGACGCGAGTGAAGTACGGCCGCAGGATCTTCGCGTCCTTCCACACGTACTCGGCGAACGGCTTCGCGCCGACTTCGATCCGAATCCGGTCCGCGTCCTGTCGAAAGGTCACGGGATGCTGCCCGTGCGAAGCGCCGGGGAGAAACAGGAAGGCGGCGAGGATCGGGAGAGGATGGAGTCTCATGTTTCACTTCACGCGGTGAGGTCGGGCGCGGGCGAGCGGTTCGTCGAAGTTGTCGATCGTCGGGCTGCCATAGATCATGTGCGAGTGAATCCAGATGAGCGGGACGCCGGGGCCCGCCTGGCGCGCCGCGTGGCTGGCCACGTCCACGTCGCGTCCCGTGTCCGGGTCGTTGACGGTGCGGTCGTAGTCGTCCATCTTCAATCCGAGTTTCACCGCGAGGGCGCGGCAGTCCGCCGCGGCGAGGGCCTTGGAGGCGAACAGCGCTTCGGCCATCTCGGGGCCGCGACCCTGGGCCTTCGCCGCGCGGAAGGCGATGGCCGCCGCTCGCGAGTTCGCGTGCTTCGGCATCTCGATCGGAATTCGTACCAATCGCACTTCCGGCCGCGACTTCAACACGTCCCGGAGGTACTCGTCCGCCCGGCGGCAATGATCGCACTCGAAGTCCGTCACTTCCACCACGGTGATCGCGTCCGGCGCCCATTCCGCCATCACCCACCCGGGCGGATCGGGCCGGATGTCCGTGTACGCCAGAGCGAGCGGCGCCAACGCCGATACGACGGCCGAGACGAACCACGTTGCGCGAGGGGCAGGGGTCGGTGGAGCGAATTCGAGCGGGCGAATCGCGAGGAGGCCCATCACGATCGCGGCAACGTCCGCAAGGAGGCAGAGTTGACAGATCCTGCCCAGCACGGCGACTTGGACGGCGATGAGAGCGGCGCCCGCCGCCGCGCCGAGGATTGCCAATCCCCGTGCGAGTCGAATCGCCTTCGCCCCGCCGATCAAGGTGAGAGCGAGAATCGCGGCGTAACCGACGAGCCCAAAAACGGGCAGCGGAACGCCTGCGACTCGGCCGTATTCCGAACTCGTGACCGACTCGCAGCCCGATTCGAAACTGCAGAATGTGCCGTCGCCGAAGGTCTGCTCGGCCAAACTGGCCGCACTCGCGGCCAACGCGACGAGAGCGAGCCCGCGAAACAGGAACGACCGTGTCAGGAACATGCGGGCATTTTAGGCTCGGGCCTGAATTGTGTACTACCTTTGCCCTGAGGTGGAACCGGCGACCCTGCCCGTTGAGCCGCCTCGATGCTTGGAAGAAGCGCCATCCGAGGCGTACTCCCCGGCTCTTCAGGAGTGTGCCGACTTCACATGCCGACGGCGAACACCAATCCGATGCTGCGGCGAGCCGCGCTTGCGGTCGCGGGGATCGCCGCGCTCGCGGTCGGGTTCCCGGCATTCGAAAAACTCTTCGCCGGCGGGCTGCCCGCCCCCATGGACTTCGCCGCGTTCTGGACCGCGGGGCAGATCGGCCACGCCGGTGGGAACGTCTATGACGCCGCCGCCGTTCAACAGGTGCAGCGCGGGATCGGGTTGAACGACACCGCCATCATGATGTGGAACCCGCCGTGGACTCTCACGCTGGTCCTCCCGCTCGGGTGGCTCTCGTTCCCGGCCGCTTATGGGCTCTGGGTCGTGGTGAACATCGGGCTCATGCTCGCGAGCGCGGAACTGCTCCGACGTGCCTTCGATGGCGCCCGCGCCGTCGCATACCTCCTGACCATCGCGTTCGCCCCGTCCCTGCTCCTGATATTCAGTGGCCAACTCACCATGTTCGTGCTGGTCGGCCTCGCAGCGTTCATCGTGCTGCGACCGCGGCATCCGTACCTCGCGGGGGCGGTCGGAGCCATCTCCGCGATCAAACCGCACATGCTCGTGCTCTTCGCGTTGTGGCTGTTCCTGGACGCCATCCGCACCCGCGACGGTCGCAAGGTCCTGCTTGGCGGAGCGGCATCGCTCCTGGCCTTGAGCATCCCCGCGACCCTCGCCAATCCGGAGATTTGGAGCCAGTACGCCGCCATCACCACGAGCGGGTCCTCGGCGAATCATGAGCACGTCGCGAGTTGGTCGCCGCCGCTCGTGGGGTGGTGGCTGCGCATGGCTGTGCCGGGCCAACCGTTCTGGGTGCAGTGGTTGCCGCTTGCCGCGGGCGTGGCGCTCTTCGCCTTCGTGTTCCGCCACCGGCGTGAAGCGGACATCCCGGCGCTCGTCGGCCTCTCGATGTTCATCGCTCCGTACGGCGTGTGGCACCACGATCTCGTGTTGATGGCGCTGCCGATCGTGGCCACGGCCGCGAAGTTGAACGAGCGACGGAACCGCGCCGCGATCGTCGTCGGGCTCGCGGGCTTCGTCCTCGCCGATGCCGCGATGTTCGCCATGATCCTGACGAAAGCTCCGTATCAGTGGTTCGTCTGGGTCGTGCCCGCGACGCTGCTCGGATGCCTCGCGGTGGAACGACTCGCGAACCGCGAACCGGCCGCCGCCCCGCGGCCGCTCGGAGCGTGACCATGCGAGCGGCGCTGCCGGCGGTCGGAATCGCGGTCATCCTCCTCGCGTGCGGATCGCTGCTGAACCGCTTCTACACCGATCCCACGTTCCTCCCGCCGGACGACTTCCTGCAATACTGGGCGGCCGGCCGGTTGAACGCGGCCGGCGGCGACCCCTACGACGCGGATCGGCTCCTCGAACTCCAGCGCGAAGCGGGACGCCCCGCGGACAAACCCGCCGTCATGATGTGGAACCCGCCGTGGGTTCTGACGCTGGCCATGCCGTTCGGCATGCTTCCGCCGCGAACCGCGCAACTGCTTTGGCTGTTCGCACAGATCGCGATCCTGATCATGGCCGCGGATCGGATCTGGTCCGCGTTCGGCGGCCTGGCGAAGTGGCGGCCGTGGGTCTGGGCCGGATCGTTCGCGTTTTATCCCGTGATGTACCTCGTGTTCGCCGGGCAGAGCAGTGGCTGGTTGCTGCTCGGGCTCGTGGGTCTGCTGATGAAGTCGGATCGCCGCGCGGCCGCTCTGCTGCCATTCCTCGCGGTCAAGCCGCACCTCTTCCTGCCGATCTGGATCGTGCTCGCGTTGGATGCCTGCCGCGACATCTCGGGACGCAGGCGGCTTGCGCTCGGAGTCGCGGTCGGAATCCTCGTGATCATCGTTCCCATGGCCGCGAACCCGGACGTGTGGCGGCAGTACTTCGACGCGATGAACCGCCCGATGGACGCGGCACACTCGCCGCTCTCCGGCTGGAAATCTCCGCTGATCGGCTACTGGATTCGGGCCGCAGTCGCTCCCGAGGCGTTCTGGATTCAAGCCGTACCCACGGCGTTCGCCGCGATTCTGACGCCGATTTACTGGTGGAAGCGTCGCGGGAATTGGGCCGCTCCGACGCTCGTGCTCGCGGGGCTGATCGCCTCGCCGTACGGGGCCTGGCCCTACGATCAAATCGTACTTCTCGTGCCCGTGCTCGCCGGGCTGGCCGCGATACTCCAGCTCGGTTCACGTTCGAAACGGATCCTCGGAATGGTCCTGCTCGGCCTCGCGAACGTCGTGGCTCTCACAATCCGCGACGGCGAGTACTTCGTGTGGGTGCCGCTCGCCGCGGCCGCATGGTACGCCTGGGCCACGTCCCGCCCCGCTTCGGTGACACCGGAGTGTCACTCGGAACGCTCCGCGCTCGCCGGGGCCGCACCATGACGCGGTCCGCGTTGTCCCTTCTCGTGGCCACGGCAGTCCTCGCGCTTTATTGGCGAGAGGGCGAACGCGTGCTGGAAGCGAACGGCCCCACGTTCGACGAAGGCGTTCACCTCGCGGCCGGCCACGCGTATTGGACCACCGGCCGCTTTCGGTTGAACGCCGAGCATCCGCCGCTCCTGAAGTTGTGGTGGGCGGCGCCGCTTCAACTGAGCGGGAACACGCCCGCTCTCCGTGAAGCGGTCGCGGATCCGAACGGCGATCAGTGGCTCGTCGCGAAGCGGTTTCTCTACGACTCCGGCACACCGCACGACGACCTGCTTCGGCCCGCCCGCCGGATGAACCTCGTGCTCGGGTGCGGCATCGTGCTGCTGGCCGGGTGGTGGTCGTACCGCGTGTGGAACCATCGGCTCGCGGGGCTCGTGGCCCTCGGCTTCGCCGCGACCGATCCGAACCTCCTCGCCCACGCCTGCGTGCTGACCACCGATTGCGGGCTCGCCTTCTTCAGCCTGCTGACATGCTGGCGGCTCTGGGAGTACGTGGGGAACCCGAGCCGCGGTCGGCTCGTGGCCGCGGGCGTGAGCCTCGGCTTCCTGCTCGGGTCGAAGTTCTCCTCCGTCGCGATGGTGGCCGCGATCGGGGCCGCGGGGGTATTTCATCTCGCGTGCGGCGGCGTGCTCGCCCTGCCAGGCCGATCCGGCCGATGGAAGGCGGCCTTCGACTTCGCCTTCCGCCTCGGCCTGATCGCCTTGCTGGCTCTCGCCGCGACCTATGGCTTCGCCGAGTTCAACGAATGGGGCCGCGGCTTGAAGTTCCAACTCACCCGCGGCCAAAATGGAGACAGCCGCCTGTTTCTGCTCGGCGATCACTCCTCGACCGGCTGGTACCACTATTTCGTCGTCGCGGTCGGGGTGAAGTTGCCGCTCGGGTTGCTTGCGGGCAGCGTGCTCGGAGCGCTGCTGGTGGCGTTCTCACGGGGCGAGCCGCGGCGGCTGGCGTTCCTGCTCGTGCCGCCGCTGCTGTTCTTCATCGCGATGTCGTACTCGCGGGTGAACCTCGGAGTGCGGGTCGTGCTGCCGTCCACCGTGTTTCTGTACATCCTCGCCGCACGCGGGATCGCTTCATGCTGCGTGTGGAACGGGACGACGATCGCGAGCTTGGCGTTCAGCTTCGCCGCGATGCGAGCGAGCCTGCCGTTCCCACTGGCCTACTTCAATGCGATCGCACCTCCGCACGCCTTGGCGGACTCCAACCGCGACTGGGGCCAGGGGTTGCCCGCGCTCAGCGAGTACATGCGCGAGGAGAATCTGGATGCCGTGTATCTTTCGTACTTCGGCACGGACCGCCCCGAGGCGTACGGCATCCGGTATCAGTCGTTGCCGGGGAGCGGGCGGATCGGGCCACCGGGGGGCGAGCCGATTCCGGCGAACGCGCCGCGGCACGCGGTCGCGATCAGCGTGAACAACCTGCTCGGCATCTACCTGGCGAATCGGGACGAGTACGACTTCCTGCGTGGCCGCCAGCCGGACCGCGTTCTCGCGGGGAGTCTCTTCATCTTCGATCTGTCGAAGAATGAGGCGGCGTTGATCCGGATCCGTTCGCGGTGAAGGTGACGAGGATTACGCCTTCCAGGAGGCGGCGTCTTCGCCGTCGAGGCGGAGCGTGAGGCACTTCGCGCTGCCGCCGGCCTTCAAGAACTCATCCAATTCCACCGCGTGCGAGCGGTATCCGGCCGTGTGCAGCGCGGCCGCGAGCCGCGGGCACCCGCTGTTGTGAACCACGTCCTTCCCCACGACCACGGCATTGCAACCGAAACGGAACGCCTCTTCGTCCGTGGCTTCGATCAACTTCGCGACGTGGGTCTGAATCACCTTGCGGCCGTACGTGTCGAATGCGCCCGGATACCAGATCGCCTCGCCGGGCGCGATCGGGCAAAAGCACGTGTCGAGATGGTAGAAACGCGGGTTGACCAGTTCCACCGGCAGAACGCGGACGCCGAGCGCCGCTCCGACCCACTGATGCGAGGCGGCATCCGATCGGGTCCGGTATCCGGCGAAGAGCGACTCGCCGCAGAAGAGCGCGTCCCCCGCGCCCTCATGGAAGTGATCCTCGGGCAGATGTTCGACGCGAAACCCGTTGCGCTCGAACCACGCGTCGAAGAACGGCGACTCGCGGGCACGCACGTCGTGCTTGAAGCGGCTGCTCAGGAATCGGTCGTGGAAGACGAGCCCCGCGTTCGCCGTGAACACGAGATCCGGCAGGTTCGGCTGCGGGGCCAGCAGTTCGATCCGAACGCCAAGCGAGACGAGCGTGCCGCGGAGCGTTTGCCACTGGGTGAAGGCGAGGGCCCGCACGGCTCCGAGCGAGCGGTTCATCCAGGGGTTGATCTCGTACTCGATGCCGTAGTGGTCCGGCGGGCACATCAAAATTCGCGGAGGGTGCATGAGTACCGCCCGAAGCGTAGGAACGTGGTCAAACCATTTTACTCCCGATGACCGGTGCGGTATCTTCGGCCTAACTCTCCGTGGTGTTCGCCCTCATGACCGACAATACCTCTCCGTCCGGGCCCGTTCCCGAAGACCCGATTCCCGTGGCGTCCGCGGCGCCGGACGATTCCCGTTACATGCTCGCGGCCAAACCGATGAGTTCGGGCGGAATGGGAGACGTCTATCGAAGAGGAAGCTATGCGACGGACTCCGCTCGGGGAGCATGGCGGAACACCCGCGACGTCCGGTCGCGGAGTCCGTCGCATAGCTTCGGTTGAACGAAACCGCGGAGCGGGGCTATGGAGATC
>Ga0169931_10005052_pt1 | contig 20277 bp, 28 predicted proteins | sample Kivu_15m_20L_FD_129675 | JGI IMG/M metagenome (GOLD analysis project Ga0169931, IMG submission 129675) | Freshwater microbial communities from Lake Kivu, Western Province, Rwanda to study Microbial Dark Matter (Phase II) - Kivu_15m_20L... | ecosystem: Environmental > Aquatic > Freshwater > Lake... | reverse complement strand
GGTGAGCAGCCAGAGGCGCCACTGCTGCTCCAGCGGATAGCGCCCCACCGCAAACAGGGTGCTGTTGGCGGAGATCACGGCCCACTGGGCCTGGAACAGGGCCCACCTGGCCAGGCCCAGGGCCGCGGCCAGCAGGAAGCTGATCAGGGCGATGGAGATGAGGCCATCGAGGCGACTGCCGAACAGTTCGCGGCGCAGCCATTGCACAGGCCCTGGGCGAAGGGTGGCAGGAGGTGGCGCGGCCATCTTCAGCGCTCCCTGAGTTGCACGAGGCCGTTGAGGCCGTTCATCAGGGCGGAGATCACCAGGTCGATCACCAGATAGGACCCCAGCAGGATCAGCATCACCTCCACGGCCCGGCCGGTCTGGTTCAGGGTGGTTTCGGAGACGGAGTAGAGGTCGGTGAAGCCACAGGCCACGGCCAGAGAGGAGTTCTTGGCCAGGGAGATGTACTGGCTGTTGAGACCGGGCACGATCACCCGCAGGGCCTGGGGCAGAACGATGCGGCTCAGGGTGAGCAGGGGGGCGAACCCCAGGGAGCTGGCCGCCTCCCACTGCCCCCTGGGCACCGAAGCAATGCCGCCGCGCACCACCTCAGCGATGAAGGCGCCGGTGTAGACCACCAGGCCCGTCAGCAGGGCCCCGAATTCAACGGTGAAGCGCAGGGGGGCCTGCCAGACCCCGTTCACGAGCTCGGGATTCCCCAGGAACAGGCCCGACTTGGCCAGCACCAGCCCCGGCAGCTGGATCGCATCGATGCCATCAGGCAGGGCCAGGAACACCACGAAATACCAGAAGATCAGCTGCAGCAGCAGGGGAATATTGCGGATCACCTCCACATAGACCCGGGCCAGGCCCCGCAGCAGGCCATTGCTGCTGAAGGAGGCAGTGCCCACCAGGGTGCCCAGCACCGTGGCGCCGATCAGGCCGGCCAACACCACCCGCAGGGTGTTCACCAGCCCCGCCAGCAACGCACGCCAATAGGGGAGGCTGGCATCGAAGGGCAGCAGGGTTTCGGCGATATCGAAGCCCGACGGGTTGTCGATCCAGCCCCAGCTCAGCAGCAGCCCGGCGGCGCTGAGATTGGCCACCAGGTTGCCCACCAGGAAGGCAATCAGCACGAGCACCACCAGGCCCACGGCGGCCTGCACAAGCCAGGGGATCAGGCGCCGGTTGCGCCACCAGGGGGTGACACCGCCGGCGGAGGGCGGCAGCAACACCATCAGCGGAAGGGCGGCGAGTAGATCAGGCCACCATCCTTCCACTGGCGGTTGTAGCCGCGGTCAAGCTTGAGCTTGGAGCCGCTGCCGACGTTGCGCTCAAAGATCTCGCCGTAGTTGCCCGCAGCTTTGACGGCCTGCACCACGAAGTCGGCCGGCATGCTCAGCTGCTTGCCGAAATCCCCCTCCACACCGAGGAAGCGGCGCAGGTCGGCCAGATTGGCATTGGCCCTGGCCTCGGCCACCTTGGCGTCAACGTTGGCTTTGGTGATACCCAGTTCCTCGGCCTGCATCAGGGCGAAGACGGTCCACCGCACCGCATCGGACCAGGCCGGGTCAGCGTTCACCGTGGCCGGGCTCAGGGGCTCCTTGCTCAGCACATCCGGCAGCAGCGAGTGGGCGGCGGGGTCTGGGAAACCGGTTCGCTTGGCAGCCAGCTGGGAGCGGTCGCTGGTGACGGCGACGCAGCGCCCCCCCAGGTAGGCCGCGTAGGTCTGGTCGCCGGTCTGGAACTTGAGCGGGGTGTAGGTGGCCTTGATCTCGCGCATGCGATCGGCCAGGTTCAGCTCGGTGGTGGTGCCGCTCTCCACACAGATCGGCTTGCCGGAGAGATCCTTCAGGCTCTTCACACCGCTGGCATTGGGCGCCATCAGGCCCTGACCGTCGTAGAAGACAGTGGGTGCGAAATTAAGGCTATTGCCGCCGGCGGCATCCCGGCTGAGGGTGTAGGTGGTGTTGCGGGAGAGCAGATCCACCTCGCCGCTGGCCAGGGCGGCGAAGCGCTCACTGGAGTTGAGGTCCCGGTAGTCCACCTTGTTGGGATCGCCCAGCACGGCCGCGGCCGTGGCCCTGCAGACATCCACATCCAGGCCGCTGTAATTTCCGTCAGGCCCCACAAAACTGAAGCCTGGCAGCTTGCCGTCCACGCCACAGATCAGCTTGCCGCGGGACTTGATCGTGGCCATCTTCTGGCTCTGAATGCCGCCCTCCTCGCTGGCGCAGCCCACCAGGGCGAGGGCGGCGATCAGGGGCAGCAATGAAACAAATTTCCGAAGCATCGGCCAGCTCTTGATCCAGGCAGTTTGCCAGCAACAGGGCGCTGGTTTGGTTCAGGCGGAGCGCTGCAGCCGCCAGCGCAGCATCTGCCACACCAACAACACCATCACCAGGGGCACCACAAGCACCAGCACCACAAACCGGAATTCATCCTGGGCCGAGGTCAGGGTTTCGGAGAGCAGCTGATCAGCCAGATAGAGCCCGTAGAGACCCACCAGAATCCCCCCCTCCAGGCGGGTCACCAAGCCCCTGGTCCAGAGGATGGGCAGCAGGGCCAGGGTGGTGAGCACCATGATCGGCAGATCCCGGCTGATAACGACCGGATCCACCAGCAGCCCCTCGCCGGAAACGGCGCCGCACAGGCCCAGGATCACCAGTTGGTTCAGCAGGTTGCTGCCCACCACATTGCCGATGGCAAGATCGGCCTTGCCGCGGTACGCCGCCACCAGCGAGGTCACCAGCTCCGGCATCGAAGTGCCCGCCGCCACGATCGTCAGGCCGATCACGGTCTCGGTGACACCCAGGCCTATGGCCGCCGCAGTGGCCCCCTTGACCAGCACCTGGGATCCCAGCACCAACAGCGCCAGGCCTCCGGCCAGCTTGATGGAGGCAACGACAGGGGTGGCGCGGTCGCCCTCATCAAAGTCGCCTTCCTGATCGGGATGTTCGGAGGCGGTGCGTATCTCCCAGACCAGATTCATCGCGGTGCCCACCAGAAGAGCCAGCCCTGCCTGCCAGGTGAGGCGGCCACCGGAGGCCATGCCCCACACCGCCAACGAGACTCCCAGCAGCAGGGGCACATCCCTTCGCACCAGGCGACTCTTGACCCGCAGCGGCACCACAAGGGCGCTCAGACCAAGCACCACCAACACATTGAAGATATTGCTGCCCACCACGTTGCTGACGGCGATGGCATCGCCGTCCCGAATGGTGGAGATCAGGCTCACGAACAGTTCCGGAGTGCTGGTACCCAGGGAAACCACCGTGAGGCCGATCACGATCTGAGGAATCCCCAGCAGCAGGGCCAGGGCCGAGGAGCCCGCCACAAACAGCTCTCCTCCACCGAACAGGAGCAGGATGCCGACAATTATCTCGAGCGCACTGGGCAGGAAGTTCATCAGTTGGGGCCGGCAGGGCTGGGGTGGGGATCGATTCTGAAGGGATACCGGGGCAGGCGTTCTGCCCAGGCCTGAGCCCTAGCCCATGGGCCAATTACCATGACCTGCTCGGAGCACCTTCGATGGAACCGGACCCTACTGCAAGCGAACACAATGACCTGTTCACCTTCCTGGGACGGATTCAGCACGATCAGATTCTGCGAGACCAGCTCAATGAGGTGATCACGGCCCCGGATGTGGTGGCGATTGCAGCTGCCCATGGCTTCTGTTTCCAGACCTCAACCCTGCTCGGCCTGTTTGAGCGCTGCAACGAAGCGCCCCTGGCCCGCCAGGGGCTGATGGATGAGAAGTTGATCCGGGTATACCTCCAGCGTGAACGGCTGCAGGCCCCCTAGCCCGGTGGCCGGGTGGAGCATCAACGCCGGCCCAGCAGCTCCTCCCAGGTGATCAGCTGGGCCGAGGGCTGGCCCTGGGGGCGCTGGCTGAGGGAGCAGCTGGGATAGCTGGCCCGCCCGGAATGGATTGAAGGGCGGGCAACTGTCAATGAATAAGAAGAGAAAATTGCCGATGAAGGAGGGGTAGCCATGGAAAGTTAAACGGATATGGACGGCTCAGCGGAACACTGGGATTCCACCATCGGGCAGACTTCTGGATCTAGTGCAGATCTAACCGGGAGCTAGTTCGGAGCGAACGCGGTTTCCAGCGACAATTCTGACCCTGGCGATCGCCAGATGCAATAAGCGAGGAGAGGAATCCTGACCACCAATCTTGGTAGTCAATCCCGGTGATCAATCCTGGGGATCAGGAATAATCCCAGCCCTGGGAGCAGCGGTTGGGGGTGCTGGATCAGGCGGACGCTGGGCTGGGAATGCGCCCTTACAGGCAGGGGCGCATCATCAAAATTCAGTGGGGGCAGGGGGACTTGAACCCCCACAGCCTTGCGGCCTGCGGATTTTAAGTCCGCTGCGTCTACCAGTTCCGCCATGCCCCCGGCCGTAAGACTCTAAATTGAGCCCACACGCCAGGTCAGCCGTGCCCTTGCCAGGATTTGTCCAATCCCTGCCTCCGGATCTCCTCCTGGTTCTGGCGGCCTACACCCTGCTGGGTGGCACCTACCTGGTGGCCATCCCCCTGCTGCTCTACGTCTGGATGATCAGGCGCTGGACGGTCATGGGCAAGCTGGAGCGGTTCGGGGTTTACGGCCTGGTGTTTCTGTTCTTCCCCGGCCTGATCCTGTTTGCACCGTTCATCAATCTGCGCATGGCCGGCCAGGGCAACGTGGACGCATGACCAACGGCAAGGCCCTGTTGCTTGCCCTGGCAGTGCTGGGGCTGGGCGGTGCAGGTTATGGGCTGTTCCAGTTGGTGGGATTTGGGGATTTCTCCGCCGGCATCGCTTCTGCCTCCCTGCTGATGGCGCTGGTGCTGGCCTGGACGGCCAGCTATCTCTTCCGCGTGGTCTCAGGCGAGATGACCTTCATCCAGCAACGGCGCCAGTATCGCCAGGCCTATGACGCCTTCACCACCGAGGCCCTGCAACGCAAATTTGACGCCCTGAGCCCTGAGGAGCAGGAGCGCCTGCTGCGCGAGAGCGGGCAACTCCCAACCCCTGCACCCGCTGCTGTGTCTGCCGGTCCTAGCCCCATCGAGCTGCGCTTCGGTGCCCTGCGGCAACAGGGGCGCTGCGCCCTGATGCCATTCCTGATGGCAGGTGATCCTGATCTGGCCACCACCAGGGCCTGCCTGCTGGCCCTGCAGGCCAATGGGGCCGACCTGGTGGAGCTCGGCATCCCCTACAGCGACCCCCTGGCAGATGGTCCTGTGATCCAGGCGGCCGCCAGCCGCGCCCTCGGCGCCGGCACCACTCCGGCGCTGGTGCTTGAGATGCTCAGCTCCCTCAAGGGCGAACTCACCACCCCGGTGGTGCTGTTCACCTATGCAAACCCCCTGCTCAACAGGGGCATGCAAGCCTTCTGCGCCGCCGCCGCCGCCGCCGGTGCGGCTGGGCTGGTGGTGCCTGACCTGCCCCTGGAGGAAGCCGAGAAACTCTCAGCGATCGCCGCCTCAGCGGGCCTGGATCTGGTGCTGCTCGTTGCCCCCACCACCCCGAGCGAGCGAATGGCTCGCATCCGGCAGTGCAGCCGGGGCTTCACCTATCTGGTGAGCGTCACCGGGGTGACCGGGATGCGCACCTCCCTGGAATCCAGGGTGGGCGCCCTGGTGAAGCAGCTCAAGGCCCTGGGAGAAACTCCTGTGGCGGTGGGCTTCGGCATTTCCGGATCGCCCCAGGCCCGCCAGGTGCGCGACTGGGGCGCCGATGGGGCAATTGTGGGCAGTGCCCTGGTGAAGGTGATCAGAGATGCCCACATCGGGCAGGCAGACGTGGCCGCGGCCGCTGGCCGCTTCTGCGCCGAGCTGCGCAGCGGTCTCGATTCTCCTCCGATCCCTGGTCTGCGGCCTGAGGGTGCCAGAGCCACTGAACAGCCGATCTAGAGCCGACTCCCCGGAGCGGCCAGCTCAGGGGTTGAATTTGGCGGTCGACTGCTGCACGCAGGTGTCTCTGGCCACATTCAGGCTCTGACCCCGCCTGAGCATCCCGTTGGCCACGCAGGTGCAGGTTTCTTTGACCATCCCGGCAGGCGGGGTTTTGCCAGCCTTCTGGAAATCGGCCTGCATGGCACTGGAGCATTTGCCGACAATGATCTGCTGCATCATGTTGGCGTGGGCCGGGGCCCCCACCAGGGCAGCGCCGGCGCAGGCAATGAGGAAGGGGAGGCGGTTCATGGTGGCGGAGCTGGACATGGAGGCGGGGGCTGGCAGGGTCGAACTGGATTTCGAGCACAACCACCTCCAGTCTTACCACCGCAGGCCGATACCTAAGGTCAATGGCGATTCACTGACCCATCGGCGATGCGCTTCATACTCTGGGGCACCTACTGCGACGCAGCTCTGACCAGGCGCGCACCCTATCGGCAGGAGCACCTGGCGGCTCTGCAGAAACTCAAGGATGCCGGCACCCTGATAACCCTCGGACCAACCGAGGACAGTACCCACGTTTTCGGCATCTTTGAGGCAGAAAACCAAGCCCAGGTGGAGGCCATTGTCAAAGGGGATGTCTACTGGCGCCACGGGATCTGGACCGAGGTGCAGATCCATCGGTGGATTCAGGCTTTCTGAACCCGGTCAACCCCGCGGCCAGTCGAGCTGGGCCTGCTGCCACACATACCCCGCCACGGCCTCAGCCCCCGCCTCACCGAGAACGGCGCCGTATCCAGCCATCTGACCCCGGCCAGCGGACGCTATCTCGAGGATCCCCTCGGGACCATTGATGCCGTTACGCCCCAGGGCAGCAAGCTTCAGGGTCTGCTGGCGGCGAATGATGTTGCCGCCGTTGACATGGCAGCCGGCGCAGTGGTTTCTGAACAGTTCAGCCCCTGAAATGCCCGCCGCTGATGCCGGAGCAGCGCCCACCAGCAGGCCGATGAAAAGGGCAATGGCAATGGCCACAGCCCCCTTGCTGAAATGGCACCAGGCAGGGCGGCGCCAGGGCTGAACATGCTTGTTACTCACCCTGTAGACCCTTGAGCGAAAAAATAAATATGCCCCCATGGGCCCATGGGCCTGGGGGGCTGAAGGGGATGCCCAGGCTCAGCCGGCAACTCAATCTTCGTCTTCGTCGGCCGAACCGGCAGGAATCAGACGGATCTGCTTGCGGCCCAGTTTGATCTCAAATTCGTCGCCGGGCTTGAGGTCGAGCAGGGCCGTGTAGGCCTTGCCGATCAGGAGGTTGCCATTGCCCTGCACCGTGGCCACATAGCTCAGCTTGCGTCCCCCCTTGCCAACCTTGCCGGTGCCGCCGAGATCAAAACCCTTGGCTTCGAGCAGGGCCTCATAGAACGCCGTGAAATTGAGTCGTTCACCGCCGTCCTTTTTACTTGAAACATAGCCACAGGCGCGAACGATCTCCGACTTACCCACATCGCCAAGCTCTTTGACCTTGGCAAGCAGTTCAGATCCAATAAGCATTGATTTAGGGGATGGGGGGAATGAAAGGGCCTGGCCCAGTGATTACATTCAGAATGTACACCATGGCCAGTGCTTGCCAAGCCGTTGAAATCAATTCCAATCCAGAAGACTCCCCCCTGCCTACGTGTACTGGTTGAAAGCGATCTAGATCAGCTCAAAGAGGTGTATCGGGATGCGGTGATCACCCAGGCCAAGCCCCTGTACAGCCACGCCCAGATTGAGGCCTGGTCAAACCATGCGGAGCGGAGTCATTTTCTGGCCAAGGCTCTCATCAGGGGATATGGCCTGGCCAGCTGTGACTCTGCTGATGCTGCGATTGTCGAGGCCTTTGGCCTGCTCGATCCGGTCGAACGGCTCTCCCTGCTTTACTGCCGCGGTCGCTCCTGTCGCCAGGGTCGGAGCCGGGCAATCCTCATGGGCCTGGAGAACCACGCCTGGCAAATGGGCTGCCGGCGCTGGCACACCGAGGCGAGTCAATTATCAAAGCCGCTGCTCTTGAGGCTGGGCTGGCAGATCGACCACGAGGAAAGGGTGATCTTTGCGGGCGAAGCCTTCATTCGATGGCGGATGATCAAATCTCTGAACCAGCCCATCTGAAAGGCTGGGCAACCCAAGGGGGAGAAGAAAGGTGGCTGAAGACCAGCTGCAGCAATTTCTCGAAAAGGTGCGCCAGCTGAATGCCTTCATCGCTCTCAGCGAGATCGATCCAGTCCTGCGGCAGGAACTGGGTGACTGCTGCACCCACCAGGCGGTGGTTGCCCTTGCCCGCAGCCACGGCTTTGAAATCGGCCGGCGCTGGGGGGAGAGGAGCCCAGCGACTCCCGACCCGGCCAACCTGTTCACCCAGACCTGCCCTGCCGCGGGAGAAGAGCGCAGCGATGTGCTGCTCAACCTGCCCAGCTGGCGCCTGGAGAGGATCCACTCCTGCCAGGCATGCAGCCCGCCGGACTTCTGGTATGACCAGGCGGAGCATGAATGGGTGGCCCTGCTTCAGGGCAGCGCCCAGATCCAGTTTGAAGGGGAGGATCGATTGCGGGAGCTGGGCCCGGGCGACAGCCTGCTGATCCCTGCCCATCGGCGCCACCGGCTGGTTGCTACGGATCCCGATCCTGGATCAATCTGGCTGGCCCTGTTCTGGCGGGAGGCTTGCGAAAGCTGAGGCTGCGCATCAGCCAGAAGGCTGCAGCCAGGGCCAGCACGGCGATACCAAGCCCAGCCAGAAGCTGGGGCTTGTTCTCTGCGCCGGGGGGCAGCACGATCACCTTCCTGGCCACCGCCGTGATCGCGGTGGCCAGCACCAGTTCAATCTGCACCACGTGGCGGCGCAGGTATGCGGTGACGTTCTGCAGCACCTCTCCGGCAATCAGGAGGGTGAGCAGATCGCCTAGAACCCTGTTGAGTTTGGTGGCGAGCCAGGGGGTGCCGGGCTGGCTGAGGGCCAGGGCCACCGAGCCGATCAGCTCAATGGTGGCGGCCACCATCACCACGACCAGCACCAGGCCAAGCACCTTGGCCAGCACCTGCTCACTGCGGTCCACCCAGTTGAGGTAGGTGTGGTCCTCAAACAAGCGACGCAGCCTGGTCATGGGTGGTGGGGATCGGATACCGGATCAGTTTCTGGATCAGTTCTTGAACTGGTCATAGACCGGTTTTGCCTGGGTATCGCTCGGGGAATTCTCCAGCTGCGTATCGCAGGTGATCGATCCATCCGGGCCGGTGACGCAGTTTTTGGCCTTCACCTTGGTGGAAGGACCCACGGAACTGCCAGGGCCCAGCAGAAAGCTTTCAGCCTGGGCCTGGACAGGAGCAGCGCCAAGCATCCCGGTAAGGGTTGTGGCCCAGGCGAGGATCAGGTAGTGGCAGGGGGAACCAGGGGAAGACATCACCACATCGGATCTCAGTGATTCAGTCTGGCGGGAAAGCTCAGGACTGCCGGTCTTGACGTATCTCCTGCAACAGCAGATCCAGTTGCCCCAAGGAAGCCTCCAGGCCCGGCAACCCATCGGCATCCGACTCACAGGTGCCATCCTCGCTCTGCCAGAGGTCCTCCACGGCACATAGCTGCTCGGCCAGGCCCGCCAGGCCCGAGCGCCCGTAGGTGCGTTGCAGCACCTCCAGCAGCACGGGCATCCGTATCGAGCTGGCACGGAGCGCCCGGCGCAGATCCGCCTGGGTGCGCCCGGTGTGTCGCAGCCAATCTTTAAGAAAGCCCTGCAGATCCTCGAGCTGGTCGGCGGTGAGGGTGGCCTGAGCCATCAGCGATTCATGGGGAACCAGCGATCCAGCCTGCGCTGGGCCCGCTGGCGAACGGCGGGAGTGCGGTGTCTGGTGCAGAGCCCTAGCAGGGCCGTCACCGCCACCAGGTCGTCACTGAACCCCGCAACAGGGATGAAATCGGGAATCAGGTCCAGCGGCACCAGCAGGTAGGTGAGAGCTGCCAGAACCGTGAACTTGGCCGTTGCCGGGGTCTCGGGATCGAGCAGAAGCTCGAGGCACTCCAGGGCGGGGCGGGCGATGGTGCGCCCGGCAGTGCGCAGCAACTTCAACAGCAACGCCTCATCCACAACGGTGCTGTCCAGCACCTGGGCGTCGACGGAATCGCTCATGACCAGCACGGCAACCAACAGGGCCATTCAAAACCAGGTCGGGTGCTAGTCGACCTCCACCAACCCACTCTCAATGCCGGTTTTCCGCAACTTGGCCAGGGCCCGATGCACCACCTGGCGGCAGTACTCACGACTGCAATCCAGTTGCCGTGCCACTTCCGCCAGGGTGCGCCAGCCATCGCCGCCGTCAAGACCGAAGCGCAGCATCACCACGGTGCGCTCCTTGGCGGTGAGGTTGGCCCGCTCCAGCAGGGTCCACACCATGGCCGTGCGCTCAGCCAGCTCCGCCCGCTCCATCGGCGGCAGCTCCGGGCTGGGCAGGACATCCACCAGTTCGGAGGGATCGGATTTCGACCTCACCACACCCTGCAGGCTGACGGTGATGCTGCGCAATTCACAGCCGAGCAGGTCCTGCACCTCCTGGAGGGGCAGATCCATCGCCTGGGCGAGATGGGCTGGCCCGGCAGCGGCGCCATTGGCCTGGAGAAAACGGGCTTTGGCAGCGCGGAGCCTGGTGAGCTTTTCGTTCACATTCACCGGGATGCGAATCGTGCGGCTCTGGGTGGACAAGGCCCGATTGAGACCCTGACGAATCCACCAGTAGGCGTAGGTGCTGAACCGGTGGCCCCGGGTGGGGTCGTATTTCTCAACGGCGCGGGTCAGGCCCAGGGTGCCTTCCTGGATCAGATCCAGCAGGTCGAGGCCCTTGTTCTGGTAGCGCTTGGCCAGATTCACGACCAGCCGCAGGTTGGCGGTGATCATCTGATTTTTGGCCCGCTCACCGGTCTTGAGGGTCCTGCGCTCCAGGTCGTCATAGGCACAGGCAGGGCCAGTGCCGCCGGCCTCGCGGCAGCGCTCCTGCAGCTGGGCCATGGCCTGCACCCGGCGACCAAGGGTCAGCTCCTGCTCCGGGGTGAGCAATTGATGTCGGCCAATTTCAGCGAGAAAGGCACTCAGGGAGCTAGCCATGGTTGCCCGATGCGGTTATTTGAAGCTAGGGGCAATCCGCAGCTGCAATCAAACCAGCAGAAAAGCTTCCAACTCGCCGGTCTCCCTTATCGCTGCATGACAGCCAACCCGGTTGGTTAGCTTTGGGTTCCGTTGCCTGCTCCAGATGTCTGGCCTAGCTGCCATTCCCCCAGAGGTGCTGTCCAGAGCCGGGGTGGCCTACGTGCACTACCTCAGCTTCATGCTCTGCTTCGGGGCCCTGGTGCTGGAGCGTCGACTGATCAGGGCAAATCCCAGCAAGGCCGATGCCACCTTGATGGTGATCACCGATGTGGTGTACGGCCTGGCCGCCCTGGCCCTGCTGGTGAGCGGGATTTTACGGGTGCTCTACTTCGGCCAGGGCAGTGATTTTTATACGCAGAACCCACTCTTCTGGTGGAAGGTGGGGATCTATCTCGGGGTGGGCGGCCTGTCCTTGTATCCCACAGTCACCTACATCCTCTGGGCCATTCCGCTGCGCAAGGGTGAACTGCCCCAGGTGAGCGAGGCCCTGGCGGGCCGCCTGGCCTGGATCCTCAACATCGAACTGGTGGGCTTTGCCCTGGTGCCCCTGCTGGCCACCCTGATGGCCCGCGGTGTGGGACTCCCGGCCAGCTGAGGGGGGAGTGGTTCGGAGCTGCGGCGCCATTTTCCTGTTGGCCAGCCTCTGGCTGCTGCCAGCACCTACCGCAGGCGAGCAAGGGGATGGGGTCGCGGCTGACTACCGCCACCAGCTCAGGCCGACCCCCCATGGCTGGCCGCGGCGGCACCACTGGTGCGTCTGGATTGAACCGGTTGCCCCATCCGGGCCAGCAGCTCGCTGGGAGCTGGCCTGGCTCAAGGCCGTGGAGAAAGCTCTGGCCAGCTGGGCCGAACTGGTGGCCATCCACCGCTCTGGGAGTCCTGGGCAGGCTCAGGTTCAGGTGCTGCGGCGCAGACCTCCCCTGCAACAGGGCCGGGCCAGCCATGGCCGGGCCGAACTCGAACTGGCTTCCGTGCAGAGGGGCGGCGAAACCCTGCTGGAGCCTCGGGTGCGGGTGAGCATCAGCCCAGGCCAGCGGGCGGAAGCCATCCAGGCCACCGCCCTGCACGAGCTGGGCCATGCCTTTGGTCTCTGGGGCCACAGCGACCAGCCCCAGGACGCCATGGCGGCGGTGCCGGGACCGACGCCGATTCTGGACCTCACGACCCGGGATCGGGCCACGTTTCTGTGGCTTCAGCAGCAGCCTGGAGTAGGGGGCCAGCAGGGCACCGTCGGGCCGGGCCAGCCGGCCTGTGGCCCATGAGCCAGATACTCAACGCGCCCCATGCCAGCAGATACCCGCACCTAATTTGAAGATCCGCCATGGCCCCAGCTTCAGGGCCGCCGCGGTGCCCCCCGCCGTGACGCCAGCACCTGCTGCACCTGGCGCCAGCTGACGCCATGGTGGGCCAGGGCCACCTGCAGGTGAAAGACGAGATCGGCCGCCTCGGCAGCGATCGCTGCGGCGTTGGCGTCCTTGCAGGCCATCACGAATTCGGCGCTCTCCTCGCCGATCTTCTTGAGGATGCGGTTATCACCCCCCTCCAGCAGGCTGTTGGTGTAGCTGCCGGGCTCGGGCCGGTCGCGGCGTCCTTCGATCACCCGCATCAGCTCGGTGCAGGCGTCGGCCGGAGGCGGTGCGGCCGACGCCCCGCCGGCCGTGGGGGCGGGGCCCGCATCGTAGAAGCAGCTGCGGGCGCCGGTGTGGCAGGCCACATCGCCGCCCTGCTCAATCGTGAGCAGCAGCACATCGGCGTCGCAGTCGTAGCGCAGGCCCCTGAGGGCCTGGGTGTGGCCGCTGGTGGCCCCCTTGTGCCACAGCTCTGCGCGAGAGCGACTCCAATAGTGCACCTCGCCAGTGGCGAGGGTGCGCTCGATCGCCTCCCGGTTCATCCAGGCCACCATCAGCACGGCGCCATCGAGCCAGTCCTGGGCGACAGCGGGAATCAGGCCATGCTCATCAAAGTGGAGGGCGGCAGCCAGAGAGCCACAAAAACCAGGATCCGGGAGCTGAAATGATTGCTGCAAGGGCTGCTGATCCGTCTCTGCCCTGAATCTTCCCGCAAAAACCGCCAGCCAAGGGGATGCCCGCCGCCTTCACCTGCTCGAAGACCTTCAGCGGCTACCCCTGCTGCCATCGCCAATGGCGCCATGGCGGTCACTGTCGGTTCGTGCATGGCTACAGCCGCAGCTTCAGTTTCTGGTTCAGGGCCGGAAGCCTTGACGCGAACGGATTTGTGGTCGACTTCTCCAGCCTGAGCGCCCTGGAGGCTCAACTGGCGAAGCAATTTGACCATACCTTCCTTGTCAGTGCCGACGATCCACAGCTCGCCACCTGGCGAGATCTGCACGAACAGGGCGCCCTCGATCTACGCGTGATGCATAACGTCGGCATGGAAGCAAGCGCAAAGCTCGTGTGGGGCTGGGCCAATGCCCTGCTACACGAGCGCGATGGAGGACGCAGTTGCTGCTGGAAGACAGAAGCCCGCGAAAATATAAAAAATGCCGCCTGCTACGAAGCGCTACCTGAATGGTTCAGCGGCTGATCAATCCCCTGCAGCCTCACCAGGCTTGATACCCCCGCACTCCTGCCAGCTGGTGAGCAAACGCCCTAACTCGGCTTTCATCGCCTGGAGCTCTTCGAGGCGTGCATCGATGGAGGCCAGCTTGGTGGCGATGCTGTCTTTCAACAGCAAACAGTTACAGACACCTGCCCTCCGCACCTCGAGGATCCTCGCCAGCTCGGCAATCGGCACATCCATCGAGCGAAGGGCCTTGATAATCTCCAGTTCCGCAAGGCTTTCGCCGCTGAACACGCGATAGCCCCCATTAGATCGGAGCGTGTTCAGCAAACCCTGATCACAATAAAAGCGAACGGTTTTCACCGACAAGCCGGATCGCTTGGCCACCTCCCCGATGCGAAGACTCGGTGCCTGCTGGACAGCGTCATCGCTCAGGCGCTCCATCAACAGAGCCTCCACCAACTGGACACCTGGAGAGTTTATCGAGATACCGGGGCAAGCAGGCCCACATGCCTCCAGCAACCCCCGCTTACTGGAGCATTGTGATAGGGTTCAGCTCCGACTTGATTCAATCCGCCAGCTTGTGTCCAGCCCCAGGCATTCCCTGAAGCCAGAAGCACCAGCAGCATTTCAATTGCAGTGGCGCCCACAGGATGGGCAGCCAGTGGATGCCCGGCGGATCCCAAAACTGAGTCTTGCTCCAGCTCGTTAGACAGCCATGAGCCAATGCGGCGACCAACCCAAGCTGTTCGCCTTCGGCGTGGCGCCTCTGGGCATTGTTTCGATCGGAATCGTGCCCATGGGGGTTGTGAGCATAGGTGTGGTGCCCATGGGGGTCATAAGCCTTGGGGTTGGGGGAATGGGCATTGTTAATGCCTGCCTGGTGGGGATGGGCGTACTGGTGGCAGGCGTGAATGCCATGGGCATCTGGACCTTCAGCCCAGCCAACAGCCACCAGCACCACAGCAACAGGCCAGCCAGGGAAACCCTGATGGCCTACCCCAGCAAGGCGTCAGCCCTGCAGAAAGCCCTGGAGCTTGGCTGCACAGGGGCCCATGCCATGGGATCTCTTTGGATGCCATGCGCTGACCACGCACATCCAGATCCCTGACGAATCAACTGGTTGAATCGAATCGCCCCATCTGATGATTACGTTTAGTCTTTGCTTTTGATCATTGAGCCAGGCTGCAAAAGCCCCACTTCTTGCCCACCCCTATTTGTATCAAAAAACCCATGGCCCCGATTCTCAGCCTAATTATAATCGGCACTAGCTCCCTTGTTTCATTATCCCATTCACCAGCAACACCGCATGCATTAATAGAAGATTTTAATCAGCCAGCTGCATTTGAAGCTGATTCATTTGAGCCCGTAGCCTGCGGCGGCGGGGGCTCTGGCTCCTACCGCAAACCCCCCAGACCCGGCCAGGCTAAACATGGGGATTCGGCCCATCCCAGAGGAGGCCAGCCAGTCGGCACGGACACAAAGCCATCCCCAACAGAAAGGAATTCAGGCCAGACCTGAATTGGGCAGGAGGGCAAGGCCCCCGGCAGCTGACTGCCGGGGGAAATAATCATAAAATTAGAATTTAAATGTGGTTTTAATCAGGGCTCCCAGCGTACTGAAACCCTGTCCCACGGGCGTTCTCTGCCCCATCGGCCGACTGAGATAGAACAGGGCTGGCGTAACGCTGATCTTATCGGTGACCTGAAATTTATACCACCACTCCCACGCATAATTGCCATCATCTGCAATTTCCCCACCCGTCAATGATGTGGCAAATACTGCCTGTCCAACTGCAAAGCCAAAGTCGTTGCCCTTGGCGAATACATCGGTCCACTGCAATCCCACCATCCAGGACTGACTGACACTGGGCCTGCCTGTCGTAGGCACGCTATAGCTTGTGCTATTGATACCCCAGCCCACACTCACAGAAGGGATCCAGCCACTTTCGAGGGGCTGCCAAAAGGCACTGATACCAAACGCATTGGTTTCAGCACCAACCGCCTCTCCATGGTCGATGGAGCTATGCACAAGTGGCGTGGTGCCTGGCACAAACTGGGTCAGTGGCTGCACATAGGACCAGATAGCAGCCAGACCCCATTGTTCCTGTTGATAACCAAGCTGCACGCTTGCTGTGGCACCGGACTCGCTGGTGAAGAGCCCTTTTGTTGAATCCGAGCCAAGGGCTGAAACATAGTTTGCACTCACACTCCAACCATTATTCTGCCACCACAGGCCAGCACCGGGGCCAAGATTTTTGCTGTAGGCAGCCGGAGCACCATTAACCGTAAATAGATTCAAGATGGTGTCAGCAGGGTAAACGCTGGGCCAGAGCGCCAGCATGTCTTCCTGGCCCACACGCGCCCCCAGCGTGGCCGTGAATTGATTGCCGATGGGGAATTGGTAATACAACTTGTCAATGCCTACAATATTGGGCCCAGTGTCCTCTTCAAAGGCAATCTCCAGTTCGGCTGAGTTACCAAGGCCATGGGGCTCTCCGCCAAAAGCACTCCTACCGAAGTTGCCAGCACGAAGATTAGTTCTAAGCAAGTCTTTACCGGTGAAGCTTGTATCTAAAGTCAGCTGAAGATCATAGTTAAAGGTGACATTCTCGTAGACATCTTCAACGGGAGGCCTGCCACGACGGCTCACCGTATGGGCAGCCGCATTATATGCACTTCCAGAGTATGAAACTCCCCCGATCACAAACGTCGCCAGGCCCGAAAGCTTGGTGGTGGTGGAAAACTGCTGGGCCTCCAGGGTTCCCACCTTGGCCTCGAGGCCGTCGACGCGTCCCTTGAGCACGGCGAGTTCTTTCTTGAACTCATCCATCAGGCGCTGCAGCTCGTCGGTCACCTCGGTGATGCGATCGAGGCAGGCGTTGAGCAGGGCCGCCGCCTCGTAGCGGCTCATGGCCTGGCCCCCTTTGTAGGTGCCTTCGGGGTAGCCGGCCACGCAGCCGTACTTCTCCACCAGGTTGGTGAGGGCCTGGTAGGCCCAGTCGGTGGGACGCACATCGGAAAACTGGTTGACGCTGGTGACCTGGTTGCGCGAGCGCCATGCCTTGAGCTCGTCAATCTCCTGCTGCTGCATATAGTCGTTGATGGCGTCACGACTACTGAGCGATGCCAATTCGCTGGCTGCTGCGGGCGCTGGCGCGAGTAGAGCCTGCAATGGCATGGCCGCCAAAAGAAGTGGCGATAAAGAGACACGGAGCATTGACATACAACAAATGGATCAGGGCAGCCTGGGGATCGATGTCACCGGAAAAACGGCATCGAATTCAACCGACGCCGCCCCCTTGCAGCAGATCGCCACGAGGTGGGGAGATCATGCCAAAACTTTTCTGTAAGCCTGCGCTAGGGGAGAGTTTGGTCAGTATTCCAGGACGCAGCCCGGCTCAAGAGCGCCTCAGGCAGAACTTGCTGCAGGGGATCCACATCCGGTTCCCCGCCACTGGAAAATCCCTCAGGACCGAGCCCGAACCAAACGGAGCGACGCGATGATGACTGCCTTCGCCGATCGCTATTGGAGCGCCTGGCCACCGCCTGGGCCATTTTTCAGGGCCTGCTCATTGAAGCCCTGCCCTTCCTGCTGATCGGGGTGGCGATCGCCAGCCTGGCCCGCTGGCTCTCCCCTGGAGGCCGCTGGCTGCAACGACTGCCCCGCCATCCCCTGCTGGGTCCGCTCACCGGCGCAGCCCTCGGTTTTGCCCTGCCCGCCTGCGAGTGCGGCAACGTGCCGGTGGCCCGGCGACTGCTGGCCGGCGGCGCCCCGGTGGAAACCGCCCTGGGCTTTCTGTTCGCAGCCCCGGTGCTGAATCCGATCGTGCTGGCCAGCACCTGGGCTGCCTTTCCCAACCAACCCTGGCTGCTGGCAGCCCGCCCGGGCGGAGCCCTGCTGCTGGCCCTGCTGCTGGCCTGCGTGTTGCGCCTGCTGCCTGAAACCGCCCTGCTCACCCCGGCGCTGCTGGAGGAGCGGCGGCTCAGCCAACCGCTGGCGGAGGTGGGGCTGCTGGAGCGGCGCACCGGCCTGGTGGGAGCCGTGAGCCCCGCACCGCTGCCGGCCAAGCCGTCCCGTCCGCCGCTGCAGGAGGTGCTGCAGCACGGCAGTCACGAGTTTCTGGATCTGGCGGCCCTGCTGGTGCTGGGCTGCGTGATCGCCGCCACGGTGCAGACCCTGCTGCCCCGCAGCTGGCTGCTGGCGGTGGGTGGCGCCCCAACCCTCTCGGTGCTGAGCCTGATGCTGCTGGCGGTGGTGGTGTCGGTGTGCTCGAGCGTGGATGCCTTTCTGGCCTTGGGATTCGCCGCCCAGATCACCCCCGGGGCCCTGCTGGCCTTTCTGGTGCTGGGGCCCGTTGTGGATCTGAAGCTGCTGGGCCTGTTCCGGGTGCTGCTCCAACCCAGGGCCATCGCCCTCACCGCCGCGGCGGCCAGCGTCGCGGTGCTGGTGCTGGGCCAATGGGTAAACCTGCTGCTGCTCTGATGCGTTCCCTCGCCCTCGCCCTCTGGGGACTGGTGCTGCTGGTGAGCAGCCTGAGCGGCCGGCTCGACCTGCTGCTGAGCGGAGCCTTCCATCCCCTGGTGGCCTTGAGCGGAGTTCTGCTGCTGGGGCTGGCGGCCCTGCAACTGCCGGCGGAATTCGGGGCCAGACGGCGCCAGCCCACCCCCAGGAGCTGGTGGCTGAGCGCAGCCGTGGCCCTGCTGGTGCTGGCGATTGCCCCGAACCCCTCCTTCAGCGATCTGGCCGCCAATCGGCCAGCCGAGCTGGGGGAGGAGGCGGAGCTGAGCTTCCTGCTGCCGCCGGCCCAGCGCAGCCTCACCGACTGGGTCCGGCTGCTGCGCAGCCAGCCAGACCCGAGCCTCTACGCCGGCGACCCGGTGCGCATCAGCGGCTTTGTCTGGCCCCAGGCCGGCGATCGCCCCCAGCTGGCCAGGCTGCTGGTGCGCTGCTGCCTGGCCGATGCCACGCCGGTGGGGCTGCCGCTGCGCTGGCCAGCCGGCCCGCTGCCCAAGGCTGATCAATGGCTGGCGGTGCAGGGCACCATGGCGGTGGAGGAGCACAACGGCCAGAGCCGCAGCGTGGTGGTGGCCGAACGGATCAGGCCCATCCCCCGGCCCCGCCGACCCCTCGAGCCATGAACCGGGCAACGCGGATGGACCGGGCAAGGAAGCGGGTGCTGCTGGTGTTGGCGGGCGGGCTTGGGCTGGCCGGCCTGCAGCAGCAGCTGCTGCTGCAGCGCCCGCCCCGGCTGCTGGAGCTGCGGTCGACCACGGCCAGCTCGGGACCAGCCGCCCTGGATCTGCGCTTCAGCCGACCGATGCGGCGCGCCAGCCTGGCGCTAGGCAGCTCCCTGGAACCGCGCCTGGCCTGGCGCTGGCTGGGGGAGGACAATCCCCTGCGCCTGCTGCTGCTGCCCCAGCAGACCATCCCGGGCCCGCTCCAGCTGCTGCTGGCGGGGGGGGACCGCCGCGGCCTGCCGCTCCAGCGCCAGCGCTGGCACTGGGACCCCCGGCCCCGGCTGCTGGCGGTGGTGCCGGTGGCTGGGGGCGAGCAGCTGCAGATGCAGCGGCGCGATGGCAGCTGGCTGCCCCTGAGCCCGGCGTGGCCCCAGCTGGCCCAGGTGATGCCCCTCGGTGACGGGTCCGGGGTGGCGGTGCTCAGCGGCGATGGCCGAGGCTCCCATCGGCTCTGGCGCCTGCCCCTGCAGCAGCGCAGTCTGGTGCGCGAGCCCGGCAACCTGGGCGAACCCCGGGCCGGCCGGCTCGAGCCCCTCAGCGAGGAACCGCTGCTGTTTGCCCATCTGAGCAGCAACCGGCGCGGCGACCTGCTGATCCAGGCCTCGACCACGGCCCTCGCGCCCGGTGAGACCGTGCTGCTCAGCCGCAGCGGGGCACGCCAGCCCCTGGCTCAGAACGCCTCCGGACCGATGCAGCTGCTGCCGGAGGGCGGCGGGATGGTGGTGCCGGAGCTCGAAGGCCTGACCCTCCATTCCCTGCCGGGCCAACCCAGCCGTCGCCAGGTGCTGCCGGGCAGCCGGGAGCTGGGCAGCTTCTGTCCGGTGAGCGGCCGGGCCCTGCTGGTGCGCCACTGGCCCGATTACCGCCGCTCCCTGGAGCTGGTGGAACCCGGCCAGCCGCCCCGGCAGCTCTGGATCGGCGGCGAGGCCGTGCTCGCCAGTGCCTGCGACCGGGGCGGCGAGCGGGTGTGGCTGGTGGTCAGCGACTGGCGTCAGGGTGCCCAGCCCCAGCTGCTGGCCCTGGATCGCCGTGGCCAGCGACTGCAGCAACGGGCGCTTTCGGGCTGGGAGGTGGAGCCCGGTAGCGCCATGGCCTTCGATCCCACCCGCCAACAACTCCTGCTCACCCTGCGCAACCGCCAGAGCCGGAACCCCCAGCCGGTGCTGGTGGATGGGGCCAGCCTGACCCTCCGCCCCCTGCCCAAGCCGGCACGCCTGGCCGTGTGGCTACCCGCCGGCTGAGGGCTGGCGACCGCGCAGGGCCGCCACGGGCAGCAGGCCCATGCACAGCACCCCGATCAGGGGCCCGGGCGGCAGGTTCACCACCGGCTGGATCGCCACCAGAAACCCCGCCCCGCTGATCCCCATTCCCACCAGAGCCGAGCGGCCCAGGGCCTGGCGCAGGCTGCGGGCGCCGGCCAGGGCCACAAGGGCCGGCGCCCCCATCAGGGCGATCACCAGCACCACCCCCACGGCGGTCAT
>Ga0169931_10005051_pt1 | contig 20278 bp, 19 predicted proteins | sample Kivu_15m_20L_FD_129675 | JGI IMG/M metagenome (GOLD analysis project Ga0169931, IMG submission 129675) | Freshwater microbial communities from Lake Kivu, Western Province, Rwanda to study Microbial Dark Matter (Phase II) - Kivu_15m_20L... | ecosystem: Environmental > Aquatic > Freshwater > Lake... | reverse complement strand
GCGCAACCAACCCAACCAAGTCCAATTCCAGTGATCGCAAAGATTACCGCACCAATAAATCCAGCTGTTGTGCCATTTTCAATTGCCGAAACCTTCGCCCAATTAACTGAGTCAACTGTTAGCAATATGTATCCGGCGGTCAACGCAATTGTAGTTATTGTAAGAAAAAATTGAATTTTCATAATTACTTTAAAACCTAAAACACCACCAATAATGGTTAATCCACCCGCTAGTAAAAAACCAAAGATTTTTGATAGATCAGGAGCAATATTTCCTGCTCTTGTGAAAACAGTTTCTGAGGCTAATGTGGCAAGGGAGACTAAAACTGTTTCCCAACCAACAAAAATTAAATAAGACAAAAAGCCAGGTAATCGGTTTCCTTTAACACCAAATGCTGCTCGAGATAATGTCATGGTGGGTGCATTGGCACGCTTGCCTGCTAGAGATGAGATTGCAACTAATGAAAAACTACCCAGGGTTCCAATGACCGCTGCTGCAGTTGCTTGCCAAAATGAGATTCCAAAACCTAGAAAAAAAGATCCGTAGGAGAGTGCTAAAAATGAGACATTTGCTGCAGCCCATGGCCAAAACAAGGAACGGGGATAACCAAACTGCTCTACTACCGGAATAAAACTTACGCCGTGACTCTCTATGTACTTATACTTTTCAATCATGAGAAATAGTATCAAGATGCAAAGTCTCTAATGATTAAGTTATAACCAATATGCTATTATATTTTTATGGAATTAAATGAGTTAAATAAACTGAAAAAAGTTGAAGAATATTGGAATCGGCAGCCTTGTAACATAAAGCATTCAAATAAACCTATCGGAAGTAAAGAATACTTCGAAGAAGTTAGTCAGAGGCGCTATTTTGTAGAGCCACACATATTAGAATTTATGAACGCTAAAGAATACTCGAATAAAAAAGTTTTGGAAATCGGTTGTGGGATTGGTACCGATGCGGCCGTCTTTGCAGAAAACGGAGCAAATTATTTTGGAGTAGAACTCTCCAAAGATTCCATTTTCTTGGCCAAGAAGAGATTTGAACTGTTTAGTCTTTCTGGAAGATTCATGCATAGCTCTATGGAGGAAATCAATCTGTTAGATTTTGATTGTACAGATCCTGATTTAGTTTATAGTTTTGGAGTTTTGCACCATACCGTAAATCCCAAGACTGCCCTTAAGGGAGTAGTGGATCAAGTACAATCGGACGCAACTTTTAAATTCATGCTCTATGCAAGAAATTCTATTAAAGCCGCTCTAATAAACCGCAATCTTGATCAACCAGAAGCACAAAAAAGTTGTCCTATTGCTCATACTTATACCATTGAGCAAGCTCATCAACTTTTTAATTTTGCTGGCTTAAAAATTAACTCTATTGAACAAGACCATATCTTCAGATACAACGTTGACCTCTATAAAAAGTATGAGTATCAAGAGGAGCCATGGTTTGAGTTAATGCCTCAACCATATTTTGAAGCACTTAAAAAAGAGCTTGGTTGGCATTTGTTGATTACAGCAGAAAAAATATGATTTCACAAGAAGTAGATGCAATCTATTTTGCTTATAGAAAGCCCAAAATTTCAGAAAAAGTAATTAATGATTTTATGAATAGTTACCCGGATGCAAATATATCACTTATTATTGATTTCGGAGGCCATGAATTTAATTTTATACATGCCTTGAAAAGTACCGATGTATACAGATCAAATCAACGTATTTCTGCTTTACAAAATGGTCTTTATATATCGAGAAAAACTTTGAGGCCATATTTAGAATATTTAATGCTTGCTTGCCAAAAGAATCCCAGCAAGAAATGGTTATTTGTTTTGGAAGATGATGTCAAGGTTTTCTACCCACCCACCAAGTTACTTTATGATTTGAATGGAGTGAATAAAAACGAAAGACTTCATATCAAGATAAGAATAATGCTTAAAATTCTCGGACACAGAGTTTCAAAAGACAATAGAGTGGGTGGATTTGGTGGATCAATTTTTAGTAAATCAATTGTGAGCATTTATTCTGTTCAAGAGTGGGAAAATAAACTAAAGATTTTTTTTAAGATAATGAAAAGACCATTGGGATCGGATGAAGTTATTTCAATAATTAACACAATCGCAGGAGGTAGTATTGGCCATTATGATGGTTTATGTGAGGTATGGTACGAGGACTGCCAAGATCAATTAAACAAGAACTCTGTCTCAACTTTGCATAAGTATTTAGGTTATGCTGATGACAAGGAATAACTTTTACTATCCAGATTTAACTGCAATTATGATTTTCCACCATGAATGGTTTGATGTGTACAGGTGTTTGAAAGAATTTCGGAGTTTTTATCCAACTTCTGACATAATTTTAGCAAGAGATTCGCTCAAACCCATAACTCCAAATTTTTTAGCAGAATTTTCTCCGATTTTATTAAAAAGTTATAATTGTATGCAGACTTTGGTTGAGCTTAATTGGAATTTTGAAACTTGTCGAGATATTCCAGTTGAAGAGAGGGTTAAAATCATTGGGTTACAATTAGAAAGACTTCATGCTGCTGCAAGTATTTCGAAAAATGATTATTTGCTTGCATTGGAATACGACGCTCATATACGAGCCAAGGTACCTGTGTTTAGAGGTGTGGATGTAGAATCGACCTCAGTTAATAAAATTAGTAGAAATGTCATAAACTTTATAAATGGAATAAGTGCTACTAATTTCCCACTTGACGGCTATGGGTTTGTGGTAGGAACATTTAGCAGGCAATCTGCAATAAACGCTTTTAATTGGCACAATGAGAATTTAAATCTAGTGAAAGAACTTGCTCAAATCGAACCGAGATTAGTTTATTTAGATTGCCTCTTCCCAATTTTAGCCCATGTGAGTGGCTCTTTAGTTGCCAATAATAGGCTTACCGTGGAATGCAAAAGGGATAGATTTTGGCGATTTAGAAATACTCCACTAGTCCATCAATACAGAGGAAAAAATTTTGAACACAGAGACTATGCTAACCTCGTTTCTTAGTTTTGTTGCGTCCCGGTGTTACTAGTCTTACATTTGCAGAAACTGTTTCAACAAATCCCCATGGATCAATAACTATTGAACCGCCGGGTAACTGCAATTTTCTGTATTCTTTGTGCATCACGCCAATGAAAAACACATGTGGGTTACTTGGTAAGGCACTATTTGCCACTACCCAGTGGTCTATAATCCGAGGATTGATTCCCTTTTCAATTAAATAGTGCTCTAATAAACGTGCTGGTGAACCTATATCAAGTGGCGAGTTAGCCTTATATGCAACCCCTAAAATAGAAACAGGAAGATTGTAATCTTCCGCGAGCTGCATCACTAAATTTGCTTGGCTTTCAGTTTGACAATCTCGAGCTTTCGCAAGGTATTCAAACAAATCAGTACTCAATTTAGATTCTTTTGCGAGCCATGACATGGCAATTTGATCCCGTGGGTGACACCCACCACCGTCGCCCATTCCCGCCCGCATGTAGGCTGAGGACATGAGTCTTCCACTGGCCTTTGAAAGTGCATTTGTAATAACGTCTGGATCCCCACCCCTCACTTCTGTTATCTCAGCAATAGTATTGGCAAAAACTATTTTGAAACCTATGAAAGTATTGTATGCAACTTTAGTTAACTCAGCCGATTCAATATCCATCAGCATCTTTTCAGATTCTATAAAATTATAGAATTCCTCTAAATACATAGCGTCGCGTTCATCCTCTGCCCCGATCAATATAAATTCCGGGTTTAGAAAATCGCTCACAGTTGTACCCATTGCTATAAAAAATGGATTGTAAGCAAATCTAAAATCTTCTCTTGCATTTTTTAGAACTGGTATTATATTTGCTCTCATAGTGCCTGGTAGCACAGTAGAAATCACAACAAATAATGGGTTTTTGTCTGGTAGTTTGTATAGCGCCTTACTTATTGCTTCTGCAACAGAAATTAAATGTGAGTAACTAAAATCTTTTCTGCTATTAGGCACCGGAGTTCTTCCTTCAAACAGTGGATCATGAGGGGTTTGAACTGCAACAAAAACAATTTCACACATTGCTACAAGATCTTCAATAGAGTTAGTTACTTCTATCTTCGATTTGGCCAATAAATCATTAACTCCATGCTCCCAGTAATCTATTTTTTTACTCTTAATGTTATTAATCGTTTCTTGTGAGATATCAAAGCCATAAATCGAATGATTTGTTTTATCCTCTATTGCTAAAATGCATGGTAACCCTAACTTACCCAAACCAATCATTCCGATGTTCATTTTTATCCTTTCTCAAAGAAAACTATATCGTAGCAGGCTATTCTTAAAAACCAAAGCATTCATTCATAAATGAATTGCCCAAATTCACATAACTATGCGTAGAATTACATAATTAGTTATTTAGTGCCAATCATTTACTTGAATTGAAAAAAATCTCAATCTAGTTTTTATATAAATTTTTGCCAATCGCAGTAAAAAATAATCATAACTATGCCATTCAATGTATAATTTAGAAATTCGTTTAATTGCTCCACTGCTTATCAAACTATTCATTACTCTGAACTCCGCACCCTCTATATCCATTTTTACGATTATTTCACTATTTTTTGGGATTTCCTCCAAAATAAATGAAGAAAAATTGATCGTAGCTACCTGTTCTTTGTAAGAAAAATCTATGTTTTTTTGGAGAATATTCCCTTTGCTTTGTAAATAGTTCATATTGCGTTTGCCGAAAAAAGTTGAGCTTCCATCAATCGCTTTACCAGTATTTTGATGGGGTGCAACTAAATCACCTGATTTAACTTTGCTATTATGCATGACCATAAAATCCTCTAAGTAGTAGTCTTTCTCCAAATTTAAAGGAATCTTTTGTAAACAAAAAGACATTTCTTTATATCCCGATTTTATCCAAACAGCTTTATTATGAATTACAAAATTTCTATGTTGTAAATATTTATATTTATCAGGTAGATCCTTTCTTGCTCTCACTCTATTCAACTCGTTGAAGGTGATTTGATTAGCCTCAAAAGCAATAATGTGCGCATCTTGGTTTAAGTTCAATTCAGAGAGTAGGATTGAACTTCCCTCACCTAGGTGAATACCGCAATCGATATAATAGGTTTCAGTTTTCAATTCAAAAAGTCTCTTAAGTTACTTGAGTTTCTTGAAATATTGATAGAAATTGCTGAAGGGAAAGGATTCGTAGGCGCGAAATCATTAATTAAAATACGTTTTGCATGAGGTAAATCCATGATTAATTCGTAATTCTTGAAGCCTTGCTCATTTAATCTTTTGGACAAAAATTCTCTGTAAGATCCAGATCTCGAAGTTGTAAAAACTATCTTACTTTTTTTGGAATTTTGTATCGCTAGCAAATATTGACAATTTTCATTAATCGGAACAAAACTATCCCATCCTCCCTTCAAAGACAGTGGGTTTTCGTTATTTGCAATCACGCCATCGATATCAATAAAAATTGTTTGAAATTTTCTCGTGTATCTTAGCCAGTCTTTCTGTGTTCCCCAATCTTCATAATCATCCGCTTTCAATGCAAGAAACTGGTTGTTTTGGTTTAGCATTAAGCGAATTATATCCGAAATAAAAGCTTCACTTGTACTTTTCATTTCCATTGCATAACTTATGAAATCACTTGAAGATAAAAATTTTACACATCCTATATTAATGTGAGAAGAAATAATCTTTTTTTCGACAATATTTATCAATGTGCCTGTATCGCTAATACTTAAAAAAGATTTGTTATCTGGCCTAATATCATTAAATCTTGAAATATCTACTGTTGTTATTAAATTAAAATTTACATCTAGGCTACCTTCTTTTAGCTGCACATAGTTATCACAATCTTTAACAATAATTGCTTTTTCCTGGTCGATATATTCAATTCCTTTTACAACTGTATCCACCATGGAAGAAGTTGATTCATCAAGCAATAGTATTTCAACCGGAATTAAAAATCTTTCTTTTAATGAATTAAGTAGTTTTTCAGCAGATATTTCCTCGAAGTATGTAGTTAGCGAAACTATTAACAATTTTTCGATGCCTTGCTTCCTTAAATTTCCTAAGCCTGCTATTGAATTTTCAAGCATTGTGCCACCGAGTGGATGTTGCAACAAAAATTTTGGTCTATCGAAATTAAATCTCGTAGAAGCACCAGCTGCAGGTATTAAAAGTATCGACATTAATCTCCCTCAAGAATCTTTTTTGCTGCAGATTTCAAATACGCTAGCCTCATTGCTTTTTTGGTGTAGGGCCTTATACGGAGTATAGCAAAAGCCGTAAAAAGATTTATAGTTTTACTTTCAATTTCTAGTTTATTTGCTAATTTTGCTAATTTGTTTGTAAGTATGCACCTATTTATAAACGAATTAGATGTCTCTCTATATCCCGATCCCCACCAACCATAATTTGAATCCAGCCAAAGTCTGCCAAAATCTATTAATGGAGATTCGAAAGGGCTGTCTAGAAAATCTATGCCGTACATATGTAATGAATTATCTACCACAATTATATTTTCAAAAGATAGATCCCCATGGTTCCAACCAGATGGGTATTCATATTTTTGGTTGTTTATCTGGCAAAACAATGCCAATTCTGAAAAAATTTTATCTATTTCATAGTCTTCTTTAATTTTATCTAGTATGAAATTTAGTTTCACTTCAAACTGATGATTTAGATTAGAATCTTTTGAATTACTCTCATAAGAGGTACTAAGATAACTACAAATAGTGTCTGAAACTATGTTCATTTCAAAGCTTGATGTATCGGATATAAATACTCCTAGTGGATTCCCCCTTATGTATTCCATGACGTACGAGTTAGTTTTCGTTTCAAATTCGCCTATTATTTTCGGAGCCTTTAATGGCAAAATGCCATTCCTTAACGCGACTTTATGTTTACAAAATTGATTTATTATGCGAACACTTGCTCCATACTTTCTAACAAAAAATTGCCCGTCTGAACTTTTTAGTAACTCTAGTTTAGAATTGGATTGTCCCAGCGTCATGGTTTGTAGTGTAAAAAAATTCAAATCTGATTCAGTCATGATCTATTATATCTTACTAATATATAATTCATTTTCTGAATGACGACTTTGAACAAAGCTTTAAGAAAGTTGATTTCTGGCCGCCCAAATAATCTTATTCGCGTGATAAAATATAACTTACCCCCAAGAGTTTTACTCTTGCTTGTAAAATTAGATTTAATCTCCTTGGAAAGAACACTACGATCAAGCGATTTAATCAGTAAATCAAAATTTCTTATTTTGTTATCATTAGTTAAGGTTTCGGTTACGTAATTACCAGTGTTTCTTCTGTACAAGGATTCTTTTGAATGAAAGTGCTTACCTTGACGTCTAATATATATCGATCCAAGAAATTTAGATTTACTGCCCACCAAAAAAGCTTTTTGTACATCGTTTTTGTACAATTCTAGTAGAGACGTATATTCAAAATGTTGAATTAGGCTAAGGTGCCTTGCCTCCCAAAGAATTCTTTTATAATTCCCTTTTAATCTATCTTTAGAAATAAGGAAGAAGATAAAATTTTCTCTGATTGAAAAAAAAGTTCCCAACCAATTTATAAAATAGATTTGTCTTGGTATTTTTTTGTAAATGTACCCAGACCATGTATCAAGATGAGTCTTCATTCCATTCGATGATCTGCTTGATGATTGTAGACCTAACGGACTATACAAAAGCATTAGTTGTGACTTCAACCCACAAAATGCTATGTCAGCAAAAATCCCGGGTGATTCGGGAGAATAATTTGGAACCCAAATTTTATTACCTGAAATCAATGATTTTTGGTTTGTTAAATATTGCAAATACTTGAAATTTGTGTGAACATCAGTACGAGTTTTAAATATTAAATCAGAGCTCTTAAATTCTTTTAATCCCCGATGAAAAAGTGTTTTCTGAATTTGAAACGTAGAATTGGCTCTTTGATCTAGCAACTTTTGTTGTATTTTAATGATTTGAAATTTGTTGTATCGATTAGTTATTTCCTGTATGCTGCTAATATCTTCTGTGTCCCAAGTAACGTATATAATTCTCTCAATAACATCTCTTTTATCTTCTTGCAACCATCTTATTGTTTGCTTTTTGAATTCGCGTGAGTTTCGTAATTTACCTAGGATTAAAACATTAATTTTCAATTTAAATAAACCGAGTCAGATTTATCTAGATCCAACGGCCCCGATAGACTGCTAAACGGAATGTAACTATTCTTGTCTGCCATAGCCAAATACCAGGCAGTTTTTGAAAATTCTGAAATAGAAATAGTGCCTATAATATAGTCACATTTTGAAAGTGCATAAAGATCCGCAATACTAGTAAAGGAATAAAACTTTGCCATTTGATGGTTATTGGCAATGATAGTTTCAAGGCTAACTTGTTCGGTAGAAGTCGGGCGAAAAAAGTTATCTCTGTCGATATCACTATACATAACTTCCAATTCTTTTAATTCTTTTTTGGCGTACTTAATCACTTCAAACGAATCAGTGCTCAAATAAATTTTTTTAGTATTAAGTTGTTTGCTTACCTTTCTAATTTCCTCCCAGTAGCTCGATAACTCAACATAAATAAATCCTTCTCTCTGAATATCATTCTTTTCAGAGATGTTTTCACCTCTCCTAACATGAATTCCAATAATTTTTTCTTTTGATTCAAAAAATTCTTTTGGAAGCATTTTTACGATTTCATTTTTGGTGCTTTCATTTAACTGAAATACTTTGCTAACAGCGAATACATAGATGCCTAATCTTGCATAAGTTTTTTCGACTGGATTCGTTCTCAATACTTTCAGTTTTTTTCCTTTAATATGTGTGTTTGTGCGCGAAAAGTTGAAATAAACATTCCAGCTTTCTAGATTTGAAAGATTGTTACTCACCCACCTAGTCCAAATCCATGGATACCATGACTTCCACCCTAGAAATTGTTTAGCAAATTTTTCCTCTCCTTTTTTTGCTTTTTTTGAGAACTTCGTGTTTTTCCCTTGAGCTAGATTTTTCGCAACTATTGAAGAAATCATTCTAATATTCTTTGAAATAGGGTAAAAAGAAAGTTGCGCTCTGGGTTGATGATTGATAAGCATTTTACGCTTTAAAAGATAGGGATTATTTCGGTATTTTAATATATAGTAAGTTATCTTCGTAGAATAGGACTCATTAATTCCACCAGAAATTATAATTCTATTTGCAATCTCATTAACCACAAGATAAAGAATAGCAGATCGGAGCAAAAATTAAAATCGCAATACTTTTTTCCGGTATACCTAGAAGAACTGTTTCAAATTGGATTTATTTCACTGAATTTATCAAAGGTTTTGATGATTTAGACATTTTCATGCATGGATGGATAAATGATAAGGATAGAAATTATAATTCGCACTATCAGCACAGGGCCAAAGAAAAGAGTTTTTATTTTCAAAAGCAAATCATCCAAATACTTTACAAGCCAACCATGAAGTTGTTTGAAAATCCAGAATCTTATGATTTTTGTGAATTTGACATTTCTGAAAAAAGTATTTCAAATCTTTATTCAAAGGTAAGTTCAGAGTATGTTTTTGGAAAGGATAAATGGAAAAAACATCTCATTAGTAGTAACTTTAGTATGTGGGATTCTATTAATCGGGTACACAAACTGTATATTGATTTCTCAGGTACCAAAAAGATTAATTATGAGATAATTTTGCGAATGAGATACGACGTTTTGCCTCACATAAACTTACGGCAATTATTAAGTAAATACAAAAAAAATACCATACTAGTTCCAGCAAATAAAATGCCATCCAATATGGTTTGCGACTGGTTTGCTTTAGGCGAATCAGATTTAATGACGAATTATTTTAATATTTTTAACACATTGCCCGATTTAATGTCCGAAACTCAAACTAAATATGGTCAATGGTGTAATGAGCTTGGCTTATATGAACATCTCCTTAGAAATAAAATCGATATTGATGAAGCAGAAATGCGCATGGCTTTTCATTAACTTAACCATTTTTATGCAAAACCATGTCCAGCAGTATTTGGCTCGGTTGTGTAGGGTGCCTCCAATTTAAGACATTTTCAGCTTTGGATGGATTTCCTATTAGCGTATACCTCTGTCTGTGTGGATTTGATGAAATCAAATCAATTCGCTCTGACCTTAAACTGAGATTATTCAGAGCAACTATTGTTAAATCTCTTATCTTCACCAATTTACCGCTCGCGAATACAAAATCTTCAGGAGATGACAATTCTAAACTATAGTTAAGCCCGTTAACAATTTCATCCGCTAATGTTATGTCTATTAAAGAATCAAAATCTCTAATTTTGATTGTGTTTCTTTTGAGATTGATGATATCAGATATTTGTGAGGCTAGCTGTTGAAATAAAAATTGTTCCTTGCTAAATCGAGATGCATGATTAAATAAAATCGCGCCAACTGAATACACATCAAACTGTCTCCGATATTGTTTTATTAATTCAAAAGCCATTTTTTTGGTTTCACCATAGTAGTTTTGGGGGGCTAAAATGCTTTCTTCATTGATGGATGTAAATTTTTGATTAGGGGTGTACATTTGCGATGAAAGAGCCATAACATAACGCGAGCTTTTGTTGCTTTTTAGCCATTCAAGTATATTTGCATTAATTTTGTAATTTGTATTATGTATTATTTTTTTGAATTTGTTTTCAAAAATCGCCATATTCTCAGAAGATTCATGAGCAGCCGCAAAATTTAATATCCGATCTGGTTTATGCTCATTTAATGTTTTAAATGCCTCAACTGGATCCGCGAAATCTGCAACGACATCAATATATTTAGCATTTTGTAAATGACTAGGTACAAGTTTTTTATTTTCTCTATTAGAAACGCCTACTACTAAAGCTTTTTGCTTTAAGTAAAATTCGCGTGCAATTGTCCCATCTTGCCCAAAAACACCTAAAATCAATATGCGCATAGATTTTTCATTTCATTTGATAATATATTCGAATGGATACATTATATAGTTTAAACAAGTCATGTAGAATTTGTCGCGGAGACGCTTTTGAGGATTGTATTGATTTTGGCGAAGTTGCACTAACCGGTGTATTTGAAACTTTAGGTGCTGATGTACCAAAGACTCCAATGTGTGTATGCCGGTGCCTTCATTGTGGGCTTGTCCAATTAAAACATAATTATAATTTAAGTTATCTGTACGGGGAAAATTACGGTTATGAATCACATTTAAACTTTTCCATGGTTGATCACCTTAAAAATAAAGCCAGTAAGCTAGAAGAGCAATACATTAAAATGAACTTTGGCTTGAAACCACATACTGTGTTAGATATCGCAAGTAATGACGGGACTTTGCTATCTGGATATTCAGACAATCTTAACTGCAAAATTGGCATAGATCCAATAATTGATTCTTTGGAGGACTGCTATCCTGAGAATTCTCTAAAAATTAAAGGTTTTTTTTCAAGTGATTTGTATAAGAAAACTGTTAAACGAGAACCAGATATAATCACGTCAGTTTCGGTTTTATATGATCTAGAAGATCCTATAAAGTTTGCGTTCGACATTTTTGAAATTCTTGCACCAAACGGTATATGGCATTTAGAGCAAAGCTATCTAGTTTCAATGATTGAAAATATGAGTTTTGATACTATTTGCCAAGAGCATATATTATATTTTTCATTGCATGATCTTAAAACTATTTTGGATTTAGCAGGATTTCAAATATATAATGTCGATCTAAACAGTATTAACGGAGGAAGCATCGCTATCTCTGCAATAAAGTCCCAAAAAAAGATAACTCCCCCCCTAAATTTAGAGCGATTATTGGTCAAAGAAAAAATTAAAGGCTACAAAGATGGATCTAAGTTAAATGAGTTTGAAAAAGACCTAAAAAATCATATTTCAGATTTACAGTTGCTGCTGGAAACGTATCATTCAGATGGGTATGTTATTTACGGCTTGGGAGCTTCAACCAAAGGAAATGTACTACTTCAATCGCTTAAGTATGATGTTATGAAGTTCAGTGCTATTGGCGATATTAATCCAAAAAAATATGGAAAGAGAACACCTGGAACAAATATTCTTATAGTTCCTGAAAATCAAGTGCTGAGCAATCCCAAAAAAAGTGTTTCAGTGATACTGCCGTGGCATTTTAGTGCGAATATCATTGAGAAATCAGATCAATACATAAAAAGTGGAGGTACAATCATTGTCCCGTTTCCAAAAATAAAAATATATAACAACACCCTTAGTAGTAATTTTTGATAAGATTCAAAATATACGGAGCACTCTCTTCTATCTCATCAAGAACATTTGTTTCAAACGAAAAACCCACATGCTTTTTTAACTTGGATGGTGAGCCAATCGATTTTTTAAGCGTTTCTTTTTGAACTATTGTTTCTTTTAATGGATGAAATCCTTCAAATAAATCACTTTCCTTTTCCCATAAACTAGACGCAGAGCCCTGAATAACTGGTATCGATAAATTTAATCCTTTCTCAATTGCAAAAATTATATCTCTGATGGAAATTTCGCGACCGCTACACACATTAAAAGTTTCTTTATTGCTGATTTGAGTATCGCTTATCAAAATCTCAAATAATGCTATCAAATCGTTCATTGAAATATAATCTCTGCATGTGTCCATGTTTGCGTATATTATTATGTCTTCTTTAAGAAAAATTTTTTTAATGATGTAATTTACTAATGGTGGAAATTTTCGTCTAAAATCTTGCCTAGTGCCAAAAACATTGAACAATCGCAAATTTGTGTAGTGTATCGAATTGCTAACACCAAGACCTTGCAAAAATAATTCTGAATAAAACTTAGTTTGTGGGTAAATTAGAGTGGGGGGCTCGAAATAATCGTCTTCGTGGTGAGGGAAAGAATTACTGTTTTCATATACCGCCGATGTAGAGGCAAAAATTATTTTAATACCATAACGTATTGAGAGTTTACCAATAATTGTGGTCGTCTGCAAATTGTTATGAAATGCTAACGTTGGATTTCTTTGACAACTTGCTAATGAACTTATTGCGGCGAGATGTATTATAACATCGCAATCTTTCAATAGTTGTGAGATTTTGTCTTCATCGTTTACATTAACTATTCTTAAACTCTCAGCGTTTGATTTTACATTAAAGTTTGTAAGTGAGCCTGAACTTAAATCATCTATTAGCACTGTTTCGATGTTTTTATTGTAAAGTGCATCAGCTAAAAATGATCCTATTCCCCCTGCTGCCCCGGTTATGCCAACTTTCATTATTGTAATATAGTATATTATTTCCATGTATTCATCACTCCTATGAAAAAGCGATTTTCTGTAATACTTCAAGGGGGAATTGGAAACCAATTGTTTCAAATTTGTTCTGGTTTATATTACGCCAAAAAACATGACCGTGACTTGCAGTTTGTCTTATCCAACGATGAAAAACAAAATGTTTTTGATTTACTTAATAAAGACGAATTCAATGTTTTATATAGAAAAGAGTCCGGTCTACAAGTTTTTATAAACAGAGTTTTAAACCGGATTTTGAAAAAATCAAAAAAATTGAGATCTATTGTTATGATACACAACTCTGAAGAAGTTGGTTTCAATATTAGCTTATCAAAAAATTCCACATTTAAACAACTTCGAGGTTACTATCAAACACACTTATATTTTGAAGAAGTTAAGCCTGAACTAATATCTGCAATTAGAATTAGCAATTTCAGTGATTGGTACTTGAGTCAAAGATTAATTATCAGTTCAACAATCCGCCCAGTGATGATACATATTCGGCGAGGAGATTACGACCAACAGAGTAAAAGTTTTGGCCTGCTATCTATTGACTATTATAAAAATGCCATAAATTACTTGCGAGAATTGAACTTTACTGGACCCATTTGGATTTTTTCAGATGACACAGTAATTGCAGCGACTTTTGCACAATTGTTAGATGAAGTCACTCATGTTGTAAACCCACCGCGTGGTACGAGCGCGTGCGAGTCCATGGCACTAATGTGGGAGTTTTCAGCACATATTATTGCGAACTCTACATTTTCTTGGTGGGGTGCTATTTTGTCCTCAAAGTCCCAAATTGTAATTGCTCCTGATCCGTGGTTTAGGAATGGACTACAAATTAAAAATCTAATTCCTCCTTCTTGGGTAAAACTAAATGCTTATTGGGAGGATTAAAATGCTCTATAAGATTTTCTTAGTAAGGCAAAATAAGCGAATTTTGCAATCTTGAGAAATATTTTTTTTTCAAATAGTAATTTATTTCTGTTTGTAAAATTTGTTTCTGCTATCTTTTCAAATTTTAAAAGGTTTCTTATAAATAGAAGTGTTCTTTCCACTGTCATATTATAATTTTTGTAATATTCTATTGTAAAATCTATTTCATCATCATTGATAGAAAAAAGTTTTTTTTCTACAAAGAACTCTTTAATAATTCTATCTCTAGCAATCAATGATTTTTGCCTATTTATTGAAGTTATACTTGATTTATTCAATTTATAATGCAGCAAAATCTCTGGAGTTGATTCTAGATTCCCAATTAGACTCATTCTTGTCCATAATCCCACATCTTCTGCGGGATACTCATCAGATTTATATAAGCCAGCTTCAAATGCAGCAGATTTACAGATCAATGCAGATGGATGGGCTGTTTGTTGAGAATAAATTAAAGATAAAACTGAAGCTTTATTTAGAAGTGGTGAGGGTATTGATCCGAGGAAAATTCTATTTGATTGAATATCGTAATCTGAAAAGATTACCGCTGTTTTTGGTTTAATGCAGTTGATTTGTAATTGAACTCTGTTAGGTTCGTAAACATCGTCAACATCATATCTGGCAATCCATTCGAATGAAGCGGACTTAAAACCAAGATTTAGTGCGCCAACAATCCCAATGCCTTTGGTAGTCATAACGCGAATGTGCGCATATTGTTTTTGAAATTTCTTGATAATATTTGGGCCTTCATCACTAGAACCATCATCAATAATCAAGATTTCATCATTTATTTTCGCATTCATCAATATCCCATTTAAAGATTGATTCAAATAAATTGCGCCATTTTTCACAGGCATTAAATGAGTTACTGGAATCATGTAAGTGTGCCTACCCGGTAATTTCTGAATAATGTTGATACCCTACCATGGTGAATCAAGATAATTCTCGACCTGAAAATAACTTTGAAAACATTTCAATTGGAATAATTATGATTGCAACAAATGAATATCTGGATTTATGGAAATCGACAGCACTCGACCTGGATCAATTCGCTTTTCAAAAAAATTTCAAAAAATCGATACATCTATTTACAAATAAAGCTACTGAAGCAGAAAGTTGGGCATTTGTTAACTTGAAAAATTATAATCTGTTTTGCTACAACATCAAAGGTTGGGGCTGGCCAGAAGCGACTCTGTTGCGTTATAAGTTTATTGCTTCTCTGCCTGAAAATGCGCTGGAGGAGGTTTTGATTTATTTAGATAGCGATATGCAAATAAAAGGAGACTTCGGTCCAGATCTGTTAAATGAAATTAAGCGAGAATCAATATTTGTGGTAGATCATCCAGGTTATGCAGTCGGTCGACATGGAATACTAAAATTTATAAGTTTTGTTAAAGCACCACGACTCTTTAAAAATCTAGTCGCAAAGTATGTCTCTAGTTCCAGGGGTATGGGGGATTGGGAAACTAATGAAATGTCTACTGCGTATGTCGAGCCTGAAAAAAGATTTAGGTATGTTCATGGAGCAATTTGGGGTGGGTATAAAGAGGCTTTGTGCAAAATGTGTAATACGCTTGCCATTAATGTTGATGTTGATTTGAAAAGAAATTATATTGCTAAATGGCATGATGAAAGTCATCTAAACAAGTTTACTTCAGAAAATGAAGTTACCTATTTAAGCAATGAGTTTAGCAACTATTCAAAATACAAAAACTTAAATCACATTAATTCCTTTATTTATACTAGAATAAAGCCAAATTTTTTTGGAAGAACCAGTACTAAAAGTGAAATATAGATCCAAAGTTTTCAAGATTGCATTCAGTAGATGTGTGGAATTCATCAACATCCTTAGTGCTTATTTTGGTTTTGGATCTGGCCCTAAATTTTTTTATAGATCTTCCACGCCAGGATTACGCCAGAAAAAACTTCTAATAATTGCTCCAGGAATTTTACCGGTACCTCCATCTGGGTGGGGGGCTGTTGAAACCCTCATTTATGAATCTCTTCCCTCTTATAATGAAGATGGCTTTGAGGTTTGGATTTTAAACTCGAGAAGCTATAAAGATTGGCGGACTGCTCGTAGAGAAACTTTTGATCTTGTCTTATGTCATTACGATGTTTTTGCAAAACGAGCACGGTCGCACTTTCCAAATACGCCGATAATAGGTTTCAGCCACTACGGCTTTATCGGTTACCCCGAAAAATGGCACAAAAGTTACCACAGAGTTCTTAAGGGGTTATCTTTATTAGATTCAATTTGCGTAATGAATAACCAACAAGCTAAGGTAATTAAAAAGTACTTACCGAATATTGATGTTTTTATCTCGAGTAATGGAACAAGTTTTAACCCAATAGTTGGAAGAAATGACGATGGACCTTACTTGTGTTTAGGTAAAGTTGAACCACGTAAATCACAATTTGAACTTTATAATAAATTCAAAGCTTCCAAATATTCTATAGTTTTTGTTGGAAATATTGCGGACTCGCGGGTTAGTGATTTAATTAGTAAAGATTCTTTGGTAAGTGAGGTTTTTGTTGGTGAAAAAACAAGGGTTGAATTAGCAAAGGATTTTCATAAATATAAAGCGTTAATTTTGTTATCTCAAGGGGAAGCAGATGCCCTGGTTTTGTATGAAGCGCAAATGGCAGGATTGCCTGTATTTGTAACAGCAGAAGGTGTAGGAGCTCAAAATGTACAGCTTCCCTGGGTAAATATAATTACTGATAGAACCACGCCTGATGAGATCGAATTTGTTTATAGAAAAATTAAAGCGGATCCTCTTGAGATATCTGATTACGCTTCAAAGAAATATTCTTGGCAGACCAAAAATTCTCCCTTGCTACTAAAAATCAATCAAATAATCGATAGCAGGAGAAATAAATGAAAAAGAATTTAATTGAAAAAATATTTCTTGAGTTAGATTAGTATCATAGAGTCAAATTAAATTGAGCCACTTGTCAAAAGTTTGTTACTTGTATCAGAATTGGTTTATAAAATCTTACATCTAATATGCGTACCAGATAAAAAATCAAAAGTTTGTTGAATTCAACCTATTAACTTGTCAATATGATTAAATAATAACAATTAATTTCACATTCTTCTCCTCACTTTAATCGGGATGTCAACAAGACTGATTAGCCAGCACTATTTTTTAACTTTTTATCAGGTTATTTTATCTTGAGCATAATTTGACATAAAGTAACTTCATTTAGAATTATAAAAGCTTACGAATTTAAACACATATATGAAACCTGACCCAAGTATCAAATGACTACAAAAAATCCCAATAACGCAAAAATACAAAAAATTTGACAAAATCACTGCTTGCTTCAAATTATTTTGAATGGACATTCTTAACCAAGTTGATACTTTGATTGTCAAAAAATCTATCTACAGGCATTTTCACTGACTTAAGGTGACTTACTACGACCATCATCAAAAGAATATGTTGCTTTGTCTTGAGACTGATTGATACACTCAGGCCTTATGAAAGCGATTGTGACTGGTGGAGCCGGCTTTATAGGGTCTAACCTGGTCGATTTTTTGATTGATAAAGAGTTTGAGGTTATAGTCATTGACAACGAATCATCAAGTTCTGGTGAGTTTCATTGGAATTCAAATGCTAGAAATTTCAAGTTAGACATCCGGAATTACCAGGAAACCAAAGAATTGTATAAAAACGCAAATATAGTTTATCACCTTGCTGCCGAAACAAGGATCCAATCTGCAATTGCAAATCCAATAGAAACTTTAAATAATAATACGCTTGGTACATGTGTGGTTCTTCAATGTGCCAGGGAAATGAATGTAGGCAGATTTGTTTTTTCGTCAACTTCAGCAATATATGGTAACAATGTTGTACCGAATCACGAATCTCAAGTTGCTGATTGTTTGAATCCTTATTCTATCTCGAAACTTCACGGCGAATTACTGTGCCAGCTTTATTCAAAGGAGTATGCTTTAAACACTATAGTATTAAGGTATTTTAATGTGTATGGTAATCGGCAACCTACAAAAGGTTCACATACACCGGTGCTTGGCTTATTTCTAACTCAAAAAAATCTTAATAACCCTCTCACAATTGTTGGTGATGGTAACAGAAGGCGGGATTATGTTAATGTTTTTGACGTTGTGCAAGCTAATTTTTTGGCAGGCACTAAAGAGGTGAGCAAGCAGCATTTTGGCGAAGTATTCAATGTAGGATTCGGAGAAAATTATTCGGTGAATGAAGTTGCAAGATTCATTTCCCCTAATACTCAATATATAGAAGACAGAGCCGGGGAAGCAAATTCAACATTAGCTAGCATAAAAAAAATAAAAGAAGTCTTTGGTTGGACCCCTAAAATAGCTCTCGATGAGTGGCTCAGTTCACTTTAAATGTATTCGGTCGTCAATAAATTAGTGCGAGTCCGAGTCCTAATATTGCTGGGTCTTATAGAATCTATTCGATTTAAATTGCTAAAAAGCACGCATGTAAAATCTAAAAAATCAATTTTTTTATTTTTTTACTCAAGAGGTTTGCCTTGGGATAAGGGCTTTAATCTCAGTACAACAGCTGAAGAAATAAATGAAAAACTTAGACCTTATTTTATTAAAGTAGTTTCTCACAATAAGCAAACCTTGAAGGAAATTCAAGGCAGCGAGCATTTTTGTAATGAATTCTCAAAAACTTTAGATAAAAATCCTAATGCTAACAATTTTGGCTACTTTGATTTCAAACCTTTTCTTATAAACCATGAACTGCAATCACTAAAGTCTGATGAAACTCTAGTTTATCATGATGGAAATTTTATCAGAAATGCTCAATATTGGGAAAGTGATTGGCAAAACATTGATTTAATAACCAATTACTTAATGACTAGAAATCGATCATCCATTTGGGTGCAATTTGAAGGTTATGGAAATCTTGTAAAGCATCACGTGAAAGAGCAAACTTTAAACTTTTTTTTTAATTCAAAAGAAAAAAATTTAGTAAAGAAATCGCACTTAATTAACGCAGCAAGGGTTATTGTTAAAAATGACGAGTTTGGTCGTGAATTTATAGGAAATTACAAGAAATATTGCGAAGATAAAAATGTAATATTTAATGATGAGTTGTCATTACAAGACGAAGAATTTCTATGGTCATGCGGGGATCAAGATGTTTTGAACTGTTTAGTTTATAGAAATATATTAGATGGAAATCTAGGTGTCTTATTTCCTAGGTTTGCGTTTTTTTATCGCATTATTGAGTTTAGTAGGAGGAATATTATATTTCATAGTGATACGGAAAAACGCCAAGTTAAGACTGGAATTTACCCGTTGTATAATTTCAACCTAATACTTTATGTTGTTTCCCATAGAATTTTGAAACTTATTAAATCCGAGAAGTTTTAATTCGACTTTGGTCTATCAAAATATTTTGTCATCTGGTAATCTGCAAAATAAGTGAGTGTAGTTCATTGGATTTTTAAGGAATTCTTAGTAGTGAGGCTTTTTTCTTCTAGAATTTTGCTTTTTGGCCGATCTATCTCTCTTGAACTTGTTGATTTTAGACTTCTTGATTGACCTACGATGTTTTTTGGTTACCATCTTTTTGATTTGATATTAGCTTTCCGGAAGGATTTTCTGCACCTGTTACCTTTACTAAGTTGGCATCCATTGCCCTAACAGTTGATTCATTTAACCGAACTCCTGCTCTTGCTGCCAACCCATGCACACCTTTTCGTTGTTTATGAGTTGCAAGAGTCACCACAGTTCCAACCGCACCAGCTCTAGCGGTTCTGCCAGCTCTGTATAGATAATCCTTGTGATTTTCTGGCACATCAACATGGACAACTAGTGAAACATCATCAACATGAATTCCTCTTGCTGCAACATCTGTTGCCACCAAGGCGTTTGTTGCTCCTGATTTAAGTGCCTCTAACACACGAGATCTTTGTGCCTGAGTTTTGCCACCATGGAGTGCGCCCACTGCAACTCCTGCTTCATTCATCCGCTTAGTTAACTTATCTGCTCCATGCTTGGTTCTGACAAAGAAAATACTCTTTCCTTTTCTAGCTGCAATCTGTGAGGTAATTAAATCTTTATGTGATTGCTC
>Ga0169931_10005050_pt1 | contig 20278 bp, 15 predicted proteins | sample Kivu_15m_20L_FD_129675 | JGI IMG/M metagenome (GOLD analysis project Ga0169931, IMG submission 129675) | Freshwater microbial communities from Lake Kivu, Western Province, Rwanda to study Microbial Dark Matter (Phase II) - Kivu_15m_20L... | ecosystem: Environmental > Aquatic > Freshwater > Lake... | reverse complement strand
TTTTTACCTCTACCTGTCGATAGACAGGTTCGGTGCTACTTCGTGGTGTTTCTTTTTTGGTCAAGCAAAAAAGAAAGACAAAATTCCTTTGCAAGGTCTTGTTTTTTTTGAGATATTTAGAAAATAGGTCAGTATTATACCACAAGGGATTTAATACACAACATTATTTGTGTCAATTGGTATAACTCGTGAAAAAAGATTATCGAAAGCAAAAGACCACTCAAAATCTTCAAATTCTTAACTCCCCTAATTCGACTTTAGATATTAATTCCTTCACTCGCTCAATTTGATTTTTCTTTTCTTGAATGGTTGGTGGTGCAACTCTTTCTTGACAATTATTAATACTACAACGCTCACAAGTTACATTTACCAACTGGTTGCGTATTGCACTGTCATTCAGCCATTTAATTTTACGTTTTGATTCAGGTTGAAGTTCTATTCCAATATTTATCGAAACATTGCTCCAAGGCGTTTTAAGTGTTTGACGTCCAAAGGTTAAAACTAAATATTCATCCTTTGAATCGTAATAAACTGACTTTTGAGCACCAATAAAATAAGCTCCAGGATTACTGTTTACCAAATCAAAAATTCTAATACTTTGCCATCTTCTACAATAATGCTCACCTTTCTCATTTCCGTGTGGGCTGTGTTTGTGGTTTAGATGCAACTCCTTGGATAAATGATATTTATGGCTGTTTTCCTCTTGGTGGAATTTTAAAAAGAATAATTTATTTAATCCAAAATGTTTTGGCAATAAATTAGTGAAACGATACATTAGCGTTTCGGGTGTGGCGTGCCATTTTTCTAAAAGTGAACGTAAGTAATCTTCTGGAAAAGATTTTTGGTCAAAGAAATACTTAAGTTCCTGAACGAGTGGTTTTTCTGGTAATAATAATGCTCCGGCAAAATAGGAAGCTTTAAAATTAATTAGAGCTTGGTCAAACGAAGTTGTATTAACCCAATCTTGAAAAAAATAAGTTCTTTGATTCAAGGGTAATTCTAAAAAATAATAACCAAGTTCTTTAGCCAGAATAAATTTCTTTTGGTCTTCTGATAATTCCTGATTGATGATTAAAGTTTTCGTATTTGGAATAAAAAAGGTTCGAAATGACTTTAAATCTGTCCATTCTGTAAAATCTTTTTCCTCAATTGTAGCGCCGTAATTCTCGGAAAGTACATTTTTTAGTTGTTCGCAAGTCAAGGGTGCTTGTGAATTCCAACCTAAATTTTCATAACATTGGACAACAGCTTCTTCTATTTCTTTGAAGTAATTTTCATTCAACTCTTGAAAAGACCGAAGTGCGGCAGAAAAAAATTGTTCTTTGTTTAGGTCAAAATTACGCGCCATGTCGATGTAGGTTGACAAAAACGCACTCACTTTCGCTGGAGATGCCGCAATTAATTCAATCAATTTTTGCGAGTCCACTCCAAAGAAATCCAAAGGAATTTCATCCAACAAACCCGATTCCAAAATATCCCCAAGTGGTGCCAATTTTTTCGTCAATTTCAGACTCACAAGAAAATCGTAGGGAGCATCGAGGGCTTTGGAAAGCGCAAATATTTTATCTGCTTTCGGGTATTTTTTTCCTTTTTCTATTTCATTCAAGTAAGAAATTGAAAGCTCAGTTTTCTCGGCTAACTCTTGCAAAGAAAGCTCTTTTTCCATGCGTAGTTGCCTGACTTTCAAACCGAAAATCAAACGAATACGTTCTTCATTTAATTGTGTATTCATTTGACAAATTTAAAATCTTAAAATTTCTTGTATAAAAATAGATGATTAAACATTGAATCTAAAGTGCATAATATCACCGTCTTCCACTACATATTCCTTTCCTTCCACTTTAAATTTTCCTGCTTCTTTCACTGCAACCTCCGAACCTAAAGTCACAAAGTCGTTGTATTTCATCACCTCTGCGCGAATAAATCCTTTTTCAAAATCGCTGTGAATCACACCTGCTGCTTGTGGTGCGGTCATTCCTTTTTTGATTGTCCACGCACGTACTTCCTTAACTCCAGCGGTAAAATATGTCTGAAGATTCAATAAACTGTAAGCTGAAAGAATCAAACGATTCACCCCAGGCTCCTCTAGCTCCAGTTCATCCAAAAACATTCTTCGTTCCTCGTAAGTTTCTAATTCAGAAATATCGGCTTCAATTTTTGCTCCGATAACCAATACTTCTGCATTTTCAGCTTTTGCCATTTCTCTTACTTGCTCAACAAATGCATTACCTGTTTTAACTGACGATTCATCAACGTTACAAACGTACATTACAGGTTTTGAGGTAATTAAGTTGAATCGTTTGATGATATCCATATCGTCTTGGCTGAAACCTAAACCGCGAACGGATTTTCCTTGCTCCAAACCTTCCTTAATTTTTAAAGCTAGTTCATTTTCCTTAACAGCCTCTTTATCTCCTGATTTAATAATTCGAGCTAAACTTTGAATTTTTTTCTCGATTGATTCTAAATCCTTTAACTGTAGTTCGATATCAATAATCTCCTTGTCCCGAATAGGATTTACACTTCCGTCAACGTGAACAATGTTTCCGTCTTCAAAGCAACGAAGTACGTGTAAAATCGCATCTGTTTCGCGGATGTTTGCAAGAAATTGATTTCCCAAACCTTCACCTTTGGATGCACCTTTCACCAAACCAGCAATGTCAACAATTTCCATAGTGGTAGGAACTACGCGTTCAGGATTTACAATTGATTCTAGTTTTTCCAATCGTGCGTCAGGAACTGAAATCGTTCCAACATTTGGTTCTATGGTACAAAAAGGATAATTCGCTGATTGTGCTTTAGCATTTGAAAGACAATTGAAAAGTGTTGATTTACCGACATTTGGCAAACCAACAATACCGCATTTTAAAGACATTTGTTGATTTTAGGTCGGCAAAAATACTAAGCTTTTGTGGGTTTTAACGATTTTGAAATTTATCGTTAATTCAAATGCTAAACTAAACCACCATTCACATTCAAAACTTGACCCGTTACGTAAGCGGATTTCTCGTCCATTAAGTAATTGATTGCGTGAAGTATATGCTTTTCCTCTCCTAATTCTTGCATCGGAATGGAGGATACTACTTTTTCCAAATATTCTGGTTTTACTTCCTTAATCATACCGCTGTTTATATATCCTGGAGCTACACAATTCACTGTAATTCCGCTAGTTGCTAAATCAGCAGCCATACCTCTTACCAATCCAAAAATTGCACTTTTACTCGCTGCATAAGCTGATGTTCCAATAAATCCTTTTTGCGCAACAACCGATGAAAAGAAAATGATACGACCAAATTGTTCCGAACGCATTGCAGGAATTAGTTTTTGTGTGATTTGGAAGGGAACAGTTACATTTAATCGAAAAGCTCTATCCCATTCGTTTTCAGTGATTTTCCAACACATACCAGCGCTTGAAACTCCCAGAGCATGAATGACGGTGTCCACATCTTCAACATGTTCGAATAGCTGATCAAAAGGTTTTTCGCTTTCAAAATCGTGAGTAAGAATCAATGTTTTTCCAGGGAAATCTTTCTGAATACCAGCCAATTTGTCTGCGTTACGATTACAAACCAAGTACACAAAATTTCCGCGTCGCAATAATTCATGTGCAATTGCTCTTCCCAATCCACCTGACGCACCGGTCAGCAACACTTTTCTCATCATTTTTTCAATTTTCTTTTCACCAACCACTTCCAAGGTTGATTATTTGGTAAACGGGTTAAAATTAGATAATTGTTGTCCACTGCACCAAACTTTCGATTAAAGGTTGCCAATCCTTCATTCGAGGAACCACCAAAATCCAGAAAATCTACTTTCTGAGCAAATTCCTGAATAACATAATCGAATAAGGCTTGCATCGCTCCAATTTTTTTTCCGTTTTCATTTACTATTCCTTTTAAATACAGCAATTTACCGTTAGAAATCACAAAAGCCGCTGCAGCAATTGTTTCGTTATTGAGTTCAATTTTTTTGATAAACCCTTGCTTGTTGGCAATTGCTTGTTTCATTAGGTTTTCCAAACACTGAAAATCTTTGTCTTTCAAATGTTTAAATTCTTCTCCCTTTTCTTTTCTGAAAATATCAAGCAACAAAGCCATATTCTCTGTTTCCGAAATGAGCGCATTTGATTTCGCAAAGTCCTTTAATTTTCGTCGCTGATTGGTGCTGTAATTCTTATAAATTTCCTCGTAATTACGCTTCAAATCAAGTACTTGAAAAATTCTCTTTTCAAAACTATGGTCAGTAAATTCTGTGTGAAGATTAAACTGAATAAAATGTTCCGATAAATTCAAAAAAGTGAGGGTGTCTTCAACGTTTTGTTCTTCGCCCATCCATTCTGATGCACGATAAAATAGCGGTGTTAATTGCACTTTTAATCCCCATTTTCTGCTTTTAAAAACGGGTAAAACTGATTGATAATCACCAACAACAACAATTTGCCAGTCGGGAAAGACAGTGTCCAGATACCACAATTCTTGGAAATAAGGAAAATTCGAATTAGCCAAGAGCGCACTCCATCGTTTTTCATCCAATTCTGAACGATTTATAATTCTCCAATTCACAAATCTCTCAGACATACAAATTCATGTTTGGATTTATTTTTTGCAATCAATTTTTCCAATTCATTTAAAGAAAAAACGGTACAAGCCTTTGGATGTCCTATGATTACTAATTCTTTTTGCCCTAGTTTTTCGGCTCGATTGATGGCAGCTTGAATTTTAGTAACATAATATCCATCGGCACTGACGCACAACCAATGAGAACGGGTGAGAAATTCTTTTTTCGTACCACCACCTTTCGCCGCTTTTCCATCACCGATTGATTTGTGTAAATCCGGTCGAAGTCTTCCTTTTACAAATAATTTCCAGAAAAATAGCGGGGAATACCGTTGAGCACCAATTGGATATTCGGTGAAAAACCCATTTTCAGCCTCTACACAAGGCTCAGTTTGAAAATTCCATTTTGATTTTTTTGGTGCATTCGTGAAATCATAATTGTAGGGTGAAGTCACGTTTTTTCCACCGACAAAAACAGAAGATTCCCTATTGATTCCAAGCTGCATAAACACTTTTTCCACTGGTTCGAAGGGCTGAATACACCATCCACCAGCACGATAGGAAACAATTTTTTCACTGCTTAAAGCTTGTAAATGCTCAAAATATCTTTTTGCGATTTCTACTTGATTTTCAGGGGAGAAATCGGCGAGTTTATAGCGTTGTAAATCAAAAACCCATTTTTTATTTTCCCATAAAGCGTCCTCCCAATGCGGGTGAATGTGAAGTGCTGTTTCATGTTTTGGTGACCAATTTTGAATTTGCTTTTCAACCAAAGCCACGTTTTCCAAATCCACTTTCAACGATTTACTTCTTGTGAGGTAACCCGTATCAACAAAAAAAGTGAAATTAGAACCTTGTCTTTCAGCTATTTCCAGAAGTCTTTGAGTAGGTTGAAGCATACATTTTTCCACCGAACCCGACGACTCGCCAAAAAACAATTCATAGTCCCATGTTACCGCAATTTTCATTCGTTCCCGTTTGGTGTGTACATGGTAATTCCTTTTTCTAAGTAAGATTTAATCATCCAATCTTTCATTTTTTTTGCGTCGAACAACCACGTTTGAGCATTCCCAAGTTGAACTTTTTGGGCAATTCCTGCACTTTCGAAATGAGGCAATAATTCATCGCAACGTCTTCGTATAGACATTTCGGGATTGTGAACTTTTGTTTTTACTTTATGCTTAACATTATCATAATCAATTACTTCCACATCAAATATTTCGGAAAAATAAACTGGAAAATGAAAATCAACTGCGTCTTCAAGAACGTGTAAACTTGTTCCTGCATTGGCAAGCGTCACCCCAACATATAGAATTTTACCGCCCTTTTCTGCCAATCTAGCAAAGGGAGAAGAACTTGTATAAGGCGTTAATTCTCCGAAATGTCCGTTGGTAAAAAATTCTGCCTCAGCGCCTAGTGCCACAACTGGTTCAGTAGCGTTTAAACTTCGATGAGCATTTGGAAGTTTACGGAAATATTCAGTGATTGCACCCAAGCGCGACGGTGAATTTCGAACATCAAAAACGGGATTTTCACGAATGTAATTCAGTTGAAGTTGAGCATTTGGAGAACTCGGCATGAGAACAGTTCCCTCTTCACCAACTGTTTCCAATAAAGCGTCAACAAAAGTTTTAGGTCCGTTTTCCAAGTAACCAATTTTGCTCATTGACGAGTGAACTAATACATGGTCACCATTCTGAATGCCAATGTTTTGCAGTTGTTGAATGAGTTTTTTGGTTGTCCAGATTTCTCCCGCCGTTTTTTGTGCTTCCAACTGTTTATTGACTGCATTTTTTTTGCGTTGTCTATTCCAATTCAAGACAAATTCAGGAACCAAAGAACGGATTGTGTCTTTCAAATTTCCCATTAACGCAAACGAGTGGTTTTGTCGCTCTGACCTTTACAAGTGCTTCCATCAACGAAATGCGCACGAATAATTTTCACTTCAATTTTATTCGCACCATCAATCCAATTCGTGGAGCCTTCACTTAAATTTTGTCCGGGTTTGATAGGTTTTGAAAGATTTCCCGATTGCCAAGTAAATTGTTTTTGACCTTTGATTTCACCGAAACCATTCAAGAAAGTTACCTGATAATCAATTGCATCCATTTCAACTTCAGCGTTGTTTTTGAATTTCACGTAAAAACCAACGTTTTTACCCAAAACTTCTTGCGTGTAAGCTTGGACAATTTCAATATCGCAGAACTTTTTTCCATTTTCTGCTTTTTCAAAACTAAGGTTTAGGAATAAAACTAAACCAACAAACAAAGAAGTATGAATTGCTTTCATAACTCAACTATTCAATTTTTGCCAAAATAACGCAAATGTCATTGAAAATTGTATGCCAAAAAATTTAAATCTTTAACTTCGTACTGTTGGTACGATGTTTGTCTAACGAATCAGAAATTTAAAAACTATGAAAGCTATTAAAATCCTTATCGCTTCTTTATTGTTGAGCACAGCAGTAATGGCACAGAAAACAGTAGAAGAAAGAGCAACTGCTCAAACAGAAAAATTGGCAACTGAACTCTCATTGACAGCTGACCAAAAAGAGAAAATTCAGCAAATTAATTTGGGAATTGTTCAGAAAAATGAGGGCGTTCGAACTTCAAACATGACAGAAGAAGAAAAAAAGAAAGCTATCAAAATGAATGAAGAGGCAAGAGATGAAATGTTTAAAGGAGTTATGACAGTTGACCAATTCAATGCTTACAAAATGAAAAAAGCAGAATTTAAAACTGTTAAAAAACCAATGAGCAAAACGGATTTAAAACCAATTGAAAACACGCCATCCAAGAATTAATTTCCTTGTATAATTTCAATAAATCTGACGAAAGTCAAAATTTTTAGAATAAGTATTTGTCAACCGAAAATAGAAAACATTTTCGGTTGACGTTTTTATGGACGACCCGTAAAATCTAAATTTCTTCAAAATCGCTATCCCAATTTTGAATGGGCGTTTTGAATTTATTTCAGGAGAACATTCATTAACCTTTACTAAAATCTAACCGATGATTCAAATTAAATCGAAACACATGTCGGTTGTAAAATTGTCCATTTTCTCTTTGTTGAAACCAATTTAAATAACCAAAATCAATCCCAATATTATTGGTTAATTGAGTGTAAAATCCAACAAAAAAACGATTGTGATCAAACATGTTTGTCACAATTTTCTCACCAAAATTGACATGAATTTCATCGTAAATCTTAAGTCCGAAAGAAGGTTTGTTTTCCTTTTCATAAAGTGAATATTGCGTCAAAAAACGATAACGCATTCTAAAATTGCGAAATTGAAAACCATCTGTTAATTCAGTTCGGGTTGCGTTCGTATTGTGAAAGAAACGCGACTCCAAGCGATAACGATGTTCAACCTTGAACTTTTTCCCTTGTTTATTGAACTGCGTTAATTGAATGTGTGGACGCAATTCTGGAATAGTTAGTCGTTGCGTAATTTCGGGCTCATTGGGTTGCTGAAAAAACACACAACCTCCAAGTTGTAAAGTCCATGTTGGAACGGGCAATTTATAATTCAAACCAGACCGTAAAATTAACTGATGTTGTGCTATAGGAACCACAAAAAATCGCTCTTGAACATCGGTTGTTAACGACCACTTCTCAGAAAATTGAATCGTTTGAAAATACCCAAACCACATCATTTGTTGCTGCTTGATTTGTTTTTGCGAAACGGTGTAAAAAACTGAAAAACAAAATATTAATAAAATTATACCGACGATGATATAAAATGTCGCATTAGAAAATAGCTGAATGTCATGTCGGTATTATACCATAGGTTATTTTACATACGACAATCTAGGGTACATTTGGTATTATTCTCATGAATTTATTAAAAATAGGTAGCAAATGTATATTTTTCCTATCTAATTACTAGTTTTTAGAATAACATAAATTCAGCATAACCAACTAAAATAATTCTGAAATTCACGCCATGAAAATAATTCACACTGCGGATTGGCATCTTGGTCAGTCATTTTTCAATTACGACAGACTACAAGAACATAAAGCATTTCTTGATTGGCTTTTGATTCAATTAACTGAAAAACAAATAGATGTATTGTTGATAAGCGGTGATGTTTTTGATAGCGGAAATCCTTCAACTGCCTCACAACGTTTACTTTACACCTTTTTAAATCAAGCTCAAACAACTTGTCCAAACCTTCAAATTATACTTACTGCTGGAAATCACGATTCACCGCAAAGATTGGAAACTGTTCAGCCTCTTTTGGACGAAAATCGAGTAAAAATAATCGGTCATGTTCAGCGAAATAACGATGGAACGATAGATTACTCCTCGCTTTTTGTTCCTGTAAAATCAGAAAATCAAGTTCAAGCGTACATTTTCGCGGTTCCATTTCTTCGACTCGGTGATTATCCTTCTGACAACGGACAAACTTACAGTCAAGGTGTGGCGCAGTTTTATCAAAATGGCGTTCAATTTTTCAAAGAACACTTCCCTCCTAGCCTTTCTTTAATCGCTTTGGGACATTTGTATGCTCAACACGCCGAACTTTCTGACGAGGATAAAAATGAGCGTTTAATCATGGGAGGAACTGAAAGTGTTGGTTTGGAGGCCTTCAATAAAGGTTTTGATTACGTGGCACTTGGACACATTCATAAAGCGCAAAAAATCGGAGGAAATAATCACATTCGTTATTCGGGTAGTCCCCTGCCGATGTCGTTTTCGGAGCTGAATTACAAGCACCAAGTTTTACTGATTGAAATGGAAAAATGGACGGTTGAGCCGCTTTTTGTACCGCGATTGATTCCCTTGCTTCGAATTCCCGACAAACACCAACCCTTAGATGTTGCACTTGAACAACTTCGCAATTTAGAGGAGTTAACAGGAGAAAACACACTTCTACCCTACTTACAGGTGAATGTGCTTTTAAATGGTCCAGAACCAAGAATGAAAGCGCAAATTGAAGAAGCACTTCAAAACAAAGCGGTTAGATTGGTTCGAATTGATGCGAAATATGAAAAAGTGGAAAGTGGCAAAAAACAAAAGGACATTTTACAGCAGAAAAAATTACAAGAACTCAATCCTATTGAAATTTTTGAACGCGTTTTAATGGATAAAGTAAAAGTTGAAGAAGAACACGTTAACTACTTAGAAATGTTTAAAGAAGTTTACCAATTAGTCGAGGAAAACAAAACAGATCAATTATGAAAATTCTACGAATATCAATAGAAAATTTAGCCTCACTTTCTGGAGTTCATCAAATTGATTTTACCCACGAACCACTCGCAAGTGCAGGCGTTTTTGCCATTACTGGACCTACCGGAGCAGGTAAATCAACGATTTTGGATGCGATTTGCCTTTCACTTTATGGAAAAACACCAAGGTTTCAAAAAGCTAAAGAACAAGGCGTTGAAATCGAAGATGTTGGAGGAGCAAAACTCTCGCAAAACGACGTCAGAACAATTTTAAGTGATGGTACAGCTAAAGGCTCGTGTAGTGTTGATTTTCAAGGAATTGATGGTCAGTTTTATCAAGCAACTTGGAAAGTTCGACGTTCAAGAGAAAAGACCGATGGAACTTTGCAAGCAGATGAACAAGGTTTATTCAACCTGAGTACAAATCTTCCTATTCCGGGTAAAAAAACGGAAATAAGAACTGAGATAGAACGCTTGGTCGGGCTTAATTTTGATCAGTTTACCCGGTCTGTCCTACTCGCTCAAGGGGATTTTGCAGCCTTTTTGAAAGCACAAAAGGACGAAAAAGCGGGTTTACTCGAAAGATTAACAGGTACGGAAATTTACGCCCAAATTTCAATTGAAGTTTACAACCGTTGGAAACTGGAAAGAAGTAAACTCGATGAAATCAAGCTTCGTAAAGATTTAATCGAATTACTTTCGGATGAACAAAGACAAAATTCAGAGGACGAGCTGAAAAACCTTAATTCACAACTAATTGCGCTCGAAAATACACTTCAACAACTTCAAAAAGAATTGAATTGGTACAGCGAAAACGAGAAATTGGAAAATAGAAAAACGGAAGCAGTATCCAAACGTGAAAAACTCGAAAATGAATGGGACAATCTTTCGTCCCAAATTAAAGAACTGAAATTTCTAGATGAATTAGAGCGTGTGACATCTCAAATTTGGGAATGGAAAAATTTGAACGAGAAATCGAAAAACAACGAAGGAAGATTAACCCAAATAATCAACCAGAAAGAGAAAAAAACTGAAGAAATTGAACAGATTAATAATGAAATAAACACTTTAAATGAAGTAATTGAATCCATTGAAAAAGAAATAATTGAAAAAGAAATTATTTGGAAAAAAGGTGAAGACGATGCAAGAAAAATTTTGGATTTATCCAACCAAATCAAAACCATTCAGAATGAAATTCAAGGACTAAAAAACGAACTTGAAAAGAGTAAAAAAGAACACAGCAGCCTAGTTTCTTCCCAACAAAAACTTCAAGCACAACTTCACACACTTAAAACTTGGAAAACCGAAAACTTATGGCTTGAAAAACTCGTTTCCGATTTGAAATTTATCAATGAACAGTTGGATAAATACAAAATAAATTCACTTAAAATCAATGATTTAAATAAAACGATACAAGAATTAAACGTACTATTCACCGAATTAAAAACGGAATCAGACACAAAAATTAATTCGACTAAAACGATTGAAGCTGAAAAAGATAAACTTCAAGAAAAACTAAAATCCCACTTGCTTTCTCAACCAAAAACATCAATAGATGCTCTGTTTGACCAAAGAAAATCTTTTGAAATTGAAAAGAAAGAAGCTACAGAAAGAAGTGATGTCTATATAAAAAACAATGCTGTTATTCAGGAATTTAAGCAGAAAAAGGATGATTTGAATTCAATTCGTGAACATCATTTTGCAGTTGAAAAAGAATGGTCTGAAAGTACCCAGCAAGAATCGATAAAATCGCAACTTCTTGAAATAACACGTAAAAACTATGAAAAAGCGCGTTTAAAGTCGGAAGAAATTATTGTCAATTTACGAGAGCAACTGACTGACAATGAAGAATGTCCAGTTTGCGGAAGTCAGCACCATCCCTACAAGTCTGAGGAAATCAGCAACACCTTTTTAGTTGAACTTAAACAGGATTTGGACTTAATAGAACTTGATTACAATAAGCTCAAATCTCTGAATGCTAAACTTTTAGCCAATAAACAATTACTAGAAACCCAAATCGAGAAGAAACAAATTGAAATTGACGGTCTTAACTCCGATTTACAATCCATGTCAAACGCTCAAAATTTGGATTTTAACGATTGGTTGTCAAATGATTGGTTGAATTTGGCGGACGAAAAACTTCACTTAGTTAAAACGTGTGAAAACCAAATCACCGAAATTGATAAAGCCATTAAAAGTTTCAACGAATGGACTAAAACAAAAACTGATTTAGAAAACAAGTTTAAATCAATTGAAAATCAATGGAATGAAAGCAATTCTGACCTTCAAAAATTAGAACAAAAGCAACAAAAACTACAATTTGAATTTGAGTCACAAAACAAAGAATTCCTTACCTTAAATGATGCGCAAACAGATATTTCCTCCCAACTAAACAACTATTTTTCAACCACTACCCTCGCAAACTGGAGTGTAAACATTGAAAAGTATCAATCTGAATTGGAGTCACTTGCAGAAAAATGGACGAATTCTTCACAAACAATTATTGATACAGAAAAGTCAATAGCTGCATTGGATTCACCAATTTCTGTGCTTGAAAACACGATACAGTTGAAAAACTCAACACTTTCGGAAAATGAAGATAAATTTTTACATCTTAAAACGGATTTAAACGCCTTTCAAACGGCTTTTAACCTTCATTTTAAGAACAACTCACCTCAAGAACAAAGGACTTCATATTTACAAAATTTTGAGGCTAAAAAAAGTGCATTGGTGGATTGCAAACTGAAACTACAAGCCTTGAAAATTGGTTTTGAAAACGATGAAAAGGAAATTGCTCAATTGAATGAAAATCAAAAAGATAACTTAGAAAAACTCCAAAACATTCAATCCTCAATTTCTTTGTGGTTGCTTTCAACTAATCAACTGCTTGAATTGGATTATACATGGGAAAACTTGCTTCAAAAGTCCGAAAATTCCAACGAGCGCAAAAGAGAAATCGTTGATTTGGTTAATAATACAAAACAGGCATTAGACTTAGCACAAGGACTTGAAACTCAAATTCAACAAGAGATTCAAAAGCATCAGGAAACGCAACCTGAAACACCTCATGAATTCTTATTGGAACAAAGTAAAACTCAAATTGAGCAGAAGGAAAATATGCTTCGTGAATCTATTCGATTGGAAGATTTAATTTCCTCAGACAACAATAAACGAGAACAGGCTCAGGACTTAATAAATCAATGGGAAATTCAACTCGAAGTATTCAATCGTTGGTCGAGGTTAGACGACTTAATTGGTTCAGCTGATGGTAAAAAGTTTCGACAAATTGTACAAGAACTGACACTTGATTATATGCTTGTTTTTGCCAACGAACAATTGAAATCTTTATCCAATCGCTACACTTTGAGTCGAATTGAAAACAGCTTGGCTCTTCAAGTAATTGACGGAGATATGGGAGATGAAGTTCGTACCATTTTCAGCTTGTCTGGTGGTGAAACTTTCTTGGTGTCCCTTGCACTTGCACTTGGTTTGTCTGAACTCACGGGCGACATTCGACAAGTGGAATCCTTGTTTATTGACGAAGGATTTGGCGCACTCGACCCTGAAACTCTTTCTTTCGCAATGGACGCTTTAGATCGTTTGCAATATCAAGGAAGAAAAGTTGGTGTGATTTCTCACGTCCAAGAAATGAACGAACGAATTCCTGTTCGAATTGAGGTACAAAAGAAATCCGCAGGTCGAAGTGTGGTGAGCGTTGTTGGATAAAAAAAAGCCCCACAAGGAGGCTTATTTTCAGTTTTCTTGTGCAGTGTAATTATTTTCCTCCAAAAGTCTTATCGTACAGAACAAAACTTTCTTCAAGAATCTGCATGGCCATTTGTTTGTCTAAGAAATCTTCAACAACTACGGTCTTGTTTTCCAATCTTTTATACTCTTCAAAAAAGTGACGAATTTCAGAAATGAAGTGATTTGGTAATTCAGAAATATCGTTGATATGGTTCACACTCGGGTCGCCTGCTGCCACTGCGATAAGTTTATCATCGGCCTCATTATTGTCGAGCATTCGCATAACGCCAATGATTTTTGCCTCTACCAAACACATCGGAACCAAGTCAATTTGTGAAATCACTAAGATGTCCAATGGATCTTTATCGTCGCAATAAGTTTTCGGAATAAAACCGTAATTCGCTGGATAATAAACAGATGAATACAAAACGCGATCTAATTTCAGTAAACCACTTTCCTTGTCCAACTCATATTTTGCGCGTGAGCCTTTCGGAATTTCGATGATACCGTTTACGTACTCGGGAATGTTGTCGCTAGGATGCACCTGATGCCATGGATTAAAATTTGTCATTGAATTAATTTTCGGCAAAGGTAGCTTGGACTTGTTAGGAAAAATGAGAATAAATGTGAAGAATTTGTTTTGTTTATACCAATTGTGATACCTTACGACGCATTAAAAATATTTTGTGGTATAATGCCTCCGCGGCGGAATGGGATTCGATATAATTAAAACAACATTATAAACCTGAGTTCCTGTTTTCCTTAATCCAAACTCGGGCACGTACCCTACTCTCCTCGTTTTTCAATTGAAAATCAAAGTCATTTCCATACTGAAGTGCAAGACGTTTTTTGAGGTTGGAAAGACCAATACCAAGGTCGGTTTGATTAGAGAGTTGTCCGTCATTCACCACATTTACCTGTAATTCAGAATCATTTTGTTCAACTTCAACGATTACTTTTCCGCCTTTTACACTTTTTGAAATTCCGTGTTTAATCGCATTTTCCACCAAGGTTTGTAGTAAAAGTGAGGGAATAGCTGTGTTTTCGTTGGTATTGTTGGTTCTTATTTCATAATCCAAACGCTCTTCAAAGCGCATTTTTTCAAGTTCCAAATAAGCGTTCACAATTTCCAATTCTTGATGGAGTGTAATCGTTTTTTCAGTGTTGATTTTTAAAGTGTTTCGCAACAAACTCGACAAAAGAGTAATTGATTTCCGAGCATTTTCAGGATCCAAATCGATTAAGGCACGAATGGCATTTAATGCGTTGAACAAAAAATGTGGATTGAGCTGAGAACGCAAAATTTGTAGTTCCAATTCCACCTGCGATTTTGACAATAAAGCGTAATTCAATTGTTTGCGCTGCGATTCTTCGAAAAGTACAAACGAAAAGTAAATGGCGTTCCACAGGAGGAATATCATAAACATCGCCGAGGCATTAATCAGCAAGGTCAAAAAGTCCCAAATTCCACTTCCTGGGAGAACCACCCAACCGTATAATTTAGTTCCAAGTGAATGAATTACGGCCCCTAAAAATGCGAGAAACAAAACGGGAAAAAGGAATTTTTTAGCCTCAAAATCGTAGAAATTTTTCTTTATCAAATAACGACGAATTTGATGGGTAATGAGAATTCCAAAGAAGGAAGTAAAGCCCAAAACCAATAATTGTTGCCACAAAATTTCGCTTGTATTTTTGTACAACGAAAGAAACAAAAGCAAACCATAAGCGCCCCAACCGATGCACTGAAAAAGCCAATAGCGCGTACTTTTTCGCTTGATTAATTCCAAAAATCCCATGTGATTCCAAGTCTAATTTGCATTCCCGGTAAGGTGTAGCCCTGCCAAAGTTGTGTGGTTCTGTCCGTCCAAAAATATCCCAAATTGGTGGCTTTTACAAAAAATCGAAACGTACTCACCTCAAAACCAGCCATAACCGACAAATTCAAAATTCCATTATTTGTGACTCCTTGTTCATTCCACCAAATCGCGTCCATCGTTGGAATTAAATCAAACCCTGTTGAACTTGATTGCCAAAAAACATCCGCAGAAAGTACCGATTGCAAGTTCTTAGCCTTAAAAATTCCTCCTCTCCAAAGAAATGAGGCTTTTGCAAGATACTGTGGAAGGAAATTCACTGATTTTGAACTACTTGAAAATTGATAATTCCCTCCAAAACGCCAATTTTTGAGTTGATAAGTTGCTCCCAATGAAAGTTGTGTGGCAGCAAAATCACTGTTTTCGGAAGTGTTATCCCATTGGCCTTGTGTGAGATTAAATAAATACAAATTATTAAAAAAGTCTTGTCTGATTTTCAAATTTAAATTCCATTTATTCAATGACTTAAATCCAGTTAACTCGAGTTTTTGTAGCGTCTGTAAACTCAAATTTTCAAGTTCAAAAAAGTGATTGTTAGAGGAGAATGTACGTTGTTCGGCTTCGGGTAACCAACTCACCAAATGATGCGCAATTTTCCAGTTTATGTCGAAAAAATTTGCCTTCAATTCACCAAAACTTTTCAATCCGAAATTGGCGCCGTAAAAGTTAAACAGCCCCCTGTGTGACAAAATAAATTTCCCGAAAACCAAGTTGAGTTGGTCGTAAGCGCTCATTTCCAACTGACTGCGTTTGAACAAACTATCCGCATAAATCCAAAATCGCGAATCCAAACCTATTTCCAATTGATTTCCTTTTTTCAGTTGGGAAAACCAAGCCAATTTTTGATTGAAATCATTGATTCGGAAAAGGTCATTGGAAGTAGTTGTATCGAAGTAAATCGTTGGATATATGTCGATTAGATTTCCTGTTTCAAAATAGGTTCGCTGTGTGCGCTTGTATCCACTCTTTGAAATAATTCCCAGAGTTTTGGAAGAATCTTTTAGGAACGGAAATAGAATTTCGTAGTTTATTTTTTGGTTTTTTCTTAGTGTATTGGCATCATTTTTCGAAACTGCCAAAAAATCGGATGGAAAGGAAAGTGCTTGTTGTGGATCAATCACTCCGCCCGTCCAGTTTCGTGTTTCGTTGGAAAATTCGGTGGTAAATTTCATGGGAAACTTACCTTCATTTCGTTGAACAAGAGCACTGTAAGTTCCTGATTTAAAGTTGGAATTCCTGTAAAATCCAGCTGTGGAATTGGTGCGAAGTGAAGCATTTACTATCCAATTTCCATTGAACGTTTGATGATAATCCGCGCGAACTTGTTGGGTGGCTTGTGTTCCGAATTGATAGGCAAAACCGATGTGCGGTAAAGCCGAAAAAACAGCATTTTTTTCATGGTTTGAAGTTCCAAAATTCCCCATACCAATTCGCCAAAACATATCGTTTGAATACCACTCACCACCCTGAATAACAACAGGTTGAACCAAAAAATCACCAGGAGAAGCAACACTATCTAAAGAACCATTGGTTAAGTAGCGATGTTTAAGCGTGTCGGTAGCAAATTGAGCGTTCCCGGCGGATGAAACCAAAATAACAAAAATGAGCACTAAACACGTTCGCATTGGTGCAAAAGTAGTTAACGTGAGAGGAATGAGGTGAAATAATGTTTTAATGTGCTAATGTTAGAATGTGCTAATGTTAGAATGTGCTAATGTTAGAATGTGCGAATTTCTTAATTTGCTTCCGCGGCGGAGTCCTAGAGTATAGTGAAAATCAAAAAGACTAAAATCAAATTGTTTGATGCGACAGGAACATTTGAATCAATATTATTTTCAAAATGCGCCTTATCCGCCTACAACTTCAAGTTTGCTCAGCCAATTACTACGCCTTTTTTCCAAAACAAAAGAGCTTCCGTTTGGTCGCTTTTTGTTTTGGAAGGCTGTGTATTGACTCTCGCAAAGCTTTCCGTTTCCGTCGGGGCGTGGGGGGATTGGGTGGCATGAAAAGAAAAACACAATTTCTAAAACTTTAACACTCCGAAATAGATTTATCCTAATTTTACGACAAACAAAATTTCAGAATGAACTAAATATAATTTGATTTAATAACATATTAGCGTTTCGCTTTAAAGTTCCTGTAACCGAAATCTTGGAAAATTTCACAACCACGGGGAAAAGTAAAGTGGAATGCCTGCGGAAAAGCGCGGGCGTTCCTTTTGCTTTGTGGTTAGGCCTTCCAAGAGCCTCGGTTACAAGCAGCTGGTTACGTTCGCGCTCCTTTTTTACCGCATTATGAAAATCTACCACCTTTTAGAAAAACAACTTCAAAAAGAACCCAATTTCGTTACCGATAACAACGAATTGAAAAAATGGGTTATCATTGACAGAGCAAGAAATTACGACGAAGAATTGCTCGACTTACTGCTCTCAGAAAAGGAGTTGAAAGCGCATTTCTTTGTGGAAGTGAAAGGAACTTTCGTTTTCAAACAAGAACAATTCATTCAGTTTTTGGAACAAAAAAACTACCTGAACAACAGTTACACGCAGTTCAAAAACAAAGTTGGCTTAACCATCGATGGTAAATTTTTGAAACAGCGAAATGAAGTTGCCTTGGTTTGGCCATTTAAAGATTGCATTTTGGAGGGTGGACAAAGCCGTGAAGAAGACAAACGCGAAGAAATTTTCTTCAACGAAGTATTGGCACAAGACGAAATCACACAATTGTTGGAGCCAAAAGTCTTAACCAATGCCAAACGCTTCAACAAAGAGGGAGAGCAAGCATTCAACCAATTCAACCGCAACGAAGAAGGAACCATCACAGACAATCTGATCATCAAAGGAAATAACTTACTGGCTCTTCATTCATTAAAAGAGGAGTTTGCCGGAAAAGTGAAGTTGATTTATATAGATCCGCCTTTCAACACTGGCAATGATAGTTTTAAATACAATGACAACTTCAATCATTCGACTTGGTTAAGTTTTATGAGAAATAGGCTTGAAATTTCTAAAGTTTTATTAAAAAAAGAAGGCTTGTTATTTATCAATATCGATGATATTGAAGAAGCATATTTAAAAGTTTTATGTGATGAAATATTTAGTAGGGAAAATTTTGTGAATGTAATTGCAGTAAAATCGTCTACACCAAGTGGCACTAAAACAGCTCACAAGGAGAGGACAATTATCAAGCAAAAGGATTTAATTTTAGTTTATAAGAATGGCGGAACACTGAATTTAACACCCCAATACGTAAAAAGAGAATCTTGGGATACTCATTATTCATTGTTCTTGACTAGAAAAAACGAAAATTATCAACTTACTAAATTGATTGATAAAATCAAATCTATTGAAGAACTAAAGAACATTGTAAAACTAGATGATGTCAATATAAATGATCGAAAGTTTAAAGAATTTTATTTAAAAAATGCTGACAGTATTTGTAGGTTGCAATCACATAAAAATAAAGATGCCGAAACAATTTCGAGAGAAATGAAAGATACTGTTTATGAACATTTTGTCGAAGGAGTTTCTAAAGGTTTATATTACAATGGTCAAGTAAAAACGCCTCTTTCCCAAGGAATCAAAAAAGTATATTCAAATCAAAAATACAATTTTGACCTTGGAATGCTATTATGTGATTTTTGGTCTGATATTGATTTTCAAAATACACAAAATGAAGGTGGAGTAAGTTTCCCAACCGCAAAAAAACCAGAAACTCTAATTGCAAGAATAATCAACTTATCTACTAGAGAAAAAGATATCGTTCTTGACTTCCATTTAGGTAGTGGCACAACCACAGCGGTTGCACATAAAATGAATAGACAATATATTGGAATCGAACAACTAAACTATGGTGAAAATGATAGTGTTGTTAGACTTCAAAATGTAATAAACGGTGAACAATCTGGAGTTTCAAAAGCATTAAACTGGCAAGGCGGTGGCGAATTCGTTTACCTGGAACTCAAAAAATACAACCAAGCATTTATCGAACAAATTGAGGAAGCAAAAACCACGGAAGAGTTGTTGCAAGTTTGGGAAGTAATGAAGGAAAAATCCTTCTTGAACTACAATGTGGACATTCAAAAACAAGATGCGCATTTAGAGGAATTCAAGTCGCTCAATTTAACTGAACAGAAACAACATTTGTGCGAGTTGCTCGATAAAAATCAATTGTATGTCAACCGAAGCGCACTGGAAGATGAAGCCTTTGCTTGTTCAGAAGAAGAAAAGAAAGTAACCATGGATTTTTACCAATTAAAAAAGTAAGCAATGGCATTTCTGTATGACGTGTTCAGTAACTCAATTGTTAAACGGTTATTGGCACAAGTTGCTGTTCCCAACTCCATTTCCAGCAATTTAAAACCAGGTTTTGGTCAACGTGCTTACCAAATGGAGGCCTTCAAACGTTTCGTGTATCTGGAGCAGGAAGATTTTGACGAAAAACCAAAGAAACCATATCATCTGTTGTTCAATATGGCAACGGGAAGTGGAAAAACGCTCGTGATGGCTGGTTTAATGTTGCATTTGTATGAACGTGGGTATCGCAATTTTTTGTTTTTCGTGAACAGCAATAACATTATTCAAAAAACAAAAGACAACTTCCTTAATCCGCTTTCTTCCAAGTATTTATTTAACAATAAAATCGTCATCAACGGAAATGAGGTGTTGATTAAAGAGATAGACAATTTCGATGAAGCAGACCTTCAAAATATCAATATCAAATTCACCACTATTCAGCAGCTGCACATTGATTTGAACGCAACGAAAGAAAACAGCGTGACATTTGAAGATTTCAAAGACAAAAATCTTGTGCTTTTTGCAGATGAGGCGCACCATTTGAATTCGGCAACGAAAAACAACGGCGAACTTTTTGGAAGTTGGGAAGGAACAGTACTGGAAATTCTACATCAAAATTTTGAAAATATCTTGT
>Ga0169931_10005049_pt1 | contig 20279 bp, 17 predicted proteins | sample Kivu_15m_20L_FD_129675 | JGI IMG/M metagenome (GOLD analysis project Ga0169931, IMG submission 129675) | Freshwater microbial communities from Lake Kivu, Western Province, Rwanda to study Microbial Dark Matter (Phase II) - Kivu_15m_20L... | ecosystem: Environmental > Aquatic > Freshwater > Lake... | reverse complement strand
CGCCTGCGAAAAGACGTGGCAACACGTGTCGCTCAACGACTCAGGCCATTCGCCCAAGCCAAGGCCATCGTGACCCCACTCATCGTCGCCTCTCGAAAACCCGTTAGATCAACGGGCTGCTAAGTCAGGCGAGAGCGGCGTCAGCCGCTGCCGGTTGATGTTAACTACCTGCGACTATTCCGGCAGCGTATAACGAGCCTCGATCAGGTTGCGTATTAGGCGTCGAGTTTCATTGGGTCGCAGATCGGGACGTTGTTCGATCCGTTCAGCCTCCTCGGCCAGACTACTGTCTTTCACGGCGCCGCGGAACCAGCGAGAATAGTCGCCTCGCCGCAAGTGAAACATCCAGGTTTCTTCGTCGATTCCCTCCGCGAATTGAGCAAACACGGCGAGATTCTGCGCTTTAAGATTATGGCGATTGTCGGGGCCTCGAAAGTAGAAACTGCGATAACGCATGTTGCCTTCGGCATACTTTCGGCGATGCCGAATTCGCTCGGCGCTGCCAGCCAGGATCTTGACTCCGAACGGAGCGTCACCGATGCGTGGAAACCAGACCACGGCCTCGCCTGCCTGATTCGACAGCCCTCTGGGCCAATCGACGGGCCGGCCAATGGCATCCGCAAATGCGCTAATGGTTTTCTGGGGCAAGGGACCAACGGCAATGATCACATCAACCAGCCTCAACACCGTCGGGGCGAGATGTTCCGGGTGGACGGTAACGAGTACGGTCTCTCCCAGATTCTGAGGCAAAGCACAGTCCAGATGGGCCCAGTCGGCAGGCAACATATGGTGCGCTTCGTCGAGAACAATCCAATGCGGCCGACCCGTGCGAGTTCGAATGGCTTGCAGGCTGGGGAACAGTCGTCCGAAAAACTCCGGCCGATCCGCGAGCGGGATTCCAAGCAAGTTGACATTGAGTGTTATCTTTGGGTCTTCAAGCAACGACAGCACTTCGTTTACGGCGATCTCATGGTGTTGATTGCCGATGGTGATAACGTCCGGCAAAGTCCCATAGTCCCCTTCGGGGTCGACGATACAGAGCTGATACTCCTGCCGAATCAGCCGTTCGACGATTCCTGCAGCGACAGTGGACTTACCACTCCCGGAAGGACCAGCAACTAGGATATTCAGCCCGTACGGAGGAACAGTAACGCCAGATCCGTCGGCTCGCCGACCAATCGAAAGCAAGTGCTGATCGAGGCTCGCATGCATCCGACATAGGTCGTTGGCGATCAATTGATCGATTAACTCTGACAGACCTTGGCCGTTGCTGCCGTTGGTCACAATGGCCGCGACTTGGAAGATCGAACCCACCGCGTTTGCGGTCGTTGCTGCGCACTCACATTTCTGCAGAAAAGAGTGGTCATTCTCAGAGTCGCCTACTCCCACAACTTCATGCCGCGACAAGCCGAGTTCGTGCAAGGCGTGTTCCATTCCAGTCGCCTTGTTGACGCCGGACGGCAGTACCATCACCGCAGCACGATTGAAAACAACTTGCAGCTCCAACCCCATCTCCTGGATCGCCTGCATCACCTTCATGTGATGGGGCAACCAAGTGGCAATGACCACTCGTCCAACTTCCAGCGGGTCAACCCGCAGTTCCTTGAGTCGCTCGACGAATCTTGTGGGGGGCGGCGCCGCTAGTAGGATTTCATTGCGAGTGGCAGGGTCATAGGCAACGGCCCCGTTTTCGGCAACGACGTAATCGAAGATCTCGATTTGCGGGAATACTCTAATGAGATCAGAAAGGCGCCTACCAGTTAGCAAGATCGCGCGCCGGCCCGACGAACGAAGGCGCTGAATGGCCGAAATGGCGGCGGTGGACGGCTGACCACTATCAGCAATCACCCCATCGTAGTCAGTAACAAGAGCCAAATAGCGCACGACGAATCCCTCGCTGGGCGAACAGGAGCATTCCGTTCAACCATTCCAAACTCTGTTCGGGCTACCTCGTGCGTGCTCTCTGCCCAAGAAATGACCACATCCGGCGGATGCACTCTTGCATTCACCCGCTTACTCACGGATTCAGCCCACACAACTGGTCCGCGGCAGCAACCTGTAGGTTGTAGTCCCAGAGCGTTCCGTGCATTGGATCCTGCCTCAGCTAATCGAATGCAAACCTCGTGCCCACCAATTCTGGGGGCACTCGGCCATAGCACTGTTGATGAAACAAGTTCCGCCGAGTTTTGAGTGATTGCCGCCGGATATTCGCTTTGAGCGAGCCGCTCTGGAGGCTTTGCCTTTGAAGACGCGCCCGACATAGCGCGGTAGCGAGCCCTTTCGCACACGCCCATTTGATCGCGCGGGAAGAGTGATTGGATCGCGCGTCGACCAAAAAACGTCGTGATTTGCCAGACAATTTCGCACATTGCGGATTTTCGCGATCGTCCGAAGCTCAAGCTCGCGAGTCAGCTGGACGACCATGGAAGACCTTCAACCCGACGCTCGGACCATCGCCAGGATCCCAGCCCAGATCGCGTCGGGCAATTGGTGCCACGCTCGGATTACGGTGACCAGGCCGCCGTCAGTCTGGCTGCCAGTTTCTGCTGGTGCGGCAAGTGCGCCGCCTTGGGTTGGAATGTTGGTGTTTCCCGAAGAACTCGCCAGGGGTTCGATTCCCGCGGCCTCCATTCAGCACCAACGCATCCGTAACGGAGCGGCGAATCATGATCGCACGCTACTGCAAATTGGTCTCGATATCAATCTTCGGGCAGCCTATGTGCCAATTCCTGCAGCTCTTTGAAATCGTCGTCGTTGTGGGCCGGGTCAAAACCCACTTGCTGTTCTTCATGATTCAGTTCTTCGTTGAGGACTTCGAGTGCGGCACGTTGTCCGGACTGCGGCGAAACCACATAAATGGCGACTTTGTTTACCGTGTCAGAAAGTTCAATTCCTCCAGCAACGTTCTTGTACGCTACATCGTGCGTGCCATCTGCGTCCACGCGAAACACCTCCGCGGGGGACTGACACCAGGCCGGCAGTGAGAAGCCGAATTTAGCCGCGCGCGGCGGCCTGAATTCAAACACGTGCGTCGTACTGCCCGGTGCGTATGCGAGGTCGAGCGCAAACAACACTGCCCCCCGCGGCCCCGCGATAGAAGCCAAATCCCAGTCGGGCTGACCATCTCGAACCATCCGACGATGCTGGTACGCGTCCCCTTCAAGGAAGTACTGTTCAAGCATGCGGATTTCGCGGCCGACTCGGGTTAGCTCGTTAAGCGTATCGCGATACTTGATGAGCGAGGGCAGGCTCAGATTGAACCAGTACAACGATGTGATGCGATTCGCCAGGGCATGATAAGCCTGCAGCCGGAGCTCATCGGGCGTAGGCGAAGCGCGTTTTCGTCCCCACATTGGTCCCCAACCGTGATGCGGCCCCTGCGACCAATACGCCGTAGGAGCGGGACGATTCAGCTCTCGCAACGAACGGGACATCTCGCCAATTGTTTCGAGCGGAGCCCCCCAAAGAATCTTCTTCCCGCCCCAGCGGTCGTACTTGTGCCAGGCGTCGGGCGAAGGCGCGCTGACTCGATAGGCGTCGTAATGAGGGTAGTCAGAGAGGCCGGCATAATACCTCCAGATGCGTTCCTCACTATGAGTGACGCTCGTCGGCAAGCGGGTGGCTTGATAGGGAGCGAGGCTCGTCCACACTTCCATCGGCGGGACAGGTTTCCCGCCGCCATACTGTGGTTCGCCAAGAAACTCCACGGCATGCACGCGCGGCAAGACGGCATCGCTCTCATAGTGTTCGATCGGCTCCAGACGGTTGAAGTACTTAAGCGGATAACGCGTGTAGAGTCCCTCAGGACCGTTCTGGTCGGTGTAGCCGGGGGTCTCCGCGATATGTGCCGTGTTGATATGCAGTCGCTTGAGCGTCTTCAGGAACGGCTCGCACTGCAAGGCGGTTCGCGAGCCCAGCGAAGAATTGACCCAGCCGCCGCTGATATCGAACGCTTCGCGCTTGATACGCAAGTGCGCCCACAGTGAGAACTGCTTACCCGCCTCGTCGGTGCAGAGCACTTCAATGGCAGTGTACGTCAACGGGAGCAATCCGAAGTCGACGGTTGCTCCCCCCTTCTCGCCGGCAGCAATCGTGCCGTCACTGGGAAACGACTGCTGGATAGGAACGAGTGTTCCCGGGACCAGCGATCGCCAGGTCTTCCGGTCGGCCGGCAGCCATAGCCGGCAGGCTTCCACGTGGATCGGCGCCGTGGAGTGGTTTGCCACATAAAGCACGAGTTGATCAGGTTGAACGTTGCCACAGTGTCCTAGAAAAGTCGCGGCGGAAATCCAGATTTGCGGGTCTGCGATCGGCAAGCTCTCGAATCGCTGGACCTGCTGCTCGTCGAATTGCACATCAAGATCGAATTCCGTTCCCACGCCCCAGTTCGCATCGCGCGTGTTGAATTGCCAGACCGTCATCGCCCCGGCGGGCAATCGCAAATCGTTGTCACGCCATGCTGCCGGGGTGTCGAACCAACACCAGGCGGCGGTCTTCACCAGCTCGTCCGGTTGCATTCCGCGGAACCGCGTCACCAGCGAACCCGGCAGCCTGAGTTCAGCCGAGCCCGCATTACGCACGAATAGTTGAACGCGAGCGCCCAGGCTAGGATCCGGGGCCTGACGATAGCGCATGCCGCTCGCCTGAACGTGAGGTGTCACGGTAACACCGGCGATCTCCAGCGGGAGCGTCGAGTCCGCGTAAAGCTGCCTGGAAAACGGACCGTTTACCACGAAAATAAGAACCGCCAGTAATCGCACGTTCATTGGTGGCATCCGCAGTCAGTTATACTATCGTGGCAGACAGCGTCAGCATGGTAATCTCTGTCCGCGTCGATTGTAATCTCGACGACGTTTAAAAGCATTCCGGTGACGATTGCCTATCAGTCAGGGTTCGAAGGATACTCCGATGCCGATCTTTCGCGAATCTTTGTGGCGTCAAGTGCGCGGCTATTTGAAGGTCGCGGGACATCTCGGACTGGCCGCCTGCTTGCTCCTGGTCTCTACCGATTCCAGCCCCGCGGCAACGACGGGCCAGGTCTGGGTAACCACCCAGGACATGACCCGGCGCCTCGCGCCGGCCGAGAAGATTCAGTTTCTCGCAGCTCGGGATGACGGCCAAACAACCGCCGCGGACGTTACGATTCGGATCGACCCGCAACGAATCTATCAGAAGCTGCTCGGGCTCGGCTCATCGCTGGAGCACACGACGTGCTTCAATCTGATGCAACTGTCGGACGCAGACCGCGTCGAGGCCGTCACTAGACTTGTCGATCCGAAAAATGGGATCGGCATGAATTTGATGCGCATCTGCATCGGTACGCCGGATTTCACGGGCGAGCCGTGGTACTCGTATGACGACTTGCCGGCCGGCGAGAAAGATCCATCGCTGAGCCAGTTCTCGATCGAGAAAGATCGCCAGTATGTGCTGCCCGTGCTCAAGCTCGCCCGAGAGACCAATCCCACACTGCTGTTTTTCGCTTCGCCCTGGAGTCCTCCGGGATGGATGAAGTCCAGTGGATCCATGATCGGCGGGCACTTACTTCCCGAATCTTATCCGGCGTATGCCAATTACTTCGTCAAGTTTGTCTTGGCCTACGAGCGCGAGGGAATCCCAATTCACGCCATCACGGTTCAAAACGAACCCGGAGTCGACCGGCAACGCGATGCGCCCGAATGGCACTATCCATCCTGCCGCTGGACCGGCGAGCAGGAGCGGGACTTCATCCGGGACCACCTGGGACCAGCCTTTCGCATCGCGGGCATCAAGACGCAGATCTGGTCCTACGACCACAACTTCAACGTTGAGCCCACGGCCGACGGTGACGATCCGGGCATCTCGTATCCGCGCACAGTTATCGCGGACCCTCGGGCCGCCCAGTACGTATCGGGCGTTGCGTTTCACGGCTATGCCGGAAACCCTGATGGCATGAGCCGTTTTCTCAGCGAGTTTCCTGATCGGCCCGTACATTTCACGGAAGGGTCGGTGTTCGGCATTCTTGGCGCGCGGCGGCTAATCGATCTGCTTTCCCACGGCGCATCGAGTTACAACGCCTGGGTAACAATGATCGACACCCGGGGGAAGCCAAACAATGGTCCCTTTCGCGCATCGCGGACTTGTATCATGCTGAATGCCGAGACGAAAACAGTCGACTACCGGGTCGACTACTATCTCTACGGACAATTCATGAAGTTCATCGAGCGCGAGGCGGTTAGGATCGGGGCGGAAGTCACTGGCGCTGACTTACCCGCGGTCGCCTTTCGAAATCCTAGTGGCAAGCATACGCTGGTTGCTGCCAATTCAAGTGGAGTCGCGAACGAGGCCAGCATCGTCATTGGCCAAGAGTCGGCGCGGCTCCGCCTGGCTCCCTACTCGGTCACGACCGTCGTCTGGTGACCGATCTGCCCAGACTGCACGGCCGCAGTTAGAGAGATTTGTTAGCGATCCCCCCCTGCTGTAAGGGCCGGCGAAAATCTTGGCCGCGACAGCAGGCCAGCCTATTTGCGTGACACTTCAACAGTCCCTATTCTGGTGCTGCCACCGGCATGTGCTGCAAGGTGTGTCGCGTGTGCGTCGAATCACGACTTAGCAGCTACGCCGCTTTTCGGGAGACTGCCCGCATGTTGAAATCGCTACGCTTTCCGATGGCGCTTTTCGTCGTCCTTTCCGCGCTGCAATTCTCGACTGCTGCGTTCAGCGCGGAAGCGAAACTGCCGGGTTTGTCGGCGGTCGTCCATGTCGAAGTTGACGGCTATGGCATTCCACATATTTACGCCGAATCATGGCCTGATGCTGCGCGCGTCATAGGCTATTTGCATGCCAGTGATCGGCTTTGGCAGATGGATCTTCTGCGCAGGCAGGCGTCAGGCACCACGGCAGAAATCCTGGGCGAGCAGGGGCTCGCCAGTGATGTCATGATGCGGCAACTGGGCATCCGCCGTGCGTGCGAACAAATGTGGAAGCACGGGGACTTGCCCGCGGACTTTCGCGCGGAGTTGGAAGCCTACTCTGCCGGCGTGAATACCTGCATCTCAAAGTTGCGAAGCGAGAAGTCGCTTCCGCCGATGTTTGCTGGACTCGACTACGAACCCGCGCCCTGGACACCCATTGATAGCTTGGTGTTTTCCAAGTACATGGGCTGGGACCAAGCGGGAACGGACGACGATTTGTGGTTCGGGATAATGGTCGAAAAACTGGGGATCGCGGCTGTCGAAGAGTTGTGGCCGCTCGAGCGACCCTATGAGCAGCCGACGGTTCCCCAGCAAGCGCCGCCGGCCGCGGTCAAGGAGTTGACCGGCGGACCCGCGATTCACGGCGCGGGCGAAGTCTACGCAAAGGTCCAACGTCGGCTCGCGCGCGTGAAGCTGCTCGGCCGAGGCCCCAGCTTCGGCAGTAACAATTGGGCCGTGGATGGCACCAAGACCGCGTCCGGTAAGCCGATTCTCTGCAACGACCCACACCTGGGCTTCTCGCTCCCATCGCTTTGGTACACGGCACACATCTCCGTCCGCGGTGAGAATACCGCGGGCGTTACATTCCCCGGTTCGCCCGTCTGCGTGCTGGGCCAGAATGATCACATCAGTTGGGGTGTGACCAACATGCAAAGCGACACCGTCGACTACTTTGTCGAGACCGTCGATCCGGACAACCCGCTCCGCTATCGGCATCGAGGCGAGTGGAAGACGATGGAGCATACGGTTGAACAGGTTGCGGTCCGCGGCCGGTCGCCTCACATGCTTTCGATCGACACGACGGTTCACGGTCCGATCATCAATCGCGAAGGAAAGGTCATCTCCTTGCAGTGGACGGGACTCAAACCGACCAAGGACGCGCTTTCGTTCTGGAAGCTTTCGCACGCGAGGAACTTCGCGGACTTCCTCGCGGCAGCGGACGATCTGACGGTGCCGGCGCTGAATCTGGTCTATGCCGATGACGCCGGCAACATTGCGATCCATCCTTGTGGCGAGCATCCCTTGCGACTGCGCGGCCAAGGGCGCATCCCGATGGATGGAGCGTCTGGCGAGAACGACTGGATGGCTTTCGTGCCCCGGCGCGAACTGCCGCTGTCGCTCAATCCCGAGCAGCACTTCGTCGCCTCGGCGAATGCACGTCCCATGCCGCTCGGCTACCCACACTACCTGGGCTGGATGTGGGATCCTAGCTACCGGATGCGACGCATCAACGAAATGCTTTCGCGGGCCCAGGGGCTGACCGTGGAATCGATGCGAGCCGTTCAGCTCGACGCGTACGACAAGGCCGCGGAGCGCTTCGTACCCGTGCTGCTGGATGTCGTATCGCCTGCCAGCGCGGAGAATGAACTCGCCCAACGCGCTCTCAAGCAGTTGGCGGCCTGGGACTATGTCGCCGATGTCGATGCCCTTGGTCCGGCAATCTGGATGCGCTGGTTCGATCACTACCGGCGAGCCGTCTGGGATGACGAATGGTCCGCTCGCGGCATCGAACAACCGGCAGGCTCCTGGGGTTTTACGGGCGATAACCGCCGCGAGCCGATGCTCGAGGTGCTCGAGTACATGACTCGCGAGTACCCTGATGCAATCTGGTTCGATGACCGGAAGACGCCGCAGCGCGAGACTCGTAACGACCTTATCCGCAGTTCGTTTGCGTCAGCGGTCGCTTCCCTGGTCGAAGAATTCGGAAACAATCCAGACCACTGGACGTGGGGGCGCTTCAACAAGCTGCGAGTCGGTTCGCTCGCCGGGCAGGAAGAGCTCGCACGCGACGGTGGTCCCGTTGTCGGAACCATCTTCACGGTTAACCCCGGTGGGGATCTGGGGCCGGTTGGCAGTGGCGCTTCGTGGCGCCAGATCGTCGATTTGGCGCAGCCGTCACGGAGCGTTGGAGTCTATCCGGGCGGCCAAAGCGAGAGCCCGGCAAGTCCGCATTACGACGATCAGATGAAGCTATGGGCGCGCGGCGAATATCTGCCCCTGAACATGGTGGGCCGCGATGAGTTGCCGAAGTCGGCGCGTGTCACCGCGCAAGTCTTCGTGCCGTGATCACTCCGCCGAATGCCGCAACGAGGAACGCCCCTTGAATCTGCCCAGCCACGGAGACAGCGACCCAGCGCCGGTCGACCCGGATGCCGCCGAACTTGCGCAGTTCGGGTATGTCCAACAGTTGCGGCGCTCGATGGGGGCCTTCTCCAGCTTTGCGATCTCGTTTTCGCTGATCTCGATTACCACGGGCATCTTCGCAAACTTCACTTTCGGCTTCCGTCAGGTAGGCCCCGCCGTCATCTGGTCCTGGGCCGCGGTCGCGATCGGGCAGTTCTTGGTCGCGCTGGTCTTGGCCGATCTTTCGACGCGAATTCCACTTTCAGGTTACGGTTATCAGTGGTCGACACGATTGGTTAATCCAACGTACGGCTACTTCGTCGGCTGGTTACTGCTGATGCAGTTCATGACGGGATTTCCAGGGGTCTGTCATGCACTCGCCACCGCGATTTGTGCGTGGGCTCTGGACGGCGCAACCGCGGCGGCATGGGTGCCCTGGGTGGCCGTGGGCATCGTGTCACTCATCACACTCGTGCATCTATTCGGTATCCGTCTGGTGTCGTTGGTGAACGATGCCGGGGTCGTTGCGGAGATTGCTGCGGCAGTCACGATCACGGTGATTCTGCTCGCATTGCACATGTTCATCGGATCACATGACGTGAGCTTTCTATTGGACCGCACGAGCCCAATTGATGGGCAGCCGGCGGGCATCCCGGCGTTTGCGCTGTCCCTGCTAATGGGTGCCTGGTGCCTGACAGGGTTTGAGGCGGCCGCGGACTTAGCGGAGGAGACGCATCGGCCGAAGCAAACCATTCCGCGGGTGATCTTAATGGCCGAGCTGAGTTCCGGAGTGTGCGGCTTTTTGTTGCTGGCCGGCTTGATCCTGGCCATTGGCGATTTCGCCTCGGCGGGCAAGCAGGAGAATCTAGTGATCGCGATCCTGAACGACACGCTTGGCTCGACCTGGATGCCGCTGGTGATGCTGGCGGTGGCGATCTCGATTTTCGCCTGTGGTGTGGCCAGCATGGCGGCGACGACGCGGCTGGTTTTCTCCCTCGCGCGTGACAACATGCTCCCATTTTCCCAACCGCTGAAGGCTGTGCATCACCGCTGGCAAACCCCGGCCGGCGCAATCGTGCTCGTATGGGCGATTTCGACCGCCGTGATTCTGGGCTTTCGCCGCTTGGAGATCATCACCAGCATTTCCGCCGCGTCGGGATTCCTCGGGTATGCCGGAATCATCTGGGCTTCCTTTCGCGCTCGCGGCAGTTCCGCGGGCTTCACGCTAGGGCGACTGCAAACCCCGATTCGGCTGAGTGCGCTCGTGTGGACGCTTCTGGTCGTCGCGGCGCTCACGATTCCGGATGCGGATACTTCACCCGGGGCTATCGCTCATCTGCCAGCCAAGAGCACTTTCGTGGCCATCCTGGCGGGAACCGTGATCTATCTGCTGATCATTCGGCGACGGATCGCGCGGGGAGAAGCCGGCCCGCCGCGGAGTGCTGCCACTGTGCTCTAGCGTGTGACGCTCAAGCCCCCTGCCATCTCGACGTTTAACTTGTGGAGTCGCTAGAAGATGAAGTTTGAAGGCAATACCAACGTTCGCTCCGAACGCTTCGGCGCAGGCAGTATCGATGGGCTGGGTGATGAACTTGGGAACTTCATCGTAACTACCATGCCCGTGCCGTGGCAGTTGGCTCAGCCGCGACTTGGTGGTACACCAGCGGCGGTGATCATGGTCGAGTCAATGGAAATCAGCGTTCTGGATTGCCAATTGGCAGAGCTTCCCGCTTGCGATACTTTCGTTGGGATCGGCGGCGGACAGGCGATCGACATGGCTAAGTACTTCGCCTGGAAACTCGGAAAGCGGCTGGTAACTGTTCCAACCGTTCTGAGCGTCGACGCGTTCGTAACGCCCGCGGCCGGGGTGCGGCGAAATCACACCGTCGAGTATCTCGGCATCACCAGCCCCGACCCGCTGGTCATTGACTATGAACTCTTGCGCACTGCTCCGGCGGATTTGAATATCGCGGGAGTCGGCGACCTGCTATCGATCCACACCGCGACCTACGATTGGTGTCTGGCCGAACAAGCCGATCACAGCGAGTTTCCCTTTGCGCGGCGCGACGTGGAAGCGGCCCGCGCGATTCTCGCGGATACTATGGCCCAAGCGAACGAAATTCGACGGTGCACCGACGCGGGACTGCAGGCGATCGTCGACGGGTACATGCGGATCAACACCCTGTGCCTGCCCGCGGGCCACTATCGCGTGGAAGAGGGTTCCGAACATTATCTCTTCTATGAGCTCGAGGAACGGCTGAAGCGGCCTTTCATCCATGGTCATATTGTGGGCCTGGGTGTCTATCTGCTGAGCAGACTCCAGGAAAACGAACCCGACAAGGTAACCTCGTTCATGCATGAAGTCGGACTCAAATATCAGCCTGCCGACATGGCGATTCGGCGCGACGATCTGTTGGAGTCATTAAGCAACCTACGCGAGTACGTCGGGAGTCGCCCGCATCTGTGGTACACCGTGATCAACGAACGCATGATTGATCGCGAGTGGAGCGAGGCCGCGATCGCCGAACTGAAGTTCTAACCCCCCGGATGCTGGAAAGGCTGCGCGATTCGTGTCGCCAGCGAGGTGCCCAGCAAGCAGCCCAGAACTGGCCCAATAGCTGGCAGAGGCTTTTGATGATGAGCTCAGTGAGTACCGTCGCGATTGTCGGGGCCGGCGTGTCAGGGCTCAACTGCGCGAAAACGCTATTGGCTGCCGACTTGGCAGTCACCGTGTTCGAAAAATCGCGCGGTTTGGGCGGACGCGTGGCAACACGCCGACTCGAGCCGGGCGGGAGATTCGACCATGGCGCTCAGTACTTCACCGCCCGCGATGAACTATTTCGCGCTCAAGTCGACCAGTGGTGCACCAACGAGATGGCCTCGCTCTGGCAAGGACGGATCGTGTCCTTGAATCACGGAAATTGCTCCGATCTTCCGGAGAATCAAGATCGATATGTCGGCGTGCCGACAATGAACGCGATTGCCAAGTCGCTGGCAGCAGGGTTGGATGTACGCACGAATGTCACCGTAGAGTCCCTTCGCCGCAGCGATAGCAACTGGTACATCGAAGACACAAGCGGCACGTGCCATGGCCCTTACGCCGCGCTCATCTCCACGGCGCCACCACCGCAGACACAGTCTCTGGTAGGCAGCTTTTCTCCCGCCATCTCCGAGAGAATCACAAAGGTCACGATGGCACCCTGTTGGGCGGTGATGGTGCAACTGCACGAGCCCCTGGTGGTGCCGTTCGACGCGGCGTTTGTCAACGATTCTGCCTTGAGCTGGGTCGCCCGAAACTCTAGTAAACCCGGGCGCAGCATCGCCGAGAGCTGGGTGCTGCACGCGTCAGCCAGCTGGTCTCGCGGTCATCTCGACGAGTCGGCAGACGACATTGCTTTGGCGTTGATCGAAGAGTTTTGGGAAGCAACGCGTGTGACGCCGCAGGCCCCGGCAATGCTGCTCGCTCATCGTTGGCGGTATGCATTGCCTGAAGAGCCGCTTTCGAAACGATATGTGCTGGACTGGGACTGCAAGTTGGGCGTGTGCGGAGACTGGTGTGGCGGTCCGCGCGTGGAAGGCGCCTACCTGAGCGGCTTGGCGCTTGCCGAGGCACTACTCGCGGCGTCGTGACCGTGGTTCGCTACTTCCCCAGGGCCTCCATCTTCGACGGGCATCACGGTCGCACGCGGACGAACTCGACGAATTCCGTCACACTTCGGAGGCGGAAGCTGGCTGCTTCGGCTCCTCGGCCTGATCGATCTGCGAAGCCATCGCCTCGTCGGTACCTTCTGCTGCTTGCGCAAGGTTCCGCAGCATTCCGGAAAAGACGATCTGATGCAGCGGGTAAATGCCGTACCAATACACCAACCCAGACAGACCGACCGGGTCGAAGATCGCCGTTTGGCGAATTGTGCTGCCGTGCGTCCCGTTATCCTGGACCTCAAATTCCAGCCAGGCACGACCGGGAAGCTTCATCTCCGCCTGAAGTCGCAGCCTGTTTGGCGGTTCGTATAGCTCGACACGCCAAAAATCCAACGGCTCACCGACCCGAAGTGTTTCCGGGTCTCGGCGTCCGCGACGCACCCCCACGCCTCCCACGAGCAAGTCAAGAAAACCTCGCAGCGTCCACAGCCAGTCGGCGAAGTACCAGCCGGTGCGACCGCCAATCCGACGAATCTGCGTAAAGGCCCGCTGCGGAGGAACGCCAACCTTGATTGTTCTGGAATCGACCAGGCGCGAACCAAAGCGTACACCACCCCAGGCCTTTGGTTCGCCCGCCGACGAGCAGGCGTCCGACCAGCGGGTTTCGGCCGCTTCCTGGTCCTCGTTGAGTAAAGCACGCCGGATCGCCTCGGGCACGGACCGCGGTTGAATTGCAAAAGTGGCCTCGGCCAAATTACTGGAAACGAGCGTAGGATTACGCAAGCTCTCCACGAGTTTGCGTCCGACGCGCGCATACAGTGGCGTCACGAGTCCGAGCCAGAGACTCGACAGATAGGGTGTCAGCAGCGGGACCGGAATCATCCACCGCGACAGGCCGCGCTGCCGGGCATACTCGTGCATGATCTGGCCATACGACATCTGGTCCGGTCCACCGATTTCGTAAACCTGTGACGGCCCTGGTGGCAACGCGATAGCCGCCAGCAAATATCGCAAGAGGTCCTCGATGGCGATTGGCTGGGCCTTCACTTGAACCCAGCGCGGACAGATCATCACCGGCAAGCGCTCGACGAGTGCTCGAATCATCTCAAACGACAAACTGCCCGAGCCGATCACGATGGACGCTCGAAATTCGATCACCTGGGGATGATGCGCTCGCAGCACGTTACCCGTTTCCTGACGACTGCGGAGGTGCTTGGAGAGTTTGTGATCCGGGTTGCCGAGCCCTCCCAGGTAGATGATTCGGCGCACCTTGGCAGCAGTTGCCGCCTGGGCAAAGTTCTCTGCAGCGATCCGATCCTGCACCTCGAAGTCTCGATCGGCTCCCATCGAGTGCACCAGGTAGAAGGCGGTGTCGATTCCAACCAGAGCCTTTGCGAGCGAGCCTCGATCCAGAACATCGCCAGCGACGACTTCTGTTGTGCCGCGGACACGCCCCGCGAGCGCTCCTGGGTTGCGAGAGAGACATCTTACGAGATACCCTCGCGCCTCCAGCAATGACAGGAGCCGACCACCTATGTAGCCAGTCGCTCCTGTAAGCAAAATGCGTTGATTCGACGGCGGCAACTCGGCATCGACTTCAGCAATCATTTCGATTCCTCGCATGTGCTAACTGGCACCCAACTATGTGACCTGGGCGCGAAACCGCCGTAGTCCGGCCGCGTGTCCGTCCGGATGGCTTTGGATTAACTTCGAGACGCGCCAACGCTGCTGAAACCGCGCGAAACTCTCGTTGGTTAAGTGGCCGATTTTCGCCGCGGTTGCACACGTGACAATCCGCCGTCGAGCCCGATGACTTGCCCCGTGATCCAGTCGTTCGCTGGATCCAGCAGCCAGGCCGCGAGGGATGCGACATGAGCGGGATCGCCGAGACGACCCAAGGCATGCAGATCGGCGGAGTTCTTGGCCGAGGCAGTGGACTCCCAGATTCTTTGCGTGAGTTGCGTCCGGACCAGTCCGGGACTGATCACGTTCACGCGGAGGTTGTATGGAGCATAGGTTGCTGCCGCTGAACGAGCCAGCCCGATAATGCCCCCTTTAGCGGCTGCGATGGCCTCATGATTCGGAATACCCAACTCGGCTGCCGCGGACGCGAACAGCACGATGGAACCGCCGCGCTCTCGCAATAGCCTCCCTGCCGCACGTACGGCTGCGAAGGCAGTAAACAGGTTGGTCTCGATCACTTCTCGAAATTCGTCATCGGTGGTCGAGTGTGCAGGCTTGAGCAGCAACGAGCCGATGCAGTTGGCCAGCCCAGCGTAGCCGCCGCACTGCTCGAAATGCGCCTGCAAGGCGTCTTCCACGCCCCGCGATGTTGAGAAGTCGATTTCCACGAAAGGCTGGCTTAATTCCTCAGCCAGTGCCGACAGTTTTGCTTCGTCGCGACCTGCCAGCAGCACATTTACACCTTCAGCAACCAGCCGCCTGGCCAACGCTGTTCCGATCGTCCCGGTGGCACCAAGAATAACTGTGCTGGCCATCTCAACTCTCGCACCATGGAAAAGGGGGGCATCAATTTCCGGGAACCCTGACAAACGCTGCAACGATGGAACCGCTCCCCAAGGCCAGAATTCACATCGCACTTCGCTTCCCAGCTTGGTCTCGATTGTGAAGATTAACTAGCTTGGCAATCGATCTTCGACCTTGTCGCAACATGCTTGCGACCGCTGTTCGATGTCAGCGAAGTAGCAAACGCGGCAAGGTGGTTCAGCGTGTCGCAATATGCGGCGTAGGTGATGCGTTGTCGGATGTCGGCGGTTAGCGCACGCCCTCCAACCACCACCACAGAATTCACCTCGGTCGCTGCTCGCTGCAACTTAGCGTACTCATCAAGGAACTCTGGAATTGATTCGACGCAAGATACGCTGACCCAAAGCAGGCGAGGTTGGCTGTCGCGGACGGCTTGAATTAACGTGGCGGCCGGGAGTTGCGTGCCGAGCGAAGTTGCGTTCCAGCCCAGTTCGCGCATGACGACCTCAATCATCTCGGTCGGCAGCCTGTACGGATCGCGCTCCAATGTGGCCCCCAGAGCCATGGGAGCTTCGATGGAGGGAGCAAGAATCGCGAGTCGCAACTCACTCAGTGTCTTGGAGGCAATTTCGCAAGCCCTGCGTTCGCGATAGATGGCCACATCGCCACATTGCCAGCGGGCACCAATCTCGTGTAATGCGGGTGCTAGTACGCCATCGCAGATATCGCACGCGGATTTTCCAGACAGGTACAGGTCAAACACGATCCGCCGGCACTGATCGTCGTCCCCGGTCATCAGTGCGTCGAACATCTGTTCGCGGGCACGGAGCGGAACGGTGGGTGATTGACCAGTATTCGACGGGAGACCCAGCAACTCCGGGCGCACGAGAGGTTGTCCCGACTTTCTGAGGAACTCGAAGACGCTCTCTAGGGCCAGCCGGCGATGGCCACCGGCCGTGCGGACCGTGGACAAGATGCCGCGGTCACACCAGCGTTTCAAGGATGATTCGCTGACGCCGATTGCCTGGGCGACTTGTTTGGGGGTGACCAGCTTATTCGTTAGTCGCACGGATCAGTACCCGATGATCGGATGAATGATTTGAGTGAATATTAGACGGCTCGCATTCCGCTGTCTACGTCCGTTCATGTCCGAATCTTGGCGAAATTTTAAGTGCATTGGGCAAATTGGCTTACGTTTACCAACCGGGGCCTGGATTGAATGTTTTGAACGAATTGTTGTTGCTGGGCAAATCCGGCTGCGGTATCAGTGGCGAGAACGACTTGAACGAATTTCGTTTGCCCCCAGCGACCCATCGGGCGGGCAGTGTAACCCTGTACAACTCAGGGAGTCATTGCCCGTAGTAAATCGCAACTCGACTAATCGCGTCTGTCACCAAGCTAGGTCAATTCTTCGTTTTGAAAAGGAGTGTGTTATGTCGTCCTTCCTGAAAGGTCCCCTGGTGTTCAGCGTCGCTGCCGCTCTACTCGTGCCGTCGATCGCCGAGGCCGGCAAGAAATGTGCGGGTACCAGCACCCAAGTCATCGCTTACAAGAAAGCGAAGATGGACATCGTCGACACGGCGGTGAGTGCGGGCTCATTCAAGACGCTCGCTGCAGCTCTGCAGGCAGCCGGACTAGTGGATACGCTCAAGGGCAAAGGTCCCTTCACTGTCTTCGCTCCCACCGATGAGGCTTTTGCAAAGTTGCCTCCCGGAACTGTCGAAGCTCTCCTCAAGCCGGAGAACAAGGCCAAGCTCGTCGGGATTCTCACCTATCACGTGGTCGCTGGAAACGTGAAGGCCGCCGATGTAGTGAAGCTCGAGTCAGCCGAGACCGTGCAAGGTCAGAGCGTTGCAATCGATGCTTCCAACGGCGTGAAGATCAACAACGCCAATGTGGTGAAGGCCGACATCGAATGCGGCAATGGTGTCATCCATGTAATCGACACTGTGCTGCTCCCGAAAGAATAGGACGGTGGTTTGGTCGGGTCATGGCCGGTGTGCTCAGGCCGGCCATGACCCTTGGATGTATTGCTTCAACACATCAAGAACAACCTGGGAATTCTACAGCGATGAAACGTCGAACTTTCAACACATTCGGCTGGATAACTGCCTACCCCCGGCACCAGTCGGCGCGCAAGCATGGCCTCCGACCGCGAGTGATTGAATGCCTAGAGCGGCGCGAGGTAATGGATGCGAGTCTGCAGATCATTCATAACTCACCGTACACTGCCGCGGCACTCGTTGATGTGTACGTTAACGATGCATTGTTGCTGAACGACTTCGCGTTCCGTTCTGCTACGCCATACGTGAGTGTTCCTTCGGGCGTGGATCTGAAGGTCGATATCACGGCTGCAAATGCGCCCAATAACTTGGCTCCGGTATTCACCACGATTGCGAATCTGGCACACAACACTTCCTATGTCGCGATTGCCGCGGGTGATCCTCTCGCATCCGTGGGGCCCACCGCATTCGGTCTGGCCGTTTCTGCCCTGGGTCGAAAGTCAGCACAGGTCCCTGGAAATGCTGAGTTTCTGGTGTTCCATGGGGCCCCGGACGCTCCGGCTGTTGATGTCGTCGCCCGCGGTGTCGGCACGCTCGTCGACGACTTGGCGTTTCGCAGTTATGCCAGCGACTACCTCTCGGTCGCACCTGCGTCCTACACGCTCGACGTGACGCTCAGTGATGGCCTCACGCGAGTTCGCTCGTTTGCCGCCGATCTGTCTGGCGCCGCCGGCGGCGCCATTGTGGTTGCGGCCTCCGGCTTTGTAGCACCGGCCGCCGGCCAACCCAACTTCGGGCTGCTGGCAGTGTTTGCAGACGGCACGACGGAACTTCTGCCAGAAGTCAAGCCGGTGATCACTGGCACGAACGGCAATGACGTTTTTGAAGTAAAGCTCAAGGAGAGCAACGCTGGCATTCTGCAGGTGACGCGAGGCTCGGAGACTACGCAGTTCCTGACGCTCACGAATCCGTTGGTCACGATTGAAGGCGGTAAAGGTAACGACCGTCTTAACGTTCGCTTTCCGGACCCGGGCGCAACTCTACCCACGATTGCCTTCGACGGTGGCGCGGGCTATGACACCGCGGCGATTCGTGGAAGCGGTGGCGACGACGTGATCAAGTTGTTCGAAGTTAACAACTTCGTCTCCAGCTTGCCGAGCAGTGGCTTGGTGTTCAAGGCGGTTGAGGCGATTGCCGTCTGGGCCGGTTCTGGCAACGACCTGGTCGATGCGACCGGTCTGCGTACGATCAATACCTGGTTGCATGGAGAGGCAGGCAATGACGTTCTGCGCGGCGGTAAAGCACGCGACATCATCTTTGGCGGGCTCGGGAACGATTTGCTCGAGGGTAACGATGGTGACGACGTGCTCTTGGGCGGCCCAGGAAAGGACACATTGGTGGATGGTCGTGGCTTCGACCTGCTGCTCGATTTTCTCGGCCAGTACGCGATCAATGATTTTCATGCCAAGAACCGGAATGCATGGAATTGGATCTGACCGCTGTGCCCCACCCGTCAGTTCTCATGTTTGAGAATCGCTGCTATGGGCACTGCATAACCCTACTTTCGGGGCACCTTTTTGAACCAAGACTTGAAACATGCGAAATCTCAGTACAGCTAAACTTCTGATTCTGATCGCCGCCGGACTCTCGTTCTTGTTCTCGGTCTACCTTTGGTTCGCCGTCGACAAGGATCAAGGGGTATTCGTCGGACTCTGGGTACCTTCGATCCTCTCATTCGGCGCGTTGCTGACCGGCGGCAGGGGATCTCGACATGAATGAGTGGATCATCTTTCTCGTCGGCTGTTTTGCGACGCTCTTATGCGTCGTGGCAACCGTCATCCTGGTGTATGCAGTTGAAACCGATATCAAACCCTAAACTAGCTTTCATGTGTTAACCCACCCTCATCCGAATTGAGTGGCTCTAGGAGGATCATGTGCTAGTACTTTCGCGGAAAGTTGGCGAGCGAATCAGAATTGCCGGCGACATCGAAGTCATTGTTAGGGCAATTCAGGGTGACCGGATCAAGATTGGAATAGAAGCTCCAAGAGATGTGAACGTCAGACGCGGTGAACTCGCAAAGGATGAACGCAACAGCGTGCAACTGGCAAGTAAGCAAAACTGAGTGGAATATCTGGTACAAAGCTGGGTGAAGCTTGGACGAACGTCTTGGCCGCACTCGGTTTCTTGCATCGGAAATTACATGAACTCTTGTCTCCCGGCCGTTCCCTTCTTCGTCCTCATTGGATCAGCCTGCTTCGCAGAGGATCGGCTGCTTTTCGACTTTGCCAGCCCTGCTGCTTCCAGGGAATGGCAGACGGTCAATGATGGGGTCATGGGAGGCGTTTCCGAGGGCAAATTCAAGATCACCAACGACAACACCCTGGATTTCTTCGGCAGGCTTTCCTTGGCGAACAATGGCGGATTTGCCTCGATCCGGTCGAGACCGAGGAAGCTAGCTCTGGAAATTGGCGATGCGGTTGTCGCTCGAATAAAGGGCGATGGTCGGGATTACTCGTTCAACCTTTACGTGCCACGACCTTTAACCGCCTTTTCTTATCGGGCCTCGTTCCAGACGACGGCAGGCGAATGGCGTGAAGTCCGTATTCCGTTGGATAAGTTCGTGGCGACATCGTTTGGCAGAATCGTTCAAAGCGCAGCGCCACTGAACCCAGGCGAAATCACGTCGGTCGGTTTTCTGCTATCCGACAAAAAGGCAGGTCCGTTTAAGCTGGAAGTCGCATGGATCAAGGCGAGCAACGCTCCGGCCGCAAAGTAAGCGCCCCGAGGAATCACGCATGGATTGGATGACCTGGTACAACAGCTTGGAGAAACCTAGATGGACGCCAGCGCCCTCGACGATCGGGCTGATTTGGCAGATCATCTACCCGATCATCATCATCACCTTCGGCTTTATTTTCGTGCAGACGATTCGGGGGAGGATCAGCTGGCTGGTTGAACCTACCCACGGTTTGTGGGCGCGCTGTGGAATTAAATGAGGGACATTGGTGTTGGGTTTGGGTTACTTGGTTGGTGACCCGCGAGACCCTTCCCAGGTCTCGCGCGGTCACGATG
>Ga0169931_10005048_pt1 | contig 20280 bp, 18 predicted proteins | sample Kivu_15m_20L_FD_129675 | JGI IMG/M metagenome (GOLD analysis project Ga0169931, IMG submission 129675) | Freshwater microbial communities from Lake Kivu, Western Province, Rwanda to study Microbial Dark Matter (Phase II) - Kivu_15m_20L... | ecosystem: Environmental > Aquatic > Freshwater > Lake... | reverse complement strand
GCTCGTACCAACTGAGCTACCCAGCCGAATAAAAAAATACATCGCGACCCAGACGGGACTTGAACCCGCGACCTCCGCCGTGACAGGGCGGCGCGCTAACCAACTGCGCTACTGGGCCAACATTTAAATACAGGCGAAAAAGAAAAATCCTTCTCTTTATCACCTGGCGTCCCCAACGGGATTTGAACCCGTGTTACCGCCGTGAAAGGGCGATGTCCTAGGCCCCTAGACGATGGGGACTAGAGGAAGCGGTATCTTATCGTGAATTTTCGTTCCCAAATCTCGAAATATCGATGTTGTCGCTTGTGACCACAAATCCCCCAAATACGCGAAAACACGACTTCTCATATCAACTTGGGGCCTTTAGTCCAATCGTTATTGCAAGGGATTATGGCCTTTGGGTCGTAGGTGCGATTCCGACTGGGCGAACTTATATAAGATTATCAAACCTTAAAGATTTTGAAACGCTGAGACCGTAAAAAGCTAAGTGAAGTCAAGCCACTCCCAACTGGACAACTTACGCATAAAAGGACAGCAATTGTTGGTAACTGTAATTCTTGTCATGATCTCTTTCTTTTGTCCAGAACCTTTTTTATTTGCTTCAGAAAGAAGATAAAACGGAAGCATAATGTATGCTTTAAATATGTTTCAAAACGCGTTAATCATTGGATATGGTTCGATTGGAAAGAAGCATGCAGCTCACCTCATTAAATACTTCAAAAAAGTGTTCATTTATGACCCACTAAAAACTGTTGATGAGTTTTACTTCACCAGGTTTGAATTTGTTTCAAACTTAACACGACTAGCATTTCACCCAGACTCGCAAGATATTGCCGTGATAGCCAATTGGGGTCCTGATCATTTAGGGAGCTTTGAAATTTGTTTAGGATTAGGGTTTAAAAATTTTGTGCTGGAAAAGCCTTTAACTTCATCATTAACAGATCTAATCAAACTACGCACACTAATCAAAACTAGAAATGTAAATGTGCTTGTCAATCAAGGGTGGGAAAGTGAAAAACTTGGTATTCGCATCAGGAAATTAGGATTCAATCTAGATCTTGGCGAACCAGTTGCAATGTTTGTTTCCGGTGGCGCACGATGCATTTCTACTGCCGGAAGTCACAATATACATCTCGCACTCGGCGTGTTTGACTCTGTACCGATTGAGATGATGGGTCATCTAAAGGATGATCGAATTAATCCTAGAAATTCTGAACTTGCCTATTATGAAGGTACATATTCTATTATTTTTGAACAGGGACAGAGACTGTCAATGAGCTATTCAAATAAATCCTCAGTTCAAGGGCGTGTCGAGATTTATTGGAGAGATGCCTATGGAGAATTGATTAATGAGGCAAAGGTTAGGATTTTTGAACGCGACTATAAACGACCCTATGCGAATATAATCACGAGATATGGAATCCCAGATAAACTTGTTTGGGACGACATAACACCCAGCGAAGAACCACAAATTCTGTCGGCTTTTCAAAAAATGTATCGAGGATTCCAAAATCTTACTTTAAGCGAATTCCAACGTATTTTTGAACGTCACTTTATTAGTAACGAAGCACTCCTCAGAACATTAATTTCTTCTGATCAAGGAAAAGTGATTAGGATGAATCAACCTATTGATGAGGCTTGGAGTGAAATGGATTTTAGAATTTCATGAATATTGGCTTTATCGGTGCTGGGTACATGGCGCACGAACACGCAAAAGTCTTTGAATTTTTAGGATGCAATGTAGCTGCTATCGCTTCTCGAAACTCAGAGGTAAGTTCAGAGCGTTTCTCAGGCAACTTCAAGAGTGCTCGAAGATACATTGATAAATTCGAGTTAATTGAAAAGGCTAACATTGATGCTCTAATTATTACTACCCCACCAGAGGTAACCGAAACTCTTTTAGATAGTATCAATCAAAGGGGGTTATTTTCTCTTGTTGAAAAACCTGGAGCTTTAAACTTAGAATCATTAGAAAGAATTATAAATAATCCAAGAATCTTTTTTGGGTACAACAGGCGATTTTATGAGAGCGTGGCTGCACTAAAAATGAAAGTTGATAAAAATGATGGTTACTTTCAGTTTCATCTTGTTGAACCCTGTTTCGACAATGTGAATGAGCGCAGAGATTGTCTTTTAAATAATTCCGTCCACATGTTTGATTTAATTCAATTCTTCATTCCAAATTGTGAATTGCACTATTTGAGTGGTGATTATTTGCGTTACCTATTTGACATTCGCGACGAGAATAAAAAATCAAGGGGCACATTAAAAGTAAGCTTTGGAGCATTCAGAAATCAATCTATTCATTGGGATGGCGATAAGTCTTCCATCACACTTGAACCAATCGAAGAATTTCACTTTACCAACGCTTTCCATACGATCGAACCTTCTGACTTAAATCCTATCCGACGTTACATACCGACAGTAAAGGATGAATCAGAAAACAATTTGATTATAAGCGATTGTGTCTTTAAGCCTGGGCTACTAAACCAAGCACGAGAATTCTTGGCACAATGTATTTCCAAAGATGAAGATTGTGTAAATGTTTTATCAAAACCGAAACACGCACATTGGGTTTTGGCAGCTACTAGAGAAGTTCAGAAGAATTTACTTTGAAAAGACTTGAACATATTGACTCCTTAAGAGCTGTTGCAGTGATTCTTGTCATCTGGCATCATTTGTTTCAAGATTATCAAGATGATTCTTTGCCAAGGTACCTATTGCCCATTAAATTCTTTTTTGTAGAATATGGTGCACGTGGCGTGCAAATCTTTTTTTGTTTAAGTGGCTTTATAATTTTCTCAATGAACGCTAACAAAAATAAACAATTTGCCTTTTGGAGTTTCATGCGCAGCCGATACACTCGCCTCTTACCCGGGATAATTCTTCTTGGCTTGATTTCAATTCCGGTTCTTGGGCTACGAAAATGGGTATTTAGCGTTTTTCCTTCAGTGACTTTGATTGACCCGTCAATATTCAATAAAATCGGCAGATCTGAAAACTTTTCCTGGTTCTCAAATCCAATGTGGTCACTATTTACCGAAATTAGATTCTATGTGATTTTTGCCTTTGTTTTTTGGCTTTTGAAAAGAAAGTCTTCATTTTTCAGATTAATTGTACTCATTTCGATTTTGGTAATTTCCCAAGTTCTTACTTTGTCAACAGAGGATAAGTTTTTGGACACACTTTGCCAATTACTTTTTATCACTGAGGACTCCTCTTACTTTATACTTGGCATGATGTTAGCGTTCATCGACAGTAGGCGTAGTTATCCGTTAAGTAGAGAGCACTTTGCTGGGATACTGGTGGCGATTCTCTTGCTTATATTTCTAGAAATTCAAACTTCATTCGATGAAAGTATGAAGTTCGCTCTCCTTGCGCCAAGTTTAACCTTGCTTGTTCTGTGGAAAGTAGAATATCCAATAGTCGGAAAGCTAGCAAAATATATTGGAATTCCCAGTTATATCTCTTATCTCACTCATTTACATTTCATCTTCATTTTAAGATTGATAGGACTTGAGCAAATCGCACTTATAGAACTAGTACTCATACCGGTTATTATTTTTGTACTCAGTTATGTAATAAATCTTAAAATAGAAGGACCGGTCATAAAGTTTCTTAGATCTAAGTTTTAGATTGATATTGAATATTTCATGTGTTTTTCTCTAGAATTAGAGGAGGTAGTCAAGTAGAATCCTTATGTGAGATCCTTTCTGTTTATAGGCGCGCATCCAGACGACATCGAATTTGGGTGTGGAGGAACGATTGCGAAAGCGACGAGCCAGGGGATTCGTTGTCATACACTGGTGTTTTCTGATTGTCATGAGTCGTTGCCAGTATTCCACTCAAATCCAGATTTAATTGTGAATGAATCAATCGAAGCTCTAAAGCTTTTAGGGGTATTAACTACGGATATGAGATGGCTAACTTTTCCAGTTCGTAATTTCGATGAACATAGAAGCAATATTTTGGATATTTTGGTAAAGGATTACCGAGATATTGAGTGGGAACGCATATATGTTCCAAATCAATTAGATATTCACCAAGATCATAATATTATGACACAAGAAGGGATGAGAGCTTTCAAGTTTTTTACAATTTACGGATATGAGCTCCCTTGGAACAATTTTCAGGGTAATATTCAAGTCTTTAATTCACTACACATAAATCATGTAGAACTGAAGTGTCAGGCACTGGCAAAATTCGAGACACAAAGAGGCAGGTTTTATTCAGAAGAATCTAAGGTCAAGACAGTTTTAAATTTCCGTGGGCTACAAATCAATAAACCTTTTGCAGAAGGATTTGAATTAATCCGTTCAATTGAAGCCTAAGTAAAGAACTATACTTCTTTGGCAGGAACACCGTATACAGTTTTGTCTGGTGGAACGTTTCTGGTAACAACAGAACCCATGCCCACAATGGCTCGATCACCAATTATGATTTTTTGCTTGATGGATACATTGGGAGCTATCCAAACATCTTCACCAATAGTCACGCTACCAGAGATTTCGGCATTGGCTATAATTAATGAGCGGGCGCCTATCAAGACATTATGAGCGATATGAACATTATTATCAATCTTTACATCATTCAATATAGTTGTGACTCCAAAAGTGCCTCGGTCTATATTTGTCGACGAACCAATTTCTACATCATTTCCTATCTCAACGCTTCCAAATTGTGGCAATTTCAAAGGTGGGTAGCCAACCCTTATTGCGTATCCAAAACCCTCTCCTCCAATAACAGTATTTGGCTTGATTGTTACTCGATTCCCAATAATAGTGTTGCCAAAAATATGAACTCCTCCATGAATTGTCAAGTCATTTCCTAAAGTTACATTTGGACCAAATCTCGCATCGTCAGAAATGTAGCCATGACTGGTGCTTAGCCGCGTGGAAAATCTATCAGAAAAACTAAGTAATTTATTTTCATGGGCTTTACCGTGCTTATTATAAATATAAGCAAATAAATACTTAGCGTCATCAATCACTAAATAGTCACACAATAAACTAGTGAGTTGAATCTGTGAAAAGACAGCCTTGGAAATCAAAGCCAAGCCTTTTATTTCATGAATTGGCACAAGTAATTGTTTTAAATCTGATAGAAAAGATAGCGAGCTTTCAGAAGTCCTATTGATTGTTCCTAAACTACAAACTTCAGTCATACTTAAATTCATGGAAATTATCGAAAAATCAATCTCATCAATGGCATCTAGAATAAGTGAAACTTCAATCGGGTTTTGAAGACTATACATAATGAGTATAATACCAATTTCTACAATTTTATTGCTTTGCCTACAACCTTAGCTCGGCAATCAACCCTCAATTTGATGACAAAGCCAGACTCAGTTCCTAGGAATTAATTCTGTTTGAAGAATTTTGTAGTATTCCCTGCTGCATGATTCTGAATTCATCCAAGAGCTCTTTCTTCTAATGAAATCTCGATCTTCTAGGGAAATAGGGCCTAGTTTTACGGCATCTGATAGTGCACTAACTATTGATGCCCGAGAAAAATTTGGAAGTAAAGTGTCATCGCTTGTGAGGATGTCAAAGTTACCAGAGGAGGGAGTAGTAATAATCTTCAGGCCATGTAGTTTTGCCTCAAAGAAGGAAATTGGTAAGCCTTCATATCGCGAGGTAGAGACTAAATAGTCCGCGTCAGAATAAAACGAATTTAAATCGCGTTGATACCCTAAAATCGAAACAATACTGCTAAGTTTCTTCGAGACAACAAAATTCTTCATTTCAACTTCCAACTCTCCAGCGCCTAGAAAAACCATCTTTGCATTTGCTAATTCGAAGTCGGATTTCATACTCAAAAGTGCATCAAGTAAGAGTAGTGGCTGTTTCAAGGCAGTGAACCGGCCAACAAAGAGAAAGACGACACTTTTGGTCAATCTCGAACGAATGTCGATATCAGCACCAAGATATGAAACAACTGTCCTCTTGGAATATCTTGATTGAGGACCCAAAGAGACTGATTCAGAGACAGCAATTGTTAAATCAGCTCTTCTAATTGACCAAGATAATGGAACGTAAAGTACGCATTCTAGGTATCTGTTGTTTGAGATTCTCATGCTATGGGCCTCAAAGACGAGCTTAAACGTTTGATTAGTGAAAATCTTAAGGAGACTCATAATTATTAAGTCAACTGGTGTTCGCACAATAATCAGATCAGGTTTTGTCTCCGCAAGGAAAGCTTTTGCTCTCCAAATAAAGCTAAATTTCTTGCGGGAAATCTTTACCTGATGAAAATCGGGCGGAGCCTTCCAAAAGTTTAGTTCTGGGCGCGTATTCAATATTATTGTCTTAAAATTATCTGGGACATGACGTAAGCGATTTAAGAATGCTCTTTCAGCACCGCCCAAACCTAGGCCACTAATGACCTCCAAAACTGTTATTCTCACCTCGTAAGGCTAACATCACCCGCGGCATGGCTAGTTTTTGTTCTCTCGAATGGAGCTCAATTTGGTTAAGGAAATAATCTACTTTGCAGTACTTTTGGAAGGGGCCAACACTGGTGCATCAAAAAAAGTTGAGGATCAGGCAAATTTATGGAAAAAGAAGGGCCACAAGGTCAAGATTTTTGTCTTGACTAGTGAAAAATTCCTACTGGATTGGAAGGATAAATCTGATTACATAGTTTTGCATCAAGGTCAAGGAATAAAAAAGTTACTTAATAGGTATAAAGTTTCGAAGATAATTTTAAGTAGCGCGCCAGACATTATGTACTTAAGAGATAGTTTTCCATTTGTGCTGCCAAGAAAAAATAGCAAAACAAGAATCGTATTGGAGGTTCAGTCGAAACTTCATACTGAGGTTTTCGCTCGCAGTTTAGTACTGGGGATTCTTTCCCTTTTCCTAGATTTCTTTTATCTGTCGAAGATGGATAAGTTTATATTTGTATCAACAGAACTTTCTCAGACTAAGCGCTTCAAAAAATACATTCGTCCTGGCAATTCTACAGTCATTTCAAATGGTATTGCACTAGAACGAATAACAAAGCTTGATTTTTCTGCAGGAGCAAATCAATTTGAGCTAATTTTCTTGGGACAAGATGGACAACCTTGGCACGGTGTTGAGCAAATAATTGAACTTGCACGAGCTTTACCTGAGTTTAAATTTCACCTAGTTGGAATTTATGAAGAAAAAAGTAATAGACCACAAAACTTATTCTTTTACGGTCACTTGACTGAAGAAAAGTATCGCTCAATTGCAAAAAAATGCTGTGTTGCAATCGGGACGCTGAATTTAAAAGAAAAAAAAATGAAAGAAGGCTCTTCACTAAAATTAAGAGAGTATTTGGCTTTAGGGTTGCCAGTAATCATTCGTTATTCCGATTCAGACTTTATGGAGTTTAGAGACTTCATTCTTCAGATTCCTGACAACGAAGAGCCTATTACTCATTTTTCAAAAGTAGTTGAGGAGTTCACAAGGTATTGGCATGGAAGGAGGGTATCTCGCGATTTAATCGCACACGTAGACATAAATATTAAAGAGAAAGCCAGATTATCTTTTTTGTTCTGATTGACTTTTGAATGTCGGTAGTGATTGGCCACTTTAGAGGTATTATTGTGAGGTGAGTTTTTTTATCGATCCATTGGCAATAGTCGAAACCAATGTTTTTATAGATCATGGCGTCAAGATTTGGGCTTATGCCCATATTAGGAGCAAAGCAAAGATTGGAAGGAATTCGATTATTGGTAGCAGCGCCTATGTTGGGCCAGGAGTCACAATTGGGGATAATTGTAAGATTCAAAATGCTGCACAATTGTTTGAGCCGTGCACATTAGAATCGGGAGTGTTTATTGGTCCCGGAGCAATTTTAACAAATGACCAGAACCCGAGAGCAGTGAATCCAGACATCTCCTTGAAATCACCAATAGATTGGAATGCTACCGGAGTGGTTGTCAGACGAGGTGCATCAATTGGGGCTGGCGTCATTTGTGTTGCCCCCGTTGAGATTGGAAGTTGGTCAATGATTGCCGCAGGAGCAGTTGTCGTAAAGAATGTTGCAGATTTTTCATTGGTGGCAGGCGTGCCAGGGACACAAATCGGCTGGGTGGGTAAATCTGGATTCAAACTAATTGAATGCGAAGGGTACTTTAAATGCCCAATTACTGGTTCGAGATACGTCCTTGAAGATAAAGGAATGAGGATTGAAGAGTGAAGAAGATACCACTGGCGAAGCCATTGATTGGTCGACTTGAACGTCGAGCCGTAGGTCGAGTACTTAGATCTGGCGGCCTAGCACAGGGACCCGAAGTTGCACAATTTGAAAAGATTTTTTCCAAGTATGTTGGTGATCAAGAGTGCGTAGCTGTAAATTCTGGAACATCTGGCTTACAGGTCGCATTATTGAGTTTGGGTATTGGAAGTGGCGATGAAGTAATAGTCCCGTCATTTACTTTTGCTGCGACTGCAAACTGTGTGGCCTTAACGGGCGCAGTGCCTATTTTTGTGGATATAGATCCCATTACGTTTAATCTAGATCCAAAGAGAATCGAATCAGAGATTTCCAAAAAAACAAAAGCAATAATAGTAGTGCATTTATTTGGGCTACCCGGATGCATGGAAGAAATCAACAAGATTGCACTAAAACATAATTTACTAGTAGTTGAAGACGCAGCGCAGGCCCACATGGCAGCGATTAAAGATCACCCAGTGGGTACATTTGGCGATGCTGCTGTGTTTTCCTTTTATCCAACAAAGAATATGACTTCAGGGGAAGGAGGAATGGTTGTGCTGAGCGATTCTGAAGCTGCTCGCAGATGTCGACTACTTCGCAACCAAGGCATGGAAATTCGTTATCAAAATGAGATAGTTGGATTTAACTTACGGATGAGTGATATTCACGCATCAATTGGGATAGTGCAGTTAAAGAGATTACCAGCTTGGACGGAAAGGAGAATTCAGAACGCCAACTTTCTTTCTGAAAAAATCGAGTCGGCATCCACGCCACTAACACCTAAGGGCTATAAACACGTATTTCATCAATTTACGATTCGAATTCAAAGGAATAGAGATTTAGTTTCAGAAAAGTTATTTTCTCGTGGTATAGGAAATGCTGTTTATTACCCAACGCCAGTACATCGGTTGCCATCTTTTGACTTAAATCTAAAGTTGACTGAATCTGATTTAGCCTCTAAAGAAGTGCTCGCCATTCCTGTCCATCCTTCGCTTACACGAAGTGACTTGAGGAGAATTGCAGCCGAAGTTAATTCAATTGTTGACGGATTGCCATGAAGAAGTTGAGAGCTGGAGTTATAGGTTTGGGAAGCATGGGTGCCAATCATGCAAGAGTTTTAGGGAAAATGAATGGAGTTGATTTAGTTGCCATAGCCGATTCAGCCAACTTCACGAGGAATGAAATTCCAAATAGATTGATTTTGCACTCGGTCGAAGATGTTATAGCTAAAGGTGTTGACTATTGCGTGGTTGCGATTCCGACAGCATTTCACGAAGAGGTGAGCGTTAAGTTAATAGAATCCGGAATCCATGTACTGATTGAAAAGCCGCTGGCTCACAACACAGAATCTGCTATGCGCATAGCATCAGCTGCAAGAAAAGCTGGGGTTGTGGCTGGAGTAGGACATATAGAGCGTTACAACGCCGCTATAAAGCAGGCACGGATTAGGATTGAAAATGGAGATTTAGGAGAGATTTACCAAATCGGAACGAGGAGAGTTGGTCCTTTCCCTGCACGGATTGCAGACGTGGGGGTCGTAATGGATCTCTGCACCCACGATATTGACCTAACTTCATGGTTAGGAGATGCGACCTATGACAATGTTACTTCAAGGGCTAGAGCACTGTCAGGAAGGTCCCACGAAGATCTTGTTGTAGTCGTTGCAACACTTAAAAATGGAATTATTGTGAGTCATTTAGTTAATTGGATTAGTCCACAGAAGGAAAGAAATATTGTTGTTACAGGCGAAAAAGGAACTTTTATCATTGATACTTTGAGTACAGATTTAACCTTTTGCGAAAATGGAAGAGTTGCGGTAACCCAGGAGCCGCTAGCTCTCCTCAAAGGTGTCAGTCAAGGTGACATTATAACCTTCGCCTTTGATAAGCCAGAACCTCTCTTCGTCGAGCACGTGAATTTTAGAGACGCACTGCTTGGGAAATCATCAGAGCTCGTTACCTTAGATCAGGCCTTAAGAACAGTAAAAATAGCAGAGGCAGTTATCACTAGTTATAATTCACAAGAAATGGTCAAGTTATGAACGTGACTGTTTTTGGGTTAGGCAAAATCGGGCTACCACTCTCGGTTCAGTATTCTAAAAAAGGAATGAACGTATTCGGTGTTGATACGAATGCCAAAGTAGTGGAATTGATCAATCAAGCCATGGTGCCATTTCCAGGTGAAGACAACCTTTCACAATATTTAAATGAAGTTATTTCTAAAAACAAATTAAAAGCTTTTTCTTCGGGTAAGAATTGCGTGGCTAATTCTGACGTAGTTATAGTCGCAGTCCCACTTTTTGTCAGCGAGAATGGTGATCCTGACTTCATTCATTTAGATGAAGCTACTCGTGAGATATCTTTAGGGCTTAAGAAGGGAACCTTGGTTGTTTATGAAACAACGTTACCAATTGGAACAACGAGAGAGCGATTTGCGAGAATCCTAAGAGAAGAATCGGGGCTCGAGGCCGGAATTGATTTTAGTTTAGCGTTTTCTCCGGAAAGAGTGTCTTCTGGGCGCATTTTCTCGGATCTAAAAAAATATCCAAAAATTGTTGGCGGAATCTCAAGAGAGTGCGCAGAAAAGGCGAAAATATTTTATGACACAGTGCTAGATTTCAATGATCGTCCTGACTTAGACCGCGAGAATGGTGTTTGGGTGATGACTAACTGCGAAGAAGCCGAATTTGTGAAGTTAGCAGAGACAACTTACAGGGATGTTAATATTGCGTTGGCAAATCAATTTGCTATTTTTGCCAATAAGATAGGTATTGATATCTATGCTGTAATCCGTGCTGCAAACTCTCAAACGTTTTCGAGTATACACATGCCAGGTATAGCTGTCGGTGGACACTGTATACCGGTTTATCCGCAGTTGTACCTGTGGAAAGATGAGAATGCAACTTTGGTTAGAATTGCAAGACAAGTAAATGCAGAAATGCCCAAGGTAATCATTCAACGTTTACTTTTTGAATGGCCAAACATGAATTCTACAAATGTACTAATTCTTGGGGCTTCATATAGATCAGGCGTAAAGGAGGTAGCTTACTCAGGAGTTTTTCCAATTTTTAGAGAACTGGTAAAATTAGGTGCAAATGTTGAAGTTTTTGACACCCTTTACTCTGTAGAAGAGTTGGTAGAGTTAGGATTTAACCCAATAACCGACGTTCGAAAAATAGAAGTTGCTATTGTTCAAACCAATGATGAAATTTATAGGAACCTGCTGGAGGATGAGTCAAGTTTTCCAAATCTAAAAGTTGTAGTTGACGGTAGAAACTTGTTTAATGGAAAGTTCTCAACAAGCCATGTGAGATTGATAAGTGTTTGAGATGTCAATATTCCATTCTTTAGTTTGATGGATTTTTGAATTAATCACACCAGAGGAAGGAATAAGCCGAATTGAGAGACTTCTATCCGCGATTGATCCCAGTAGTGACTCTAATTGGAGAGAAAGCAGTGAAAACTAGGGAATTTAGAAACCCAATTTATGTAGGAGATCCTGTGAATACTACCAATCTTTTTTCGAGATTTGAGGTGGAGGAACTAGTAATTTTGGACATTTCAGAATATCATGAAACTAAACCAGTTAGCAATCAACTACTTAGTGAAATAATTCAAAGTGCATTCATGCCAATTGCCTTCGGTGGAGGCATCAAAGATTTTAAGCGCGCTTCGGAATTATTTAGTATTGGTTTTGATAAAATTATCCTAAGATCAAAACTCTTGAGTGGTAACCTACCACATCAAGTATCTGACGAGTACGGAGCACAAGCAGTTACCGGGTGCATTGATGTACGTTACAAAAGTGATAAATCGAATCAGATTGAGATTAATGGAAAGTGGTACGATGATGCCGAAGCTCGGGATCTTGTCATCAGCGTTGAGAAAACTGGAATTGGAGAATTGATTGTCCAAGATGTTGAATTTGAAGGGAGCTTGTCAGGACTTAGACACCATAAGGTCCTAGAATGGGCAATCAAGAATTTGAGCATACCAGTCGTTGCGCTGGGTGGATGTAAAAGTGTAATTGAAGCATCTAAATTTCTTCTTTCAAGCAATTGCCACTCTATTGCAGCATCAACAACATTTTTGTTCCATCAAACAAGAAGGGCAGTACTACTTAATTATCCTCAGGCAGAAAATTGGCACAAATTACTTGACCAAGAGGAGCTATGAATTCTAGTTATCAAATCTGTAACTATTGTGTCATGGATACGACAGATGTCCACATAAAATTTAACCCTCTAGGTTTTTGCAATCACTGCTTGTCTGCAAGAAATTTACTTAGCAGACTTAATGAGGTAAAAAAACAAGAGCCTAGGAAATTCCAATCCATGATTTCAGAATTGCGAAAATATCCTTCGCCAGATGGATTTCATGCCATCATAGGAGTAAGTGGAGGCCTAGATAGTAGTTATCTTCTTCATGCACTAAAGGACAGTGGCCTAAAATTGTTGGCGGTACATGTGGATGCAGGATGGAACTCAATTGAAGCGATTCGAAATATCAGTAATTTGGTTTCTGCTCTTGAAATTGAGCTGGAAACAGTGGTGATTGATTGGCAGCAAATGAAGAACCTGCAAATTGCCTTCCTTAAATCTGGGGTGCCAAATCAAGATGTTCCCCAAGATCATGCATTTTTTGGCAGTCTATATAATCTTGCGAATGAGCACAAAATCAGGTTTGTTTTTTCTGGTTCAAATTATGCTACCGAATCAATTCTGCCTGAAAGTTGGGGGCAATTCGCTATGGATGGTTTGCAGTTACTCAATATCAACGCTCAATATGGAAAAGGCCAATTAGAAAGCTATCCAGTAACTTTGCTCAGAGACTATTATATTACTCGATATATAAAGAAGAGATACATGGTTGTTTCTCCTCTGAATTTCCTCGAATTTTCAAGAAAATCCGCTGTGGAGGTTCTTAGTCGTGAATATGGTTGGACAGATTATGGTGGTAAGCACAAAGAATCAAGATTTACAGATTATTTCCAAGAAGTTTACCTTCCCCAGAGATTTGGCATTGAAAAAAAACGTGCGCACTTATCAAGTCAGATTGTATCAGGAGAAATTACTCGAGATCAAGCACTTGAGACCATCGAAAGGACTAAAATTTCTAAAGTAGATAGCGATGTACTCGAAAACTTCATCGCAAGTAAGTTAGGAATTTCAGTAAGTGAATTGAGAGAGTACTCGCAACTTTCTTGGATTAATCCAAATATTTATAGGAATGAGAACTATCTAAATGAACTTATAAGAATTTTTGTTCTTGTAAGAAATACTTCGAGAAAACTTACAAGATATGTAGGAATAAGTTGATTGAAGCTGTTTTAGGAAATATGAATTATCTGTATTCAAGAAGATTGGGGAAATATGATTGGCGTGATTGACTACAATGTTGGCAATATAGTTGCTATTTCAAATTTGCTTCAAAAAATTGGAGTCACGTTTAAGAGAATTTCAAGCCCAAAAGATGTTCACGGCATTCCACTGGAAGAGTTAAAAGTAATTCTCCCTGGAGTGGGTTCATTTGATTCAGGGATGCGCTCTCTTGGCCAAAGCGGGCTTCAACAAGTTATTACGGAATTAGCACACTCTCAAGTTCAGATCCTGGGTATATGTCTAGGAATGCAACTTTTGTTTGAGGAAAGCGCAGAAGGGATTTTGCCAGGTCTTGGGCTATTGAAGGGTTCTTTAGTGGCGCTGAAAGGTGACGATACTTTTCGTGTGCCGCACGTCGGATGGCAAGTGGTGAATAAATTACGAGAAGAACCCCTGCTTGAAGGAGTTCAAAAGCTCTCCTTTTATCATAACCACTCATTTGGCTTGAGAATTCCTTGTGAAGGTGCCTTTGCGTCAATAGACTATGGGAGTTCTTATGCCGTTGGTGTAAGGAAAGGTAATGTTTCAGGCGTCCAATTTCATCCGGAGAAATCGCACGGATCTGGAGAAAGACTAATGAGGAACTTCTTAAGAATTTAGCCATTAGCCGAGTTTCCCTTCAAAGAATGAAATTGAATTCCTCGAGTTCGCCCCCTAAAACCCTGATAATCTGCAATAGTGAAAGTGGTGAATCTGCCGGTTACCATGAAAACTTCATTCTATTCCCGAACACTTGCTTTGTTAACCAGGGTGGATAAAGTCAGGTTAGTCGCGGTGATGGTAATTCAAATTATGCTAGGGATACTTGACTTACTTGGTGTTGGATTTCTAGGAATTCTGGGAGCACTCTCAATCAGTGGCATCCAGTCACGCCCAACTAGCCAAGGCGTCATGGATGTATTGCAGACCTTCAACTTAGAAAGACTTCAGTTTCAAGAACAAGTAACCGTATTAGCTTTGTTGGCATCTTTAATACTTATTAGTAGAACTCTCTTGTCGATTTATTTGAATAGAAAAGTGCTTTATTTTTTGAGCAGACGTGGAGCCCTGATTTCTTCTCAGCTAATTGAGAAACTCTTGAATCAAAGTCTGACGCAAATGCAAAGTAAGCAAAGCCAAGAAAGTTTATATGCTGTAACTAATGGTGTTTCGTATTTGACTCTGGGTTTGCTCGGAACTACAGCAACATTGTTTGCAGATGCATCACTACTACTGATTCTATTTTTAGGCCTATTATTCATTGATTCAATATTAGCTTTGAGTACATTGACTTTTTTTGGACTAGTGGGTTTAGGGATGTATTTTATTATGCAAAAAAAATCTCAAGATCTTGGCGAACAAGAAGCTAAATTTGGCATAGAAAGTAATCAGAGAATTCTTGAGGTGCTAGGAACCTTTAGGGAAACGGTAGTAAGGAATCGTCGCGCTTATTATTCACAAGAAATAGGTAAGGCACGTTTATTGCACGCGGATACACTCGCAGAATTGACATTCATGCCCCTTGTCAGCAAATATGTGATCGAAAGTTCTGTGATAATTGGGGCGCTAGGAATTAGTGCTGTTCAATTCATACTACAAGATGCAGAACAGGCTTTCGGGACCTTGGCTGTTTTCTTGGCCGCGGGAACTCGAATAGCACCGGCTGTTCTTCGTCTTCAACAAAGCGGAATTCAGATTAGGCGAGCGATAGGAGGTGCAAAAAGGACTCTTGATCTGATAGATGAATTGAAAGAAATTCGTATCCTGAATGAACCATTTATGGACATTGATTTTGTTCACGACGGTTTCACTCCAGAGATTTTGCTAAACCAAGTTAGTTTTTCATTCCCCGGCTCAGCGGTGGAAGTGATATCAAAAATAGATTTGACGATTAAGGCTGGTGAAGTTGTAGCGATAGTTGGTCCATCAGGCGCCGGAAAGACCACTCTAGTTGACATCATTCTTGGTGTCTTAAAACCAGATATTGGAACAGTCGTAGTCTCTAACTTTCCTATAACAGAAACAATTAAAAAGTGGCCGGGAGCAATCTCTTATGTTCCACAAGATGTACTTATTGTGAATGGCACTATTGAATCTAATGTAAAGCTTGGCTATCCAATTACTGTAGGGGATGAAAAAGTGCTAGATGAGTGTCTTGAAATTTCCCAGCTTGGAGATTTTGTTCGATCGTTACCTCAAAAAACTCTTACCCATGTTGGTGATAAAGGAACTTCCTTGAGCGGTGGTCAACGTCAAAGGTTAGGGATTGCTCGAGCATTGTTCACAAAACCAAGACTATTGGTGTTGGATGAAGCTACGAGCGCTCTAGATGGCGAGTTAGAAGCTAATTTGTCGAGTGCGATTAATTCCCTTCGAGGAAATGTGACCTTGATTTTCATTGCCCACAGGCTATCTACAGTTAAATCTGCTGACAAAGTAGTATACATTGAGAATGGGAAAATTCTTTGTGTTGGAACATTCGATCAAGTTAGACGTGAGTGCTATGGTTTCGACAGGCAAGCTTCACAAATGGGGTTATGAATGATTGGAGTGACTTATTGATTCAGAGCAGAAAAGATTATTTGACCTTTCGCAAAGCGGATTGCCTTTCGATGGGGATGACCCAGAGAAAAATTTCAAGATTTACAAACAGTATTTATATTTTTGAAGTCAGATTGAGAAAACTGGAGTATGCAATAAACTGCAGCAAAAACCCTCTTCGAAAAACCTTGAGGAGATTTCTGTATAGGAAAATTTCAATACAACTCGGATATTCAATTCCTCCAAACACCTTTGGACCGGGACTCTCTATTGCGCACAGAGGCACCATCGTCGTGAATGGAGGATCACGGATTGGTGCAAACTGTCGAATTCATGTTGGGGTTAACATTGGAACTGAAGCAGGGGAAACTGATTCTGCTCCAATAATTGGCGACAACTGCTACATAGGTCCAGGGGCCAAGATTTTTGGACCAATCACAGTTGGATCAGGATCAGTTATCGGGGCAAACGCCGTAGTGAACAAAAGTTTTCGGTCAGGGCATCAAACGATTGCAGGGGTGCCAGCCTCAGTGATTTCAAACAAGTCCTCGAAAGGGTTGTTAATATTGGGCTACCAGGCAGATTAAGGATGATTTCTGAACTCTAGATTTGAAATGATTGAAAATGGTGGATTTCAATATTGAACTTCAAATCGTCACCTACGATAATTGTCAAAAGTTCTTCCTGGCGGTCTCAAAGTATAACAGAAATTGGTTTGTAGATTCAAAATTGAGACCCGCGAACATATCAATAGAATTATATCAATTTGATGTATGTTTTTGTCATGAAAAGTATTGAATTATTGTCGACCAAGATATCAATTCTAAAATATTTACTAGATGGCTTAATTGATCATCACGAAGTCCAATTATCCTTGACCGAATAGTGAAACAGGAATCTCAGTAACCTCGCATATATAATTGACGAGTGCTACAGTTAAGCATGGTCAACGATGTAAATCTTGCAGTTGTTATTCCTTGTTATCAAGTAAAGGCTTTTATCCTAAACGTTGTTAAGGAAATTCCTACACAAGTGAATCAAATAATTGTCGTTGACGATGCATGTCCAGAGGGTTCAGGTAGGTACTTACAGAGCGTCTTGAACGATCCTCGACTTACAATTTTATTCAACACAGAAAATCTGGGAGTTGGTGGGGCAGTTAAGAGAGGTTATTCACAAGCGCTGAGTAATGGTGCAGAAATTATCGTAAAGCTTGATGGAGATGGACAGATGGACCCTAAACTCATACCAACACTAATTAAGCCTTTAGTAGAGTTGAAAGGCGATTACTCAAAAGGTAATAGATTCTTTAACATTGAGCATGTTAAGAACATGCCAAAAATGAGAATAATTGGAAATTTAGTACTGAGTTTCTTTTCCAAGTTTGCAACGGGCTATTGGAAAGTTTTTGATCCAACTAATGGATTCACAGCTATAACATCTTCCAAGCTGCGTAAGCTTGATATGGAAAAAATCGATAATCGATACTTTTTTGAGTCAGACATCTTGTTTAGACTTAATCTTGCTCGAGCGGTTGTAATTGATATACCAATGGAATCGAAATACGGCTCTGAAGTCAGCAATTTGAAAATCAAGAGAGTTTTGGTGGAATTTCCAGCCAAGCATACTCGTAACTTCTTCAAGCGAATTGCATATACCTACTACTTGCGTGATTTTACGTTAGCCTCACTTGAATTACCCATAGGACTGGGACTCACATTTTTTGGGTTCATTTCTGGAATTGCGAATTTCATAGACTCTCAGTCTTCGAATGAAGCAACTCCCACTGGAACCCTAATATTAATAAGCATGTCAGTATTAGTTGGTATCCAATTTATTTTAAGTTTTTTTGCTTATGACATTGACTCTGCGCCAACTATTCCAACAGGTAAACTGGGATAGGTTTGAAATTATTGTCCAGCAAGTAAAAGGAATGATTGGCAACTGATAACGGAAATTTACACCCAAAGTTCCATTTATCGCACCAATCAGCCAAACTGACATTAGGACTGCCAAGAACACTTGAGAAGGGAATTGTCTGAAATTAAGTAGTGATGCAATTAAAGCAAAAGTTAGGATTGATAGCAGGATTCGATCGAGTGCCGCCAACTGAGCAGTTTCAATAAACCCTACCTTGAAAAAGCTAAAAAATAATTGAATGCTTTTTTGAAATCCTGAGAATTCAACATTTGCTGGGAGAATTGCATTACTTGGCATGAATAAATAGGTCGGGATAAATGCGATAATGGAAGTTAGCAGTATAAAAACTGCGCATTTTCGCCTTCCACTAATCAGATACACAAGCGAGATTGCAATCCATATTGGCAGAGAAAATCGCGTACTTGAGGTTAGTAGGATTAAACTAGCAAGAGAAAAGTACCAAGCCTTCCCTGATGAGTCTCTCAAAAACAAGAGCATAGCAATGCTAAATAGACCAGTAAGAAGACTGTCAGTAATGTTTGCAATCATCCAACGTAGAACAGTAGGCGAAGTGGTTAATCCGATAACTAGGAGAATCCCCATGTATTGCTGGTTATAAATTTCGCTAAGTCTAAAAATTGCCCAAATTAAGACAATGAAACTTAAAATAGGAATCACCATCATTCCAGCAATTCCAAGAATATATACAAATGGAATAGAGAGCAAAGAATAGAGAATCCTAGGGGCGACAAGGCCCCAAACCTGTTTGTTTTCAGGGGAAAGCAGGTTCACATCAAAAGAATTATTCTTGATTCCGTGAATTCGGTACCAATCCACAACTTCTTTAGCAGCCAAGTTTGAATCAACGCCCAAGAAGGTTAAAGTTCTGTATGTGTAATGACTTCCATCTGGCTGATAAATCCCGTAGTCAAAATTTAGAATCAGACCATTAAATCGAAGTTTGCTTAGAACAGCCAGAAAAATCAGTGAAGCGACAAGGCCCCATTGGATTCTTCTTGCACTAAGCATAATCAAATTATAGAGGGCTTGTAACCTCTTAACACCTGCGCCTACGTGGATATGCTGAAGTATCATGGTTAAGGATTTATCGTCTATTTGACGATTAAGGCAGGCCCATTACTTCTTATTGAAGAATACATTCTTAAAGTGATTTCAATATACCAAGAGACTCTCTTGTGGGTTGAGCCCGTTCTGCTCGCTAGGGTCAATTTAAACTTCATCATTAATTGCCTTAGACAGAGCCTGGCAATTTCGAGTCTAAGGGTAATTACCCAAGAGATGATTGTCGAGACTACTGCCTCTAAGATTGCCTCAAACTTTAATAAGGATGAGTTTTCTCGATTTAGGGTAGATAAGTGAGCATACAGTCATTGCTCCCCACTTGTGACGGCGCTCTTGGATCAGTCTCCAATTGAATAGCAAGGGATTATTGCTCTTGCCCTTGTTCCGACGCCAAAAGGCGTTGGGATTGTTATTTCCATTCGAGAGAGGTTAATTCTTGCCGCAGTGGTCCCTCAAGCTAAGTTGTTTTTTTCCAGTAGGATTACGACTTGCAGATAAGAGGTAGTGGGGCCTTTAGCTCAGTCGGTAGAGCAACGGACTTTTAATCCGTGGGTCGTCGGTTCGATCCCGACAGGGCCCACATAGCTGATTACGGTATCTCGCCAACCTTCAATGTGTCGTTGAGCGTTTTCTCAGCCTTTCACATCATATTTTTAGTATTATTAGTCTTCAAGTTATTCACTTCCCCGACTTGCGGTAGTCCGGATCGCGGCCAGGGCGGGAATTATTAAGCGGGGGATCTAGCCCCCATTGGTAATTTGTCCGTTTTGTCCATTATCCACGACAAATTACGCTCCATTTCGTAGCGGGGAGTAGAGGAGGCGACGGTCGACTCTGTGATACAAACCGGTATAGAAATAAGGGGACTTAAAAAGTGTCACTGCGTAAGAAATCTGCCTCCGCAGGACTGAAGGTATGGACCGTAGCGGAGCTTGGTGCTTTCTACACAGAGCACCGTAGTGAGTTAATCGCCCATGCCTCTCGTATCCTAAAAGATAGAGCTAAAGCTGAAGAAGTAATCCAAGATGCCCTGATCAAGGTCATGCTCGCTGCCCCTGAGCTTGAGTCTAAAGATCACGCACTTGGCTATATGCATAGAACAATCGAAAACCTCTGTATCGATATCTTCCGTATCGAGGGTCGTCGTCCAAACCTTGTACTACTTGATGACTCCTCAGCAGAGCTTGAAT
>Ga0169931_10005047_pt1 | contig 20282 bp, 14 predicted proteins | sample Kivu_15m_20L_FD_129675 | JGI IMG/M metagenome (GOLD analysis project Ga0169931, IMG submission 129675) | Freshwater microbial communities from Lake Kivu, Western Province, Rwanda to study Microbial Dark Matter (Phase II) - Kivu_15m_20L... | ecosystem: Environmental > Aquatic > Freshwater > Lake... | reverse complement strand
GTGTGTACAAGGCTCAGGAACACATTCACCGCGGTGTTGCTGACCCGCGATTACTAGCGATTCCGGCTTCACGCAGGCGAGTTGCAGCCTGCGATCTGAACTGGGGCGTGTTTTTTGCGATTAGCTTCCACTCGCGTGGTTGCTTCGCTTTGTACACGCCATTGTAGCACGTGTGCAGCCCCGGACATAAAGGCCATGAGGACTTGACGTCATCCCCGCCTTCCTCCTGCTTAACGCAGGCAGTCCCTCTAGAGTGCCCTTGCGGTTGCAACTAAAGGTAAGGGTTTCGCTCGTTATAGGACTTAACCCGACATCTCACGACACGAGCTGACGACAGCCATGCAGCACCTGTACTAGGCTCCCCCTTGCGGGGTTCGTTACCGTTTCCGGCTTCTACTACCTAGCGCTTTCGCACATGTCAAGTCCGGGTAAGGTTCTTCGCGTAGCCTCGAATTAAGCCACATGCTCCACCGCTTGTGTGAGCCCCCGTCAATTCCTTTGAGTTTCAGCCTTGCGACCATACTCCCCAGGCGGGGTACTTAGCACTTTAGCTTCGACAGTAAACCCATATCAAGTCTACTATCTAGTACCCATCGTTTAGGGCTAGGACTACCGGGGTATCTAATCCCGTTTGCTCCCCTAGCTTTCGCGCCTCAGCGTCAGAAGAGGTCCAGCGCGCCGCCTTCGCCACCGGAGTTCCTGTGAATATCAACGCATTTCACCGCTCCACTCACAGTTCCGCACGCCCCTACCTCCCTCGAGGCCGTCAGTATCTGAGGCAGTTCCACGGTTGAGCCGCGGGATTTCACCCCAGACTTGACAGCCCGCCTACGCGCCCTTTAAGCCCAGTGATTCCGAACAACGTTCGCACGGTTCGTCTTACCGCGGCTGCTGGCACGAACTTAGCCCGTGCTTCCTCCAGGGATAGATCAAGTTGCCTTTTCTCCCCCTCGACAGTGCTTTACAACCCGAAGGCCTTCATCGCACACGCGGCGTCGCTCGTTCAGGGTTGCCCCCATTGACGAAGATCCTCGACTGCAGCCACCCGTAGGTGTCTCGCCAGTGTCTCAGTGCGAGTGGCGCGGGTCGTGCTCTCACACCCGCTAGACATCTTCGGCTTGGTGAGCCGTTACCTCACCAACTACCTAATATCACATGGGCCCCTCTTCGGGCGATAAATCTTTGGTCGCTAGACGTCATCCGGTATTACCCACCATCTCTGATGGCTATCCCGAACCCAAAGGTAGGTACCCATGCCTTACTGCCCCTTACGCCGGTTCCCCCATTGCTGGGATTCCCTCGACTTGCATGCCTAATCCACGCCGCCAACGTTCGTTCTGAGCCAGGATCAAACCCTTCAAGTTTTTATGTGCTCAGCCCTTTCGGGCCGAGACTCGTTGAGGTTCAATCTGCCGTTGCTCGGTTATTGACTCAAAAGACAGTGACCGGGTTCACTCCCGAGTCTGCACCTTGCGGCACAGACACTTGAGTTAACCGATCATGAGTTTGGTCAACACCGAGTAAACGGCATTGACCCACCTCATAATGCTGTCGCTACCAACTTGTCAAAGACCGACATTGAACCGCGAACTGTTCGGCCCGCGGTAACCACTATGCTATCAGGACTTTGCGTTGCGTCCAGTCACTTTTTTGCGACTCTTCGCTTCACTCGTTCCCGCGTCACGCGTCGGCTTTCACCGTCGCGGTGCAGTGGTAACGGAATGATAAGGGCCACCCCCGCCGGCGTCAACGCGCCGCGGAGTTTTTTTTGAAATGGAGTCCCTACCCCCCTTTGGCGGCGCTCCTGAGAGGAGTGTCGAGGGCCGCCCAGATCCGTCTGCCCGCTGGTAATGGGGGGGCACGGACGTTATGCTAAGTGTCGCTTCGGGCGCGCGCCCGGTCAAGCACAAACGATTGTCTTCTCGGAACTTTCGCTATGGCGCTGCCGCACGCTCTGGTCCTCCGCGCTCCGGGCACCAACTGCGATCACGAGGTCCAAACCGCCTTCGAGATGGTTGGGGGCCGGGCGACCCGCGTTCACATGAACGCCCTGCGGGACAACCCGAAGCAACTCCGCGACGCCCAGATTCTCGTCCTGCCCGGCGGCTTTTCCTACGGCGACGACGTCGGCGCGGGCAAAGTGCAGGCCCTTTACATGCAGCATTTTCTGGCCGACGCTCTGCGCAAGTTCCGCGACCAAGAGAAGTTGATCCTCGGCATTTGCAACGGGTTCCAAGTGATGCTGAAGGCCGGGTTGCTCGTGCCCCCAGACGAAGACGGCCCACTCGCCACGCTCGCCCGCAACGACAGCGGCCACTACGAGGACCGATGGATTCACATGAGCGTGACGCCGGGTAAGTGTCCGTTCTTGAAAGGGCTGGATCGCGTCACGATGCCGGTGGGGCACGGCGAGGGCCGGTTCGTGTGCCGCAAGGAGTGGATCGCGAAGGGGCTGGAAGAGGCCGGGCAAGTTGTTTTGCGATATGTGGATGCGTACGGGCACAGTGGCGGGTTCCCGGTGAACCCGAACGGCTCGCAGGGCGACATCGCCGGCGTGTGCGACGTGACCGGCCGCGCGCTGGGTCTGATGCCCCACCCGGACCGCCACTTGTTCCCCACACAACACCCGCACTGGACGCGCAACGGCCTGAAAGCCGAAGGCGACGGCCTCGCGCTGTTCCGCAACGCCGTCGAGTTCTTTGCAAAGGATTGACCCACTCACGGAGTCGCCAGTGCGCATCTTGGAAGGCCCGCCGCACTCGATTCACAGCCTCGCGTTCGCCCCGGACAACGGGACGCTCTACGCGGTTCACGAGCGCGTCGGTGTTCACGCGTGGAACCTCTTGAAGGGAACGGGCGAGACGCTGCGCGTGGGCGAGCACCCGGTGTTCGGCGCGTTCGCGCTGCACCCCGGCGGGCGGTGGGCGCTCGGGCGGTTGCCCGGTGCGAGCACCGGTAACAGCGACACCGACCACGACGCCCGGCTCATTCGCCTCGCGCCGCGGAAGGCCAGCCGCATCAACTTTCTCGGCGTCGCCGGGTGCGACCTCGCCTTCTCGCCGAACGGCAAGCGGCTCGTCACGCTAGGCCATTCCGACTACGACCGCCCGCGGCGCGGGAACGGGCGCGAGTACCGCATCTACGGTTGGAAAGCGACCGCGACCGGCGCGCGCTACGCGTGGCACCGCGACACGCCCGAAGCCGATGCCAAAGCGTGGCGCGTGACGTTCGCGGGCGACGACGCACTCCTCACCGAAGACCGCGTCGCCACCGGGCCGATGCAGTACGGTATGTACCCCACGAAGCCGCACCTGCGCCTGCGCTCCGCGACCGACGGCAGCGTGAGTGCCTCCGCCGAAATCCCCGCGGGGTTGGTCGATCAGTTGCTCGCGTCGCCGGACGGCACGCGGGCGGTCGTGCGCGAGGGGATGCGACTCTGGGTGTACGAGACCGCCGACCTGTCGAAGCCGCCGGTCGAAATCGCGGGCAGCGATCAGACGCGAGTGGAGCCACACGCCGCCGCGTTCGACCGCAGCGGGCGGTTCCTGTTGTTGGCGAACAACGGCCCGTCGGTGCGCGTGTTCGACACCGCGACGTGGCGCGAGGTGCGCAAGTGGAAATGGAGCGCCGGAACGCTCCGCGCGGTCGGACTGTCGCCGGATGGCACACTCGCCGCGGCCGGCAGTGCGCGCGGAACTGTCGTGGTGTGGGATTTCGAGGCGTGACGCGCTACTCCGCGATCACTTTCGCACCGCCGCGGACGTCGCCGCGCTCGACCACCGGGGCCGGGTCGCTCGGCTTCTCTTTGCGGTAGGTCACGGTCGCGCCGCCTTCCAGAGTGGTCAGTTTCAGCGCGCCGCCGCTCGTGAGTGTCGCGCTCAGTTTCGTCCCGCCGAGCATGGGCCCGCGAACGGTCAGCTCCTTCGCGGTCGCTGCGACGGTCGAACCGGCGTCGAGGCGCGAACTCTCCGCGAACAGCACCGCGCCGCCGGGTGCGAGCACGGTCAGCTTCGCACTGCCGGCCACGAACCCGCTCACGGTCGCGCGGCCGTTCGGCGCGCTCACCACTAACTGCGCGTCTCCGTGTAGGTCGCCAGAAATGTGAACCTCGCGCACGTCCAGTTTGTGAGCATCGACGCGCACGCGACCACCGACCGAACCGAGTTTCAGCACGCGGGCTTTTCCGCTCAGCACGATCCCGTGTTCGCCGTGTAGGTCCGGCACGCGCACCTCCGCGTCCGCAATGTCGATGTGCCGCTTGGGAGCGTCGAACGGGTCGATCAGAATCACCGCGCCCGGTTTCGCCGCGGGCAGTTCCGGCTTGGGTTCGGGCTTCGGTTCCGGCTTCGGTTCGCTCACTTCCGCCGGTTTCGCGGCCGGTTCGTGTGGCGGCGGCGCGACTTCCGGCTTCGGCGGGCGCGGCGCGGGCGAACCGCGCGCAACTTCCGGATTAGTTTTGCTTTCCGGCGTCTGCGTTTGGAAGACCGCGAAGGCGACCGCGCCCGCCGCGAGCACCGCGAGCACACCCCGCGCCCGCGGGCGCGGGGAGCGCGGCGCGAGAAGTGGCAGCGCACCTTCTAACGGGAAGCCGCACGTAGTACACGCGCCGGCGTCGATGGCGGAATCGGGGAGCGCGCCGCGGCACTTCGGGCAGGCGAACGCGGTCATGCGGTGTCCTCGCGGGGCGCACTGATGATACCACCGGAGCGCCGCGAAGCAGAGCGCGAACCGCGCGCAGGTTACACTCGGGACCGCGGCCGTCCCGGCCGCACGTGTCGCGCCCGTTGCGTTCGGGTACTCCGAGGAACTGAACGAAGTGTGCAACGCGGGGCCGAGACGGCCGCGGTCCCGGGGGTTACTTCTTGAGGCGCGCGAGCGCGGCTTTGGCGTCCGCACCCGGTGCGCCGCCGGTCTCGGCGATCACCTTCAGCAGTTCGCGCGCGGCGGGGGTGGCGATCAGTTCGAGCGCGTGAACGGCCCGGACCATCCGCAAATCGTCACCCGCAAGCCCGTGCGCCGGCACCGTTTGGCCGCGCCCGTTCAGCTTCTTCAACAGGTCGGTGGCGCGGTCGCGCACTTCGGGGTCTTCCGATTTCGTCGCGGCGGTCACGGCAGCCAGCGAACGAACGCCCAGCGCGAGTAGGTCGCGCGTCGCGGCCTCGCGCGTGGTGAACCGCGCCGAACCCAAATCCGCGATCAGTTCCTTGATGCGCCCGCGGGCTTCGACCAACTCCTTCGCGCCGCGGGCGATCACGTCCGCGCCGCGGTCGCCGGCCGCCGCGAGCGCGTGCACCGCGGGCCAGCTCACTTCCGCCTTCGGTGCTTCGAGTTGCGCCCACGCCAGTTGCAGTTCCGGCCCGCCGGGTACGGTCTTGCCGGCGCGGAACGTGAGGTCCCAAAGGGTCACGGCTTCTTCGGCACCGGCGCTCGCGACGCGCGCGCCGTTCGGGAACACGCACACGCGCGACGTGCCGCCGTAGCCCGTGCTGAACGCGCGGACCAACCCGCGGGTAGCCACGTCCCACACCTCGACGCGCCCGTAGAACCCGTCCGAACCGGCGACGAGCGCGCGGCCGTCCGCCGTGAACGCGAGGTGGTGAACGTGCCCCTCGTCGCTGTACCGCTCGAACTGGTACAGCGGGCGGCGCGGGTCTTCGGGATCGGTGCCGTCGGCCGCGTCGAACACTTGCAAGAGCGCCGTGGAACCAATCGCGACCGTCTTCCCGTCTGGGGCGAACGCGACCGCGCCCTTGCGCCCGCGCTGCACGCGCGCCTTCCACACCTGCTTCGGTTCCCTCGCGGCAACGTCCCACACGCGGAAGTGTGCGTCCCGGCCGAGCACGCCGAGTCGGTCGCCCGCGGGGTTGAAGCCGAGCGCGAACACCGCCGACGTGGTGCCCAGCGGCACCTCGCGCCGGTCGGTGCCGTCGGCGCTCGCCACGAACACCTTGCCCGCTTCCGTCGCCCACGCGGCGCGCGTCCCGTTCGCGTTGAGGGCCACCGCGCGCACGTTCGCCGAATCGGTGAAGGTGTGCGCCGGTTTCGCGGGCAGCGGCTTCGCGGGGTCGAACGCGGAGTACGCGAGCAGCGCGTCCGGTGTCGCCACCAGAAGCGTTTGCGCGACGGTCGTCGCAACCGCGGCGCGCCCCGGCAGCGCGCCGGCCGGTTCCGCGTTCGGCGCGCGCACGGTCCACTTGTACGCGCTCGCGCCGGCAATCAAGAACAGGCTCCGACCGTCGGCGGTACCCGCGAGGAGTGCCGGTTCCGGGAACGTGTCGTCCTTCGCGTGCATCTGCTGGCCGGTCGGCACGTCCCAGAGGCGCACGCGCAACCCCGCGCCGACGCCGACGAGCTTCGTGCCGTCCGGCGACACCGCGAACGCCCCGGTCGCTTCCTTCACGCGCCCGAGCCATTGCTTCTTGATCACGTCGAACGTGCCGGACCCGTCCGCGCCGCCGCACGCGAGCACCGAATCGCTGAGCCACGTGCTCAGGGTGTGGGCGTCGGGCACTTCGGCCACGGGCTTCGGGTCGGTGCCCTCGTACACGCGCACCACGGCTTCGCCCGCGGCGCTGCGCGACGCGACCGCGAGGCGCTTCCCGTTCGGGTTGAACCGGACGCCGGTGATGGTGCCGCTGTGGTTCGCGCGCAAGATCGGCTTGCCGCCCACCACGAGGTACACGGCCACCGCGCCCTTCGCTCCGCCCACCGCGAGCGCGCGGCCGTCCGGTCGGAAGTCGAGCGCGTGCGCGTCTTCGACCGCGAGTTGTTGCAGCCCGGTGGCCGTTTCTTCCACGAGCGCCCCACCGAGAGCGTTCGCGGTACACACGTATTTCCCGTCTTCGGAGAGCGCGTAGCGGGTGCGGTTGGCGTAGGGGAGCGTTCGCACCTCGCGCAGCGCGGGCAGATCGTACACGCGCAGCAGGTCGCCGAAATCGGCGACGAGTTGCTTGCCGCCGGCGGTGAGGCGCAGCCCGTGAACGGTGTTCCCGGCGTGCTCGACGAACGCGAGTTGCGCGCCGGTGTCGACCGCCCACGCGCGCACGGTGCCGTCTTCGCCGCCGGTGAAGAACGTTTTGCCGTCGGGCGCGAACAGCGCGCAAGTGGGCGGCTGCGCGTGTCGCAACCGCGACTGCCCGAGGCGGGCCACCGCACCGGGCACCGGCGCGTCCGGATCCGACTTCGGGTTCGTCTTCTTGGGCGGCTCTTGGGCGTACGCAACGAGCGGCACGCACAGCGCCGCGAGCGCGAGGCGAAAAGTCATGGCGCGCCTCCGAACGGATGCGAAATCGCAGTAGAGGAAAGACGCGAAGCGTAACCTACAATAACCGGTAGCCGGCCATCCCACCTCAACGAAGCTCGCCATGCCCCGTTTCGCTTGTGCCGCCTTCCTGCTCGCGCTCGCAGCGCCCGCTGTTCCCGCCGACGAGAAACTGAAAGGCATCGCGTGCCGCTCGGTTCACCTCGGGTACCCGGCGCGCGAGGGCGCGGCGTTTTACAACGAGATGACGATCGAGAAGAGCGCCGAAGGCTCGTACTTCATGGCCGCCGGTTGGACGAAGGGCTACTTCGGCCCACAAGAACTCGCCAACGGCAAGAAACTCGTGATCTTCTCGGTGTGGGACCCAACGACCGGCGACAACCCCGCGAAGGTGGACGAAGACAAGCGGGTGAAGCTGCGCCACAAGGACGACGCGGTGCGCGTGAAGCGGTTCGGCGGCGAGGGCACCGGCGGGCAGTCGTTCTTCGATTACGATTGGAAGCTCGGCGAAACCTACCGGTTCCTCGTGACCGCGAAGCAAGAAGACGCCGCGCGCACCGCGTACAGTGGCTACTTCTACCTGCCCGAGAAGAAGGAGTGGAAGCACCTCGTCACGTTCTCGACCATCGTGAACGGGAAGTTGGTGATGGGTTACTATTCGTTCGTGGAAGACTTCCGCCGCAACAAGATATCGACCACGAAAGAGCGCCGCGCGAGTTACGGCAACGGCTGGGCGAAGCTGGTGACCGGCGACTGGGTGCAACTGGATTCGGCGCGATTCACCGCGGACGCGAACCCGGTGCTGAACATCGACGCGGGCGCGAAGGACGGGCGCTTCTTCCTCGCCACCGGCGGCGACACCGAGAACAAGACGACAAAGTTGCGCGAAACGATCCCGCGCGCGAAGGAAAAGGTGGAAGCGAAGCCGCCCGCGGACCTGCCGAAGATCGACGACCCGCTGAAGAAGTGAGTTCTTGTAGGTCGCGGTCGAGCGGCGCTTCGCCGCGAGGCCCGACGGCCAATCACCTGTCGTGAAATCGTTTGCGTGGGTCCGAGCGCACAGCACACAAGCGTTTCTAGTGTTGCGTGCTCGCCGTCGGGCCTCGCGGCGAAGCGCCGCTCGACCGCGACCTACGAAAGAGCGTGGCCCTTCGACACGCGGGCGACGAACGCCGGCACGCGCGCGCGGAACCGCAGCACCAAGCCCAGCGCGGTGTCCGCGTCCGGCACGAGCGCGAACACAGTCGGCCCCCACGAGCTTTGGCTCACGCCCTTCACGCCACAGGCGCGCACGTCCGCGATCAACTCCGCGATGGCCGGCGACGCGTAGGTGCCGCCCTGCACCGCCGCGAACGGTTCGCCCGCACGCCGGTTGAACTCGTGCAGCGCTTCGCCGAGGGCGGTCAGCTCGCCGGCGCGGGCCGCGGGCAGAATTGCGGTTTCGGCTAGCGCGCGGAGAGCGTCCGCGTCGGAGCCACTTGCAGCGGCGAACGCGCCGCGTTCGCGCTCGCCGTGCCACTCCGCCGGGAGCGGCGGCGCGAACACCACCACCCGCCATTCTTCGGGAAGTTGCACGCTCTCCACGACCGGCGAGAGCCACTCGCCCGGCAGTTTCCCCACTTCGGCGAGCAACCCGCCGCTGTCGAAGCCGTAAACGCCGACCGACGAGCGCGCGCCGCGCCCGACGCGCGCCGCGAGCGCGTTCGAAGTGGCGTTAGTATCGCCGAGTGCCACCGCGAGCGCCTTCGCCACCGCGAGGCCGAGTTGCGTGCCGACGCCAAGCCCGGTGTGCTCGGTGGGCGTGCGTTCGACGAGTACGCGGAACGGGCGGCGCGTCTCTTCTGGCAGCGTTTGCATGTAGCGCAGCGCGAACACCTGCGCGCGGCTCGCGAGCGGTCCCTCGAACTGCCACGAGTCAGCCGGTTCCGCAACCACCGCGACCCCGGGCGCGTCGATCATCAGCCCGACGCCGCCGAACGCGCGTTCGCCCGCGGCGCGCTTGTTCGCTTCCGGCACGTTGAACAGCCCGCAGTGCAGGCGGCTCGGCGCGACCACGCGAATCATCGCCCGGCCTCCGCGCGCGAATTTGCCTTTGCCCTCTCCCCTTGCGGGAGAGGGTGCCCGCGCTTCGCGGGCGGGTGAGGGGTGAGCTGAACAACTAATTCAGCTCCCTTTGAATGGTGTTGGTGGTTCCCCTCACCCGGCCTCGAAGACTCGGCCACCCTCTCCCGCACTCCGCGGGGAGAGGGCAAAAACGCTGGCACTCTCATCGCCCGGCCTCCGCGGCGCGCAATTTCGCTTCGAGCAACTCCATCGCCTCGTGCTCTGGTGCGCCGCCGGTCTTTTCCACGATCACGCGCAACTTGGCGAACTCGGCGCGCACCTCCGCGAGCGGCAAGAAGTGCAACCGGGTGGCGAAGATCGCGGCTTCGAGCACCGCGTTGCGGGCGCGATTGAAACCGAAGAAGGCGCGCACCGTTCGCGCGCAGACCACTTCTGCTTCGATCGTCACGCGCTCGGTACTGTCGTCGATGGTGCGTACCGCGAACTCGAAGTACCGGCAGCAGTCCGCGAGCACGAACCCGCGCACCCGCTCTGCTGTAAGCACCTCCGGCAGTTCGCGCACTTCTCCAACCGCGGCGCGGGCCATCAGGAGCGCGTCGTCGGTGACGTGCAGCACGCCTTCGCGGTGCCGCGACAGGTTTTTGTAGGTGTTCGAGGTGTTGAACGGGCGCAGCGTGAAGCGGTCGAAGTTCGGCCCCTGCACGCGCGGCCCCATCGGTGCGAGGTGCGGCGCGCCGGTCGCGTCGAGCGTCGTCACGAGCGCTTCGAGGATCATTCGGGGTTCAGCGCGCGGAGCAACCCGGCGGCTTTGTGGAGGGTCTCTTCGTACTCGCGGGCCGGGTCGCTGTCCGCGACGATGCCGCCGCCCACCGGGAACTGCACCCACCCGCGGCCCGCGGTGAACGTCCGAATCAGGATATTCGTATCCATCGCGCCGTCGAACCCGATCCACCCCAAGCACCCGCAGTACGGGCCGCGTGCGGTCGGCTCCAACTCCGCGATGATCTCCATCGCGCGCACCTTCGGTGCACCGGTCACGCTGCCGCCGGGGAACGCCCCCGCGAGCAGGTCGAGCGGCCCGACGCCCGCGCGCAACTTCCCGCGCACTTCGGACACGAGGTGGTGAACGAACCGGAACGACTCCACTTCGCACACCCGCGGCACTTGCACGCTCCCGTATTCGCACGCCTTCCCGATGTCGTTGCGGAGCAGGTCCACGATCATCACGTTCTCGGCGCGGTCCTTCGCGTTGGTGGTCAGATCGCGCACCAACTCCGCGTCTTCGCTGGGTGTGCTTCCGCGTGGGCGAGTGCCCTTGATGGGCCGCGTTTCGACTTCGCCGTTCGGATGCACGCGAAGGAAGCGTTCGGGCGACGCGCTGAGAATCTGGAAGTCGCCGAGGTCGAAGTACGCGGCGAACGGGGCCGGGTTGCGGTCGCGGAGCCGGCCGTACAGTTCGAACGGGTGTTCGGTGAGCGGCGCGAGCAACCGCTGCGACAGGTTCACTTGGAACACGTCGCCGGCGTGAACGTACTCGACCGCCCGGCGCACCGCGGCCTCGTACCCGGCGCGATCGAAGTTGCTCGTGACGCCGGGGAATCCCGGCAGCGGGAACTGCGGCGCGAGCGGCAGGCGTGGTTGAATCTGTGGAATCGATCTTGGGGGAGCGGTAGTCGGGTCTCGGAGGACTGCAACGATTTCACGAAGGCGCTTCGCTCGCGCACGTTTCCGCGCTTCGCGCTTTTTGGTGAAGGGCCCTGTTGTAATCAGCCACGCTCGATTCTGCTCGTGATCGAAACACACGACCCAGTCGTAAACCCCGTATGCCTCGTCAGGGCTCTCGAAGTCCCGCCCCCACCGGTACCCGACCCGCGCCTCGAAATGGCGATTCAGTTCGTATGCGGCAAGCGTAACAACCCCGCATTGGAACGGCGGGAGACCGGGAACCGTTGCTTGTTTGCAAGCCTCGAGACCGGACGAGAGGTGCGCGTAGTGCGGCAACAGGCTGGGGCGTTCGAGTTCCAATCCCGGCGGTACGGAGTTGTACCACCATCGCGGGTCGGCGCTCACGTACGAATAGCGGCCGCGGTCGGGGTGCTTGTCGGCGCTGTCGAGGAACAGCAGGTGCGGGAGGTGTGCGAGCTTGCGGGCCACGGCCCACGGGCACGGCGCGGGCACCAGTTCCACCGCGAGCGGGCCGCCGGGCGGGGTGTTCACCGGCACGGTAGAAAACTGCAACGGCGCGCCCGTCTCCATGCGCGTATTATACGAAACGACCCTCGCTGACGCGTCGGGCTACACCGGTGTAGCCCGACGCGTCAGCGAGGGTTTCGCGCTTCGGCGCGAACGGCTTCAGCCGTTCGTCTTCACTTCCTTCAGCAGCGTCTCAACGGCCTTGTCCATCGCCTCGCCGCGCACGTGCTTGAAGCGGATCACGCCCTTGTCGTCGAGCACGTAGATCGTCGGGTAGAAGCGGACCTTGTACGCTTCCACCGCGCCGCCGCTCGCGCCGCCGTTCCACCAGTGGGTCCACGGCATCGGCTCCTTCTCGATGAACTGCGTCAGCGTTTCCTTCTTCGCGTCGGCGCTCAGGCTGATGAGCACGAACGGCTTGTCCTTCAACTTCGCCACCAGTTCGCGCTCGTGCGGGATCATGGCGCGGCACGGCGGGCACCACGTCGCCCAGATGTCGAGGACGACGACCTTGCCCTTGTAGTCGCTGATCTTCACCTTCTTGCCGTCCAGCCCTTCGACTTCCGAATCCGGGAGCTTCTTGCCGACGGTCAGGTTGTTCAGGAAGAACAGTTGGCCCTCCACCGACTTCGCGATGGTCTCGGTCTTGCGGCCGGCTTGCACTTCGATGTCGCCGAAGTCCTTCGCGACGGCCTTCAGCGCGGCTTCGGCGTCCTTGAGGGCGGTCGCCAGTTTTTCACCGGTCAGCGGTTCGCCGGTGCGCGGGTAGTCGGCGCTTTCGAGCTTGCCGGACGCGAGGAAGTACAGCGCGGTGCCCTTGGCCTTCTTGTCGGTGGCCTTTTCGGCGATGGCGCTCAGCAGTTTCTCGCCGCCCGGCCCCATGTTCGCCAGTTGCGGCACCATCGGCGCGAGCTTCGCGTTGTCGGCGAAGTTGCTCGCGATCAGGTCCGCGGCTTTGACTTCGCCCATGCGCAGCGCCTGCATCGCGGCGTCGAACGCGCCCTCGTCCTTGATGTTGTCCTTCGCGATCCCGTAGATTTGGGTGGCGAGTTTCGCCTGCATTGCGAGGGCTTCGGTGCGGATCTGCGCCTTTTCTTTCTCGTCCTTCGCTTCTTGGAACTTCTTGAACAGCGGCTGCTGTTCCTCTTGGAACTTCTTTTGGAGCGCTTTCACTTGTTCGGAAACGCTCGGCTTCTCGTCGCGCGCGCCGGCGAAGGCGCTGAGGGACACGGCCAGCACGGCCGCGAGGAACGAACGCACAACTCACCTCGGGTTGGGGGATAACGAACCGGGCCGCGCGGCAAGCGCGCCGCGCGGCCCACACGAATCGCGGGCGTTAGCCCTTCGCTTTGATCGCGGCTTCCACCGCCTCGTTCACGGCCTTGTCCAACTTATCGTTGCCGGGGCTGCCGACCCACTTCTGCTTAATCACGCCGCTGTGGTCGATGAGGTACAGCGTGGGGAACGCGCGCACGCGGAACTTGCGCAGCACCGCGCTCTCCGGGCCGTTGTCCCACCAGTGAACCCACGGCATCGCTTCTTTTTCGAGGAACGCGGTCAGCGTTTCCTTCTTGTCGTCGGCGCTCACGCTCACGAGCACGAACGGCTTGTCTTTGAGGTTCTTCACCATGTCGCGCTCGTGCGGGATCATCGCACGGCACGGCCCGCACCACGTCGCCCAGATGTCGAGCAGCACCACTTTGCCTTTGTAATCGCTGAGCTTGATCTTCTTCCCGTCCAGCGTGAGCGATTCGACGTCCGGGGCCGGCTTGCCGACGCCCAGCGCGGTGACGGCGCTCAGCCCTTCGATTTCCTTCGTGGCGAACGATTCGATGGTGCCGGCCCCGATCTTCGCGGCCGGGGCGAGCTTCTTCGCCTCGGTCATCAGGTCGATGGCTTCCTTCACCAGCGCGGCGAGCTTCTTTTCGTCCTCTTCGTCGTCGACGGACTGCGCGACCGCGTAGCCGCGGAGGAACAGCGCGGTGCCCTTCGTGTCCTTGTCGGTGGCCTTCTCGCCTACGGCTTTGAGCAACTTCTCGCCGGCGGCCCCCATGCGCATCGCGGGGATGAGGAAGTCCTTCACCTTCGCGTTGGTGGCGTGGTGCTCGGCGATGAGGGCGACGGCCTTCTCGACGTCCGCGCCACCGGCCCCGACGCGCCCGGCCGATTGCAGCACGTAAGACGCGGCGTCGAACGCCACCGCGTCCTTCGGGTTCTCTTCGGCGATCTTCAGCACCTTACCGGCCATCAGCATCACTTCTTCGCGGATCTCGGCCTGAATGCTGCGCTTGTCGGCCGGGTCGGCCTTTTGGAACCGCTCTTCGAGTTCCTTGAATGTGGCGTCGAACTTCTTCTTGGCGGCATCGAGTTTCGCGGCCCGCGCGTCGGCGGGTTGCTCGGCCGGCTTCTTGTCTTGCGCGTACGCGAAGAAGAGGCCCGCCGACAGCGACAGCGCCGCGGCGCACAACAAACGCATGAGTGCGTCCTCAAGGGGAGTGTGGCGCTTTGCCACACCAATCAGGCCAGTCTACACCCGAACGGCTAGACGGACCAAACGAAACCGGTATTCGGTCTTCCAAAGGAGTCGGCACACTCCGTGTGCCGTTCTGGAGCACGGCAGGCTGTGCGAGGAACCGCTGAACCGTATCGGCCCGAACACACGGCACACGGAGTGTGCCGACTACTCTGGGTGCCGATGGCTCACTTCCGGCACCGTGAGGAAACCCCAGCGCAGCGCGCGATCTTGCTCGTAGTGCTTGCCCAGCGTCAGCGCGGTTACGGCTTTCGCGAACTCGTAGCCCAAATAAAAAGCGTGCGACGCGTCCAACTTCGGGTCGTGCGCCGCGAGTTCCGCGAACAGCGCGAACGGGTCGGAACCGTGGAGGTACACGCTCCCGTTCAGCAGGTGAATTTCGCCGCGCTCCGCGAAGATGCGGTAGTTGCGATCCGTGACGCGCTCGGCCAACTCGCGGAGCGCCGCGTCGCCCATCTCGTGGAGTTTGGGGTCGCGGAGCAGCACCAAGTTCGGTTCGAGGCGCTTCGGGAGCACCTTCTCGCGCACCGCGTGGAAGACGAGCCGGCGGGCCAAATCGAACTCGCGCACCGCGGACCGCGCCCAATTAATCACTTCGGTGGTCAGCACACTGCGGACGCCCAACTCTTGGCAGAACCCCGCGAGGAGTACGTTCGCGCCCGCAGTGTCGGCGTCGGTCAACTCGGTGAGGTTACCTACGCCCATCATCATCTCGGCGTCCGGGAACCGCTCGCGGGCGGCGATGTAGCGCCCGAGCGACGCGGCGAACCCGAACCCGATGGGTTCGAGAATCGGGTCGATGCGGAACTTCATTCCGATCTCGCGGAGCGCGTCCACAGTTCGCGCGAGCGAATCGGTATCTGTCGGCGTATCGGGAATCGCCACCACTTCCGCGTGCGGGAACCGCGCGTGCCACTCGCGCGCGTGGTGCCGGTTCGTCCCGTTCACGCTCAGCACGAGGTCCGCACCGGCTTCGAGCGCGTCGCGCACTTCGGTCGGGTCGAAGCTGTCGATCGAAACGCGGCAGCCGTCTGCGACGAGCGCGCTCACGGCGGCGCGCGCCCCGCCCCACGGCCCCCCGGGGTCGCACCCGAGGTCGATGCGGTCGGCCCCGCTCGCGCGGTACCGGCGCGCTTCGGTGAGAACGCCTTCCAGTGACTTCCGCGGCGCGTGATTGATTTCGGCGATGATTTCGATGTCGAACGCGCCGTACCCGGGCGGCGGGCCGGAGCGCGTGCCGAAGTGTTCGGGCAAGTCGCGCAGGTCGAGCGGGCCGCGCTCCGCGGGCGCGCCGGTCGCGCGCGACACCGGTTCCACTTCGCCGCGACAGAAGCCCGGCAGCACGACGCGATCCAGTTGCGGCGGGAGCGGCGGCAGGTGGCGCGCCACCCAATCGGTGGTGAGCAGCGCCGCGACCGTGATGGGCATGACCGCGACGTGCGCCTCGAATCCGGCTCGCGGCGCGAGGTCGGCGAGCACGCGGCGCAGCGCCGGTTCCGCGAGTTTCCCGGTGATGAACAGAACGCGGGTCACGTTAGGTCGCAGCGGGTGCGGGCACTTCCGCGGGCACCGGCGCGGGCGGTTGCGGTTGCGGCGGAAACGCGAACTGCGGGTCGCGAAACACCTTCGCGCGGTCCGCGCCCAGCGCGCCGAGCGCCGGCAGCGGCACGGTCGCGGGCGTGAGCGGCACTTCGTCCATGATACTCGTGAGGAACGTCGCCTTCGCCACCAACTCGGTGTGCACGAAATCGCCGTCGGACTGAATCGGGAACCGTTTCAGGAACGCGGTCCGATACAGCTTGAACGCGCTGTGAACGTCCGCGAGCGGCACCCCGAACACCCACTTCGTGCGCGCACGCGCGAGCGCCGCGCCGAACCCGTACCACGGTTGCGGTTCGGCCATCGGGAGGCCGGCGAACACCCGCCAGAACAGTCCCCACGCGCCGCCGAGTACGCGCACCGCGAACGGGCGCGGGCCGCCGGCCCGCGCGCCGCTAATCAGGTCCGGTTGCTTGCCCAATACCTCGTCGCGCAGGTCGATGCGGTCGAGCATCGAGCGCGAATCGGCTGGCAAGTACGGGTAATCGACGCCGCAATACAGGAACAGCGGGTACTTCACTTCCGCGAGCGCGGTGCGCAGGCACGCGCCGAACCCGCGGCGCGCGTCGTGCGTGATGACTCGCAGGTTCGGCACGCTTGCGCGCTTCTGAAGCACACTCGCGGTGTCGTCGGTGCTGCCGTCGTTCACGACAACGATCTCGAACTGCCGGTTCCAGTTGGCGAGCGTGGACGCCCACACGGGCAGCACGCGGTCGAGCGCCGCGGCGCAGTTGTGGGCCGGGATGACGACCGAAACGCCGTCGCGCGCGGGCTTGCTCATAGGTGAACGTGCGAGAAGGTGCGGTCAGTTCGTCGTGAGGCACACCAGCGGGCGGTGCGGGCGCACGCTCAGCGCGTCCGCGAGGTCCGCCACCGGCACGAACTTGCGGTTCGTATAGCGCTCGGCGTCCGCCGCGTACTCCGGCGGCATCACCACGGCGTGCGGCCCCGGTTCACGCAGTGCAGCCCGCAAGTCGCCCCACTCCACCAACGTAGTAAGCGGCGGGCCGAGGTGGTAGGCGAGCAGGTGCGACTCGGTGCGAAACAGGATCACGTTTTGCGGGGCCGGCGCGTGCGCGCGGATCGCGCCGGCGAACGGCCGCTTCTCCTGCCGCGCCGCTTCCTTCGGCTCCACCGCGAACCACATCACCGGCCACACCGCGAGCGCGCACACAGTGAGAACCGCGAACGCGACCGTCGCGGGCCGCTCGAACCGCGGGCGCGCGTGCAGCCAACCGCAGGCGGCGCACCCGAGCGCGAGCGCCGCACCCGGGAAGACCGGGAGCAGGTAATCGGCGCGCTTGAACTGCGCCGCGGAGAGCACCGCGACCATCACCGCGCACCACACGCACCCGAACCGGAACGCCGGGCTTTCGCGCCAGAACCCGCTTCGGAGCGCCCACACAACGAGCGGCGCGAGGAGCGCCCACGGCATGAGCGCGAGCGCGCCGCGCGGCCAGTAGTACCACCACGGGTGAACCGCGAGCGCGTCCGCGTCGCCCGCGAACCGCGACACGTTGTGGTACCAGAAGAACACCCGCGTGAACTCGCCGTCGGTCGCCAAGTGCGCCCAAGCGAACCACGGCCCCGCGACCGCCGTCACCACCGCGATTCCCAAGAGCGCGTGTGCGAGCGAAAGCCGCGGGCGCGCCTCCGGTGGCGAAACGAAGCGCTCCAGCGCGAGCCACGCGAGCGCGACCGGCCCCACGAGCGCGAGCGCGACCGGGCCTTTCAGCAGCACCGCGCACCCGGCCGCGAATGCGGAGAGCGCGAACCAGCGCGCCACCGATTGTGTTTGTGGAACAGGTTTTCCAGCCTGTGCTGTTTGAGCTTCAAATTCACACAGGCTAGAAAGCCTGTGCGAGGATGCGCGTGCCCCGCGATAGAACGCGAACAAACTCGCGCACACCGCGAGCGCGAGCGGCACGTCGATGCGCGCCGTGCGGCCGATGGCGACGAAGTGGTTCGCGGTGGCGAGCACCACCGCCGCGACGAGCGCCGCACGCGGCCCGGCTTCGCGTCGCACGAACCCGAACACCAGCAGCACGCAGCACACCGCCGAGAGCGCCGCCGGCAGGCGCGCCGCGAACGGTGTCACTTTCCCTGAAAGCGCGCCGCTTGCGGCACTCAGCCAATAGTAGAGCGGCGGTTTCTGAAGGTCCGGTTGGCCGTCGAAGAGCGTGGGCAAGCCCCATTCGCCGGTGCTGAGCATGCGCTGCGCGTTCTGCGCCGCACGCGCTTCGTGACTACTCACGAGGTCGCGCGCACCGAGTTGGAAGAAGTAGAGCGCGAAGAGTGCCAGAAGTGCCGCGACCGGGAGCAACCGCACGTTCGCACGCGCCGCCGGAAGTGGGAGCGCGGCACTCACGCCGCGACCCGCATGTTGCCGCTCTCGAACAGCCGGCGGTACGCCTCGCACCGCGCGTACAGTTCGGAGTGCGTGCCGAAGTCCAACACGCGCCCGGCTTCCATCATCAGCACGCGGTCGGCGATATCCGGCACCGTGTGCAGCTTGTGCGTAATCAGGAACGTCGTTCGGCCCTTCACGAAGTCTTTGAGCGCCGCGTGAATGTCGGCCTCGCTCCGCGTGTCGATCGCGCTCGTGAACTCGTCCAGAATCAGAATCGCCGGGTTGCGCAGGATCGCCCGCGCGAGCGCGATTTTCTGTCGCTCGCCGCCCGAGAAGTTGCCGCCCGCCGCGCCGAGCTTCGCCTGATAGCCGCCGGGCACGCGCTCGATGAACTCGTGCGCGCGGGCCTGTTTCGCAGCGGCGACCACTTCTTCCATCGTCGCCCCGCGCTTGCCGTAGGCGATGTTGGCGAACACCGTGTCGTCGAACAGTTGCGTGTCTTGCGTGACCACGCCGAGCAACTTGCGCACGGAGCGCAGGTGCGCGGTGCGCAGGTTCACACCGTCCACGAGCACCGCACCGGAATCGGGGTCGAAGAACCGCGGGAGCAGCGCGAGCAGCGTCGTCTTGCCGCTGCCGTTCCCGCCGACCACCGCGATCGTTTCGCCCGCTTTCACGGTGAAACTCACGTTGTCGAGCGTCGGGTGCTCGGCCGCCGGGTTGTACGCGAAGCACACGTGCCGGAACTCGATCTGGTGGTGAACGCCGGTCGGCCGCGGACCGTTCGTGTTGCCCTCGATCTTCGGCTCGCGGTCGAACACTTCGAAGATGCGAGCGCTCGCGGCCTCCGCTTGTTGCAGTTTGCCGTACACGCTGGACAGCTTGCGCACCGGGTCCGCGGTCGCCGCGAGGAACACATAGAGCTGAAGCAGCGTCGCGAAACTGAGCGGTTGCGACGTGAGTTTCACGCCCCAAATGTGCGTGCTGTCGGTGAGCACGAGGTACGTTCCCACGGTGAGCGCGAAGCCCACCGCCAGCACCACCAGCACTTCCACCGCGGGGTTCGCGAACGCATCAATGCGGATCAGCCGCATGGCCTTGCGGAAGAACTCGCGGTTCGCGGCGCGGAACCGGCGGCGCTCGTGCGCCTCCCGCGTGAACCCTTTGACGACGCGCGCCCCGTCCAGCGCCTCGCGCAGAATCCGGTACATCTCCGACATGCGCTCGAGCGCCTTCTTGGACGCCTTCCGCAGCGCCTTGCTCACGCGCATCAGTACGAGGAGCGCGACCGGTACAACGATCGCGAACAGCAGCGTGAGTTGCCAGCACACCACGAACGCCGCCCCGAGGCACGCCGCGGCCTTCAGCGGTTCGGCCATCACGCGGCCAAGCAGCATCTTCAGCCCGGTGCCCACCTGTTCGGTGTCGTTGGTGAATCGCGACATCAGATCGCTCGTGCCGGCCGCTTGCAGTTGGCGCACGTCTTGGCGCACCACCCGCCGGAAGAACGCGTTCCGCAGGTCGAACATCGTGCGCGACGCCACCCAACCCACGAGCGCTTCGTTGAAGAACTCGAAGACGCCCTTAATGAGGACGCAGACGATCACCGCGAGCATGATCCAGAGGAACGTGACGAACAGATCACCCGGCATGTGCCGGATCACCTTCGCGCGGAGCCACTGGTAGCGGTAGTCCCAATCGGCGTTGTAGTTCTGCGCTTCGGTGGCGCGCGCGAGCTCCGCAGAGGTGGTGCGCAGCGCGCGCTCGCGCTCCACCGGGTTGTCCCACTTCTCGATCAGTTGGAGCTCTTTGCTCAGCCGGTCCACCTCGCGGGCGTAGTGGTCGCGCTGCTGCTGGTGGTGCGCGATCTCGTCGTCGGCCCACTCGTGCAGGCTCTTTTTGCTGCTGAGGAGCTTGAGAACCGGGAAGATGGCCGACAGGTTCACACTCCACAGCAGCGCGACCGCCAGCGCGCAGCCGAGCGCCGCGACGAACCGCCAGCGGTACGGCCACGCGAACCAGACGGAGCGGCGGAAGTTGCGCATCGTGAGTGAATCTCGGCGAACCCGGGGCGGCGTTATAACCCGCGCCGGCGGCGCAAACAAGGCGGCTTCCGCCGACACCGTGGTCCGCACGATCCGTCCGGCACGCGCGGAACAATTGGACACTTCTCGGTGGACGCGACAGGTCGTAACCGTCTGCGATGACTGATCTTCTCAAGAAATCCAGCCTGTGCCTCTTTGGGGGTTACCACACCAACCCATCGAGGACACAGGCATGGG
>Ga0169931_10005046_pt1 | contig 20286 bp, 37 predicted proteins | sample Kivu_15m_20L_FD_129675 | JGI IMG/M metagenome (GOLD analysis project Ga0169931, IMG submission 129675) | Freshwater microbial communities from Lake Kivu, Western Province, Rwanda to study Microbial Dark Matter (Phase II) - Kivu_15m_20L... | ecosystem: Environmental > Aquatic > Freshwater > Lake... | reverse complement strand
TTTTATTCTGTCTATATTCTCCTTCAGATTCATAATGATAAATATAATATGAATTATAGATTGTATATTTATGATTAGTATGGATAATGTTAAAGGCGCATTTGAGCGTGTTCTAAGAAAGTTGGTTGTACCCATGTTTCCTAGAATTAGTGATGTGAGTGTTGACCTCGAACGTGCTGTGACCCACGATACATTGGATTACAGTGAATCGTTAAAGGTGTCAAAAGAGACGAATGCTCTTTTTGATATGATGGGATTTGAAAAAGTTTATACCCCGTGGGTAACTTACCGTCATGTTGAGGAAGATATTCGATAGAGTAAGAATTTACTAATATGAGAGACCAATTACAGAAAGTATTAGAGAAAATAATTGTTCCACACTATGTGGAGATTGAAGACGTATATGTTAGCCCCATTGGTATGACTGATGATTATCTTCAGGTTAAGTACTTTATTAATCAGAAGTTGTCTAGTGGTAAAGTACATGATATTTTTACTGAAACCACCGCTCTTTGGAAGATGTTATCTCCTGATGAGAAGGGTGACCTTTTTATTACGTTTGATGATTTATCTGATGGTACCGACGTTTGATTATACAACAAGTGAGTGAATGTAGGACCATCCACGGAACGATAGTGTAGTGGATTGTTTTTGGTCCGTAATGAACGAACTTGGTGGATAATCTATTAGTGATTATCTCTTATGACTTTACAGGGTGAACCATATGCAACAACAGAATCAGGAATATCTTTGGTTACCACTGAACCTGCACCTATGATTGTATTATTACCTATTTGAACCCCGTCTATAATATTTGCACCCATACCTATAAGTGTTCCCTCTCCTATCTTTACTCTTCCTGCGATATTGGTGCCAGGGTTAATAGAACAATAATCACTTATGGTTGTATGATGACCTATGGATACATGTCTATTGATTGATACGAAATTACCTATGGTTGTGTGCGCAGCTATTGATACTTTTGAATTGATTAGTATTCCCCGACCTAATTCGGTCATCATGGATATATCCTGATTTTTGTGGATGATGTTGATGAACTTATTAATACTTGGAGACAGAGTTTCTACTATCTTTATCTTATGTTGTGGTTGATATACTCCGAGCGTGAATATATCATAGTCTTCTACATTTAGTTCTTCCTTTAATGTAATTTTGAATGCATCATGTGTAAAAATACTTTGGATAGGTAAGTTTAAATTGTTGTATATTGTTATTGTGGGCGTGCTTTTGTGTGAGTATAAGTTATCTAATATCATGGTTATGATATTATCCCCTTTACCTATTACTAACAATTTTGTTTCCATATCCTAATTGTCTTAACTGTTTTGATGTATAGTGTGTTAGATTAAACTCCGCCATTAATCTATGAATCCTTTTTAATAAATCAATATTGGTGGTTTTGACTTTATCTTGATAATATAGATTATCTTCAAGACCAATTCTTATTCCATCAAACTCTAAGAGTCCGTGTATATTTGCTTTTAATTGTTGTTGTCCGATCCCACCAATACATACAAATGAATTCTTTGGGACCGATTGTTTGATTGAAGTCAGAGTTGATAAATCTGTCTGACCGTTAAATATGTTTCCTAATATCATATTGATATGATATGGTGGGTTTAATTTGTTCTTTGAAATAAGGTAGTTTGTATAATTTAACATCCCAGTGTCAAAACATTCTATCTCAGGTTGCACCCCATATTTGTACATGCTATCTATTAAAGACAATATCATCTCAGGTTGGTTGATGGACACCCCCGATGGGAAGTTAAGTGATGACATTGTTAGTGAACCCATATCAGGATATAATTGCAATACCTCCGTCCTTTTCTCTAACTCAGGAAAATTCCTCCCCGTCAGTGAAACACAAATTAATAGTTCAGGACAATGTTTCTTTATCCCCTCTATAATCTTCTGATATACTTCTTTCTTATATGTGTTCTGTAATGTTTGTTCATCTCTCGCATGAAGATGTACTATAGATATACCATGTTCATTCGCAGAGTGAACTTCCTCTATGATTTCATTTGGAGTCAACGGTGCATTTGAATTTTCCCTTGTCGGTTGCGTTCCCGTAGGAGTGAAATTAATTATTCTTTTCATAGATGATGTAAGATTTGCTTTTGAATATTTCCCTGAATTCTGAGTCAAAGGATTTTTGATGAATAACTTTATCTGAATTATCTAACCTAACATGAGTTATTTCATCAAATAAACCCAATGGCTGAATGTTCCAATGATAAGGTTCAACCACCAAATTGATTACTCTGTCTTTATTGATAATAACAGTGATGGACTCAGATTTGTCTTTTAAGGATTTGTAAAACAAGTTGAGAGATTCGTTTTCAGGATTGTAAAACAATGTATAATGAACATTTTTTGAGTAAAACTTCTCACCTCTTTTGAATTTATCTTCGGTGGGTTCACTAGAAAAAAATACCTTACCTGATTTAATAAATAATTTTTTGGTGAACCATTCTAATTGTTTGAATTCAAGTTCCTTGATATTATCTTCTATAAACTGTTTGTTATAATTTTTGAATTGTTCGGGTAAGGAACTTACTTTAAATGATTTGAAGGAACCGAAAAGGAGCCCATCCTCTTTTCCGTTGTTAGTGTAAATCACAGAATCATATTCCTCAAGTATCTCACTGTGTTTATCAATTAGATTTTTATCTAATAATTCACAGTCATATTCTATATGATGAATGTTATCATATCCAAAGTTGATAGCAATTTGAGAAACAATTGAAAACATTCTATAGATTGCAAAACCATAAAATGTTTTATTAAAAAATCTTGAGTAGATTACCCCACCGCTAAACTTGTAATACAATTCCGCGATCAAATTGTAGTCATCTGAAATTTCATTGTTGTAATCATAAACATAATACTGACACTTCTTTTGAATATGAATTGGTATATGTGAATGAGAAATTAACGCGACGTGCTTTTTACACTGCAACACAGAGTCAACACATTTTTCTAAAACCTTTTCCTGTTCTTCAGTTTGACAATAAGCAGTAATAAAGATTAAATCTTTCATATAAAATCAATTTAAATAATTTAATTCATAAATCAATTTAACAAGTAAATAATTGAAGGACACTCCCGAACCTTTAGGTGAGGGATGTATTGTGTCCGTAGTGAATGAACTTGGTGGATAATCTTAATTATGAAAATATTGTATTTATTGATATGGACTTGAAAAAACAAGTGGATGCTATTGATAAGTTTGTTACTTCACTGTACAAACCCGACTTGATTCATATTGAAGAAGTGTCCGATAATAAGGGAAACATTTACGGATATAAAATAATATTTTATTTTGATAAGATTAGTGATGAATACATTCTAAATCCACGAGCTCATGATATAAAAGGTCATAAATCCGAGATATTGAGAAGGGAGATTAGAGAGCGTGTTCAGGATTATTTTGATATTAAAACTTCGGGAGTTCAACCCCCTGACTTCTTTGCACCTTGGGAATTACATCCGATAAACATAATTGTAACACATACAAATTAGTCACATTTATATGAAATATATTATTACCGAATCACAATATAAGTTATTGAAAGAATCCACAATTCCTCTTCATATCAGAAGAAGAGCGAATGAAGAAACTCTGAAACATTTCATATCTTTGGGAGAGATAAACTATCCCACCCTTTGTGATGATTTCGATGATGCTTATGACTATGCCGATGCGGTAATTGATTATGCAATTGATGAATTCGCTGGTGACCTTATTGAAGACGAGGATTATTATAGTGATGTGATGGATTATCTGAGAACCATGTGTAGAGATTTATTTGGTGAATGGCTAATAGAAGTTTATGATATGACCTGCAGGGAGGAATAATTATTGATATGAATTTAGAAAATCAGGTTAAGGCTATTGACAAGTTTGTTACAAAGATGTATAAACCCGACCTTGTTCATATTGAAGAAATGGACAAATCTCAGGGTTATAAGGTAATATTTTATTTTGATGAAATTGGTGATAAATACATTTCGAATCCACGAGCACATAACCTGAGAGCTCATAAAACAGAGGTATTAAGAAGAGAGATTAGAAAAATTGTAAATGATTTCTTGGGTATTAAAACTTTGGGATTTCAAGCCCCTGATTATTTTGCCCCTTCGGAATTTCACCCCATAAACATCATCGTCACATATACAGATAATGCTTAATAATCCCTCTGATAAGATTGAAAGATTATTGCACAACTTAATTCATAAGGTGATTATTCCTCAGTATCCCGAGATTGATTATTATGTACTCTCGCTGTGGGATGATGATAAGAAAGAGGACGTATATGACATTTCTAATAAAGGTAGTGGGACTCGTAAATATGTGGTGAATTACCATTTAAAGGATATGAGTAGTGGGGAACAAAAAACTTTGGTATTTGATACAAGAAGTTTATTTAGAATGCTCGGTCCATCTACTAAACAAGAATTGTTGGTAAATGTTTATGACCCACCGATTGGTGGTAGTAAAAATGAAATATCTCTTTAGGTTTATATTGATAAGTTTCTTAATTTGGACATTTATAAAATGGGCTCAAACGTTCAGATATTTATTTGAAAATTACTAACTTGAAAAAATCATGGAAGAAGTATTGGAAAAAATGTACAGAAAGGTAATGATACCCCAATATCCCGAAATAGAGGACGTTCATGTTAGCACAATGGGTATGGGTTTCATCTATCGTGTGACTTATGAGGTATCATCAAAAATCGAGAATCGGGTTGCATATAAAATTATGGATGAATCAACCTCCCTTTTCAAAATGATTAGTCAAGATCCAAATTCAGATATAATTGTGGATTTTGTACGAGCAAAAAACATATAGTTTCAAAATAATCGTTACCTTTGTGGTATGATTAAAACTTTACTAATAACAACAGTGTTCTTTACAGCTTTTTGGATGGTCGGTGTTCCTGTGACTGGTGGAATGTTTGTCCTTTTTTGGTGTGGTTTGTACGTAGTTACCAAACTCGCCAAAAACAAACCGGATCGATAGTTAAGATTTTTTCTTGACCTTCACGCAATTGGGATATCTTTTCCCAAACATCGTTTTCATGCCTTTCTGAGTATATCCTTTCCAACATCTTTCTTGAATTTCTTGTTCTTTTGTTTCTGTCTTTACTTTTCCTATGTTGTTAACAGCAGTTACAAACTTATGACATTTTTCAGAAACACCACCTTTTTCATGGTCAGTGATGGACAGATTGACCCTGTTATAATTGATTTTTATGTCGGGATGATGGTTTTGTTTTTCAGCGATTTTTGCTACTTGATTCACAAAGTTCATCGCCTCATCAAAGTTTTCAAACTTATAATCCTTAACAAGCTTGTCAGAACTTTCTTTCCAGCCCTCTTTTTCCTCATCTTCTTCGAGTTGCTCGATGAGAATACCCATAAGGGTTTTTACTTTTGATATGTTTTCTTGAAGATTCATATTACCTTGGGAATCTAGTTGGACTATACATTGATGTATCAGTTCCCGTGCTTTGTTTATATGCGTCTTGACCTGATATGATATCACTAATCCTCATTTGCTCTTTCTTGGGTTTTTCTGACGAATAGTATTCAGGGGTTTTGTTTTTTTGATTGATCCCCCACAGTATTTGTTTGTATTTTGCGTCCACTAAGTCTTTTTGATTTCTCTGCCACTCGTCTGCAAGATCTGGTCTAAGATTTCTCATTGCTTTGAATAAATGATCCTGAGTACCGGCCTCGGGATTTCTCAGATTATAAAGTGTTATGAGATTGGAAAAATCTCTCGGATCTGAATATTCGCCTGTCATTGGGTCTATATCGGGTTCACACATTTCTCCTGTAGATAGATTCATACATTGTGTGATGTAAATAATCCCATCGTCTAACAGTTTTTTGAAATCGAGGTGATATCTTTCCATTATTATAATTTTCGTCCGAACTCTCTTCTCATGTCCGAGGCACCAGCCCTGCAGGATGGTTTGTATGCTCTATCTTTTCGTTTGAGAAGTTGAGTGACAATTTTTATTAGAAGAAGAGTTCCGATCGCTATCAATGCTGCTGTTCCGAGTGGAACACCCAATATCATTACAGGTGCGGCTTCTAATTGTTCTTTTTGTACTTTAGTTCCTTTCATAAGTGATTTGATTTTTTTGAATAAGTCCTTGAGTACAGTTCTGTCCGATATTTTACTTATCTGATCACTAATTCTCTTGTAAGTATTGATGAATTGAGGTGGAACGTCATCTTCAGGGCACCCCATGAGAGCTTCAGCTTCTTCATCAGAAATAGGTGGAACTCCCAGATCTTGTAGGTCTTGGTTGGTTCGCTCAAAGCTGAATTCCTCGACATTCTCGTTCAAAAACATCATGGATTTGATTTTGAGAATTTCTCCTTTTAAGTTATTTTTCATATTAATAAATACTTTCTTTTTAAATGGAATGTGGTATTCAAAGTATAATAAAATATATTTATACATATGAAATATATTATTTCAGAAAACCGTTTCAGGTCCATAATTGAAAAGTGGTTAAATAATCATGATTGGGAAATCATTGATCAGGGCGATTTAACAATATATGCTGATACTCAGAGGGTTTTAGATACTTTTGATGAAGTTTTATCTATAAGTCCTTTTTTCATGGGTAAAATTGAAGGTCTTTTTGGGAAAGTTCCATCCGAACTTTTGATAGATTGGTTCAACGATTATTTTGAACCTGAAACTTTGGTTACAGAATTGACAATTGCTGATTTCTACGATAATTTGGAAGAGGAAGATTATTGATTTCCTCTCAAATGATTGAATTCGTATTTCAATAGTGAATCTTCGACTTCTGCGTAGCTTGAAGGTCGTTTTCCCATGAAAGATCTTAATTTATAATTCAAATCATTTTCTATTCTTTTCTCAACAGATTTCTGAGTAATCCCTGCAATTTCACCTTTAGTATAATCCTTATCAGTTTTTTCACCCTTCAGACCTACTAAATCCATTAAATCAATAACGTCAACTTTAACAACCAACTTACCATCGACCAATTCAATATCTTTAACTTTATATTTCAACTTTTTAGGGGATCTCAACTCATAATCTGTATCATTAAAGACACTATCGTATGTTTTCAAATTGATATTACTGGCTCTTTTGGTGTATTCATCCTTTTTTTTCAGAAGTTTCTGTTTTTTGTGTTCAATAAGTTCTTCATGATTGAATGAACGAATTAATTTTTCAAGGTCATCTTGATCCGCCCAATATACGGGTGTTTGCAAATCTTTATTCCATTTCACTTCCAAGTTACTCGGGTCGGCGTTTGAAATTTGTCTCGCAGTACTTGATGAATATCTGTCCACGGATTCATACCATTTACCGTCCTTATAGACAAATATTGGATACCAACCGTAAGATTTTACCACATAGACAGGGACATAATTGATATCCTCCGTCCAATATCCCTCTAAATTACTCCCCTTGAAAGGAATCATAGATTTTGTATATTGATACGCACTAGTGTTTGAAATTGACCAAGGTTTCCTTTTTCTGGGATCAACAATTTGATCACCAGTGAGTTTATCGTAATCTCCTTCAGGGCGTTGGTTGGCTAAGTATAACTCCATATAGTATTTTGCCATTGAGGTGTTCAGATTCAAAAGCCCGAGAATTTTTTTAACCTCGTCAAATAAGTCAGATTTTTTTTTGATTTTTTTCTTATTAGCATCGAGATATCTGAAGAGTGAAACTGCTATTTTAGGAAGTTTCTCGATCTTTTCTTGTTCAGTAATTGTCTCTTCACCAAGGAATTTTTTCAATTCTTTCTTCAACTCATTGAATTCTTTGTAGTTTGAATCTAAAACATATGTCTCCAAATCTTTCATTCTACGAAATCCGAGGGCTTTCACAGCACCTTTGGTATCTCTAACAGTTTCCAAGAAATCTTTTACACCAGCAGAATTTGGTGATAACTCATTCAATAATTTCGAATTCATTATTATAAATACTTCCAACTGTTTTCATCGTAACCAAATAGTTGAAATTGTTTTTCAAAGGCCGTAAAGACTTTTTCGGCCTCTTCATGAGTATAAACATAACTCGACCCTAAGGTTTCCCTTGTAAATATATTATTCTCAACCACCCTAAACCATTCATCTCTGAATTCTGCAGACTCATTTAATTTTTTTTCTATGAAAGGGATGGTAATCAAATCATCTCTCAAATTTTCATATCTAATAACTTTGATTGGTGGTTTGATTTTGTTGTAAAGTTCCTCGAAACGTAGATGAAACAAAGACCCTCCGTTATAAGTCAAAAAATTATCACAGAACTCAGAAAATGTCCAATTGCAACTTTCGTTTGGAACACAATCGTTTTTCAAGAATAACGAGTGATAGTAACTTTTCATTCGAGTAAATGGATTCCTAACATTCAACAAGATGTCGTAATGATGATATTCAACAGGAATTTCCCACTCATGTCTTAGACCTTGTGAAAAACTTCCATCCATATTTTTGTGTGGTGTGCAAGTTTTATATTCGTTACCTTCAAATATTTGAACCTCCCAAAAATTCAAAAGTTGACCTACGGTCCTTGAAGCTGTCCTCTCGGGGAGTATCCAAACTGTTTTTTCAGAGTGTATTAAATTCATTTTTTTTCCTCTTTTGGAGGTATTCTAAAATTAATCACTCTTTTTCCATTGATAGTTGGCATTCCGTATTCATCGACACCAATTTCTTTGACCATAGTTTTTTTATTCTTGAACCTCCCAGTTAGTATTGTGTCACCAACTTTGACTGGTACGAAGAAACCTTCAGGATTTAGTTTTTTCATTTCGGATTATTTTATTAATCTCATTCAAAATATGAACTGAGTCATTCCATGGTGTGTTAAGATGGTCCCAAAGTGATATTTTTGGATTCTGAGGATAATCTAATGTCTTAGCAAAAAGTTTTGCTGTTTTGAAATCTCGGACAGTCCAATTCAATTCATTTTCAGGTTTGGTCACAAACATTCTCAATAACTTTCTATAAAATTTTCTCATAATAAAAAAAATTATCCTTTTTTGTCTAAAAGAAAGATTATATTTATAAATAGTATAAGTTTAAACCATGGCATATTCAGAAAAAGTTATTGACCACTACACAAACCCAAAGAATGTTGGGACATTAGACAAAAACCTACAATCTGTGGGTACAGGTTTAGTTGGAGCTCCTGAATGTGGTGATGTTATGAGACTTCAAATCATGGTCGAGAACAATATCATCAAAGATGCGAAATTTAAAACCTTCGGATGTGGTTCCGCAATTGCGTCATCTAGTTTAGCTACAGAATGGTTAAAAGGTAAATCAGTTGATGATGCTGTAAAAATCGATAATATGAGTATTGTTGAGGAACTTAATCTTCCCCCAGTAAAAATACATTGTTCGGTTTTAGCTGAAGACGCTATCAAAGCCGCAATTAATGATTATAGACAAAAAAATGGTCTTGAGACTATAAACTTCGAAAATTAATAAGCTATGAAAATCATTTTTCACGTTTTATTGATTGGTCTTATTTTTCCATTCTCATCTTTTTCTCAATCTGAAAGAGATACGAAATTATCAATCAAAAACAACTCCCCATCTCAATCAACTTCTTCAAGTCAATCAAGAATCTCATCCACTGAAATTTTTGACAAACAACAAATTAGAAGAGAAAATGAAAAGCCAAAACCAAGGGTTTTCATTCCACAAGCACCACCCGCTTGGGGTGGAATTGGGGGGTGGAATAATTGGTATAGATGGGGAGCACCCTACTCTTTTAATACTTTTTATGATTGGGACTTTTATGATAGATGGGGTTACAGAACTCCCGCGAGAATATTTCAACAATCAAATGGTAGACGAGATACAATATTGAGTAGAAAAAATAAAGTTAGATTAGGAATCAATTTTTCTACTAGAAACGAACTTGGTGGATGGATTACAATTGGAAAATCCGTTTATTTCAAGGGGCAATTTAATAAAATAATTTCGTCCGACAAATCGGAGTTTTATAACAACCCCAATGTCTCTTTCTATAACGCTTCAGTTGTGTGGAATGATAAGAGACTTGAAGATATTACCAAAGGTTGGTCTGCTTATTTCGGTGTGGGTAGAGAGTTCAAAAACTTTGGAGTCAATATCTCTTTGGGATTAGGAAAAGAAGAAGAAAATTTTCAATTTTACGATGAACTTAACATACTCTCCAATAATGGGAAATATTCTTTTAGAAACTTCGTAGATAATTATGTCACAACAAGCGTGGGTATTACTCATGACTATAAATTTGTTTCAATTTCGGCAGATTTTGATCCCATTAGAAAAACATTCTTTTTGGGAACAGGATTCAACTTCTAAAATATGGTAAGTGTTTCTGAAAAAGCAAAAAAACACCTTTTGGGTTTAATGGAAAACGGAGGTTTCAGTACCGAGACACACAATTTGAGAGTTGGAGTCAAAGGTGGTGGTTGTAGTGGTTTATCATATGTCATGGACTTTGACGATAAAATCGAATCTACAGACGAAATTGTAAAATTAGATTGTGGTTTGAAAGTAGTGATTGATAAAAAATCCGTCTTGTACCTTTTTGGTACAGAATTAAATTATTCTGACGGATTGAACGGTAAAGGGTTTGAATGGGTTAATCCAAACGCTTCGAGAACTTGTGGTTGTGGTGAGAGTTTCGCTGTTTAATCCTTGTTAACTTCGACCTCATGTTCAGGATTCTCCTCAATAAACTTTCTTATTAGATAACCTGAAAGTGCGTTAGCGTGAGCTTCCGATGGTGCTTCCAAACTTGGTTTCCCTTTTCTGTTCAAATACTGATACTCATGAATCCATTCATGAGCCAATGTTCTGAGAATGTCTATCAAAATTCTACTATAAGTGAAAACGGATATTTCACCATATTTGTGTCTTCCTGTTGTTATTGACTCGTTTCTTTTGGATACAAAATTGATCACCAGATCGTCTTTCAAAGGGGCGTGTTCTTGAAGGAATTGAATGAAATCTTTTGTGATTCCAACTTGGTTGGGTCTCAAATTTTCTCTTGCGTTTTTAATCACTATTCTCACAACTATAAATAGATGTAATTCATAACTTGTTCTTCATGGTGATACTTTAATTTTTGAAAATAATCTAAATAGGATCTGTTCTCTTTTTCATCCCACATCCAATCTTTGAAACCCAGTGCTTGGATTCTTTGATGTATCTTAAAATCGAAATGATCCTTTATAAGTCTTGCCCTACGATTGATGTCAGTAACGTTGTTATCCACAGTGCTATTGTTATTATTGTATTGAAGATAGAGCAGTTTTTTTACATGAACCATCCGAGTTTCTAAAAAGGTTCTAACTATTAATTCAAAATCGTCAGCAACTGGTAGTCTTTTGTTGTGACCTCCTATTTTCAAGTATAATTCTTTTTTCCAAGCTCTGACATGATTCGGCATTGTGAAATTATACCTGATAGCAAAGGGATTTACATCTGAGTATCGATGACTCAGGTATTTGTCGTCAATCCAATAATGAACACCATATGCACAGTTGAAAGTGTTTTGTTTGTGAGCATATCCGTCCAATCCCCAATAGTCGGTATAATATTTCATCTCACCGTTATCATAAAGCTCACACACCTCGGAATACATGAACCCTGCGTCGGGATATTTTTCCGATGCATTATTTAGTTCCTCCAAACAGTTCGGTAAGAGGTAATCATCGTGATCCAATTCAACTAACCAATCCCCCTCACTCAGGCTACAAGCTCTATTTTTGGCCAACCCAACTATTCCACCAGTTATCGGAGTAATTTTATATGGTTTTACTCGGTGGTCCTTCTTTGCAATTTCCAATAACATGTCATAGGTGTCATCTTCATCAGGGGAATCGTCCACAATAACCCATTCCCAATCGGGAAAAGTTTGGTTTTGTAATCCCTCATAAGTTCTGTAGATTCGATCCCCCGTTTTATAGGTTGGAGTAAAGATCGAGAACTTGGGTCTTTTCAATGATGAGTTCCGAAAAGTTGTTTGACATACGATAATATTGGCTAAGACATTATCTTCAATGGGGTTATTGAGATGTACAATCCGATGGTTAACACTATCAATATTTGTGACAAGTTCCTGATCGAATATTATTACCAAATCAGGATCAGTATCGATGAAATCTTGTCTTAGGTTGTTAAGGTCTGTTCTTGAATGGACTCTCACCTTTTCTGATAATCCCTCCCAATGGTAAACATCAGATAATAGATCTATCTCACCGGCTTTGGTCCACCCATAGACAAGTGCAACAGGTAATTTTGTTTTCATACATGTTTGAACAAAGCCATGTGAGGTTCAGTGATTTCCTCAATAGGTCTTTCCTTTGTGAAATAATAAAGCGCAAATGATAATCTATCAACATTTTCAGGAGTCTTCAATGGACCAGGATGACCATGATAAGCTTTATCTGATATCGAAAAGATTACAGCTCTGTTAAAGATGGGTTCGATTTTCTTAACACAAGTTTTCAGATCAGAAGTCCAAAGTTGAAGGTCTCCACCCCACTCTTTTTTCCAATCTTTATTCAGATAAAGAAGTAAATTCAATCTCCTATGAAGTTTGGTGACTGGATGGTAATTGTAATCAACATGAACTGACAATTTACCTTCAGATTTTATTCTGTGGATCCCACCACCATAATAACTCGGGTCGGGAATCAAACCTTTTATACCTGTGAGTTCCTCCAAATATCTCAGAACCTCAGTTGAGTTCATAAAAGCGAGAACATTATTAACATACTCGGGAAATCCAGAACACAAATAGAGCTTTCTGAATTGGTGTTCACCTCCTGCAACTTCCTCCTCTCCCTTGTCGTGTTCCCAATTCTCAATAAAAGGAATTTCACTAACCGCCTTTTTCAAATATAGCTCGTTCATGAAATTATCGATTACAATGTGAGGGAACGGATACGCGGTTGCGTATTGTGTTTTCAGGTGTCTTGGAAGATTATAGTTTAACATGTTATAAAAATATTATCCTTGAACATCTAAGTAAATAACATAAAAAAATCCCCTCGGAGGAGGGGATATAATAATTTTTTTTGTTACGATTAACAACTCTGTTCGGTTGATAGTCCGATCAGTTCCATACCTTCAAAGTGTTTGAGTGCGTCGATGGGCACAGGACTTCTTTTTTCCCAAGGTTGATAACCTTCTCCCTCGAACTCATTTCCACAACAGTCAAAATACCTGAAAGTTTCAGGGTATGGTTTGAACATTGCCAACTGACAATCCACAGGTTCGGGTTTTATGGACATCTCTGGGGTAGGTTCGGGATCATTTGGTACAGGATCATCGATTCTGTTTGGTTCTTCAATTACCTCTACAGGAGTTTCAATAGGCCCAACTGAACTCTCACCAGGTAAAATAATTTCACCAGGACCAATTGGATTTTCATCTACCAAATCACCACCCCCGACTATTGGTTCATGAGGTGTGGATTCGTTTTTAGGTTTCATTACTAACCAAAGGACTAAAGCTGCAAAAAGAGCAATTACTACATAATAGATTTCCATGTTTTTTTTCTATAAATATCATCTTGAAAAAAAAATCCCCTCCGAAGAGGGGATTTGGTTACCTTGTCAACATCGGAAGGACTTTTTCGGTGCTCCCGTTCCACTTTATGATTTGAGATTTGGGGACCCAAAACTCCATCACTCCAATTTCTTCTACACGACGGAGATATCTCTCACGAAAAGCTTCAGTCTGTGAAGCGTCTGTGATATACTCCACTCTCATGTGACCTGCGCAGGTCTTACCCATTTTGGTCAACATTGAGAACTCATCAGTTAGAGTGCGACCACAACACATACAAACATCACCACGTTTGATAGTCATTTTTCCAGTGAATAGGACTGCTTTGGGGGAGACAGCTTTGAGAGCTGTGATGTCAATCAAAATGGGATTGAAATCAAGACCATACTTTTCTTTCAACTGTATACCTATTTTCCGACCCAATTTGATCGTTTCTCCGATGGTGGGCCAGTTCATGCGAATAGTCTTTTCCTTGTCTTGTTCGGTCTGTATTTGCTTCACAGCCGCTGATATTTGTTTGGTGGTAAGAGTTCCCCAACGTTGGAACTTGGCGGCAATGTCTTTTACGAAAGCATTCTCGCCTTTATAATCTACGATACGCTTGACATCCTCAGGAAGTCCCTCCTTTTTGATCACCTTCACTTCAGAGTTGAGAGCTTTGTCAGCTGCGTCCAATTGTTTGGGTTTGAGACCACCCCACTTTTTCAAGTTGTCTTTTAAGCTTAAAAGAAAACGATTTTGACCTTGGTAGTTACGAACTTTGTCTTGGATTGAGATTTGGGTATCAATTGTCATAAAGTGGTGTTTTGTGACCACAAAAATAAGGAAATAAGAATTACGAACAAAATTTTTTTAATCTTTATAGATCAGCCAAGTAGCAATGATATATTTGTCGTTAGAAATTGGTTTGAATCCACAATGAACAAAAGGAAATGCACTGGGAAAAATAACCAATCCACCTTTAGTAGGTTTAATTTTTTTCTCAGGGTATAAGAATCCTGTCTCACCTCCAAGGTAAACATCATTCAAATAAACAATCATTGAAAAGGTCCTTGAACAACTTTTCAGATTTTCTATTTCAACGTGCCAAGATTCATAGTGACCCTCACCCTTTTTATACTTTTGTACCTGACAGGTTTCATATGTGACAGCACCAGGAAACACCTTTTGGTTCGCATCGAAGTAATATCTGAGAGGCAAGTTATTGAGGTAATGGTTGGATAGGTGATTGTTGATTACCTCAAAGAAATTTTCTTGTGTAACGATATCAGGATAATCATAGAGGTTAATTTCTGTGGTGTTTTTGATATTGAAATCAATCCCACCTGCCATGGATCCCACGTAAACTTCCTCCTGTTTTTCACGTTCAGCAAAAATATTCAACACATTATCGCAAAACTCCTCGGAAAATACATTTTCCTTATGATAAATAAATTTTGAAAGATCCATCATATCTTATCGCAGTTGTTTGGTTGGAAACACCCTTGTCCTCCCCCTTCCACATAACCAATTCTCAGGTCAATGTGTGTGTTTCTACTATATGGAGATTCTTTTCCACAGATGACACATTTATCTTTTTCATCACTCATCTCAGCTTTGAGTCTACAACCCAAATGGTCCCATCCTGCTAAATAATCATAATCCACCTTATCGGTTTTTTCACCGCAAATGGAACAAACCCAAGGTTTACCAATAGATTTCACCGAACCATCTTCATCGATGTTCAGAAAGAAATTTTCATCATCTGAGGGAGGACCCTCTTGATTTCTTCTTTCCTGCCAATATCTGTTCCTCACAAATTCACCTAACTCAAAATCGTTAGGTCTGCTAAGGATTTCTTCCGCTGTTAAGTTAATTACGATGGACATAATCTTTTGTTTTAAAAAATATACGAACAAAACTTCCAAAACAAAATATATTTATAATAATGAGTTTAGTTCAATCCGGGGATGCAATTAAAGACAAGATGAAGTATTTGATTCTATCAAATCTTGATACAAAAAAATTTGTGATAGAAGAATTAAAAGTGCTTCTTGATCTAAACACCTCAGGTAAAATTGCGGAATACGAAATAGATCTCAAGTTTGATTATGTGGGACCTGTATCAGAGGATTTTGATACATTTCCACAAGAAGTTGGTATCATATTAAATAAACTCGAACCAATCTTAACAGATTATATTATAACTTCCGATGGAAAAATTAAGTCTATAAAAACAGTACATGAAGACATACTGGTTATGGGACCTACCGTTTGGAAACTAGATTTCGCATTTGATGAAAGATTTGTATTTCACGTGGGAGTAAGAGTAGATTTAGAAGTTTAGAAAAAATGGAACGAAAAGGTGGGCTTGAAGTTGACTATACCATTTTATGGAAAGAACAGAAAAAATAGCAAGACATTTGGTTGATTTGATTCCTGATTCGGAATTGAATAGTGACTTGTGGAAATACTACCAAGACATTAAAAGGAGATTCAAAATTTACTTCGATTTTCTGGACTTGACCAATGTGATTATCATTTTTTTGAAAATTTTATCTTTGAAAAAAACTGGTGATTTATCGTTTTATGATAAAATAAGAAACAGGATTTTTTTTGTTGGGTTCTTCTCTTCGAATGGGGCAAGCGTATTCGAAGGATGCGACGATTGTGGAGGAGATGGGAGACAAAATTGTGCAGATTGCGATGGTCAAGGTTTTGTTTCTTGTGAAAATTGTGATGGGAGCGGCACGATAGATTGTGATAATTGTGGCGGGGGGGGTGTCCTGAAACAATCAAGTTCAGGAGAATCAGAGGAAATCAGTTGTGATGAATGCGATGGTCAAGGTTTTGTTTCTTGTGAAAATTGTGACGAAGGTACAGCTGAATGTAATTATTGTAGAGGGCGCGGTGATTTTTTCTGTGAAGATTGTGACGGTAGAGGTGAAATAGAAACAGAAAAAAAGGAATATACTGAGGAATTATATTTATCATGGGACAAGAATTTGTATGAGTATTCTCTTTTGAACTTGGGAACATACATTGGGTTAGAAGAAGTTTTTTATGACGACCTTGTAAACAACAATCAAACCATGTTGATAAATTATTCAGAGTCTGAAGGTATTGTTAATGATGATGTGAAGGAAAATTTAAAGTATTCTTTCTTTTTGAGTGACGATCCAAAAGATTTATCAGGGGAGCTTGATATCAAAAAATCTTCAAACTCTAAATTAAAAAACTACGTCCAAGATTAAAGCTAATGACAAAGCTAAAACATTTCCTTAAAATAATAGAACAAGTAGGTTATCCTAATCCAAAGGTTGCATCTATCAAGAAAATGATTGATTATGACGATGATACTTTTTTGTACGACTTGAAAAAAGAAATTGGTGAAAAAGGTGTTGTGGATTTTTGTGATAAAGCAATTGAAAAATTATCAGGGGATGAGGGTATCAAAGTCGAACTAGATGGTCCCGGTAGTGATGAGTATTGTTTTGTCAAAGTATATCCCTTGTATTATGATGAAAATGAAAGCCGAAATGATGTAATTTGCTCTTCCAAGTGGGGAGAATCAAAAATTTTTGCTAGACTTTACCAAGATGGTTCGGATCAAGAACCTGTGGTTGGTTACTTCACCGTCCAAGAGATAATTGATGATACAGACATGAGTGGTTGGTCTGAATTAGACGAATTATTGGATCATATAAAAAACAAGGCTTACGAAGTTGTTTACAAAAATTGCGGTTTCGGAATTTGGTGGGAATAAAAAAGGGAGACCGAAGTCTCCCATAGGGCGTTGATTTCACGCCTCCACCACCAAGTTTATGACTCTTGGAAACTATATTTTTTGAAAAGCAAGTTAGCAACTTCCAAAAGTTTTTCTCTGTTTACATAAGCCATCACATCATCGTTCAACTCAGGAAATACCATTCGGGTGATAAAATCTTTTGTAATCGGATCTATGATAGCCAGTTCAAAATCTTCATCAAAATCTCCATAAAGACCAGATCTACCGCCTACGATTGATAAAATAAACTTGTCGTTCTTGATGATGGTTTGTTTACCACCATCAAGACCATGGGGATGGGAGTTGTTGAATATATCATTAAGTGTTATCATTTTCCTTTGCGTAGTTGTTTGAGTTTAACTTCGAGAAGTCCGATGTTGTACCGATCTTTCTGAGTTTTATTGGGTTTACTTTTGAGTTCCTCTAAAATTTGAGCAACATAGATTTCTTCATCCGCTTCATCGTTGAATGTTTCTACAGGTTCTTGAAGGATTTCTTTGACTTCTTTTTGAGTTGACTTTTCCATATTTCGACCCCATTTATAGGCCAAGTAACCGACACCCGCCAAAAGAGCCAAGTCCCAAAATTTCATTTGTTTCATAGTTTTTATTTTATAAGTTCAGCTTCAATTTTTGATTTAGTAATCATGACCTCTGATGCGGAGATTTTTGGATCGCTTGTGACAACAACAGATTTCACGAGTTGTTCATATGGGATGTGTATGAGAAAATCGATTCCATTGAAAAAAGATAAGTTAGTTTTCAACTCCAAGGATGAATGAATCATCTTCAAAAATAATTTGAACTGACCAGGATCAATAAATGTTTGGTCTACCAAAGTTCCCAAATTTTCACTAATCAGCCGTACGTTGTGTTGAATAAGCACCATTTTTTTTTATTTTTACAAAAATACAAAAAAAAATTGAATTACAAAAAAAATATTTCATCTAATGTGGATGTTGATAAGAGGAAAGGCTTGGACGCAGCAAAAGAGTTTGAAATAAACATCAGACAGGATGGTAAATTCATATTGTACACCCCTCCACATACGGCATCTAGAAGGGTTACTAGTATATTTGAAAATTTGGATTTTTCAACATTCAGGTTGCATAATGACTCGCTAGTACTCCATCTCAACAGTGTAACCCACACTCATAGCTTGAAAAAAATTCCAAATTACAAGGATTACAAAACTATAATGACTGTTCGAAATCCCTACATGATTATTTTGGCAAGGTACAAATTTTCACTTATGGAGAAAAAAAAAATATTATCGACTTTCAATATAAAAAATTCTTTCAAAACGTACTTGGATTTCAATCCTCGGTTGTATGGAAATACTTTTCGTGACTTGGCGGGTGAAAAAATGGACTTCAAAATTAGACAGGAAAATATTTTGGATGATATTTTAAAACTTCCATTCGTTATGGGACTGTCTGATCAGGAAAAAATAAAAATTGAAAAGGCTTCAAATGAAAAGATCGGAGAATCCAAATCAAGACTCAACTACAATTTAATATCACCACTATTCAACGGTATTGTTTCATCACTATATGATCAGGAATATGCGGATCTGGTTTACGATAATAACAAGATTGTTTTCGAAATTATGGGTTATGAAAGGGATTCTTGGATGGATCTTTCGAACTCAGTGTTTTGATGAACCATATCGAATGAATCACTATTATACAAGAATTTACTACAATCTGAGGCATCATCCATAGACCTATACCGTAACTCAACCAAACGATAGACCCAAGTAGATTGATAAGTCTCAAATAGAAAACATTTTCAATCAAAAATGAACCTAAAACCAAAGCGGTTCCAATATATCCAATAATATCCCAGTACATTATTGTAGATTTCCTGAGGGTATTGGTAAAGCATGATCTTTCACACCCCCATCAGTAATTAAACGATATGTAATAATTTCACCAAGATCAGGAAAACTCACTTGTTGAACAGTTATACCCCACCTCTGAACTTGTTTATTAATTTCAGGTTTTACGCTTTTATTCAAATCAACGAGATCATTCCAAATAGTCCTTTCAACAACATCACGTATAATACCTTGTGTCGTATCAACCAATACGTCATTGGCGTGCATCACACCAAGTAAAAATTTTTCAACGTCGTGTATATGATACCTAACAATACTTGAAAGAACAACGCTTTTCTCGTCAAGGGACGTAACCGTTTGAGGTTTCAGGTTAACGGTTTGAGTAATTACAGGGGTAAGCCAAATCTTATCGAAAAATGGTGTTTTGAAATTCAGTCCAGGGTAAACCACTCGGTAAAATTTACCATATCTCAGATGAACACCCTGTTCCCATTGGTTTACAATCTTGAAGGGTAGAAAATCGTGAATGAAAGTTACGATAAGGTCTATGAGTTTGTCAAACATAACTTCTTTTTTTTACAAATATAAGCAATATTTAATTATCCACAAAATCATATTTATTGATATGGAAAAAGATTTGATGATTTTAGATGGAATATTGAAAGATCTGAATTATAGCACTGAAGGGAGAGAAATCCTTGTTAATAAAATTCTTAGAGATTTGGAAAACTACAGGTTAGATAAGATCACAAGAAACTTTATTTATGTTTCATTGATCCCTGAAGAGGGTAAACGAAAATCATCGGAGATTGCTGATTATTGGGAGGAAGCTAAAAATTTGGGATCCTACAAAAGCAAACTTCAAAGGAAACTTGAAGATTCCCCGATATTTTCGAAATACCTGAAATAAAAAACCCCAACGTAAAAACGTCGGGGTTCGGCAAAAACTCTGAGAATACAAGTCTTGACAAGAGTCTTTAGGAGGATTATTTGGTTCCCTCTGTTTCCACCGTCTTTTGAACGGTAACTCTCAGTCACGGTCAATTAGATTAACCAATCCTTAAGT
>Ga0169931_10005045_pt1 | contig 20288 bp, 17 predicted proteins | sample Kivu_15m_20L_FD_129675 | JGI IMG/M metagenome (GOLD analysis project Ga0169931, IMG submission 129675) | Freshwater microbial communities from Lake Kivu, Western Province, Rwanda to study Microbial Dark Matter (Phase II) - Kivu_15m_20L... | ecosystem: Environmental > Aquatic > Freshwater > Lake... | reverse complement strand
GACCCGCCGCGCTACTCCCCTCGTGGCCACACGTCGATGTGGTCGTCGAAGCACGACACCAGACGTACCTCGGTGTCGGTGATCTCGAAGATGGCGTCCTGACTGGCCCGGTAGCCCATGTGGATGGTCTGATCGCGATCGAGACCCCACACCACCAGGCTGGGCTCGGCGTAGCCGTCGGGATCGTGCGCTTCGCGACCCACCCCGTGGATGAACCGGCCACCCTTGGCGATGACGTCCTTGGCGATCTCACGGTTGATGCGGTCGTTGTGCTCCTTGTCGAACACCACCCCCTGGGGGTTCCAACCGGTGATCACATGCACGACACCGGGAAACGGCCACGGCTGCACGGCGTCGGGTCCGGTGATGGGCGCCATGACGCCGGGTGTCACTTCGGCCTCCACCACGGTGTTGCGATAGTTCTGGAACCGCACCGCGACCTGGTCGTTCACCGGGATTCCGCCCAGCACCGCCGACAGTGTTGGAGCGATGTCGTGGGCGACGGCGAGAATGCGGTTGATCGCCACTCGCAGTTCGTCGGCGTCGAGGCTGTCGGCCACCAGGTCCACCTCGGCGAGCACCTGGTCGTCCACGTGGAACAGTCGGGCGAAGGTACTAGCGGCGTTCAGGTCGTTCAGTTCCGCATACAACTCGGCACTGGCTGAGATGTCGGCCACCAACACGGCGAACACCTGCACGATGGCAGGGTCGTGATCGTGCAGCAACCGTGCGTACACCGGTGTGCCACGGCGCAGCAGTGGGTAGTCACCGTCGGCATCGCGCACCACCCCCAGATGACCGACCACGTCGTCGATGATCGCCTCGATGCGGTCGCGCAGCCTGCGCGCCGGGGGCTTGATGGGCATGAGAAGCGCCGTGAGCGTGCCGTCGGCGAACACCACCGGTCGGTCGGCGTAACGGGGAATGCCCACTTGCACGTCGGCCTCGGCCGGGAACAACTCGAGCAACGTCTCCAGGTAACGCGGGTTCACCCACACCACCGCGTCACCATGGGCGCTGTCGACCTGCAGGCCGTAGTCGAACATGCCCAGGTCACCGTCCCACTGAACCGAGCCCACGACTTCGCCCTCGCCGATGGCCAGCCACATCGGTCGTTGGTCGTCTTCACCGTTGCGTCGCTGATGCCGTGCCGCCACGGCCATGGCCAGCAACCGGCCGACCTCGACCGTGGCGACCCCTCGCAAGGCGTCATCATCGGGGAACAGACCATCGAAGTCGGGATAGTCGTGCCCCTGGTCGACCGTCCACAGCCAGGCGTCGTCGCCGCGGACCCCCACCCGAACGTCGTCGCCGTCGGCCTCCACTCGCACCCGCACCTCGGGGCCCCAGTTCGACGCTGCCGAACCGAACCGCAACAACTGCGGTGACAACGCCACGTCGTAGGTGCGGTCATCGGGTTCACCGTTCAGCACTGCGGCCCGGTACGAGTCGGTGGCATACCAACGTCGCCGGCGACCATCACTGCGCAGCCTCACGAAGCCCAGGTTCGAGGTCTCGTCGTGGGTCACCACCCCCAACAACGTCGTCGCCCGTTCCCACTCGTCACCGGACACCACCACCTCGAACCACTGCTGCGTCACCGGTCACCCCCTTGCGTGTTCATGTCATCCACCTCTCGGGGAAAGGTAGCCGCTGTCGGCGGCACCTGAACCCGGCCCCCACACACTCGCTGTCACGTGAGACGGGCCTCCGTGGGCATCCTCTGATCCTGTGTACGTCGAGGAGACGATCGTTCCAGTCGACCACCCACCGTGCTCGGCAGCGACGACAGCGAACAGGTCACGGACAGCGCGAGGCCCGCGTCACACCTCGTGGGCCTGTGCGCGTCATGTACGTGCCCACCCGAGAGGAGCACCCCACATGCCCATCACGACCTTGCGCACCCGTCGCCATCGCAAGCCCCTGAGTCAGGTCGCCATCGGCAAGGTCAACCCGTTGGTCGTGCGGACCACGCCGGCCCGTGCCGAGGTACCGCCCTTCACGCTGTGCCCCTCGTGCGACCGCGCCATCTCCCCCAACGGCCAGTGCAACTGCTGAGAGACTGATCACCGTGACCGCTCGACACGACCTCCCCTCGGTGGGCACCCTGGTGCACGCCGCCGACCTGCACCTGGGCGCCCCGCTGAACTCGCTGGGCACCAAGGTGGGCGAAGCCCAGGCCCAGGAACTCCGCGCCCTGGCCGTACAAGCGTTCGACCGCCTGGTCGACCTGACCCTGGCCCAACAGGCCGACATCCTGGTGCTGGCCGGCGATCTGTACGACCAGGCCGACTACGAGGTAGGCGCCCAGGTGCGATTCGTGAGCGCCATGCGACGCCTGGTGGAGGCGGGAGTGCGGGTGTTCATCGCCTACGGCAACCACGACCCGTTGGTGTCCACGTTTCGGCCCGCCGCAACCCTGCCCGCCGAGGTCACGGTGTTCGCAGCGGACCGCCCACAGGTGCACACCGTCGCACTGCGTTCCGGGCACAGCGTCGACGTGGCCGGCGTGAGTTTCGGGAAACAGCACGAGTCGGCCAATCTCGCCCGACGCTTCCACCAACTGGCCACCAACCCTCGCCGGACCATCGGGGTGCTGCACACCAACGTGGGGTCGAACGACCAGCACGGCGACTACGCCCCCTGTACCGTGGCCGACCTCGAGGTGGCTCCGGTGGGCTACTGGGCTCTGGGCCACATCCACGACCGCACCATCCAGTCCCTGGGTGCCGGCCGTTGGTGGGCCTACCCCGGAAATCTTCAGGGCCGCAGCACCAAGGCCACCGAATGCGGCCCCAAGGGCGCCCTCGTGGTTCCCATCCTGGCCGACGGGTTCGGGGAGCCCCGGTTCCACGCCAGCGACACCGTGCGGTTCGCTCGCAGCGATGTGGACGCGAGCACCGCCGACAACCTGGGCGACACCCTGGACCTGATCGTCACGCAGCTCGCCGAACTCGAGGAACAGGCCGACGGCCGATCGCTCGTCGCCCGCCTGCGCCTGACCGGGTCGAGTGCGGCACATCACGCCCTGACCACCCAGGCCGACCTGCTGCACCTGGCCCGCGAGCAGAACACGACCGGAGTGCTGATCTCGACCATCGAGGTGGCCACACGGCCTCGCGTGGACCGCGACCAGGTGCTGGCCCGCGACAACCTGCAGAGCGACATCGTGCGCGCCCTCGACGGCGTGGACAACCCGTCGGACCGGTTGCTCGGCCTGCTGGACGGCCAGATCAGCGGACTGGCGGACGCTCGTTTGCGAAAGCAACTGGAAGCCGACCCCAGCTTGGCGAATGCCCTGCTGACGCGAGTGGAGACCCTGCTGATCGACCTGTTGGAGGACCCGTCATGACCGGACAACTGCTGATCGACGAGGTGTACGCCACACGGTTCGGCGGCCTCGACAACACTGCACTCGCCCTGGGTGGTGAAGGCCTGGTGGTGGTGCACGGCCCCAACGAGAGCGGCAAGACCACCTTCGCCACCCTGTTGGCCTGGCTGTTGGCGGGTCCCAGTGGCGCACCCGCCGACTCGCTGCGTTTCGGTGCACCGCACGATCAGGTGTCGGGACGCCTCGATGGCCGGTTGAACGGGCAGTCCGTGCGCATCGAGGGGGTGTTCAAACTGCTGCTGAAGCGTCTGCCCAACGCCAATGGGCTGACCGCCCAGTTGGCCGGCACCAAGCTGGACCTGAGCGGCTGGCGCACGACCATCGGCGGCATCGACGCCAAGGTGCTCACCGCCACGTATCGCATGTGGGGTGCCGACCTGCACGACGACGAGGACGTGCTGGCCGAGATCACCCAGACCGCACTGACCGGCATGGGCCGCGGCCCCCGACTGGCCGATGTGGTGGAGAGACTGCAGAACATGAGGATCGAGCACCTGACCGCCCGCAGTGAAGGCGCCGAGTCGTTCAGCACCCTCGGTGTGCGGCGAACCGCCATCGAGGCCGAGATCAAGGCCATCGGCGACAACGCCACCACCTATCGCACGGTGGAGTCCGACGTCTCGCGCCTGGCCGACCAGTTGCACGCGAGTCGGGTACGAGCCAGCCAACTGACCACCGACGTGGCCGCCATCAAGGCCCTGCAGTCGGTGACCAAGGAGCGCGCCCGCGAGCGCGCCATCACCGACGAGCTGAACGCCATGGCCACCGTGCCCGCCGACTGGATGCCCTTGGTGGAGCAGGTCGACCACATGGTCGCCACGGCGACCGCTGCCGAGACGGCGGTCGGCACCGCCCGCACCGCCGAACGTGATCTGCGGGCCGCCGTCGCCGCCGTCGGACTGGACGACGCGCAGGCCGATCACCTGCGGGTCACCCATGCCACGGTGACCACGGTGCAGGTGGCGCTGACCCGCCTGGACACCGCACGGACCACACAGCAGACGGCCGAGGCGAACCACCGTGGAGCCCAGATCGCCGCCACCGCCGCCGACGACGATGCCCGGCGGGCCCTGGCGGCCTGTCCCGAGGTGTCGGCGGACGTCCTGACGGCACGGCCACTGGCTGAGACCGACGTGCGCGGCCTTCGCGGTGCCGTGGCCGAGTGGGCGACGGCAGAGCGCCAGGTGGTCGCCGCCCACACCACCGTCTCGGCCGCCGAGAGGCGCCTCGAGATCGCTGCCGGCGCCCTCGAGACGGCCCGCGCACAGTGGGACCGTCTGGGGACGGGCACGACAGCCCAGTTGTGGCGGGCCGCACCGGCGCCGGTGCCGCCCGTGGAGGTCCCGACCAGCGACGCCACCACCCCGACGAGCCGAGCGTGGCTGCCCGTCGCCGTCGCCGGCGCAGTCGCCTTGGTCGCCGTACTGGCGTTGCCCCGCTGGGCAGCCGTCGGCGTGACCGCAGCCGCCTTCGCCGGCATGGTGCTGGCCGTACGGCGGGGTCGCACGACAACCCCCACGCCCCCGGTCACGGCCCCCGCGCCGTCGCCGATCATCGACCCGGCCATCGACGCCGAACGCCTGGAAGCAGCCAACGCCGTGATCGCCGCCGAACTGGGTGTCGACCAGGCCCGCAGCGAACTGCAGCGGGTGCAGGCCGATCTGACCCGACTGCAACGCGACCTGGTGAACCCGCGCCAGGCCGTCGACGACGAGTGCCGGCACCTGAGCCTGGCGATGGGTGACACGCCCGCCGCCACATCCAGCCTGGTCGACCGCGCCCTGTCGGCCAGTAACGCCGTGACGGCCCAGGCGAAGGCCCGGCAACACCTGGGCCAGGTGCACAGCGCACTGCAGCAGGCGGGCGACGACGTGACCCGTGTGCTGGCCGAACTGTGCGCGACGCTCGCCGAAGCCGGCGTACCTGCCGACCTGGCGTGTGAGCCGATGGCCGGATCCATCGACGCCCTGCGGCAGGTGACCGACCTGGTGGCGAAGCACCGGGTTGCCGAGCGCGACGCCGACGAGGCCCGCCAGACCTTCGAGACGTTGATCGAACCACTGGGGCCCGAGGCCGCCGAGCGCAGCCGGGCATCACTGGTCACCGAACTGGAACAACTGGCCGCGCTGCACGCTGAGCGAACGCGCCTGAGCGACGAACGGTCTCGCCTGGAACACGACATCACCACGCGGCTGCGGGAACACCCGGTGGCCAAGGACCTCGCTGCGCAGCGCCGCAGCGACGCCGAGTGGGAAGCCGAACTGGCCCAGCGCCAGGACGACTTGGCCCAGAGCGAGGAGGAGCGGGACGACCTGAACCGACGCCTCGGCGAACTGCGCCAGACCATGGAGCAGTTGCTGGACAGCGACCAACTGACCCAGAAGCGGCTGGAGTTGGGCATGATCAGCGAGCGTGCCGACGAACAACTGCTCGCTGGCGTCGTGGCGGCGGCTGCCCGGAGCCTCCTGGGCAGCGTGGCTGCCGAGCGGCGGCGCAACCACCAGCCCGAGTTGGTCGCCCGCGCCGGCTCGCTGTTGGCATCGGTGGCACCGGACTGGAAGCAGTTGCTGGTGGACCCCATCGACAGCGGCTCGGCCGAGGTGACGGTGGTCGACGCGGCGGGGGCCGAACTTGCCACCAGCCGACTGTCGACCGGGGCCCGGGCACTGACCCACCTGGCGCTGCGGCTGGCCACCGCCGAACTCGACGCCGAGCGGCGCCGGTTGCGGTTCCCGATCATCTGCGACGACCCCTTGGTGCACCTCGACGACGAAAGGGCTCAGGCCGTGATGTCCCTGCTGGCGCAGGCCGCCGAACATGGCCATCAGGTGATCGTGTTCACCTGCCACGGCCGCACGGTCGACGCCGCGCTGGCCGTGGGCGGTCGAGTGGTGTCGCTGGGTTGACCCCGGAACGACCGGCTCGCTCGAAGCCGTCCTCCGATCCGTTCACGTGACTACATCACAGATCCTCGCCCGTCGGGATACCGCTCGCTGCATGTCGTGGTGGCGTACGACGGATTCCCCATCGAGGTCCAACTTCGAACCCGATCCCAACACGACTGGGCGGTTGCCGTGGAATGCGTCTCGAGGGCCATCGCGTTGGAGGAAACCAGGGAGCTCGTGCCGGAGGCCCTGTACGAGGAGCTGAGCCGTCTTCGTCGGGAGGCGCTACCTTTCCTTTCGGGAGGGCACTGATGAACGTGCACATGGAGTACTACGTCGTGTTGGTGTTCGATCACAGCGTCGGTCGGCTCGTGGAACTGCGCGAGTTCGGTAGCGACGAGGAACGAGCCGTGCAGGCATACGCAGAGGTGGAGGCCCAGCACGACAGCATGACCATGGAGGTCGTGCTCATCGGCTCAGACTCCTTGGCGACCGTCAAGCAGACCCACGCCAACTACTTCGAGGCAGAGCGCCCCACGTCGAAGTATCTCGCCGGGATCTGAGGCATTCCGCCGGTTGACGGCCTCTCAGTCGGCGGTCACACCGCAGTCGGCACTGCGCGTTTCCTTTACGTGACCGCAACCGCCTACCACGCCGCCGACGTCCTCGCCGCCTTCCTGAACTGGGACGAGATCGCTCGCCTGGTTCGGTCTGGAATGGCCGACGACTCGGTGTGGCGCCGAGCACTCGACCACCCTGAAGGCCGGGTTCGCCGAGAGGCCGTGGCACGCATGTCGTCACGGAGCGACGTGATGACCCGAGCCGCCGCCGATCCTCACAACGAAGTACGGCAGGTGGCTGCGTCGTCGTGGCACACCCCGGCATCGGTGTTGCAGACCATGGTGAACGACCGATCGCGCGTGGTCCGTGAACTGCTGGCCCACAACCGAAACAGCCCGCCTCAGGTCCTCGAACAACTGGCCTACGACGCCACGAGCGAGGTGCGTCTGTGCGTCGCCGACCGACCCCTGTCAGTAGCTGCGCTCGAGCATCTGGCGAGCGATCTGAGCATCGACGTGCGTGAACGTGTCGCCAGGCGCACCGATCTTCCGACCCACGTGTGCCTCACCCTGGCCGCCGACGTGAACCCGTGCGTGCGTGTGCAGGTGGCGCAAGGGCCCGCCCCACAGACCGTGTACGAGGCGCTGGCCCTCGACCACATCAACGAGGTGGTGCGAGCCGTGGCAGGCAACCCCGCCATCGGGCGCCACGTCGCCATGACACTCATCGGCCACCGGGACCGCACGGTGCGCGCCGCACTGGGACTCAAGTCTCACGATGCCGACGTGCTCGGCCAGTTGGCCGACGATCCCGAGCTGTCGGTTCGGGCAGCAGTGGCGGTGAACCCGGCGCTGGCTGCATCCACCGCAGCCCGCATGCTGAACTCGCAGTCGGCGTTGCTGAAGCGCAGCGTGCTGGCGCGCCACCACGAGAACCTGCCCGACGAGTTGGTGGAGCGCACCGTCGAGGAGTTGCTGTGCTCGCCGCGGTCCGACATTCGCACTGCGCTGCGACGCCAGTTCCGCACGCACATCAGGCCGAGGACCATCACCTCGCCGCCAGCGCTCGACGATCGCCGTGGCCTGTTCGAAGTGGTCGACCAGTACCTGCCCTTCAGCCTGATCGCCGAGGCCGTCACGCATCCATCGGTGCCGGTGACCGTGCGAGCTGCGCTGCTGGAGCACCACGAGGTACCCGCCAAGTTGCGCCGCCAGTTGCGCAATCACCCTCACGAACTCATCAGAACCGCTGCCAACCGCCCCCGGAAAGGAACCCTGCGTCCGTGAAGCAGACCGATTGCCTCCAGGCCCTCCATGTGGCCGTCGTCGCCAACGTACCCGTACTGGTATGGGGCGAACCCGGCGCCGGCAAGACCGCGTCCATCAACGCCATGGTGCGAGCGATGGGCTGGCACCTCGAGACGGTGCTGGCGTCACTGCGCGAACCCTCGGACTTCGCCGGCCTGCCGGTGCTGGCCGACGGCGAGGTTCGTATGGCCCCGCCCGACTGGGCGCGCCGGCTCGCCGGACGCAGCGACGCCGTGTGCTTCTTCGACGAGATCTCGACCGCGGCCCCCAGCACGCAGCGAGCACTGCTGCGCGTGGTGCACGAGCGAGTGGTGGGCGATCTGGCCCTGGGTGGTGACGTGCGCATGGTGGCTGCCGCCAACCCCGCCGAGATGGCGGCCGGCGGTTGGGACCTGACCGCACCTCTGGCGAACCGGTTCCTGCACCTGGACTGGAAGGTCGACCCGGCCGTCGTGGCCATGGGTATGACGGGGCGCTGGCCCGATCCGCTGCCGTTGGACATCGAACCCGACTGGGAGCGCCGCCTGCCCTACCACGGAGCGGTCGTGTCGGGCTTCCTGACCGCCCGGCCCGAACTGGCCCACCAGTTGCCGACCGACCCGGCTTCGGCGGGCCGCGGCTGGCCGTCGCCCCGTGCGTGGGAGTCCGTCATCCGGGTGCTGGCGGCCTGCGACGGAAGCGGTATCGGCACGGAGGCCCGTCTGGGTCTGGTGGCCGGACTGGTGGGCGACGGCGCGGCGCTCGAGTTCGCACGCTACGAGCGCGACCTGGACCTGCCCGACCCCGAGAAACTGCTGGCGGATCCCACGAGCTACGTGCGGCCCACCCGTGACGATCAGGTGCATGCGGTCATCGCGGCGGTCGCCTCCGCCGTGCACCGTGACCTGACGCCGGAACGGTGGACCAGCGCCATGGAGGTGTTCTCGAAGGTGGCCGAGACCGGCACCGTCGACATCGCTGCGTTGGGCGTGCGTTCGGTGGCAACCCTTCGCCCCCGTGACGCCACCATTCCGCCCGGTCTGCTGGTGTTCGGCGACATCCTCGTCGCCGCCGGCGTGCTGAGCGCACCCGCACCCCAGAAGAAGGCGAGGGTGATGCGTTGACGTCACCGGCGCTCGACACCCCGTTGCTGCAGGCCGCCCGGCTGTGGGTGGGGCACCACCGCCCCTACTACGCAGCAGCGCTGTACCGCTGTCCCATCGTGGCCTCCGAGGGTGTGAACACCTTCGCGGTCGACAAGAACTGGCGCATCTACGTGAACCCGTCGTACGCCAACACCCTGAGCGTCACCCGCTTCGCAGCCGCCCTGATCCACGAGATCAACCACCTGATCCGCGACCACTGGAACCGAGCCGACCAGTGCGGCGTGCAGTCGGCCGAGGAACACCACCGGTGGAATCTGGCGGGCGACTGCGAGGCGAACGACGACCTGAAGGCCGACGGCCTGGACATGGACGTCCAGAACTGGGCGTACCCGTGGACCTTCGGCCTGAAGGCCGACCTGCCGGCCGAGATCTACTACCGGCAACTCGAGGCGTCGGCGCAGGGCACCTTCACCGGATGCGGTTCGGGTTCGGGGGGTGTGCCGGTGGCCGGTGAACTGCCGGCCGACGATCCCGACCACCCGGCGGTCACCGAGCGCGAGGCCCAGATGGTGCGTGCCGATGTGGCCGAGGCCGTGCTCGAGGCGCACCGGGGCCGCAACAACGTGCCCGGCGATCTGGTGGCATGGGCGCATGCCGTGCTGAACCCGAAGGTCGACTGGCGGCGCGTCCTGGCGGGCCTGGTGCGCGAGGCCGTGGCGACGGTCAGCGACGACGGCGACTTCACCTACCGACGCTTCGGGCGCCGCAGCAGCGCCCTACCCCACATCAGGGTTCCGGGCCTGCAGCGTCACGTCCCCCAGGTGGCGGTGATCCTCGACACGTCGGGCTCGATGTCACCCGACGACCTCGAGCGTGCGGTCAGCGAGGTGCAGGGCATCCTGCGCTCGTCGAGTGTGGCCGAGGATGCCGTGGCGCTGCTGGCCGTGGACGCCGCCGTGCAGGAGGTGCAACGGGTGCGGCACATCGGCGAGGTGCGGCTGCGAGGCCGGGGTGGCACCGACATGACCGTGGGCATCGAGGCCGCGCTGCGCATGACGCCACGCCCCGACATCATCGTGGTGCTGACCGACGGTTGGACCCCGTGGCCTGCGGCGCCTCTGCGTGTACCGGTGATCGTGGGCCTGATCGGTGCCTCGCTGGGCTCCATGAACGCTCCTCGACCCCCGGCCTGGATGCGCAGCGTCGCCATCGAGCTCTGATCCCCGGGCCTCACACATGGGGCCCCTGCGCGCGTTCTTCCTGTGTACCCGAACGACAGGAGAACCCTTCATGCCCAACGCCGTGATCTGGCACCGAGCCCTGTGCCCCGTGACCCCGAACCTCGTTCTGTCAGGCGATCTCGCCGCCGACCGCGACGAGGCGCTCGAGCAGTTGCGCAGCTGGTGCGAGGCCGGCATCACCCACATCGTCGACGTCCGCTCGGAAGAGAACCACGACTGGTTCGTGGCGATGCATGCGCCACACATCACCTACCACTGGCTGGGTGTCGACGACGACGGCCGGGCTCGCGAGGCGGCGTGGTTCGAGGCCGGCGTGAGCGCCCTGCTCGACGCCTGGAGCGACCCGGCGTCCAAGGTCATGGTGCATTGCCAGATGGGCATCAACCGTGGCCCGTCCATGGGCTACGCCGGCATGTTGGCCACCGGCTGGGACCCGGTGGAGGCCCTGGCGGCGATACGCCGGGCCCGTCCCATCGCCAAGGTGTTCTACGCCGTCGACGCCGTCGAATGGTGGCTCACGCGCTCGGGCGCCACACCCGCTCGCGTGCTCACCGAGATGGACCGAGTCGCCAACTGGCTGGACGCCAATCCCACCTACGCCACCTGGACCGAAGGACCCCGCTCATGACCACGCTTCCCTTCTTCTGCAACTCGTTGTTCAACGACACCACCATCGAGTTCGACACCGTGCGCAAGGCGATGCTGATCGTCGAGCAACTCGACGACCGACCCATCGAAGGGGTCGAGGTGCGCGACGCGCGTTCGGCGACGGCCACCGAACTGGAGCTGGTGCACGACCCCGCCTACGTGGCCGCCGTTCGCGACGGCGACCCCTGGGACCTCGCCGAGTCGAACGGAATCGGTTGGGACGAGGGCCTGTTCGCAGCCGTGTGCGCCTCGACGGGCGGCGTGCGCGATGCCGTGCTGTGGGCCTGGCGCAACCAGCGTCACGCCGGTGCCGGATCCAGCGGACTGCACCACGCCAAGTACGACCGCGGCGACGGCTTCTGCACGTTCAACGGCCTGGTCGTGGCGGCGCGAGCGGCGTTGGCCGACGGGGCCGAGAGGGTGCTGATCGTCGACCTCGACGCCCACTGCGGCGGCGGTACGGCGTCGCTGATCGAGCACGTCGACGGCATCGAGCAGATCGACGTGTCGGTGAGCAGCTTCGACTGGTACGCCGGTCGAACCGACGCCCGGCTCTGGTACACCGACGGCTCGAACTACCTGAACGTCGTGCGAGAGGCCCTCGCCACGGTCGAGTCGCCCGAGACCGTCGACGTGGTGCTGTACAACGCCGGTGTGGACGTGCACGAGTTGGCGGGTGGGGTGCGCAACATCACCGCCGAGGTGGTGCGCGACCGCGAACGCCTGGTGTTCGAGTGGGCGAACCGGTACGGACTACCGGTGGCCTTCGTGTTCGCAGGCGGCTACTCGGGCTTCGGCCTCGAACTCGACGACGTCATCGGCCTGCACACGCTGACCATCGAGGCGGCCCGTGACGCCCAGGCGGCCATCGAGGTGCCCCGTCAGAGGTACAGGCCGGTGGCCAACGGCTGAGCTGTGCCGGTGGTGCCCGCTGAGCGCCGAGGCGGTTCGGGCACCACCTCGCCGGCCACCCGCAGCGCCTCCTCCTCGTCGTCGCTCAACAGGTACAACGCCATGGCCTGGGCGTACAGCGCCTCGGCCTCGGTGCGCTGGCCACCGGTCTTGGCCACCCAGGCCAGGTACTCGAGGGCTTCGGCGTGGAAGGCCGGCAGCAGGGCCCGGTCCAGCAGGTCCAGTGCCGTCTGCGCCGCCTCCTGCGTGGCCAGGCGAGTGCTGAGGGCCTGGAACACCGCGGCGCGGGCCAGGTGGTAGCGGGGGGCCTCGGTGCGGTCGTCGGCGTCGACGTCGGCGGCCACACCGTCGAGCAGGCGCAGCGCCTCGTCGGCCCGACCGGTTCGGCACAGCACTTTGGCCAGACGCGAAGCCGCCCCGAGGCGGACGTGGCGGGTGTGATCACCCTCGGCCTCGACCGCCTGGCGCAGCAGGAACTCGGCTTCGGCATGCTGTTTGCGGGCCAGCAGGTGATGCGCCAGGTTGGTGCTGGCGACCAGCGTGGCGTACTCGTCACCCAGGGCCTCGAACACGTCGACCACCGTGCGCAGCAGAGCTATGGCACGGTCGACCTCGCCCCTGGCGGCCAGCACCCAGGCTGCCTTCTCGTCACAGTTGGCGACCAGTCGCACATCGTCGTTGGCCTGTGCGGTCTTGCGCGCCTTCCCCAGTAGGTCGAGCGCCTCCTCGCCGCGGACCTCGGTGTACTGGTCGGCGGCCAGACACCAACCGAGGCGGTACTGCGCCCAGGCCGTGGCTGCGATGTCGCTGGTGGCGTTCCACACCGCCAACGCCGACCGCAGTGATTCCTCTGCGAGGTCGATTCGGCCGAGTTCCCAGTGCGCGGCGGCGAGGCCGTCGTCGCAGCGGGCCACCAAGGTTGCGTCACCGATGCCGCGGGCGATCTCACGGGCCGTGTCGAAGGCCTCGATCGCCGCGTTCCGGTCGCCGGCCGAGCCAGCCTGGTGGCCCTTGTCGAACCACTGTCGCACGAGTTCCTCAGGGGTCGGCTCGGTCGGCTCGGTCGGCTCGGGCGCTGCGCTCAGGTCGTGGTCGGTCACGAGGCTCCTTCGTGGAGAGAGGGTGCTCACGTAACGCACGCAGTGCGACCGAGTGTGACGGGGGGTCACCGCCGAGGCGTCACAGCATCAACAGGCGTTCGGCGAGCACGGTCTTCACCACCGCACCCAGTTGTCGGATCGATGAGATGGGAATGACCACCTCGGCATCCTTCTGCAGGCTGGAGAGGGGGCACCCGAGACCGATGATCGCGAAGGTCCGGTCGTCCCGTCGCCACTCGGTGACCGCCGACGGGGTGGCCCAGTCGCCGTCGGTGAACACGAACACCAGATGGTGCAGATCGTGCTCGTACACGTGGGTGTCCAGGTCGTCGAAGGCGTCCAGCGGATCGGTCCCGCCCTCTGAGGCGTAGACCTTCGGGGCGTCGTCATACTCGAGCACCCGTTCGGTCCGACGGCGATCCGACCACAGCACCATGGTGTTGGGAATGCCCAGGAGGTCGCAGGCGACCTTCGTGGCCCACATGGTCTGGGACAGCACCGTCATGTTCGACCACATCGAACCCGAGCGGTCGGCGAGGAAGCTGACGTGCAGCCCCAGGCCGTTGGCGTCGTAGTTCCGGGGTTCTCGCCGGTAGGTGCGCTCACCGGGTTGCCGCGTGCGATAGGCGACGGGGTCGAGGTAGCCGTGTTCCTGGTGGTGCATCCACACCGGTGAGTGCCGGGTTCGGAACACCTCGAGTGCATCGCGCATCTCGAAGGCGAGCGCCCGGGCCTCGGCGATCTCGTTCTCGTACATGGGTCGCGCCGTACCGGCCGGTCGCGCCGACAGCAGGCCGGCGGCGAACCGGGCATTGACGCGCGACAGCACCTCGTCGATCTCGGCACCTGCCGCATGAGGTTGGTCGCGTCCGAGGGTGGCGTCGTCGTCGGGGTGGTCCTCCGGCCGCTTCGGGTGGCTCGCACTGCCCTGGGGGTCAGTGCCGCCCGAGTCGGTCATCTGCTGATGCTGCTCACTGGCGTTGGTGATCTTCTTGGCCAACGACTCCTTGGTCTGCATCATCGACATGGTCTTCAGGTGCTGCTGGCCCCCGGCCTCTCCGCCACCCACGGCGTCGAGCAGTCGAGTGAGGAAGTCATGGGCATCGAACAGTGCCAGCAGCATGTCGGCCTCGGTGGTGGCACCCAGGTAGCGGACCACGATGTCGAACCAGTCGTCCGCCGACAGGTCGAGCGGCTGGGCGAACTCGTCGAAGTCGTCGCGAGCGCGCGCCCGGACGCTGTCGGGCAGATAGTCACGTCCTGCCACTGCCAGCCAGGGCCCGAGCGCATCGACCCCTTGTTTCTGGAAACCGTTCATGTACCCCTGGGCCTGGGTCTCGGCCAGCACGTAGGCGAGCACCATGGGTGCGAAGTACGTGGCGATACGCGGGGTGGCCCGCACGACAGCTGCCTCCATTCGTTGGTCTTCCAGGCAGTTCCACGCCATCTGCAGACTGCGTACCGACAGGTCCGGACGCCCCAGGGACCCCAGTTCGGCCAGCCCTCGCTCCCACAGTTCTGGCAGGGGAATCGTGAAGCGCACGTGGCCGGACTCGTGGTGCAGGATTCCCCGCACCCCGACGACGAAATCGCGCAGCGGGGTGCGCAGCGACGGCACGGGGACGCGCACTTTGATCTGGGAGAAGTTGGTGAAGCTCTTGGTCGCCGACCGCCAGAACGGTTGGTCGTCGTGTGTCCGGTTCGACTCGGTGAAGGCGACGTCGAGGGTCACGTCGGCCTTGCCGATGGCCGCCATGAAGGCTCGATGATCGGTCGTCAGCACGTTCAACGCGTGCCGGGCCATGACTTCGCGATGCGTGGCGAGCGAGTCGCTCAGGTGCCGTGCGCGTTGACGGCCTTCGACCACCGCCTGGCGGGCGCGTTCACGTTCGCGCTGCTCGCGCTCGCTGGTCACCGGCGGGAACTCGAAGCGGGGTCGGGATACTCCTCGCGCAGCGAGTCGGCGATGTTCATGTCGTCGATGATGTACTGCACGCGACTGCGCTCGTTCACGGGGAACAGCGCCGCGAAACTCCACAGGGCGAAGTCGGCTCCGAAGCGCTCGGCGTCATGGCACAGGCTCATCAGCGCACTGGTCCCGATGGGCAGCGACAGACTGCGCTCGGCGCGCGCTTCGCGCAGGGCGAACCCCAGCACCCGCACGATGGCCGAGGGGATCAGCGCCTTCTCGGTCTCGGGGTCGTAGTCCCAGGGCAGCCAGCGGAAGCGGTTCGTGGTCGCCTCGGCCATGGCCTGCGTGCCCTTATAGCCGGGGTTGATCGTGCTGAGCACCCACATGCTCGGTGCCGCCTTGACCACCTCGGGCATCCAGCCCCCGTGACCGTCGGGTACGGCGCGGTGCGTGTTGACGAACTGGCGCCGGGCATCGAGCACCGGGTGCAGCGCCGTGGCCTGTGCCGGGTTCACGGCATTCCACTCGTCCAGGTACAGGAAGCCGCCACAGCGCAGGGCCATGGGAACGACGCCCTCGAGCCACACGAGGCGCTCCTTGCCGTCGACTTCGATGGCGGTGGTCTGGCCGAACATCTCGTAGTTGGTGATGCCGATGCTGCCGTTCAGCGTGAACACGGGATACGGCTTGTCGAGGCCGTCGTGCTGCGCGGCGACCACGGCCAGCACCTGCACCAGCATGGTCTTTCCGCTCTGCGTGTCGCCCACCAGTGCCACGTTGGGCGAGTAGCCCTGCTGACGGTCCTCGCGCATCGCCAGCAGCACGTCGATATCGCGGTGGCCACCGGGAAGCGTGCGGCTGACGTAGCGATCCACGATGCCGGGATCGGGCCGGAAACGGTCGAGTGCGGGGTCGAGTGGATCGGTGATGGGCGTTGCCCCGGCCGGCTGGTCTCTTGCCACGATGTGCCTCCTGGTGCCGGGACTGATCCGATCGGATGAGTCTGCCGGGAATTCTTGTACCACGGGTTGGTACGAACGTATGTTCGCCCTAGTGTAAGGGGGGCATGGAAGCACCGCACCACCCCATCGCCGAACAACTGGCGTGGCTGGCAGTGCAACCGGTCCATGAACTGTCCCGTGAGGCGTGCCTCACCCATCTCGCCCAGCTCGGCCAGATCACCCGGTTCATCCAGGGCCTGCACACCCGCTACGCCGCCCGCCTCGACCAGGTGTCCCCCACACCCGAGGCCGACCACACCGCCGCCACCCGGGGCAGTAAACGCTCCGCCAGCCAGGCCACCCGCCGAGGGCGGGGCCGCCGCAACACCGGGCCGGCGGGCATGGCGTTGGGTGACGCAATGGACCACGGAGACATCTCGGGCGAACACCTCGATGCCTACCTGTCGGTCCGGGCGACGCTCCCACCCGAGGTGCGCCACCAGTTCTCATGCGACCACGAGCGAATCGCCCACTGGGCCAGAACCCTCGACGTCGAGCAGTTCCGCCGACGCCTCAGACAGCGGGCCGACGAACTGCGGCGCCAACACGGCATCGATCGGCTCGACCAACAGCGACGCAACACGCATCTGCGCACGTGGACCGATCTCGACGGCATGGTTCGTCTCAGCGGCGCCTTCGACCCCGAGACCGGCCTGGGTCTGCGGGCAGCGCTCGCCGCCATGGTCGACTCGCTCCACCACGAGCCCACGCCGACGCACTGCCCCGACGATCCCGTCGCCCGGCAGGACTTCCTGCGGGCACACGCTCTGCTCCGACTCCTCGATCACGGGCCCGGCTGTACCGGCCGAACACGTGCGGAACTGGTGGTGATCGCCGACACCACCCAACTCGATCACGAGGGTCACCCCACGCTCGACTGGGGGCTTCCCATCGACCTCCCCCTCGAGGCACTCACCCGTTTCTACGAGCGGGTCGATCGCACCACGATCATCGACGTCACCCGGGCCGGCACCCTTCGAGACGTCAGCCGCCAACTCGATCTCGGTCGCACCACCCGCCTGGCCAACCGAACGCAACGCCGACTGTTGAGGGCACTGCACCCCACGTGCATCGTCCCCGGGTGTTCCGCCCCCTTCGACTGCTGCGACATCCACCACCTGACCTGGTGGCGCCACGGTGGCACAACCGACCTCGCCAACCTCGCACCACTGTGCAACACGCATCACCAGCGAGTGCACAACGACCAGTGGCGCCTGACCCTCGACCACCGGCGCAACGTCACCCTGACGCTTCCCGATGGCAGCACCTTCCGCACCGAGCACCCGCCGCCCTGGTTCGACCACTCGGCGGCCCCGGTCCCTAGCCTCAGCCCATGACCTCCGCCACTACCCCGACCAGCGACGCCAGGGCGGCGACGATCGCCCGCATCATGGGGGTCGGCATCACCGTGGCCGGAGTCATGCACTTCGCCAATCCGAAGTTCTTCGACGCCATCGTGCCACCCGCTCTTCCGCCGGATCAGCGGTTCTGGACCTACGCCAGTGGCGTGGCCGAGTTGCTCATCGGGCCGCTGTTGCTGGTGCCCCGGTGGCGGCGTGCGGGGGCGATCGCCGCAATCGTGCTGTTCCTCGCCGTCTACCCCGCCAACCTGTACATGGCATGGGACTGGCGTGACCGCCCCCTCGGCGAGCGCCTCCTGGCATACGGGCGTCTGCCGCTGCAGTTCGTACTGATCGGTCTGGCGCTTCGTGTGGCCCGGACGCGCAACACCCCGGTCGCGCGACCCTGAGGGCCGCGCGACCGGGGCGTCTGCGAACGACTCGTGTCGTGCTCAGGAAGCTTTGTAACCAGCCGCCTCGGACCGGGCAAGGGCAATACCCAGAATGATCAAGCCGTAGAAGGGCTTCGCCAACACGTCGGCGATCGTGTAGCCGAACTGGATGGCGGTGGTCGCCTCGGTGGCGCTCAGGCCCAGGGCGTCGGCCAGCCAGCTCTCCTCATCACCCAGGATGTAGGCGATGGGGTAGACACCCCAGGTGAACAGCAGCAGGTAACGAACGTTGTTCAGCTTGGTGCCGATCTCACCGGTCTGCGACTTGAGGGCCTTGCCCACTTCGCCGGCGAACAGTTCGTACAGCACGTAGACCATGAACAGGCTCGAGATGATGCCCCACACCGTGCGGGCGCTGCTGCCGTCGGCAGCGGTCTCGCCCGGGTAGCCGGTGATGATCATCAACAGCGCTGCGATCACGAGACGCGGCGTCACCTTCTTCGCCACGTCGGTGGCGAGGCCGGCGACGATGACCAGTTCGGCCACCAGCAGCGGGACGGTGAGCAGCCAGTCGGCGTAGCGATAGCCCTCGTTCCACGAGTCGCTGTTGAACTGCCCGAAGATCCGCCAGTAGTGGTAGGCGGCGATGCCGCAGATCATCGCCGACATGGTGACGGCACTGCGGTATTGGGGGGCGACGCGGTTGCGCGAGATGAGGAAGTACACAAAGCCGATGCCCATCGCCGCGACGGCGAATGAGAATCCGTTGTAGACCAACTCTTCCTGCGACCCCGTGAGCCCGAGCGGGTTCGTTGCAAGCATCATGGTGTGATGCCTCCTTTGGTCTGACCGAGCAGTTCGACACTGCAAGGGACGGTCACTCGCCGTTTTTACGGCACCCAGAAGCACTGTGTAAACGATGTCACGTAACAGTTCGGCGTCGTTTTCATGACGCTACGAACATATTTCCGCAGGTCGCATGCCTGTCGTGGGAGTGATCACCGTTCCCGCTACGATGCTTGCGCTCGCAACGACCGGAGGTTTCCATGCCCGCTGTCACCGCCGACACCCTGACCCTGCCTCGCATCGTGGTGCCCGCCGACGGGCCGTCACGGGCACGACCCATACGCTCGGTGACCACGGCCCCCACCGGCACCGAGGGTGAAGGATTCCCGGTGCGCCGGGCTTTCGCCGGTGTTTCGCTGGCCGATCTCGATCCGTTCATCCACATGGACCAGATGGGCGAGGTCGACTATGCCCCCTATGAACCGCGCGGCACCGACTGGCACCCGCACCGAGGCTTCGAGACCGTCACCTACATCATCGACGGCACCTTCGTGCACCAGGACAGCCACGGTGGCGGCGGCATCATCGCCAACGGTGCGACGCAGTGGATGACCGCCGGGCGAGGCATCCTGCACATCGAGACCCCACCAGAGGATCTGGTGACCAGAGGCGGACTGTTCCACGGCATCCAGTTGTGGGTGAATCTGCCCAGCCGCTCCAAGATGCTGCCGCCCGCCTACCAGAACCTCGAAGGCGACCTGGTGACCCTGCTGACGACACCCGATGCGGGGACGCTGGTGCGATTGATCGCCGGTGATCTGGGCGAGCACCACGGCCCAGGTTCCACCAACACCCCGATCGTGGTGGCCCACGCCACGCTGCAACCCGGTGCCCGGGCGGTGCTGCCGTGGGACCCGGCCTACAACGCACTCGCCTACGCCCTGGCCGGGTCGGGCACTGTGGGCGACGAACGGGCGGCTCTGCGCGTCGGGCAACTGGCCCTCTACGGAGCCGGGGACACCGTCGCGCTGCAGGCCGACGACGCCTCGACGCTGGATGTACTGCTGCTCGGGGGCCTGCCGCTGCGTGAGCCGGTGGCGGCCTACGGCCCCTTCGTCATGAACACCCGGGCCGAACTGCAACAGGCCTTCGACGACTTCCAAGCGGGTCGTCTCGGACGGGTGCCAGCCGACGGAATCCGCCCCTACCGAGGGCCCCGCCACTGAGCGTCGGGTCATCCGATCGGGTCATCCGATCGGATGGTCAGTTGACCCCACGAGCCACCGAAACGGTCACCGAGATCATCACCCGCGGTGGACGTGCACCTGAGCCGCGGCAGGGTGCGACGTCATGGATGCCGACGCCACCACCGACGCACCGGCCGTGCGACTCGTGGAAGAACTCCTACTCCACGCGCACCAGACTCGGGCGTCGGACGTGCACCTCGAGCCTCGGCGAGACGGTGTGCATGTGCGGTGGCGCATCGACGGTGTGCTCACGGACGGTCCTCGGTTCCCGGGCGAACTCCACGGGCCCCTGCTGGCACGCCTCAAGGTCCTGGCCGAACTGAATCTCGTCGAGCGACGACGGCCCCAGGATGGTCAGTTCCGTCTGCAACTGGAGCCGGGACCATCGACGACATCGGACGGGGACGACGACCTCGACGTGCGCCTCGCCACCATGCCCACCATCGCCGGAGAACGGGCCGTCCTCCGCCTCGCGCAGAG
>Ga0169931_10005044_pt1 | contig 20290 bp, 32 predicted proteins | sample Kivu_15m_20L_FD_129675 | JGI IMG/M metagenome (GOLD analysis project Ga0169931, IMG submission 129675) | Freshwater microbial communities from Lake Kivu, Western Province, Rwanda to study Microbial Dark Matter (Phase II) - Kivu_15m_20L... | ecosystem: Environmental > Aquatic > Freshwater > Lake... | reverse complement strand
ATTCATAAACCTCATTTTTTCTTGCGGTGACATAAGAGCTAGGCGCTCATTAAAGTATTTCCAAAAGCTCTTATTCGCAGGTATTACATTTATTAGATCGCATGCAGACATATTAATACATCTATAGTCTTGCATAAAAATGTCCCAAGTTATATGAAGGTTTTTTGCATCCGGATTATATTTTGGATAATTTATTGCACGCCTATAGTTTAATGCAATTCGACCCTCCGGGCTGCTAAGTAAAGCAAGAGAATTAGTACAGAGCATTCTACGAGATGGCGGCGACCCAGCCTTAGGTCTCCTTCTCAAGAATTTAATTTCTGCTACGTTGCTTAGAAGAAGATTTTTTAATGTGGGCAGCGACACTTTCATTATCTTTTCTTACAGTGCAAATACCGAATATTCTTTGTTCATTAAGAAATAATCCTTTCTTAAGAGTGCCGTATTCATCAATATCGAGGTTTGCTACCGGTACACCTAAGTTGTTAGGAAAACAGACATAGTCGCCTTTTTTAACATATTTTGTACTCGGACCACAAAGCACTACTTCGCCAATTCGCCAAGCCTTCATTTCTGCGTTAATAGGTACTACAATTCCATTGCGTATAATTGAGGCCCCGTCCTCTGTTTCATCTACATATTTTACAAGCAACACATCATCTAATACTGTTTTGAGGTTATATCCATAAAATACTGAATTAAATGAATTTTTTGGCAGCTCAGATAGATCAATTAAACTTTTTTGTACAGGTAGTAAATCAATATTTGCGGGCATAAGGTAATTTAATTAATTAGGTTTAGTATTCAACGTGTTAACATATTCTCTTATTTCGCGTCTAGAAAGCTCTTTAAATTGTGCTAATTTAGAAATAGTATCTTGACCCTCATCATTTTCACTTGGTTCTTGCTTTTTTTTCTTAAAATAAGTAATTTTCTTAAAAGAAGACTTTGGTATAACAGAACAAAAAAGAGAATATAAATTTTTTTTATTATCAAATGTAGAGAGATATTTGTTGATAATATTACACTTAAGGGCAATTTGAGGCGAGTACATACTAAGCCAACGATTTACCAGAAATGGTTGAAATTCACTTTCTTCATCGAATGAATTAAGAAGATTTTTCTTTTTTGTTGTTAAAATATCCGATATTATATCAAAAATCGTCATTTAATAATAACTTTAGACGTGGCGATAAAAATGTCATCGTTCATAGCATAAAAAACGTTAATAACATCTGCCATAAAATGATTTGCTTGCTCGTCCGTAAGGTCGGTAGAATATGCAAATGCTGGAGCTTTTTTACCGGCCTTAATATTAATTCCAGTATGACCTAGAGCTACCCCGTTCTTAGTATAGGTAATGCTTACTGAACATTTGCCTTTTGGCTGAGTAACGCCGCCCTGGTTATGTTCTTTATGCACAATAAGGTCATCACCGTCCACTTCAATGGGTGCTTTCAAATATTTGTTGCCTAGAATACCGGCAATTTGTGTATTTAAAAGTCGTTGGTAGGCTACAGCACCAAATGGATCCATGTTGGGTATTTCCCAGCAAAAATTAATAGCATCTTCACTATATATAAAGTCAGAATTTAAAATATCTTCACTATCAATCATACCTTCTGTCTCTACATGCATAGGCGCGCGAAAGGCAACAATGTTACCGATAGGAAGAGTTCTGTCCTTAAAAAAACGATATGCAAAGCGGGAGTGAATTAAATTACCATCATAAGACTTAATATCAGTTAAAATCATATCTCTATTATAATATACTCATTACTTGGATCCAGCAACTATTCTCATTAGATATCTTGCACGACTATCATACGTATGCTTTTTAAGAGCAGCTTGATAGCCGGATTCTTCTATTTCTTTTCTTTTGTCGGGGTTTGCAAGATAATACTTTATTTTTTCTTTTAAATCTTCTTTTGTAGTATACACAACTAAATCCTTTTGTAAGTCAAAAAGCTTTTCTAACCCTTCTGTATAATTTGTTAGTAAGAATGTTCGACACCCCAAAGTTTCAAAAGTTCTATAATTTATATCGTTAGCAATATTTCTATTAAAATGTATTTTGTAAGAATTAATAGCTTTTACCATTTCATCACCAATTACAAAAATGTCTTTCTTAATATTATAATTATCTAAACTGTCAATCCAGTCTCCCCTATTTAGAATATTTCCGCAAAACCCCACATCAATATTTTTTTCTATATCTAGAGGATACATTAAATCACTAGGATAGGCATTAGGGAACCAATAACACTTAGGTGTAATGTGTGTAAAGAATCTTAAATAGTATTCAGTTGAATTTAGATGAATGTCTATTTTAAGTTTTTCACACAACTCAACGTGATTAGATAAAACGCAATGACTATCAATACTCCAATATATTTTTAATTTTTTACTATTTTGAATTTTAGATACAGGAAGCCAATCTGGAAAATAATTTTCTAATATAAAAATAGCATCTGCCCACTCTAGATATTCATCAAATTTATTTTCATCTGGATACCCGCGGCCCCAAACTATTGCATTATTACCCTCTATTTTTGAAAGGGATTTGCTAAGACTAAGCGATTCACGGAAGTTTTTATTTTTTTCATGTCGCCCGGCTTCTTGAATTATTAAGAAGTTCATTTACGATAATTATAAATGTTGTCTGAACAAATTCCATAACACCCAGCAACCTTTTCATTATCTTTCGGCAATACGCATATAGAAATTGGAGTTAATAGCTTACCAGGAAAAGTCCATATAAACCCTCTAGATGTTACTGTTACATCGTCGTTTTGATGAAAGAAGCAATGAATATTTTGATTTGTAAGCATAACTTCTAAAGCTTCTATATTTTTAGCATGGCACCAAAGTTTATTGTTCTCTAGATAAACTTCATTTATCTGTGTTTCCGGTTTGTCGTGACCAAGAAAAAGCCTTTCATTCTTAAACCATACATCCACCTCTACATCAAACCCTTGGGCTAGCGCAGCGTTAATATAATCAGGGGTATTTTCTTTTTCTGGATTTTTTTTCCAGAGATTACCTCTATGAGAGATTAGTACCATAATTGTTTAAATAGTAAGCAAGATCCTCGGGAGTCCCTAGACCCCACATCTTTAATGAATCAATTTTAAAAACTTTTATTTTTTTACCATCTTGTATTGCTTCGTTAAAAACAGGACAAACATAAAACTCATTATTTACTCTAATATTTTTTTCAATCATTCTTTCTGCATATTTGATATAATCAGAGCCTTTTTTCCAGAAATATATACCTACGGTTGCAAGATTACTAATCGGCTTTTTTTCCGCCACTTCACAAACAAAGTTATTATTATCTAGCTTTGCATAACTCCATTTGGGGTGTGTTGATTCAAACACTAGTATACCTCCATCTACGCTATCTGCCATCATAGCATACATAAACTCGCTACTATCCCAATCTAAAAATTGATCTGAGTTTGCAAGTAATAAAGGACCATCCGTTATAAAATCCCTAGCAAGCAAAGTAGTGCATGCAGCTCCTTCAGTTAAACCCGTGGTAGTTACTATTTTACAGTTAGGTGCAATCAGGTTTAATGTTTCTTTTAAATTATATTTCTTATAATGTTCTTCTTGAGCAATAAAAATATAGTTAGCATCTACGTTTAAGCTCTCTACTACTACTTGTATCATAGGCTTATTCTTAACATCTATAAGAGGTTTTGGAAATGTATAGCCGGCTTTCTCAAAGCGAGTACCCGCGCCAGCCATAGGTATAAGAACGTTTAATTTATTATCTTGCCACATAGGTTTAAAAATATTAATTGATTTAGTTTCATAGTTAGTTATACAGTTTTCTATTTTTTCCAACGTAAGATCATCGGGATTCATAACTGGACATAAAAAAGCTCCAGATTTTTTAGCAGCTAGTCTACCTACATAAGAATCCTCTACGATTATTGTCTCACAAGGATCTACACCCGCATCTACCATACATTTCAAATAAATTTCTGTACTCGGTTTTGGATTCTTTACATCTTCATTAGAGAAGTAGTTGTCAATATATTCTAATAGCCCTTTTCTAAGTAAAGTAAATTTTACTGTTTCTCTTATTGAATTGGAAGCAACATATATTTTGTATTTCTCTTTTAGAGGTTTTAAAATTTCAATCAATCTTTCATCTCTATTAAAAACTGTGTTTACTAATTCTTTAGTAAAATGTTGCTTACTCTTCCAGATAGTTGAATAATAATTTTCTGGAAGATTTTTATTTTTTGTTAATAGCTCTAACTTCTTTTTTGTTGGCAGCCCATCATACGTTGATAAATGCTCCTCTTTAGTAATAGTATATTTTTCATCTACCTCTTGTAATGCTTTGTTTAAGGAAAGAAAATGAAGCTCACGGGCATCAGCTAAAACACCGTCTAAATCAAAAATAATTAGCTTTACCATGCTATATTTTAGGAGCGTCGTTTTGATAAACTAGTCTGTGATGTTTATTTGCCTCGCCGCCAGGCCCGTAGTCATTAGGAAAATCTAACATAAACGGCATGTCAATATTATGAATACCTAAATTAAATTTTGCAAACAAATGATGATGAACAAAAAACTCTGCACCGGTACCCGCGGGAGCTGAATTACAATATTCTTCTAAATGTTCATAAATTTTTGAATATATTTTCATATTTTCTTTATTGCCCATGGCAAACATATCTGTAGTTAAACCGCAATAAATAGAAAGGTAATTTTGAGGAATTCCTAAAACTTTATTAGTAAAGACAACATCCATATCAGAATCTTGAATTTTTGAATAAAAGAATGCATCCGGTCTTGCTCTTATTATAATATCATAATTGTCAAATTGCAATGCAAGGTTTATTGAATTGTATATATTATAAAACTGCCCTAAGATTGTCTGACACCTCTGCTCTACACCCTCTTCTGCTATAGAAAACTTTTCTCTTAATACTATAGGAACAGGCAATTTGGTGTTACTAATTTCATTGATCTTAAAATCTTTTAAATTTAAATATTTCTTAATTTGTTCAGTGTTTTTAAAAATACCTTCTTTGTTGCTCCATCCAAAAAAGAAAACATCCGCATTAAGAGGCTCAATTAAAAATTTATTTGCAAAGCTTTGCGCTTGCTCAAAATGTCTTAACCCGCCAGCAAGACAAACTGCTACCTTATACTGTCTAGATGTTCTGTCTATATTAAAATTTAAATGATTTTTAGTTATAAGTGGAAATATATTTCGTGTTCTAGATCTAGTTAAAGCTAATATATTCTTTTCTATTTCAAGCTGATTCATAAAAATACTCCTTGAGAATTATTTTAGGTTCTTCATTTTGCCTGGTAAAGATAAAATACCACAGCCATTCAAAAAGTCTGGAGGAATAAAAACTTTTACCCACACCCAATTCTTGATCTAGCTTCAATCCGTCATTATAGAGCCAGTCATTTAATTGAATATAAGTCTCTTTAGAATTAGATAATATTAATTCCTTATGTATTAAAAATTGTGCAGCTGCATAGGAAAAAATGCTGTCTGGACATTTACCGAAAAGCTGACCACCCAATCCTTTAAAAAACAATTCAATAGCTTTATAAGGGCGGTTATTAGATTCACCGGGAAACGCTCCATATGCAATAGTTCTCTCTGGTAAAATAACATTATAATAATTGTTAATGTTTAGCCATTTATTTTTAATTTTTTTGGTATCGATTTTTTTTACAATATCTAAAGCTGAATAATCTTGGTGAGGTGAAGTTAGATGTCCATGTAAAAATACGGTCCACTCATTTAAATTATTATAATTTTGTATAATGTATTCTAAGTAAGAAGTCGCTTCATTGCCTAAATTTTCTTTTTGTAATATAGTTTTTTCACTAATTAATGTTTTAGAATAAACAACATAATCGCATGGCAATTCTTTAAGCCAGGAAAGATCTTCATTATAGTGTGATATTACCGCAAACATTTTTTAAGATGATTTATTAAATCTTCATTAGTAGACCACACAGTAGACCAGTTTTCATGCTTTTTAAAAACAAAGCTATCGTATTCAAAAGGTTCTGATACCCGCGTCCACCCGTAACACCCGGCCTCAGTATCGTGCGCAATAATTACAGGTACTTTATTCTTAAACATTAAATTTACGCACTCCGGTCTCGTTTCCCCATGTCCGTCAATAAAAGCAAAATCGGTATTATTAAAGAAGCACGATGTATAGAGATTCGGCCCAAGTAACTTTAAAGGCTTCCAATTTTTATTAGAACTAAACTTTTCTACCATTTTATTAAACCAATCCTCAGACTGCATTTCAATAGAAACTAAATTTTCTGAATTATTCAAAAGTAATTTGGTTGAAAAATTCCCCATACCAAATTCGACTACATTTTTTTGTTTACCTATATAATCAAAGATAAACTGTAGTAATTCTAAATGTGTGCTGTAAGGATCTGTATTATCCATAGTGTATTTTAATATCTGAGATAAGCTTATCAATTTTATCTTTGTACATACTATAGGGTCGAAGCATATGTGAATCTATATAGAATCCTTGACTAAGTTTTTCTGTATCATAAATCCAGTCAGGGCGATTGATTCGCCTGGTAAAATCGCGTTGTTTAATCCTTAAGAACTGTTTATACGGCTGTAAGGATTCATACATAAAATGTTCATCTGTATTCCATTTAATTCCTATTTTCTCTGATAGAACTTTACAATATTCTTCAAATGATATTTTGTCAATATTTAAATATTTTTTTAGTGTTGTAGAGTGACCTAAGACATAGCACATAGGATAATACGGGTTAACACCATAGGGTTGCCCGGAATATAGGATAATATTATTATCCTCTAATTCATTATCATATTTGTTAAAATAATCTTTACTAATAGGAAGCATGTCAATATCAGACATTAAAAGATTTCCATTTATAAAATTAGATGAAAACAATCTAATTACTTGAGATTGAAAGCTAGTAGGAATAAATTCTACCTTTTTAATCTTGTGAACCACCCCATACTCATTACAATCTATTGACGTATTATCGGTTATATTAAGATAGTAAGTTTTATACCCAAGATCTTTCCATCTCTGAGCTACAATTGGATAAAAATCTTTGTAGAGAGGATTGTCGTCAGAAGAAATTATAACATAATCAGCTTTCATATTTTTGCCTCACTTTGTTCAAAAGAAGCCTTGCTCGAGCAACATCCTTACACCCATGCCACACATATTCTTTTATTTTAAATTCTACATCACCTATGCTTTTAGGGTAGTTAGAAGAATAATCTTCGTTAGAAAAAGCATATTCGAAAAAAGGATCGCAACAATCAAGAAATGTATCTTTTCTTTTTTCTTTCCAATAAATAAGATTAATAAATGTTTCATCATAGTTTGCGTAGTAAGCCCTATCATTTAAGTTCATCGCTTTAACTATACTATACATATCAAAAAATTTTCTGTAAAAAGCTGCGCTTTTATGTGAAAAAAGAAAACATGATGCATGTACATAGGGCTGAGTTTTTTCCTGTATGTTGAGAATGTTCATTAATGCAAGCTGGTTGTGCGGATCTTGAGGATGAAGAGGGCACAAGATGCTATCATTAATTCTATCTAAACTTTTAAACACCTCAGTTACCAGAGGGGTGACAACCGCATCAACATCAACTAAAAACCCTTCAGAAAGCTTGGACGTTCTTGCAGCCTGAATTTTTGTATAGTAAATATTTTCATTACATTCATTATTCAGTACAATTTTTCTTGAGCTTATTCTTTTATTATTAAAATTTCTATCAAAATTAATAGTAACGTAATCAATTGGAAGATCGGTAAATTCTAGAATGCTTTCAATTAATATATCACTAAGATTTTTATAAAGATCAGAGTTATTAACTACAATAAGAAATCCTCTATTCATTAATATGATCTTTTAAAATTTGTAAGTGTTCGGGATGTATCGGGGTATCATTTTCATCATATTGGCAGCCAATAAACTTTAATCCTTCACGTTTTACAGGAAATGGCTTTTTTTCAAAAAACTCATCGTGAACAATCATGTCATTATTAAACAATGGATATATTTGCTGGGTTATAATAACTTGATCTGTACCCCACTTATCGTGTTTAGGGTATTTGAAAATAATATCTTTTATATTTCTTAATTTTTCAGCTTTTATCCCCCACATGCCGCCTAGCATCATCGCATAAGGACTCGGACCATGCCAAGGATGATCTCTCATAACATGTAAACTTTTACCACTCTTTACCCATTCGTTAACCGCGGCTGCTTCTCGTTTGTCTACTCTTGAATCCGTGTCTCTAAAAATTGCATATTCAACGTCATTTTCTGCGCAAGGAAAATAACGGTAATTCATAAAAAATGCAGAATCTGCATCATCTACATACATTACTTTTGCACCAAGATTTTTTAAACTACGCGCCACTTCTTTTTCTATAGAAGGTGAAAGATAAAACCAAGGCTTCCAATCCGGGTATACGATTTTACAGAGTTCAGCGTTTTTAATAGCACCGACTTTATAAAAATCTTTAGTACCGTAAAGGCAGAAGCTAATAACTTTCATTAGGCAATTTTTGCTTTATCACACTTAATGTTAAGAAGTTTCTCCCACATTTCTGCTTCTTTTAACCGTTCATTATGTAAAGCTGGCCAAAGCTGATCGGAATATTCCTTATCCTTACCTTCTGTATCTCTTAAATTTTGTGCTACTTTATCAAACTTAGTTGAGCCAAATACCCAGTGATTATGGGTGATAGTTATATCTGAACGATATACTTTTCTACCAAAAGAAAGATACATATTATCTAGCCACTGATCTATCCAGTTACGAGAAAATTCTTCGCGCATAAAATATCCTGTTTTTTCCAAATAAAAGCGATGTATAAACAGCCATGCGGAAAATTGATCTTGTCTATGGCCATCAAACCCGGTTACCAATTTAAATTTATCCGGGCATTTTTCATTAGAGAATTCCTCTAATATTTTTTCATCCCAGTTATCAGTAGAAAAGACCATATCATCACCTAGCATTGAAATAATTTCCTCTGTGCTATGTCGCGCAAGGGTATTCCAGAAATAACCTAAAGAAAATTTACCGGTAGGGTTAGGTGGTATAATAACAACTTTAAGATTATTAATGGCTTCTGCTAATTTTACGCATCGTGGAAGAGTAGGATCGTCTTTATCGAGGCCCATATAAAGTGTATAGTTATCTGGGCTCTTGCAGCGGGCTAACGCGCTCATTAAAAAATTAATTTTATTATTCATTCTTTCTCGAGTTGGTAATAATAATGCAATTTTCATTTATTCTTTTTTTCCTTTAAAAACTTTATAATATCTTCTCTTGTTGTATCTGGTACTGCGTTTTGCCATGCGGGATTAAATCCGTGTTTTTCCTTAAACAATTTAGCACCTTTTTGTATATTTTCCATCCAATCATTTCTCGGTCTTATTGCGCTACTACTTTCTGAGCACTCAATTTCATCAAGATAATCTGTACTGTTGGCAAGATCAGGCCAGTTCCAGTATGGTGTAGAATACCCTGCTTTAGCTATGCGGTAGTCGTGATCAACATGCTCAAAAGCGTTTGTATAATCTTCGTCTATAAGACCGACTTTTTCTAGAACTTCTTTTGAATAGTAGCAAAAAGCACCTACACTATGGGTGTTAACAGCAAGTTTTATATCCCCATAATCAAAGATATATCTCGGTGTAGGCTTTCCTTTTGAGATATTTCCCTTATTAGCAGGCCCGTGATAGCCAAAATTAAAATGCTGTAAACCGGTTTTTCTTCTAAGCTTTATATATTCGTCAAAGACTTTATGATTCTTGACTATAATATCGTCTTCAATAATAAAAATATGCTCACAACCACTGCCTAAAAGATAGCGAAAAAGCTTATTTTTTGATCTACCCACACCTAGGTTTTTCGTATTATGAAAGTATGTAAATGGTTTTTCTTCTTGTAATTTACTTATATCTTCAAAATCCGCGCCATCATTGATAACAGCTAAAACATAATCATTAGGAATTGATCTAAAACACTTTAGGAAGAATTTAGGCCTATTACATGTAACTATACCTATACCTATTTTATCCATATTAATTTTATTATTATAGTATAAATAATAGTAATGGCAATCAATACATCCAATAGTAACTTTGTTAACATTAGCAATTTACCTCAAGTTCAAGAAGCTGTAGATGGCGATTTACTGATTGTTCAAACAGAAAACGGTACGCAAACTATAGATTTTCAGAATTTAAATGTTGTAAAGACTGATGCTGCCGGTAATGCAACGGTAGTTGGTGAGCTGACGGGTACTATAGCATTTCTAGATACTCTTTCTGCAGGCGGAACAGTCTCCAGTTATAATTTTAGATCTAATAATCAAACTGGTGTATTTGAAAATATGGATTTTTATAACCGCCTCACCATAAACGGTGGCTTAGTAACAAGTGCAGATTACGTTCTTGGTTCACCCGAATATGACTATATAACAACCACTGTTATCCCGAGCGTTACAAGCTTTCAAAATACTCTTTACAAATATGTAATTGATTTAAACGGTCAAGCCACAATTGCAGGTGGGAATACAAATGTTGCTGCTTCTTTCTCACAATTCTTTAATACATATCCTAATATTTCAATTGGCAGTATACGACCATTTCATTTCATGCTTGCTGTAAATACTAGACTATCTTCTTATCCTTGGGTAGATAATATTGCACAGGACCCTTCTAATAACTTAACATTTACCATAAATGCAGGCTACGGGCTACCTTCAAACACAGTAATATTCTATAGATTGTTGTACACGTACAACGGTTAAGAGGCGTGAAACATTAGCGCTTTGTTAATTCTACCAAGCGCTTTTCTAGGATGAATACCCTCATCAACTAATCTTTTATATTCGCTTTTAAATGCCTTTATAAAGTCTTCTGATAGCCTAAAATTCTTAGGATAAAACTCTCTTCTAATGGTTTTTATACTTTTAAAATTTTCTAGGAGATGTTCATACTCCTCGTTAAATTTTGTCATGTAATTATTTATTGTCCGCGTATGATTTTATTTCTAACTCTCGTCTCTTGTTTTTCTTCAAATAACGCCTTTTTATTAGCATTTACAATAGTTTCCATTTGACTAATATTTTCAGGATCTAATACACTAGATTGATCATCAATAAGTTCACCTCTATCGTTTAAATAAAGCTTTACCATTTCAACACGCTGTTCTGGATTCCCAAAAATTTCAATAATGGGCGGCCTATCATCATCTGCCATAAATGGGCATACACCTTTAACCATTAATCCATAGGTGATAGCTTTAAAAATATTGTCAATTTCCTTAATAAAAACTTTATCGATATCTCTGTTTTCTTTAATCTCTACATCTACCGGTGCTACTTTTGTAATAGGTAAAAAGAAAACTATATCAATAGATTTCATACTCTCTTTTACTAGAGGAATACATTTATCGATAAATGCTTTGTCAATATCTGAAGTCTTTTTATCTTCAGCCCACATTGAATAAATTAAATTATCTAGCGGGCAACGATCAAACAAAATATGATCACCTTTTGCCGTTTTCTGAATATCATCAATAAGACAATTTAAAATCTTCCATTGCCCATCTTTATCTACAAGCTTATTAATATTAACTTTTTCTTTTTTCAAAAGCTTTCTATAAGATTCTTCTGAGCGATTATAGTTCGGCCAATACTTCAAAATATCATTTACTAATGTGCTCTTACCTTGACAAGCACTACCGGATATAGCTATTCTCATTGTTATACTTTAAGCGCTCTATCCCAAATAACAAGCTGGAGGCGTGGGCTAAATTTATACCCATATCGCTTGCAAAGATCTGCTACCATTTCGGCCTTCTGTACGTGCTCTTCTCTACTACCGCAACAAGGCATTAACCAAATTCTATTCTTTGGTACTTTTATGTCTTCAGGATCAATGTACATACGCACCATCTCCCAATAATCATCTTCACTATTAATTACAAACTTAAACCCGGAATTATGCTTTACGTGCCACTTTAAAACTTCAGGTTTATATCTTTTTTCTATTGGATCACCGTTATTTGACATCTTGGGCGATGTCGTAAAAGTAGCACCCCAATGTACCCACTGATAATCAGGAATAATGGTTGCATTGGTCTCAAAATCTATTCTCGGAACATGTTTAAATGTAAAAATATATTTATCGACGAGCTCGAGTAATTTTTTCTGTTGAATAAGCGGCTCACCGCCTGTTATCTTCCAAATCGCACCTTCTTTAAGGCGATAATAAAAACCATCCTTTGCAAAACTATCTAAAATTTCATCAAACGACATTCTATTCTTGACAGACCAACTAATAAATGAATCGCAGCCATTTGGTGAGTCGGCAGAAGCAAAGCCTTTACAAGTAAGATTGCACATTGAGAGTCGCATAAACACTGAAGGCGTACCAACGTATTCCCCTTCACCTTCTATTGTATAAAAAATCTTATCGTCGCTAAGAAAAATATAATCGTCCATTTTTAAAATTATATATTATATAGTAATATTATCAAGAGTTTCGTTAAAATTATAATAAAAGCTTATATTGCCTTCTTTATCAAAACCAAAATAAAGAGGTGACTTTTTAAAAAATAAATTAAATGCATTAATATTGTTTTCAAATTTTGCAAAGTTATTTTTAGCTAAGAAATCTTTTGTTATTTGTTTGTTTTTAAAAATATCAAAAACAATATTTACTTTAACGTTATCTTTTGTTTGATATGTCTCGTAATGTGATACTCCTTTTGTATCAACAGTTAGTCCAAAAATTTTTTTTATATATTCCTTATTATTGTTATCATGAAAATAAAAATATCTTTTTTTCTTTGTAAAGGTTTTATTGTATTCGAGTGAATAACCGTATCTACATTTTTCAAAATTAGCAAATTTAAATTTGTAGCTTTTATTTTTTAATACCAAATCTCTAAATTTAAAATGTATATATTTAAAAATTTCTCCATTGGTATTGACTTTTAACCCTATAGCAAGGCTTGAATGTCTACTAAAATCAACAAAAGGAAGCAATTTATAAAATATTTTTTCTTTATCATTTATAAAGTCTGTATATTGAAATTCATTGTCTTTTTCTTTTATTTCTACATAATATTTAAGCATAAAGTTTTCTTGTTCGTCTAGAGAGACACCTATGCCTTTTTTATGATTAATATTATAAAAATTAGTTAAACCAAGAAAGTCTTGTACTTCTTTACTATTATGTATTTGTTCTATTTTATTAGATGAAATCACTTAATTAATTATTGACAAATTCGGCAATTTAAACATAAATATATATATAGATGTCTAAAAAAGACAGACAGCTTAAAAAGGCTGCACGAGAAGACAAACAATTCATTAAATCAGATATTTTCCTCAATTTTAAAGTAGAGCAGAAATTTCACTTTAATGAACATCATAAAGCCTTCGTCGATAAAGCTTTTGCAGATGATACACACATAGTTTTTTGTGATGGTCCTGCAGGTTCTTCTAAAACATATTGTGCAACATACGTTGCTCTTACAATGCTTAAAGAAAAGAAGATTGATGAAATTATCTACATAAGAAGTATTGTTGAATCAGCTACACGCAAACTAGGCAGCTTACCTGGCGAGGTGGACGATAAGTTTAAACCGTGGAGTATACCTTTAATAGAGAAATGTGACGAGCTTGTTGGTAAACAGATGACTAATATATTGTTTGAAGGTGAATACTTAAAATGCACACCGGTAAATTTCTTAAGAGGTGCGACATTTTCTAATAGTGTAGTTATAGTTGATGAGGCTCAAAACCTAGAGCATAGTGAGTTAGTAACCATTTTAACAAGATATGGACGCAATTGTAAGTTGTTTGTAATAGGTGATTCTTTACAATCAGATATTCAGAAGTCAGGATTTAAAAATATAATGGGCGGGTTTGATTCAGAAGATAGCAAAACTCACGGTATTCACGTCTTCCATTTTACCGAAGATGATATTACGAGAAGTAAATTACTTAAGTTTATTGTTAGAGTTATAGCTGGAATCAAATTTAAATCTTAAATCTGTTTTTTTATTTTTTGCTATTTGATCGTAAATTTGACCTATCTCTTTATTATCGTTCTTACTTTCTAACGGTCTTTTATAATAATCAGAAATTTCACCCCCGTAAAGCTGCTGCTTTTTTTCAGCATCCATTACTTACCCCAGCTTGTCCCGCCAAATAAATTCGAAAACCCTGTTGAAACTTTACTACCCACACGTGCACCCTGATTAGTAGGTGGTATATGCTTTAAGGCTGTTGTAACATCAACGCCGGTTTCTTTTGCAACTTCCTGTAAGAAGTCTCTTACTTGATTAGCCGGCGGTCCAGCTGGCGCTTCCGGTATAGGAGGTACATCAGAATTTACCATATCATGGGTAACAATTGCAGAATTCTTTTCATGTTCCCATACTTCTACTTGATTAACCCAACAACGATTGTTTGTAATTTCGCGAATATATCGATCAGCATTTTCAAAGCACCATTCCGCGGTTCTTTCAATACCTACACCCTTCGGCATTATTCTTAAATCACATCCACCGGAAGCATGCAAAGATTTAAATCCTTCTAGCAATGGATCGTCACTCGCTACACATAATGTATGGTCAAATTGTTTTTCTAAAATTTCTTTTAACCCCTTTAATCCACCAAAGTCAACTACCCAATTTCTATGATCTAGAGAGGAACAACCAAACCAGAACTTAGCTTGCAATCTATATCCATGTACAAATTTGCAATGACTTTCAGCTCTCCATTGCCTGAATGCACAACTACCTAATTCAATAACTTTTGTACTTTCGTATATCATCGGTAAAGATCTTTTCTATTATCTATAATATTATAACCGTGCTTACTTGAAAATCAACTGATTATTTTACAGTTCCGGAAATATTATTATCGGCTAGGTATTTTTCTGCTTCTTCTTTAGATGAAAAGGATAGTAGATTCCCCTCTTTTGAAATTAATGGGTTATTATTTTCGTCTAAAATAAAGAATCCGCACTTATTCAGACGTCTTAGATTCTTTTGACTCATTAGATTCTGTCGGCTTAATGTTAAGAATTTCTTTAAGAATATCATTAACCGTGCTGTTAAATGATTCTTTCTTTAAGTACTTTTTAATTTCTTTTTCAGGCATTTCTTTAGCTACTTCTCTTGCAGCACCGGATACACCTTTTTGACCTTTTTTAGCACCCATTACAGCACCAAAAAAGCGCTTTTGTTTTTCGGATTTTGCAGGCATAAAATTATTTATTCTCTAATATAACAAATCTATTGTTAAGCTGTTATTTTTGTAGCACCTATCACATCTTTGCCAACATTTTTAATCCTATATCTCTCAATACGGCCAAATTTACTTGGTAAAGTAAAAACATCACCAGCTTTAGGATCGCGGCCCATAAGCCTGGCTGCATTAGTTGCTGTTTGATTAATAGTGGTGGGCGAAGTTGTAGCTGTTGTCGATGTCTGCGCGGGCGTCGATCCAGGTAATCCACCGGTAATAGCTTGCCCTTGTGTGACTTGACCGCTACCCTGAACGGTGCCTGAAGTTGTACTCCCTGTAATTGCAGGCTTTATAGAGGTAGAAGATTGACCGGATGCAGACTGCCCAGCAATTAAAGCCTTTACAGTATTTTTATCAAACTCTTCTACATCCGGTTCACCCTCTTTCTTTTCTTTACTTCCTATTTTATCTATACGGTTCTTTATTGCACCCGCCGGGTCATCTCCAAATCTTGGCTGACCACCCTGACCTATCATAAATTCTCTTGCAGCTTTAACAGCTCCAGGCGTACCGAAAACAGTCTTACCTACATTTTTAGCAGCAGTACCTATCACCCCGCCTACACCTTTAGCTAATTCTGCGGTACCGCGCGCAACACCCGGGGTAGCTGCAGCTACACCTTTTCCTAGTCTACTTAAAAATGAGGACATTGGCGCCTCATTCACCAATGCATTATATAGATCGTCAAATTTCATCGTTCATTAAAAAGTTTTTATATAATTGGGCTAACTTTTCACTATTATACCCACACTGTATTATATATTGCTCGATATCGTTAATATTATTGGAATTTCTAATTTGTTCAATAATAGGGTCGCTCTCTGTCTTACCATCATGTAAAAGACTCTTAATAATATATTCCTTCAATAAGCAAAACGAATCGTAATCAGCTTGATCAGCTATAGCTTCAATAAATTCAATTGGTATATCTTCAATACCTAATTCAGGATTTATTACTAAAATTTTTAAATGACCTTTACCTTCCTCTAATACATATCCCTCATAACCATCACACCTTGAGAAGTCTGCCTCTTTAGTAACAAGAGCGGGATCTACTTTTATACGAACTCTCTTTAAAGCTGTTTTCTTTAAGCTTTCAAGAATTAAGTCATTATATTTCACATTATTATTTATGTTGATCTCGTTACATCTTATCATATAATAGCTAATATGTTTAAGAAAAAATTAGCTTTTGCGAATCACAATCACCCTCATACACAAGAAGAAAGAGAACAAATAATAGAAAAAGCATCTAAGGCTTATGAAGCTTATATGGATGCGTTAGGTTATGATTGGAGAAATGATCCTAATAGTGCTAATACTCCTCATAGAGTTGCTAAGGCATTTGTAGAAGATTTTGCTTGGGGTTGTTATAGCGAACCACCAAAGATTACCGCTTTTGATAATGTAGATAAGTATGATGGGATTGTATCGCAAACTAATATTAAAGTTACCTCACTATGTTCACATCATCATGCACCTTTTATGGGGTTTGCTCATGTGGCTTATATTCCAGCAAAGGATGGAAAAGTTATTGGTCTTAGTAAACTAAACCGTATCGTGGATTGGTTTTCTCGTCGTCCTCAAGTACAAGAAAACCTTACAATGCAAATTCACAAGTATATTGATGAAGTTTGTGTTAAGAATAAGGGAGTAGCTGTTATGATTGAAGCAGCTCACACTTGTTGTTCGAACCGTGGTATCAGACACGATTCTACAATGCGTACAGCTAGAATGTCTGGCGCATTCTTAGATGATAAGGATAATTCTAGAAACGAGTTTTATAAGTTTGTTGACTTTGCCCAGAATAGAAAATTGATTTAATAGTCAAAACGTACAATTAATCTTGAGGAGTATCGGTTTCCGCGGTTTTTGATTTCTTTTTAAAAATTATAAAAGGCTTTTTTGTTTCCGGGTTATATATTTTTAAAACATCTTCTCCCTTAAACTTAGGGCTACCACTTTTACTTACAATTAAAGTTTTCTGTTTATTAGCAATTGCACGTATTGCATTTTCCGAATAACTAGGTCTATTCCAATCTTTAGCTAGATTATCTTTTCTATTTAAAGCTACAACTCTATATTTTGTAGATTCATGTAGCTCTTTATTAACATCAATCACTGCATTTAAATGTTTCAAAAATGGCTCACCAACTAAAATAGGATCTTCATTCTCTGATCGATCTGCTACACTAAAAGGAACATCCTTATATTCTTTACCGTTTATTTTTATGTTAAGCTTAACAATAGGCCTGTCTTCCTTTACACCACTTCCTATATGTATTTTTATCTCGCCGTCTCTAGGAGCTTTTATTCGCTTACCTTCTACAGTAGTAAATGAAATATTTTCCCCCTCTTCTGAAACATCAACTCCGTGAATTACATTGTACGCCTCATTACCACTGTCAATTTTGGCTTTTAGCTTACCAACACCATCAACATCTATATATTCTGTTACACCAAATATAGGCTTGTCATAAAACTCTTTAAACGTCTGCACTATAATATTTATGGATTAAAATGACGTTTTCATGTATAATACTATCATGGACAATATTTTTAAGAAATGCACAGAAATTTCTTATGCTTTACTAAAAAAGCATGGTGATTATCGCTGTAAGCATTTCTCGTTTATTTTTCAAAAAAATAGGCTAATTTCTATTGGTATTAATAATCCTAACAAAACCCATCCAAAAAATTTAAAAATAGGGTTTTTTAATAGGAGAGGCGAAGATATATCTCATACAATAGGTGTACATTCAGAGCTTTCTGCTATATTAAAATTAGGTGAAGAGGACTGTTCTCGTTATACTATTGTTAATACTCGTATCAATAGAAACCATCAATTAGACCTTTCGAAACCGTGCAATGGTTGTACGTCTCTTTTAGATCAGTTAAACTTTAAGAAAGTATATTATTCAACCGGCAATGGTTACCAGTTCTTACAGCTATAATATTTAGCCGTACCAGGTTTAGCCGAAGAGCATTTGTGACGAGCTCTAAATGATTTTCTTTTAGCAGGGTTAGACTTTTTAATTCTTAAATTCGGATCGCCGTAATGTACACGTTTTAACTTACCATTTACTTTAGTACATCTCATATACTTTTTATCTTTTCTCGTAGAAGATTGTTGTCCAGTTACTTTAGTACAACGTGCACCTTTTTTCTCTAACAGTATATCTTGTTCTAATGCATAGATAAATGCTTTTTCGAATAACATAAAATTATTTATATTTTGAATAAATATTTATATGTTCGCCAAAGACTTTAATCTTTTAAACGAAATCTATAATCAAAAGATCAATGAAATGAACATTGGTCCTAAGGGTGATAACGAAGGAGTTACACCTACACCAAATAAAGTTACTAAAATTTCTTTACCACCTAAAAGAGATTGTGCAGAACAAGAAGAACATTGCCATGCTGCTGTTAAGGGCTGTTCTTGTAACAATTGTCCCGAATGTATAGCTAATCAAAATCCTAGTGAAGAATGTGAAGGCCATGATCCCTCCACTTACGACAGTAACGGTACAATGTCAAGACAACTCTTATTTAGAATCTTTAAACTATCTGCAATGCTTCATGACCTACTTAACGGTAAAGAGAATATAGAAGCATGGGTATTGAGTAAGATTACAAATGCACACGATCAATTAGAATCAGTTTTTGGTTATGAAGATTATGAAGCTGCAAAGAACCCGGTTCACGGAATGTGCGGTGATGGCAATTTTGAAGAAAGTAATGAAGAAGATCTCTTTAAAGCTATTAATTCTGGAGGAGATCAACTTTTAAATAGATTACGCACTGTATTGAAGAAAGAGTCTAAAGAAACATTAGAAAAGGTTTTACTAGAAACAATTATACTTTTAGAATCAAAAAAACGTTAACTTAACTTTTGATTAAACAAATTAAAAATCTTTGGATCATACTTACCTAGAATTTCTGCAATATAGCTCTTTCTGGTTGCCTCATCTCCTGCCTTATAAAGGGTTCTTAACTCTGTTGCACTAGAAATCTTTCTCCCCCCTAAGTTAAATTGTAAAGTCGCAGGTGCATAAATGTATCCATGGCCACCATCTTCTTTAAAAGGATCCATCTGTGTTAAATCTTTAAAGGGCTGAAAATATGTGGGTGTTCCTTTTTTTGTTAAACCAAATTTAAAACGCGGATCCGATTCCATATCTTTTTTACCAACAATATAAACTACTTTAGCAACATTTGGATCGTAATTTTTTAATATTTCTAAAGGCTTGTAAGGTTGCCTTACTTGTACTATTTCATTTTCAGGAATACCGGCAGCTTTTATTATTTCTTTTTTTTCTGCAAAATTAAAAGGATAACGCGAAGAATCACTTACTTTAGCAATCTCATCTGCAGTAGTTATAAAAAAATCAGCACCCGGAAACTGTTTTTTAGCCATATCATATAAACGCTTATGACCAATATGAAAAGGTTGAAAGCGCCCCGGGAACATAACTAATAAATTATTTTTAGTGTTCTGCAGCAACTGTTCTACTAATATGTCAAATTTCATATGTTAATTCCCGGTGTTAATCGTTGCTGTGAACCTTCTCTTCCATAAGGAGGATTTGTTTGATAATTAGATTTATTTTCTACTTTTTGCACATTTTTTATAAATCCTTTTATACCCTCTTCACTCTCCCCGGCTTTTAACTGCTTTATCTTACCTGCTTCTTTACCTGTAATAAAACTGCCAGTTATTTTTAGAGGATTTGGTGAAATAGAAGTATCTCTTATCACTATACCTTCTTGGGAATTGAGACCGCCTAATTTAGAAGAAGCAACATTTTTTATAGCATCGCCCAACAATATGGTAGCGTGATAAAACAATGCCCCGTCAATCGCTTTTTGAATATCTGCTTTATTCTTAACATATGTATTAAGGGGTATTCCGGCAATTATGTTTT
>Ga0169931_10005043_pt1 | contig 20296 bp, 17 predicted proteins | sample Kivu_15m_20L_FD_129675 | JGI IMG/M metagenome (GOLD analysis project Ga0169931, IMG submission 129675) | Freshwater microbial communities from Lake Kivu, Western Province, Rwanda to study Microbial Dark Matter (Phase II) - Kivu_15m_20L... | ecosystem: Environmental > Aquatic > Freshwater > Lake... | reverse complement strand
GCAATATCCCACATTCTCTATCATTCAATCAGAAAAGAATATCAATCACAATACTCATTCGTCGTCTTCGAAGATGGATGCAAACATATCTGACTCTATGATCACAGTGATATCTTCTTCAAACGAAGACACTCACAAGAGTCATATACAAACAAATGACAACTCGTCATCTCCCGACAATTCGTCAACTATGGATCGTATACCCAAATTAGATTCCAGTATATTGGGTATCCTTTCTTGTCATGGGATAGAGCCACGGATACATGATTATTCCATCCTTGTCGAAGAAATGTCTTGTACTTCTATGATTCATGATATAAAAACCAAAGAGGATACTAGGAATACACTATCTTCTTGGATTCATAACTTCTTTTCAGGTACTTTATTCCTTTCACAAAAACCTATTCAAACAACTTCTGTAGCAGAAGAGAATCGTAATATACAGCAACAGGAGGAGGATTCGTCTTCTTCTACTTCTAATAGTAGTTGTAGTCAGCAGGTCACATCATCACCGTCACCACAATCTTGTCCTGATATTCATCTTCCAACTACTTCTTCTAAAATTAATCAAGATCGTGCACATGTATTATATCCTACTCAACATTGTAAGAGTTCCATGATTGTAGGTGTTTATGATGGTCATGGTCAAAAGGGAGAGCTAGTAGCGGAATATATCATGAATGCTATCGAGGAGAAATTATCTTCACGATTTACTTGTCGTTGTTCTTCTTGTCCCAAGAGTTGTTGTAGTAGCCCTTGTCCTACTGAGGCGTGTAGAACAAGGGATGATACTAAATCTATGAGTGTCATCGGGGATACGACGGAGAAACAAGAGTCGATACAAGAATTATACACAGACATTTTCCGTGAGGTGGATAGAGATATTGGTAATCAACCCATGTTCCGTCCACTTCATAGTGGTTCTACCGCTTGTGTTGTCTTATTATCACCATCGAAATTGTATGTAGCCAATGTCGGAGATTCACGGGCCGTTGTGGGCCTTAACAACAAGATATTCCATGAGACCGATCCTGTGTCATCTCATCCCATTAACATCCGAGCAATAGAATTAACAGTGGATCAAAATGCGAACGATCCCATAGAGCGTCAACGTATTTTAGATTGTGGTGGATATGTTACATTACCTAGAAAGGGATATGAGAATGAAATTCCAGCTCGAGTATGGTCAGATGAACGATGTACACAGATCGGATTAGGAATGAGCCGTAGTTTTGGTGACTTTGCTTTAAAAGATGTCGGTGTAATTGTAGATCCCGTCATTACAGAAGTAGATTTACATCCAAAACATGAGGTAAATTCTTATATTCTGTTCATAAATGAAGTTTTTTTTAATTTTCTATGTTTCTTGTGGATTCCATCTAATGTAATAGTTTTGTCTTTGTCAGTTTTTAATTGTAGCTACGGATGGTATTTGGGAATTTATTGACTCATCCGAAGCTGTGGTTCTAGTTCATAATTGCTTTGAAAGAGGGTTGGGGGCAAGTGAAGCTTGCGAAGAACTAATGAATTGTGCAAAAGATCGATGGAAGACCCACGAGGGTCAATATCGTGATGACATAACAGCGATTATATTACGATTAAATAATCTTTGGACAGAGGAGGGGCAAATAAACTGCAGAGATTAAGCTGTAAGGAATAATTAAATGAAGTATTATAAATCTGGATCCACCTCGTGAAATCTATTTGATTGAAAATGAAACGTTGGTTTAGCGAATAGTAAAGACGATGAAACCTTTTTATCCATATGATCGTCATCTTCATCATCACTTTGCAATACACCAAAATAATTTTGATTGGAATTGTATTTGTGAGTTTTAGAACGATGTATGCCTGTAGCGTTACTATGTAAGTTTGTTGTTGTTGATGATGAAAACATGTCCGATGTGTGAACAGTAGCTTTCAAGGGAGTGTAGACTTGCGCCGATGCTCCAGTAAGTTCCTTAAAACCATCAGCAACAAGATCAGTAGCTGAGTTTATTAAGTGCTCAGTTGAAAGGGGCGGTTTATCTAATTGAAATATAGGGGGCTCGAATACTAATGGCTGCGTTTGTTTCATCCATAGATTGACGTGGTAGCGTTCTTGTAACGAGGCGTACTCTTGATCAAAGTCGATATCCTCTTGGTTCACTTTTCGAGGCTGATGTGGTTGAGGTTTTGAGCTGGTTGAAAGAATATCATTTCTTCTAATTTTTGATGATATGATATCCTTCCTTTTTGTGTTGGAATGTTTTTGAGGACACAGGGTAGGTCGAAGAACTGATTTTGTACTCCCTGCCTTGACTAATTGAACTCCACCGAAATCTGATCGTTTCTTGTGAGATTTATTTGGGGCTTTCTTCACCTGAGTCCTCTCAGATTTACTGGTTTTCCCGTGCTTCCTTACCATATCGTGTTATATTGCATCAGATCACTCTTCGCTCTTCGGATAGATGATACTTCATGCATGCTTTTCCACTGTCGTAATAGCGTTGCAGCGAATCATCCCAGTCGTGTGCTGTGTGCTGCTTCGGGTATGTACGTATGTACGTGTTTTTTCGTTTTTTCTACAGTACGCCGCGTGGTATGTAGGCTGGTATCCTTACATAATGTATCTTCCCCTCGAGGGTATGTATGATTGACACTTTTAGTATCTTGCTTATGAACAGAGTCATCATATCTGGTTGCATCATCAGCCTAGTGCAGTTATAGAGAGAATTTAATAATAGTTAGCTACTATCTCGTAAAATGAGAGGAGTATCGATTGTTCTTGCCATGTCAGTCATGCACCTTCGGCGGCTGTCGACAAAAACGACAATCGCCTTTTCATTACCCTCAACTACCCGTGCATTTTCATCTTGTACTTTTTCGGCTCAAGTCAAATATCTCCAACGAAATCCATTCAGGGTTTATTTTTCCTCAAGTCCTACGCAAATTACTCAAATAGATAAAGAGCAAATGGAGGTAGTTTTTATTTCACCCTTTTAGTTTATGCAATTTCATATGAAATCTGTTTTATTTACCGAAAAAGGGGGCTCGAACCCCTGAATTTGTTTCTATTCTATACAATTTTGAGCAGGAAATTCTCGAAGATCTTGAGAATGCTGGTAGAGAAGAAACGGGTTATGTAGTGATTGACGTTAGGAATCCAGATGAAGTGGCCGCAACAGGTCATCTATCCAAGAACGTTGTGAATCTGCCATTACCAATGATCATGCAGGTTAGTGAAAGAAACGGACTATTCTGTGTGTTTGTATGTTTAAGCCGCTTTGTTCTTATGCGCAATTGATACCACATCATAAATCAGAGGGGCGCATTACAGATTGACGAAGAAGAGTTTGAAGAGTCTTTTGGATTTTCTAAGCCCGGCTTCGATGAGACTTTGGTATTTACTTGCAAGGCTGGTATGAGATCTATGTATGCTGCTCAAATAGCTGCATCCCTTGGATATGAAAATGTTGTAAGTTATAGAGGTGGGGCAGATGATTGGTTCTCGAGTCGATTTTAAAGGGGCTTTTATAAGGTCACCTTAAACTTGATCGACGCTTTCTTAAATTAGACTCTAGCAATACCTAAAATTAAGAATCTAACTTAATTGAAATATATAGATATTCGGTACATATAACATATAGGACAATATCACAATGAGTCATAGTTGGAGGAGGATTTGAAGATAGAGAAAGGACGTGAGGAGGATCGTGATCCTGATGGAGATTGATCAACTGTATTTACAATTTTTTCTTTTCGAGTTTTCATTTTGCTTGAACTCCTTCCCTCCTTTACATCCTTCTCATCTTGAACGCGAATACTCACAACAGTAGAATCATCATTTCGACGAGTGCGTTGCGTACTTTTTCGACTTTCTTGTATTTTAGCCCCTTCTTGCAATTTGGATGTCTGTGTTTTACCCTTAAAACCCTTACGAACACGCGTTGATCTTTCATTTCCCTTCCCGTCATTGTCTGGTTGTCCCTTCATTCTACCATAATTATTCAATACGTCCTCTCGTCCCATCGCTTCTTCATCATCTCGTTGAAAAACAACTTCATATGCTGAAGTTTCCTCGTAATCAATCGAAACAATCATGGAACTATCTAATAGTGGGCTCGGATAGTTTGCGTGGACATTTTGACTGTGATTATCTAGAATATATTTATCCGACAGACTGCTGCGATGATCTCGTTGAGAATCGTATGATTTATACACAGGACTCTGCGATATGGAAGATTGAGGAGATAACAAATCAGGGTTTTTTTCAAGTTGGATATTTCTCAAATCAAGGATAAGATCTTCCGACATACTACTCGATGATGCAGATTGATGAGCACTGTTTTTCTGACGTGGAGGTATGCGCCTGTTTTCAATTCTTCTACTCTCTTTTAGGCTTCTTTTGGTATATGGAGTGACAGGATGATCATGTAAATACTTGTTGATCGTTTCCACAGTCTTTGGGCTGCTAGTAAACATTTTTAATTGTAAATCACTGCTAGCGCTAGGAACTGAGGCTTCACATGCTGATTCCGTATCGGATGCTGTGCTAGGTTGAGGGCTTTCGGGACCGGGGGGAACCGGATAAACGATGCAGCCCATTCCACTCTTGGTGTATGTTGGATAACGATAAATGCGGCGTAAAGCTTTCAGATCAATAAATACTTTTTTATCGTATTTGTCTCGTATAAAGGCCTCTCTCGATATATTATCTTCTCCTGTATTGTTGTTCCATGCCGTATTCCCTCCACAGCGTTTGATAATTTCTCGATCATGGACACGGAAGCTCACCTTTATTGCCCCTGTTTCACAATCTTGAGAAGTACGAAGTAAATTGGCTTCGAGGATACCGTTGACCGTAGCATTACCGGCGAATTCAAGAGCCTCAACTTCATGCTCCTTAAAGGTATCCAAATCAACGGAGCGAACAAAGGTCACATGTGTCCCTAGTCTACGATGAGCTCCACTACATTCAAGGCAACAGAAACAACCTAGTGGTAATATCGGTTCCTTCACTGCTGATACTGCCGATGGTTTCCGTGATGATGCACTCATATTGCTAATGGTGCGTTTTATAAAACCAGGTTTTGCACGTGAATGGTCCTCATCATTACCGATTAGATTAGGATCTACGACTACTAGAGATACCCATCGCGGAGCTGGACGACAACAGTCGACGCAGTATTTATTTTCTGGTAGGTTGAGAAGAAAAGATATACGGCGTTTGAGCAACCTTTGAGTTTGGTCCCCAATATCGCAAGGTGACGATGACGATGTATCCTGGCCCCCCTGAAGAGGCATGATGACGATATGATTCATTTTACATGAGGATGGTATCCGATTGTTCACCTTGTACAGTAGTATGTATAGTATAGGATAGCTACAACATCAGAACATGGCTCGTCACTCGTACAGTATGTAGCACTGAGGACATACATAAAACCTCAATTCAAACGGCGAGTCCCATCTGTCATCTGTCCCATGCTACAGACTGGTACTAGATTCCATAATAATACTGTACACTGAGATGATGTATCTATTTTATAACATCGTTATGATTTTTGAGTAATGTAGAATTCAATAAACAGGATAAATTAGACATGGAACAGTCTGTTTTTGTATTCGTTATTGCCTGTGTACAAAAGAAATGTACTAACGCGGACCGTACTTCGTGTAATCGATACTCCCATGACCCACAAACTTTTCAAAATTCTTCTTGAACATCCCAGCCAACTTATAAGCCGTCTTATCATACAGCTCTTTATCATCCCATGTATTTCTTGGATTTAAAACATGGCTATCTACTCCTTTTAGACTTATTGGAATATGAAAACCAAATACTAAGTCCTCAGTGCATTTGGCTTCATTCGCAGTTCCATCAAGAATTGCGTTGATACAGGAACGAGTAGTCTTTATCGACATCCTACTTCCGACACCGTAAGAACCACCCGTCCAGCCGGTATTAACCAGCCATGCTTGAGATCCATGCTCATCGATTTTCTTCTGGAGAATGTCTGCGTATACTGTAGGATGTAAAGTTAAAAAGGCTGCTCCGAAACACGCGGAAAAGTTTGGCGTAGGTTCTGTGATACCGCGCTCTGTTCCAGCAACTTTTGCTGTATACCCGCTGATGAAGTGATACATGGCTTGACCAGACGTCAGTTTAGACACTGGAGGTAACACCCCAAATGCATCACATGTCAGGAATATAATATTTTTTGGATGTCCAGCTGTTTGTGACGTATGCTAAAAAGACAAGACCGACCCGACAAAGATGAGACATGAGGCATCAAGTGGGCGAAGTTGGTTCAGAAATAATTGCTTACGTAATTATCAATATGAAAGATAGGATAAGATACACGACCATTCTGAGTCTTTGAAACATCAAAATAGTCAGGAATAACCTTCCCATTTTGCGTTTTCAATTGAACATTCTCAAGCATGGCATCAGTTCGAATGGCGCGATAAATATCAGGTTCTGTAGACTCGGACAAATTTATTGTCTTTGCATAACAACCCCCTTCAAAATTGAATATTCCTTCTTCATCCCATCCATGTTCATCATCCCCAATAAGCGCCCGATTCGGATCTGCTGAAAGAGTAGTCTTGCCAGTACCAGACAATCCAAAGAAGAGTGCGCTGTCGCCATTTTTACCTACATTCGCTGAGCAATGCATGGGTAATTGAGGAGGATCGTGCATAGGGAGCCAGTAGTTCATCAGGGAGAATATCCCTTTCTTATTTTCACCACCGTACCTGATGAATAAATAAAAATGTATATCAGTCATTCCTTTAGCAGAGTGATTCAAAGATAATACGTGTAATCAGATTCCTACCATGTTCCAAAAATGACTGCAACTTTTTCCTCAATATTGAATGCAATGGCCACATCTGATTGTAAACCTAGTTCTTTCCAATCTTCTACGCATTGAGAACAAGCATTGATTACTGTGAAATCGGGGTCGAAATTCTTCAGCTCCTCATTCGATACTGGTCGAATAAACATATTCGTCACAAAATGCTGTTGCCATGCCATTTCATGGACAAATCGTATCTTTTTTTGACTATGGGAATTGGCACCACAGTAGCAATCAAATATATATATCTTTTCTTTTGTATTGAAATGTTGTATGGCCTTGTTATATAGTTTGTCAAATACTTGAGGAGAGACAGGTTGATTGACCTTACCCCAATCAATATTCTTCTCGGACTCGGAGCCAACATTTTTAACAATCCATTTATCTCTTGGAGAACGACCTGTAAATTTACCCGTATCGACAGCAAAGGTTTCGCCATACTCTGCTGCCACAACAACACCTTCTTTATTTGCTATTTCATGTTCGAAGAGTTGTTGGAAAGTAAGATTATGGTAAACAGTATCAACATTCTTAATTCCAAGACGATCTACACCAACATGGCTACAAGCATTGGGGCCTTTATAGGTGGATGAAACATTATACTTTTCCCGTTCTCTCTCAATAATAGGGGTAATCGTGGCAGTTGACAGATGGAATGTTTTTAACTTGTTCATTGGCTTAATTAAGGATAAACAAAATATATTGAAAGAATCTTATTAAATGCATAAATGATTCATGCAATGGGGATAGCTTACCTCGAAATAGCCTCGCCGAAGGATATTACATCTTGGCTGAACAATAGATCGAATAACAGTTCTCGCCATCATCTGGATCAAATTTTATAACAAACGCGAGAGGTTCCTTTTAAAATCATAAAGAGTGCATGTATTTATTGAGGATTAGGTATCCATGCAGAACTTTGCATGACATCATCGATGATTCGTCGTGTCGACACGATTCCTAAATACCCTGAGAGGCTGGTGGCTGGTGTCATTGATGCCATGAAACACGACATCAAAAAGGGATGAGAACGAGAACACCCACGAAAACTAATTATTCGACACGAGAGTCGAACTCGTGATCTCATCCGTGTGCACAAATTGTGAAGGATGCGTCATAACCACTAGACCAGCCGAACGAAATGAGCGAGATAGAGTTAGTGTAAGCATTCCCATGTACAAAAATTCGACTCTGCGCATTGTTACTTTGTTGAATTGTTTACCCAAGCCCCCTTTTTTTGAATTAGATGTTGTTGGCGGGAACATTGTCTTTTCACTTTTCACAGACACAAGTCGGTCGTGCTTAGATCATGTGGGTCGTGCAAGATTTGCGTTGACGTTCGTCAATTTTCACGGGGAAGATTGCCGAATTCCATGGCGGCTGCTGAACCAACTGTACTGTAATGTAAACCTCCTCATAATTTCTAGATTCAAAGGTTTCCAATCTTGTGTTCATCTTTAGAATATACAATACATATCAATATCCGCCTCTCCTGTGATAAGTAATAATATGGATACCAAAAACTACGATTATGATTACGTTGTTATTGGCGCTGGTTCCGGTGGTATCGCCAGTAGCAAGCGAGCAGCTATGCATGGAGCTAAAGTGGCTGTGATTGAAAAAGCTAGGCTCGGAGGTACATGCGTAAATGTCGGTTGTGTCCCTAAGAAGGTGATGTGGTGTGCTGCACACTTGTCCGAAGCATTCTCTAAAGATGCACATCATTATGGTTTTTCAGGAGGGGTTGAATGTGCACAAAGCTTTGATTGGGCGAAGCTCAAAGCCTATCGTGATGCCTATATTTTACGTTTGAACGGTATTTATGAAGGGGGATTACAAAGTTCAGGAGTTGTTACTATCAAGGGTACTGCAAGCTTGTTAGATTCACATACGGTGTCTGTTGTAGACACGCCTACCGGTGATGTAAAAACATTGACTGCAAATTACATTCTTATTGCGACTGGAGGAAGGCCTATATTTCCTGAGGGGGAAGGAATTGCCGAACACTGTATAAGCTCGGATGGATTTTTTGAACTAACGTACCTTCCGAAAAAGGCTGTGATAGTCGGAGCAGGTTACATTGCGGTAGAACTATCTGGTGTCCTACATAGCTTAGGAACCGAAGTTCATCATGTTCTGAGAAAACATAAGGCTTTGAGGGAGTTTGACGCCATGATATCCGATGCCTTGGATGAAGAATCTACCAAATCTGGGATTCATATGCACAGAAATACAGGAGGTCTTGCGAGCGTTTCAATTGGTGAGGACGGAAAGAAAATTGTGAAAACAATATCTGGAGACGTGATTAATGGGGTGGATACTGTCATAGTCGCACCTGGTCGTATTCCGAATGTTGAGACGTTGAACTTGGTTTCGGCTGGTGTCGAACTATCAAGCGATGGGTACATCCAAGTGGATGAATATCAAAATACTACGTGTCCATCAATACTGGCTATCGGGGATGCTTGTGGTAACATTGAGCTCACTCCCATGGCGATCGCAGCAGGTCGTCGTCTAGCGGATCGACTTTTTGGCGGACAAAACCATAAGTATGCAAAAGTATCATATGAAAATGTCCCAACAGTCGTTTTTTCACATCCACCTATAGGTACGATTGGGTTTACAGAGACACAAGCCGTTGAAAAATATGGTAGGGAGAATTTAAAGATTTACAACAGTACATTCGTCAACCTGTACTATGGAATTTTCCAGATGAGTCCGGCTGATAAACCAAAGACGCGTATGAAGCTCATTTGTGCAGGAGAAGAGGAGAAAATTGTAGGTTTGCATGTGATCGGAATCGGAGCCGATGAGATGCTCCAAGGTTTTGGTGTTGCGATCAAGATGGGTGCAACGAAAGCTGACTTTGATTCATGCATCGCAATCCATCCAACATCCGCAGAAGAGTTTGTGACTATGGGAACCTGGGGCACAAGTCCTCAATTTTCAGGTGCCATGGTCAGTCCTCTGAATGGAGCAGTGGCTTCCGAGCCAAGATTGAAGAACATAAAGTAATTACACATTTTTCTTAAAATGACTATTAGTTAAACAATTTTTTTTAAATGATATAATATTTGGGAAAATTATCACGCTATTTCTTCACCTGAGCCCAAAGCCATTCAGGTGTAACAGATTTGGGTCGTTCCAGGGGTAATCCTAGCGCTCGAGACCAGTAAAATTGTGATAAGGCACCGACAGCACGTGAGACACCAAAAAGTACAGTGTAATACTGGTTTTGAGTAAAACCATAATGCCAAAGAAGTACTCCAGAATGTGAGTCTACATTAGGATATGGGTTAGCGGTCTTTCCATGTTCTGTCAAGATACCAGGCATCACACTGTAAATCGTATCCACGATTTTGAATAGCTGATCATTAGGCATATGTTTCAAAGCAAACTCTCGTTGACAAGTATATCGAGGATCCGTTTTTCGCAGGACCGCATGTCCATAACCAGGAATAACCTTTCCTGCCTTTAACGTCGCCCATGCAAATTCGGTGATTGTTTCCGCATTGACAGGCTTTCCTTCAGCTTCAAATTTTGCAGATAGTTCTTGGATCCATTTAAGTACTTCTTGATTGGCTAATCCATGAAGGGGTCCAGCAAGAGCATTTAATCCAGCCGCGTAAGATAGATAAGGATCCGATAATGTCGAACCGACCAAATGAGTAGTATGAGCAGATGCATTTCCTCCTTCATGGTCCGTATGGATGACAAGGTAAAGACGCATCAATTCATCAAAGGAGGGATTGTCATACCCCAACATACGGCAAAAGTTTCCAGAGTAGTCTAGGGAATGATCTTTCTTCACAACACCATCAAAATATGTATTTCGATAAATAGTCGCGGCGATTTCTGGGATTTTAGCAATTACATCGAGAACGTCTTCCAAGGCATGAAGATGATATTCTGACTTATGTACACCTTCAGAATACTTTTTTGCGAATTTGGACCCCGTTTGTGCGGCATTCAAACCAATAGTGAATTGTGTCATGGGATGCATATGTTTCGGAAGTGAATTGAGTAGAGGAACCACATGGGGAGGAAGCTCCGATCGAGAATGAAGTTCAGCAGTCAATGTATCGACTTGTTCCTTTGTAGGGACTTCTGATGTCAATAATAACCACAAGATACTTTCCAATAATGGTTCTCCTTCACCAGCCTTTCCTGAATACGTCGGTAAAACCTTTTGACACTGAGGAATAGTCAAACCACGAAATCTAATACCCTGAATTCCGACAAAGAGTTTGATTCAATGATAAAGCGGGAGAACAAGCAAAATTCATTTTAAAGAACGATCGATGTATTCCAATGGCATATATATCAATATTAAGTGACCATTCACGATACCTCATTTGGATCAAGATTGGAAGTTTCCCACAACATGCATTTGACACTGCGTGCACCACCAATCAATTGATCAATGGTTACATCCCCAATTACTTGTTTTCCATGTTCCTTCTTCAAGGTTGCAAGTTTCTTTTGTTTTTCAGGAACTTGAGCTAATAGTGTTTCTTTCAAAGTTGTTACCGATCGAGTACAAGATTTGGAAAGTGAGGAACAAGCCACCTTTTATACGTTAGTTTGGTTGAGTATGAACAGAGTGAGAAGATGGTATTTCATGAAACAGTCGAGATAAAGAATCTACCCAACAATATTGAAACAATTTTAAGCTTTCCCTACCTTTCTCGAAATGTTAATCAAATGATAACTACTAAGCATTTTCATCGATATAGCAGGGTCGAAGAGGTGAACTAACGTTTCGGATAGGCTAGTATTTTTATTATGTGTTGCTTCTGAAATCTTTTGATCTTCACCGAAAGTGCGTTCCCCTTATGGGATCTTTCGCCGAAGGCCATACCAGTACGTAGGTTGCTACTGGAAATTGGAAATCTCTTTCTACTGTACTGTACGTATACATACTTCTGAACTGATCCCTTCGTGCGGGACTCGTCGTTACGATATCTTTTATCTTTTCTCGAAGATCCGCCGGCCGCCGGAGAGCTCCTACATATGTAGATCCTAGACGACGCGAATATTTCCTGAGAACAATCAATCAATTGATAAAGATGATGTCCCAATCCGTTCATAGGATCCTGATGAGTAGTCGGATGAACAAGAACCTCTTTGGAGTACGTTCATTATCATCCAAGACTGCGTCATTTGATCTTACTGGTTCATTTAAGGTATGTCCGAGAAAACGGTATATATATTTGTAGAGTTTTCAATATTTAAAAAATTAATCAGGGAATGTAAACTTATTTTATTTCCTTCGCATAGACTCATGCCTTAGAGAAAGGACCAAATGAAAGTATAACCATTTCGAAAGAGGATCTACTTTCTCAATTCAAGCTCATGTATACGATGCGTCGAATGGAAATTACGTGTGATAATGAATACAAAGCACGGAATATTCGTGGTTTCTGTCACTTGTATGATGGACAAGAGGCTGTCGGGGCAGGGATTCAAGCCGCCTTGTCACCAGAAGACTCATGGATTACTTCCTATCGTTGCCATTGTATGGCGTTGATGCGTGGAGGGAGTGTTGAAAAGGTATTGGCAGAATTGTTTGGCAATATTGGTGGTATGACTAAGGGTAAAGGTGGGTCTATGCATTTCTACTCCAAGAAACACAACTTTTATGGTGGGCAAGGTATTGTGGGTGCTCAAGTCCCGGTTGGTGCTGGTCTTGCCTTTGCAAACAAATACAATGCTAAATCTGGTGAACCCATGAATGTTGCCATTGGCTGTTACGGTGATGGTGCGGCTAATCAGGGACAGATTTGGGAAAGTGCCAACATGGCAAGTCTATGGAAACTCCCCTACATCTTTTGCATTGAAAACAATCACTACGGTATGGGCACAAGTGTAGAGCGACATAGTAGTCATTCCGAATATTATAAAATGGGAAATCATATTCCAGGGCTTCGTATTGATGGAATGAACGTCTTGGCCGTTCAAGAGGGTATTCGTTTCGCCAAGGAATTTTGTGGTAGCGGTAATGGGCCCATGTATGTTGAAATGATGACATATCGTTATCATGGACATTCTATGAGTGACCCTGGGACGACGTATCGTAACCGTGAGGAGATTGCCATCACTCGATCTACGAGAGATCCCCTGGAATTCGTGAAGAAATGCTTGACGGATGCTGGATTCGCGGATACAGAGGAACTAAAAGAGATCGAAAAGGATATTCGAAAACAAGTTCAAAATGAAGTTACGAAAGCGAAGGAATATCCCAAGCCAGAAATCAAGGATTTGTTCGATTATGTATATGCTCGTTCCTTGGAGTCGGGAACGCAAGAATTCCCGCCACATATTCGAATGCCTGATTATGCCAAATCCAATTGGGCGTAGACTTTTGCATTCTTATCAGTCATTTTTTTACTGGTTTATTAAAAACTTAATTACAAGTGTTCATAAGGACTAAAGAATGAAGGTTCTTCCACCGATTTTTCCTTTGTCTTGCTTTATGTATGGCCACCCCCGCATTCGTTCTTTCTTTGAAAGTTCGTTGATTTTTGCGAATTTTTATACAAAGCGAGCTTCATGACGCCAGCGCTACAGTAGGACATACATACAGTAGGACAGAAACCCGCCTTATTATCATAATTTCATTTTCGACGTCTTTGGAATAAGCAAATTACAGTAAGAAAGCACCTCGCTTTCTCCACATCATTCGTAGCATGAAGATTACGCTGTTAAACATCTTTTACGTAATAGAAGTCCTCGTCTTACCCCTTTCATTGTCAGGTTTATCTGTCAACACTCAAACTATCATGTCATCTTCCTCTTCATATCTGTCTAGTATTCCCATGGCCCCAGCCGATTCTATTCTCGGTATTAATGAAGCCTTTAAAGTTTGTAAAAGCTCCAATAAAGTCAATATATGTGTTGGTGCCTATCGTGATGAGAATGGTAAACCATGGGTCCTACCTTCTGTTCGAGAAGCTGAACTTCGTATGCTTCAAGACCCAACTGTCAATAAAGAATATGCAAGCATTTCAGGAGATTCTACCTTTGTCGATCTAGCCTTAAAGTTTGCATATGGATGGGATGCAGATCTTTCTAGAGTCGCAGGAGTTCAAAGCTTATCGGGCACGGGGGCCTGTAGAATCGGGGGACAATTTCTATCAAACTTTCTTCCCAAAGGGACGAAAATATATGTTCCAGTTCCAACATGGGGGAATCATCACTCAATCTTTAAAGAATGTGGACTAAGTGTATCAACCTATCGCTATTATGATCGTAGTACGAACGCTCTAGATTTTCATGGGATGATGGAGGATTTTCAGAATGCTCCAGATGGAAGTATTCTGTTACTGCACGCATGTGCCCACAATCCAACAGGATGTGATCCAACTATAGAACAATGGAAAAGTATTAGTGACTTGTGCAAACAAAAGAGCCATCATGTTTTCTTTGATTCAGCCTATCAAGGTTTTGCATCGGGTGATGCAGAAGGGGATGCCGCGGCCTTGCGCTTATTTGTGAACGAAGGACATAACATCCTGTTAGCCCAGAGTTTCGCGAAAAATTTTGGATTATATGGTGAGCGATGTGGTACATTAAGTGTTGTAACGAACTCCGCCGATGACAAAGAGCGAGTCATGAGTCAATTAAAGATCATCATCCGACCCATGTATTCCAGTCCACCGATCCATGGCGCAAATATTGTCAAGTCTGTTCTATCCGATCCGGGTTTAAGAGACCAATACTATGGTGAATGTGCGAAAATGGCAAAAAGAATTGGTGAGATGAGAATTTTGTTGGTACAAAGATTAAAGGAAGCTGGAAGTGAACATAATTGGAGTCATGTTTTGAGTCAAATTGGGATGTTTGCTTTTACTGGTAAGTACATAATAAAATTGTATTAATATTATACCAATCGTTTCGTTAGTTTATAATTTTTTTATCAAAATTCTTTCGTCTTCCCTTTTTCATAAGGTATGAATAGTGATATGTGTGATATCCTCACATCCGAATACTCCATTTACCTCACACGAGATGGTCGAGTAAGCTTAGCAGGGCTGAATGAGAAAAATATTGCATATGTTGCAAATGCAATTCATTCAGTCACTGTTGGTAAATCTATCACCCAGAAGTAGGAAAATAATTTTTGTTTATCATCAATCTCCCTTGTTCATGTACTCACTAAATTAGAGTTACCATTGAATCTCCAAAGCTGGGTTAACATGAATTGTGACATTGTTTGCTTCCAATACACTTTTCTTAACGTAATAGAGAAGTTCACTCTCTTCTCCATGAGGATTTCCTGGTCCTTTTCCACCACCCACTTGTCTGGACCCATATGTGATAGTAATTGGATCTAATACAGTGTGCACAATTATCGATGATTGTTGTCTTTGCTTTGCCATGGGATGATTCAAGTTACTGTGATCCACTAAAAATTCAATGTATTCATCTCCCGAGAATTGAACTGCCTCCTCTAAGGACCATGCAGTGAGAGGTTGTATACTCCCATCGTCTATGATCGTCCCAATTTTTAATCCTTCGCCATCACTACCTTCTTCCTCCATGGTTGAGTAAAGAACGATATCCATAATCATAAGGCTTGATGAGTCGAAATTAGAATTCTTCATCCTCCTATCATTTGAATCAGCACTAAAGTCATTCAAAGATTGTTTCATATTAGGGAGCTTTAATCTCGTCCGAGCTTTGATGTCTTCAAAATTAGCTTGACTATGATAGATTTGTGCTCTATGGAACGGACTAATAGTGTATGACGACACATACACAACACAGTTAATTTTGAGGTATAATGATGAGTAAATTAGGAATAGTTTGATTGTCGTCAGAATGCCTATCATTGTCAAGGAAACAATGTTGGTGATATCGTGAATTAACATGTGCGTATGGTTCTTTTGCTTTTCGACAACAGAAAAAAAAATGAGACGCGGTATATGTAGTCCTACGTCTACGTCCTATACCGTCCTACCGTCCTACCGTCCTACCAGAGAGATCTCTAGAGTAAAACATTCCCTTGATCGTGCTTGCATTGATGTGCTGTACTGTACACTGTAATCAACTTCTGCAACCCTGTGCAAAACCCTGTACCAAAAACCTATTTAGAGATAGACATAGACAGGATATACATTCCTAGTAAGAGAAATGACCGCATCCGATATCCTTACAATTGCATCTACAGTAGCTATTACACAAGCCTTATGTGAAGTCCTGGCAAAGAAATGTGTGTACTCTCAAGATTCATATAAAAAAGCTGTGGCAGCTTTTGAACGTGCCAAGGCAAAACGGGAAAAGAATGCTATTCAATCTTCTTTGAGTCCAAGTTCGTCATCATCATCTATTGGAAATAAAGGATCCAAAGTGGGAACTGCTCATCATTCCAATGCAAGTATAAAAACTGCAAAGAAAAATAAGCTTATCGAAGATGAGTATAATGAAGCCGCTGGAGATGTGGCTCGACGACGGATTGTTACGGAGGTAGGAACCTTTGTAGTGTTTTTAATCTTGGCACGGATATTAGGGATGGAATTTAAAGGGAAAATTGTAGGCCTCTTGCCTTTCCAGCCCTTTCCTCTCATTCGACGGATTACCATGAGAGGATTGACTTTGGATTCAACGTACGTTGTACCGGAATCTCTCTCCTCGAGGGTAACAAGTACGACCCAAGTGTGTGGATTCTTATTTATATATATCCTATGTACGGGTAGTGTCAAGTTTGCAGTAACCAAACTCTTGGGTGAGAAGGCACCGGATGGTGCAGATAAAGGATTAGATACAATAGTAGAAGCACCACAAAGTCAAAAAATTCTAGAAGCTATTGGGGTAGATGTACAGGAATTTAAGCAAATTAAGAAGCACTTTTAAACATAGCGGGATACAAAAGGGAGGGTAATGAAGGAAAGGGTGGATTTTACAATACATATTGTATCAACTTCCCATAGATTTTGTTAATATAATTTATTTCCTTTTTACGGTATATTACTTTGTTGTTTAAACCTCAAATCAGATCCTAGCCATGTTACTAGAATCCCTTCCTCACACATACATATCCCTTTGTATATTGTTTTTCTTAAAATCACTCCATTCCAATATCTATACTTTATTTGTTTGTAATCTTTATTCATTCATTTTTATTCTTCCATTTTTTCCATAGATTGTTGTACAGGTCGAGGATTCGCATCTTGTATCAAAGTTATATTATCCCCTTTTAATAATATCCTTCCAATATCTCTACGTTTCCCCGTCTTTGTATCTAATTCAACTGCATCATCCAAAGTCATATTCATATATTCATCAAAACCAATAATTTGCCCTTCCAATGTCATACGCGTATCCTCATACAGCCAAATCTTGACTCTTGATTTTGACTGTTTATACAAGATTCAATGTGAATATTTATATCCATGTAGAGTTTATTAAAATATTTCAAAGAAGAAGAAGAAGACTTACCGTCAAATGTGAAAAGATCACATTGATGGGTTGTGTCATAACCTTTTTGACTTTCTTTATTGGTGCCATTTTATGTTCAGCTGTTATAGGAACAATCAGAGATTTTTAGGAGATTAGTAAGTAAATAAGCCAATTTCTCTTGGATCAGTGATAGATATCAATGCCAGGTTAAAATTTTGGGTGTGTTTTAAAGAAGAAAATAAAAGCAGCGTGTGTTTGTGTGTTGAGTGTTGAGCCCAGCTGCACAGGAGCACCAATGTAGGTAGAGGGTTATGCTCTCATAACCAGCAACGCAAAACACAACACGACAAATTTTTAAAGATATTTCAGTTCAGGCAGCGGTGAAGGGTGAAGGGACAAAATCAAAATGACACAAAAGACTTTTTAAAATCCAACAACACCTGAATGATAACACACTCAAACAATGAGCATACCAAAATACCACATATATTGTGATTTAGATGGAGTATTAGTTGATTTCGAGGCGGGTGTACGTAGTGTATGTGAGGGACAAGGAACAGATTCCTTGGATAAGAAAAAGATGTGGTCTGCTATAGCTAGAAATGATACATTCTTTGAACATTTACCCTGGACTTGTGATGGTAAAGAATTATGGGAAGCTATACATACACTATCACCAGATATTCTCACTGGTATACCCATGATATATCCAAGTCGATTTCATAAGTTTCATTGGTGTATACGTGAATTATTTCATGTAGATACAATTCAACATGTGGATATGGCAGGACAAGATATGACTCATACCAATCCTGATGGGATATATATACCTAGAAAACGACAACGGAATAAGGAAAGTCATAACAATGAGGATAATCATCATGATCATTATTGCAGTATCGCAGTTGATGTCATTACATGCTGGAGTCGAAATAAACATATGGAAAGTAAACCTGGAGCTATTTTGATTGACGATCGACAAGATTTAGGTGAGGCATGGGAATCCAAAGGAGGTATTTTTATTCATCATACGAGTACTGCAAACACTTTGACTGTATTACGGCGGTTGAATGTCATCCCTTAAGTATGTCCTTGATTTAAAAATGTGTGGATATTCTCATCCGAAGGTGCTATTGTACTCAATGTAGTAATATAGTAGTGCCCTAGAAATGAAACCAGTACTTATTTGCACAAAGTCTTTTGTTTACATCTAAAACTCATCTTAGTTGCGGCATGGCCGTATTAAAGTGCTGTGACCTACAATTATTGCACTTTACACTATGAATCGTAACAACTTCAATCCTATTTCTTCATGGTATATATCCAGTACAATATTATTTTGTGGTTATGAATATTAGTTATGTGGTATCGATGGAAATTTCCATCCCAGGATAGATTCACTCCAGGTCCATAATTCATCTACCTCTGTTCCGTTATTACTTATAGGCCAAAATAAATGATGTTTAGATTTCAATGATGCACCTACAATGGTTGGTTTACCAAAAGTCATATAGTAGGGACCAATATAATCATCCGAGGATACTGTTTTAGTATCCAAGGCTGCACGTAAAATACACATGGCACCATTTTCAGAAGACATACTACCTATACGATTTCGTGAAAAGAATGTACGAAACCATAAGGGTATATAATACCAACCAGATACAACTAAATTTGTACGACTGTATCCAGGATGAACAACAACAGCTTGTATTGTACCCTTGGAGGGTACATACACACGTTGATGCAATCCATGGGTAAAGAGTAGATTTGCACGTTTCGAGGCTGCATATTGTAGAAAACTTTGTATCATGTCCATGAATGATTGTAGTATAGGTATAGGAGTATGATGATTGAATATCCATCTTCTTTTTCTTCTGTCGATAAAGTTAATATCCTTGAATTGAAATGCAGGTCCATAAGAACCCAACAGTGATGATACAGACACGATTCGTACCATCCCACTCTTGGCATTAGAATCATGATTGGTATCATACTTATCTAATATCATCCTGGTATCCATGGATGATGGAGTATATATATTTGTAACTGCTATGAAATTTGGTACTAATAATGATGTTAGAGCAAAATGTCCAAGATGATTCACTTGCATTTGCATTTCTATGGACGTTTCCTTAGCAAGTGTATATGGAGTTCCCATAATCCCAGCATTATTTATAAGAATATGTATCGGAGGTGTATATGGATGAGGAGGTGATGATGATGATGATGATGATGATGACGTGTTGGTCATGGTATGTTGTTGAGAAGACGATTTTGATGTGTCGAGTGTACGCTGAAGAGTATGAACAAAGGACTTTATCGATTCGATAGAAGATAAGTCTAATTCCAGTGTATGTATTTGTACTTTTGTTTGAGTGGTTTGTAGTATGGTATGTCTTGCCTTATTACAACGACGGATACTTCGACATGCCATGACAATAGCAGTGCCATCTGCTGAATGTGTCCCTGATGCTTTAGCTAGGAGAAATACAGTACTGTACCCAAGTCCAGCATTCGCCCCTGTGATTACAATGGTTTTATTATGCATGGCTTGGGTAACGTCTTCAAGCGTAAATGGTGAAGCATCCATATCTTTTTGATAAAGGATGAATAGAATAATGGTTACAATGGCCACAGCTACAGAAGGCTTTAACAGGAATGCTAGTAGGACCATTACGATTTGTACTTTTGTAGTATATGCTGTCTGCTGGGTCTATCAATACAGAGGTATATCATTCATATAAGCAATCCTTAAGTCTGTGCTGGTCGATACTACATAGGGGTCGAGGATCGACCCGATTGGACTTATGGCGGGTATGGGTATATTAGGTATACATAAACTAAATCATCACAGCCGGGTACAAGGTACCTCTAGAGAGAGGCTACGTATCATTACGGCGTGTCGGCGTGTGGCTCTCGTATGTACAGAGTACGTTGGATTAATCGTGCATGTGGAGTTGGTCGTGCTTGCGAATGTTCTCGTAAGTAGGTAGGAGCTGTTACATTCCGCCTTCGTCCTGCATGGATCGTGGTCAAACCCATCAGACATC
>Ga0169931_10005042_pt1 | contig 20298 bp, 13 predicted proteins | sample Kivu_15m_20L_FD_129675 | JGI IMG/M metagenome (GOLD analysis project Ga0169931, IMG submission 129675) | Freshwater microbial communities from Lake Kivu, Western Province, Rwanda to study Microbial Dark Matter (Phase II) - Kivu_15m_20L... | ecosystem: Environmental > Aquatic > Freshwater > Lake... | reverse complement strand
TTGTAACCGGAGAGAATCCGCAGTCAGCGGATCTCGACATTGTAACCGGAGAGAATCCGCAGTCAGCGGATCTCGACATTGTAACCGGAGAGAATCCGCAGTCAGCGGATCTCGACATTGTAATTAGTCAGCGTCGTCGAGAGGACGCGCTGCATCTCGCCGACCGCCTTGGTGTAATCGGTGAGAGCGCGAAGTTCGCGTCCACGAGAGGCGGAGAGGGCATTCTGCCGGTCGAGGACGAAGAAGCTGGTCGACTGGCCCGCCTCGAACTTACGCTCTTCGCTCTGGTACTGCAGCTCGGCGTTGAGGCGGGAGTTGCGTGCCGCGAGGACTCGGCGACGCGCCGTCTCGACCCCCTGGAGAGCGTTGCGGACCTCGACCTCGATCCCCTGGACGACCCTCTCGCGCTGAATGTCGAGCTGTCGCCCCTGGGCAACGGCGCGGCTGAGCTGAGCGAGCGCCGTCCGATTCCGCAGCGGGAGATTGAAGTTGACCCCGACCCGCCAGACCCGAAAATCGTTCTTGAGCATATTCCAGAGGCTCTGCCCGGCGCTCCCCAAAAGAACGTCAGGAAGGACGAAGGATCCGCCGTTGCTCGGCAGGGGAGGCAGCCCTTGCAGGACGGAGAGTTCATTGACCCGGCGCGCCAGCTGGTTGTTCGACTCGGTGAAGAAGTTGGTCTCGGTTCGCTGCCGTCCTGCCAGGCCGACGATGCCATAGTTGACGACCAGATCGATCTGCGGACGGCTCTGGTCTCTGTAATAGGCCTCGTCGATCTGATTGAGCTCCCCGCGCAGACGGAACTGTTCCAGTTCGGGGCGGTTGCGCAGCGCCAGACGGATGGCGTCTTCGAGCGGGAGAGATGAACCCGACTCAATCTCGGGCATCTCGACCGGGACCAGCTCCGACTGCCACATCTCGGCGCTGGTCGGTTGGAGCAGGAGGGCCTTGAGCGCGTTCTCGGTCCGTTGAATGGCGTCGATCGCCGCGGCGGCTTCGTCATTGCGCCGCTCGAGCTCGACGCGGGCCGAGATGATGTCGACCGGGGCCAGCGTGCCCGCCTCGACCAGCCGTTCGTTGTGGGCCAGTTGCGTCCGCGCCAGCTCGACAGACTCGCGCTTGATCTCCCGATCCCGCCGCGCGAAGACCAGATCCCAGTAAGCCCGCTGCACCTGGGCGATGATCTCGATCACCCGCTGTCGGAACTGGCTGTCGGAGAGGTCGAGCTGTTTGCGCGCCAGTCGAATCTGGCGTCGCCCCTGGTCGATGCCCCGATTCTTGAGCAACGGCTGCAGGTAGGAGAGGTTGAAGGTCGAGGTGAACTGCGGATTGAGGATGTTGAAGACGTTCTGGGTCGTCGCCCGGTCGTTGCTGTAGGAGGCTTGCAGGAGCCCGCCCTGCGACTGAATCCGCTGGGAGAGCGTCGCGGAGCCGGTGAGGTTGTCCGTCAGCAGCCCGGCGTTGGCCCCGCCGAGCAGGGGGTTGGCGATCGGGATGTTGCGGCGATCGTAGAAGAAGCTGGTCATGAGGGACGGGTCGTAGAACCCCTGGGAAGCTCGAACATCGAGCTCGGTCAACTGGACGTTGAGCCGTTCGACCTCGAGATCCCGGTTGTTCTCGAGCGCGAGGAGCATGGCCTCGCGCAGGGTCATCATCACCCGCCGCGTCGCGTCGACTCCGATCCGGTCATCGGGGATCTCGACCTGTTGCTGCTGCGCCAGGGGCTGCGCAAGAAGCGACGCGCCTCCCCCCATCAGAAGAAGAAGCAGGAGAAGGCCGCCCGGGGCCCACTTTCCCTGTCCCAACCCGCTCTCCCGTCGGACCATCACTTGCGCATCTCGCTGCTCCATCTCAGAACTCCCTCCCTCGTTGCTGCTCCCGGGCCGCCTTGACGACGGCGACCGCGGTCGCTACATCCTCAATCGCCAGACCCAATGACTTGAAGACCGTTATCTCCGCCGCTGACTGGCGACCAGGATGGTGCCCCGCCGCCAACTGCCGCAACTCGACCACTCTCTCCCAGGGGAAGATCCCCTTCTCGACGGCCTGGATCAGCTCCCCGGCTTCCAGGCGTGCCTGCTCGACCGAGTCGACGACAAGCAGGTCCGCCCGGCGCGCAACGGTGTCGTCGAACTCCCGCCGTAGCACCGAATTGCCCCCCGCCGCGTTGAGGTGAGCCCCCGGCTCGACCCATTCCCCGAGCAGGACCGGCTCCCGGGCGCTGGTGATCGTGATGAGGATCTCCGCCCCGACGGCCGCCGCCTCCGGCCGCTCGACCGGGAGCAGCTCGACGCCCCGCAACTGTGGCGCCATCCGCTCGCAGAAACGGGCGCGGCGCTCGGCTGAACGACTGTAGACCCGGACCTCCGCGATCGGCCGCACCGCGCAGACGGCGAGGAGCTGGCTCTCCGCTTGCCAACCAGTTCCATAGAGCCCGACGCGGCGCGCCTCAGGTTGGGCGAGGATGCGCGTCGCCACGCCGCTCGCCGCTCCGGTCCGCATCTGTCCCAGGCGATCCGCTTCGAGCAGGGCGACCAGCTCCCCCGTCTCCGCCGAGTAGAGGCTCACCAGAAAGCGGGCCCCGTGGCGGGTGACGGTGTAGGCCTTGAGCCCGAGCCACCCCTCATCCGCCCCGCTCATGACGTGGAGCGTCGCGCCCCCGCTCCGCACCCTTCGCCGTGGCTCATTGGTCGCCGCGCCCCGTGCCTGCCGTCGGAAGACCCCTTCGACCGCCGCCAGAGCCATCTCCATCGTCAAGAGGGAGGCGACATCTGCCTCCGTCAAATAGAGCGCCATCGGTCCTCCCTCGCCATCATCGCCCCGCTACTTCCCGATCCCGAGCAGAGTCGAGGTCGTCGCTACCAGCCGGCGGCGCGCCCGACCCGTCCACGACTGCCACCCATCCCCCATCCGACGCCAGATCGGCGACTGGATCGCGTCGTCGAAGATCGAGTAGAAGACGGGCGTCGCCAGCAGAGTCAGCAGGAGACAGAGCGACTGCCCCCCGATCACCACTACCGAGGTCGAGCGGTTGATCCCCGCCCCCGGCCCGCTGCTCACCGCCAGCGGAGCCATCCCCGCGACAAAGGCGATCGTCGTCATCAGAATCGGCCGCAACCGGTCCCGACTCGCCTGGATCAGCGCGGCGTGCCGCTCCATCCCCTTGGCCCGCAAACCGTTGGTATGGTCGATCTGCAGGATCGAGTTCTTCTTGACCATTCCGAAGAGGACCAGCAAACCGAGGGCGGTAAACATATTCATGCTCTGCCCCGCCAGAACCAGCGAGACCAGCGCGAAAGGCATACTCAGCGGCAATGCCAGCAGCACCGTCACCGGGTGGATGAACGACTCGAACTGCGCCGCCAGCACGATATACATAAAAATAAAGGAGAGCAGGAACGCGAGGAGAAAGCCATTGGTCGTCCGCTCGAGCTCCTTGGTCCGTCCGGAGAGCCCTGTCGAATACTCCGCCGGCAGCTTCATCGCCGCGACCTCCCGGTTGAGCGCCTCGATCACCTCGCTCTGGGAGAAGCCTGGTTTGAGGTTGGCCGTCAACATGACCTGTCGCTGCCGGGAGACCCGCTCGATCTGGGTCGGGCCGGTCGCCTCTTCAAACCGGACGACACTGTCGAGCCCGACGCTCCCGAGCCGCATCGAGGGCACATTGAGCTTGCCGATCCCCTCCGGAGTGGCCCGGTAGGACTCCGTCGCCCGGACATGCACTTCGTACTGCTCACCCAGTTCGTTGTAGGTCGAAATCTGATCGCCCCCGACGAGCAGCCGCAGGCTCTGGGCGATATCGCCAACGTTAACCCCCAGGTCCGCCGCCCGCGAGCGGTCGATCTGGGCCCGCAGCTCCGGCTTACCGAAGATGAGGGAGGTGTCGGCGTCGACCACCCCGGGCATCTCCCGCAGCTTCGCCAGCAGCGCCTGCGAATACTGGTTGAGCCGCTCGAGGTCCGGCCCCTGCAGCATGAAAGCAATCGCCGCGTTCTGGCGACTGCTGCCCCCAATCGCCGCGACCGTCGAGACGACCGGGCGCAGATTGAGCGGCTCGTAGCGCGGAAGAACCTGCTCCCGAACCATCTGCATGACCTCGAACTGCGAGATGGTGCGCCCTGCGAGCGGCGTCATCCGCGTATAGATCTTCGCCTCGTTCGGCGTCTGCTGCGGATCGTCGCCAATCGTCGTCAACGTGTAGTCGATATGGGGCAGCCGTCGAATGTCCGCCGCCACCCGCTGCGCGATCTCGAGGGTCGACTGCAGTGAAGTCCCCTCGGCCGCCCGCACCGAGACCTCGAACTCGTCCTGATCATCCTCCGGGAAGAAGTCCTTCCCGACCCCGATCAAGAGGGGAATCGTCGAGAGAAAGACCACCGTACAGAGCGAGACTACCACCCAGCGGTGGCGCAACGAGAGCCGCAAGAGGATCGAGTAGAGGTGATCGAGCTGCCGCATCAGCCAGCTCTGCTTCTCGTGGCTCTCCGGCCCCTCCGACGCGGGTGCGGCCTCCCCCTCCTTCCGCTTGAGACGCCGCAGCAATCGCGCGCTCATCATCGGCGTCAAGGTGAAGCTGACGAGCAACGAAACCATAATCGAGAAGGCCATCGTCAGCGCGATGCTCTTGAAGAAACGGCCGGCGACGCTCGACATAAACGCCACAGGGAGAAAGATCACCACCAGCGAGAGCGTCGTCGCCATGACGGCGAGGCCGATCTCGCGCGTCCCCTCGATCGCCGCCTCGAAGGGCGAGAAGCCCTTCTCTTCGATATAGCGGAAAACGTTCTCGAGGACGACGATCGCGTCGTCGATGACAATACCCACCGCCAGCGTCAACCCCAGCATCGACGGCCCGTTGAGCGTGATGTCGGCCCACTCCATCGCCGCGAAGGTCGAGATCAGCGAGGTCGGAATCGCCACCGCGGCGATGAGGGTCGCCCGCACGTTCTGCATGAAGAGCAAGACCACCAGGGCCGCCAACAAGGACCCCAGGATGAGGTGCTCGCGAATCGTGTGGAAGGAGGCCAGGATGAAGACCGACTGATCACGGACGATGCGAATCTCAAACCCCGCCGGCATCGATCCCTTGAGCTGGTCGAGCCGCTCCTTGATCGCGTTGACGACATCGACCGTGTTGGTCCCCGACTGTCGTCGAACCTGGAGGAGAAGCGACGGCGTGTCATTGATCCGCCCGACGCTCAATTCATCCTCGATCCCGTCCTCGGCGTACCCAAGATCCGAGATCCGGATCGGGTACCCCTGCCGGGTCGCTACCACAATGTCGTTGAAGGCCTCGACCGAGGGCAACCGACCGAGTGTCCGCAAGGTGAGGAACCGATCGGGCTGGTCGATCCGCCCGCCAGGGACTTCGAGGTTCTGCATCTGCAGCGCTTGCGTCACCTGGGCGACGGTCAGGTTGTAGGCCCGCAGCTGATCGCCATCGAGCTTGACGTTGACCTGCCGCTTCCTGCCCCCGACCATCTGCACCTGCCCGACCCCGCTGATCGACTCGATCTGCCGCCGCAAGACCTTGTCGGCAAACTCCGTCGCCTCGCGAATCGAACGGTTGGAGGCGACCGCGATCGTCATGATCGGGGCCGCGTCGGGGTCAAACTTCTGGACCACCGGCTGCTCGATGTTTTTTGGGAGGAAAGGAAGGGCCGTGTTGAGCTTATCCCGGACATCCTGCGCCGCGGCGTCGAGGTCCCGTTCCAGATCAAAACTGATGATGACCAGGGAGACCCCTTCCGACGAGGTCGACCGCAGCTCCTCGATCCCGCTGATCGTGTTGAGCGATTCCTCGATCTTGTCGGTAATCTCGGTCTCGATCTCCTGCGGACCGGCTCCCGGTAGGATCGTCGAGACGACGATCGTCGGAAACTCGACCCGCGGAAACCGCTCGACCACCAACCGGTTGTACGAAAAGGTCCCCAGGACCACCAACGTCAGGATCAGCATCGTCGCAAAGACGGGCCTCCGAACACAGATCTCCGCCAGCTTTTGCATCGTCGTCTCCTCCTACCTTCCCTGCCCTACCCCTCTTTTCGACTCCATCCGGCGTCAGCGGTCACGGACCGCGGTCCCCGGCTGCAACCGGTCGAGATTGCTGGTCGCCAGGCGCTGCCCCGACTGAACCCCCTCGACGATCTCGACGAGGTCGCCCTCAACCGCGCCCGTCCGGACGACCTGCTCCACCGCCTTCCCCTCGACCAGCAGGAAGACCTTCGAGAGCCCGGCCATCGTCGTCACCCCCGTGCGCGGGACCATCACCACCGGCGCGGCCTCGACCGTCGTCAACTCCGCCCGCGCAAACATCCCTGGGCGCAACAGCGTTCTCGGATTGGCGACCTCGGCCTCGACCGTCAGGGAGCGCGTCTGCTCATTGAGCGCGGCCCCGATTCGGACCACCCGTCCCGTGAAGACCTCTCCCGGATGGGCCTCGACCCGCAGCCGCATCGACTGGCCCACCCGGACCTTCGCCGCCGCGTGCTCTGGAATGTCTGCCCGCAACCGCAACGGATGCAGCCGGACCAGCGAGACGATCCGGCCTCCCACCGGCAGGTACGTCCCCTTCGCCACAAACTTCTCCTTGACCGCGCCGGTGATCGGCGCTCGCACGACCGTGTCGGTCAACGCCTTTCGCGCCAGGGCCAACGCCGAGCGCTGCTGCTCGAGGACCGCCAACTGCTGGTTGACCGCGTCCACTGCCGCCTGGTGCCGCGCCTGCGCCAACCCCTGGTTGATCCGCGCCTGGTCGTACATCGATCGGGAGATATCCCCCTTCTCAATCAACCGGGCCGCCCGATCGAGCTCCATCGTCGCCAGATCGAGCGAGCCCTGGGCCACCTTGACCTCGGCGTTCTGCCTGGCGTCAAAGGAATCCCCCTCCTTCATTCCCAACCGCGCCATCGTCTGCCGCAAGCCCGCCTCCGCCTGCTCGATCCGCAACCGCGCGTCCCGCTGGTCGATCTGAGCGATCTCCTGCCCCGCCGTCACGAAACTCCCAAAGTCGACGCGCAACGCCGCCAGCTCCCCGGCGACCTGCGCCCCGATCACCACCTCCTCATCCGCCGCCAACGATCCAACCACCTCCAACCCGCGCGGCCGTTGGCGCGTGATCGCCACCGCCGAGGCGACCTCCAGCGGGCCCGCCGGCGTCGACGTCGGCGCCGCCTGCTCCCGCGCCGCTACCGCCGGCGCCGGCTCCTCCGTTCGATTCCACGTCCAGAGCGCCGCCAGTCCCCCGACCACGATCAGGACCACCCCGACCACCCAACGCCCCCGGATCCCCGCTTCTCCCGTTCGATTTCTCATACCCTCCCTCTCTCTCCCACTCCACTCCCCGATCTCTCCATTCATCGCTTCTCCCCCTCCCCGTCATACCGATGGTTCATCATCGAAGCCAGAAAGATCTCCGTAAACCGCTTCGCCGCCTCCCGATTGTCGATCCCCAACTGCTCCCGCGCCTGTCGCGCAAAGATCTTGTTCGCCATCCCGTGATAATCGACCATCCCGACAAAGGCCCGCACCGCCGTCATCGCGTCGACCCGCCGATACCGCCCCTCCTCCACCCGCCGCCCAATGAACTCCGCCAACGCCTCGAAGATCCGCGCGACGTGGTTCCGGTAGAAGAGCTCCGACAACTCGTGCCCCTCCAACGCGCTGTACATCAACAACCGCATCGCCTGCTCGTCCTCTTCGTAAAATTGCAGAATCCCAAACGCGATCGCCTCGAACAGCCCCCGGTCATCCCCAGACTCCAACGCCCCCTCGATCGCCCGCTGCAACGCCGTCCACCCCTCCGTACACGCCTTCCAATCGATGATCGACGCGTAGAGGTCACTCTTCGTCGCGAAATGGCGGAAGATGATCGCCTCCGTCACCCCTACCCCCTGCGCGATCTCCCGCGTCGTCGTCCCCCGAAACCCCTTCGCCGAAAAGAGCCCGACCGCCACCTCCAGGATCTGCTGCCGCCGATCCTCCGCCGCCATCCGCCCCGCCCGCTCCCCTCTCTCCCCCTCCATTCCTCCGCTCCCTTCCTATTGCGAGTAAGCGCTTACTTACTATCACATCGTGAGAGTCTTCACAAGGTCTATTCGAAGGGGCGAGGATAGCGCAGGGAGTGTGACAAATCTCTGTCGGTGGGGTCTCATTTCGATGAAGAAGTGGGGGAGAGGCGGAGGTTTTGCCTTTTGATTTTTTCACGTGCTATGCTGTGCGACCCGAAAGAGGGAAAGAACGACGAGAGCGAGAGATCGGCAGAGGGTGGGCAGGCCACGTGAGGCTCGTCCCGCAAGGACTGGGAAGCCCCCGGGTGGAGGAGAACAGGTGAGCGTACTGGTAGGGCGAGAGACGCGATTGATCGTGCAAGGGTTGACGGGCAAGGAAGGGACGTTCCACGCGTTGCAGATGCGCGATTACGGGACCAACATCGTTGGCGGGGTGACGCCGGGTAAAGGCGGGACGACCCACGAAGGGTTCCCGGTCTTCAACACGGTGGCGGATGCGGTCGAGAAGGCCGGAGCGAACGCGACGGTCATCTACGTTCCCCCGCCCTTCGCGGCCGACGCGATCATGGAGGCGGCGGCGGCAGGTGTCGCCCTCATCGTCTGCATCACCGAGGGGATTCCGGCGCTCGATATGGTCAAGGCCTACCAGTATGTGCAAGCGCGCGGAGTCCGGCTGATCGGGCCGAACTGCCCGGGCGTCATCTCCCCTGGCAAGTGCAAAGTCGGAATCATGCCGGCGAGGATCCACCTCGAAGGGCGCGTCGGAGTCGTCTCGCGGAGCGGAACGTTGACCTACGAGGCGGTCGGACAGCTGACTGCCCTCGGGATCGGCCAATCGACCTGTATTGGCATTGGCGGAGACCCGGTCATCGGGACGACGCAGCGCGACGCGGTCCAGCTCTTCAACGAGGACCCGGAGACGGACGCGATCGTCATGATCGGGGAGATTGGCGGAACCGCTGAAGAGGAGGCCGCCGCCTACATCCAGGCCCACGTGCACAAGCCTGTCGTCGGCTTCATCTGCGGCCAGACCGCCCCGCCAGGCCGCCGAATGGGCCACGCTGGCGCGATCATCTCCGGCGGCAAAGGGACCGCCGCCGAGAAGATGGCCGCGATGAGCGCCGCCGGCATCCACGTCGTTCAGAGCCCTGCCGATATCGGCGCCAAGATCCAAGAGGTACTTGGATAGAGTACCACCGCATCAATAGCGGACAGACCACTGAGCCCCGGAGGCGCGATCCACGCACCTTCGGGGCTTCTGTTTGTTGCTCCTGTTTCGCTCACTTGATCGAGTAACTTTGTCAACTCCTACCCCGAGCCGGACGAAGCGGAGGGTCTTGGGTCGAGAGAGCTTCAGGTAAATGCAAACTGGTGTATGATCAGGTGGTCCAGGAACCGAACCAGCCGCCCGTCAAACCAGCCAGAGAGGCGCGGGCCAGAGAGGCGCGGGGGCGTTGCGGGGCGTTGAGAAGACACATTCAAACATCGAGGAGACCTATGAAGAGATCATCGAACGTCGTGCGAGTCGGCGGATGGGTTCTACTCCTGGCCTGTAGCGTGGGGGTATGGTCGGTCAAGGGGGAGCAGGAGGGGAAAGGGGTGAGGCCGGATGGCGCGAAGCTCTACGAGGAGCGGTGTGCGAGCTGCCACGACAACGCGCAGGGGCGGACTCCGCCGAAGTCCCTCCTCGCCCGGCGACAGCCGGAGGAGATCATCGCTTCGCTGACGACCGGTTCGATGCGGATGCAGGCGGAGGGGCTCAAGGAGTTGGAGATTCGGACACTGGCGGTCTATTTGACAGGTCGCGAGCCGGGGGGCGTGATCGAGGCGGCGGAGCTGGAGAATCGCTGCGCCGCGGGGGCGGGGCCGATCGACCTCAAGGCGGCGCAGTGGCTGGGGTGGGGGCGCGATCTGGAGAATTCTCGCCATCAGCCGACACCGGGGCTGCGCGCGGCGGACGTGCCGCGACTGAAATTGAAGTGGGCCTATGCCTATCCGGCGACGATGGCGATCGGGCAGCCGGCGGTCCTCGGGAATCGGCTCTTCGTGACGACCGATTCCGGGCAAGTGCTGGCCCTCGACGCGCGGACGGGGTGTGCGCACTGGGCCTATCGGGTCAACGCGCCCGTCCGGACGTCCGTCTCACTGGGGCCGTTGGCGAAGGGGCGGTTTGCGGCCTTCTTCGGGGATGAGCGGGCGACGGTCCACGCGGTCGACGCGGAGACGGGGCGTCCGCTCTGGCGGATCCGCCTTGATGAGCACCCGGTGGCCCGGATCACGGGCTCGCCGGTTCTCCATCGAAACCGGCTCTATGTGCCCGTCTCCTCGGTCGAGGAGGCGATCGCGCGCCCGAACAAGTATGAGTGCTGCAAGTTCCGGGGGAGCGTCGCCGCGCTCGACGCGGCGACTGGCAAGCTGCTCTGGCAGACCTACAGCATTCCCGAAGCTCCGCGCCCGTACCGCCAGAACGAGACGGGGACCCAGCTCTATGGCCCCGCCGGCGCGGCGATCTGGTCGGCCCCGACGATCGACGCGAAGCGGGGCGTGCTCTATGTCGGGACGGGCAACTCCTACACCGACGTCGAGACGACCGGGCCCGACTCGATCCTCGCCCTCGAGCTGACGACGGGAAAGATCCGCTGGGCCTTCCAGGCGATGCCGAAAGACAACTTCATCATGAACTGCCGGCAACCTGGGGTCGGCAACTGTCCCAAGGAGGCGGGACCGGACTATGACTTCGGCAGCTCCCCGATCCTGCGCCGGCTCCCCAACGGGAAGGAGCTGCTGCTCGCCGGGCAGAAGTCCGGGATGCTCCACGCGCTCGACCCGGACCAGCAGGGGCGCAAGGTCTGGGAGGCACGGTTGAGCGAGGGAACGGCGCTCGGGGGGATCGAGTGGGGCTTCACCGCCGATGCGACGCACGTCTACGTGCCTGTCGCCGACCCGATCGGTCCCCCGGCAAAGCGCAAGTCTGGCCTGACCGCGCTGCGCATCGCCACCGGCGAGCAGGTCTGGAGCACACCCGCTCCGGTCGTCAAGTGCTCGTGGGGAACGGGGCGCTGTACCAACGCGCAATCGGCGGCGGCCTCGTCGATTCCCGGGGTGATCTTCTCCGGAACCACCGATGGGTGGCTGCGGGCCTACGCCGCGGAGGATGGACGGGTCGTCTGGGAGACAGACACCGCCGCGCAGTCCTGGGAGGCGGTCAACGGTCGCACGGCCAAGGGGGGAACGATCGATGCCGGGGGCCCGGTGATCGTCAATGGAGTGGTCTATATCAACTCCGGATACGGCCGGATCTTTGGGTCTCCGGGCAACGCCCTCCTCGCCTACTCTGTCGACGGGAAGTAGCTACACGGATTGAGCGATCGAAGTTGGAACGCCCGGGCCACTACCCTGGGAGTTCTCTTTTGGGGGTTGCGTCAGTGCCAAGATGGAAATGCCTGATCGCATGATGACGTTTGCGGTCCTGAGGCGCCCCTCGGAATGGGGTCGGAATTAACAGAGATTTGAGTCGGAAGTGACGCTGACTTAACCATTCCTGTGGGAGGATCAGCCGACCCTCGAGGTCGATCCACAGGTGACCAAAACAAAGGAGCGAGCAGGATGCGAAACAAGGTGTTCATCATCTCACTGACGGTGCTGGCGGTCCTCACCGCTGGTGCGAGCGTCGCGTATCAGCGGATCAGACCACGCCTGACCCCGGGTGGTCCTGGTCCAGACGGGCGGGGAGTCATCCTGCCAGTCGGATGGCGAATCACCCCGGCGGGGCGTCACGTCGCGCTGCCAGGAGATATGGCGATGCGGATCATCGTCACTCCGGACGGGCAGCAGGCGCTGGTCAACACGGCGGGATGGCACGATCACAGCGTCAATCTGATCGATCTTGAGACGGCAAAGCTGGCGGGAACGATCAATGTCGCCAAGGACTGGACCGGGATGGCACTGCATCCCCGGACAGGCGAGATCTACGTCTCCGGTGGAGGTCCCTTGACCTCGCAATTTACCGGGCTGGCCAAACAACGAGGGGTCTCGGAAGAGATGCTCAAGGCGCTCCAGCATCCCGTGCTGCGGATCGGCCTGGACCAGAACCGTTTCACCTTGAAGCCATCGGTAGCGATCGTGGGGCTGATCGAGAAGGATCGATTCGTCGCCGGAGTGACCCTCAGCCCGGATGGAACCTTGTTTGTGGTCAACATTCAGAACGACACGGTCTATCGGCTTAGCGGGGAGAACTTCAAAGAGGTCCTCTCGACGAAGGTAGGGTATCGGCCCTATGCGGCGGCGCTCTCTCCAGATGGTCGGACGCTGGCCGTTTCGAACTGGGGAGACGAGTCGGTCAGCCTCCTTGCCGCGGCGACGATGAAGGAGAGTTCGCGGGTCAAGGTCGGGAACCATCCGAACGACCTCGCCTGGAGCCGGGATGGGCGGCTCTTCGTCGCCAACTCCGGATCGAACAGCATCAGTGTGCTGCGCGGGGGAAAGGTGATCGAGACGATCCGGACTTCGCTCGACCGCGAGGCCCCCGTCGGGTCCTCCCCGATCTCGTTGGCAATCACCGCCGATGGACGCAGGCTCTTTGTCGCCAATGCCGACAACAACAACGTCGCGATGATCGAGATCAGCAATCCCCGTCAATCGACGGTTCTCGGATTCATTCCCACGGGCTGGTACCCAAGCGCGGTCGCGGTAACGCCCGATGGAAAGCGGTTGCTCGTCGGGACGGGTAAAGGAGGCCTCAAGCTGCGCGGCAACTTCCCGGCATCGACCGAGTACAAGATCGCTTCGCCGGATCCAACGAAGCCCTATGATTACGTTGGTTCGCAACTCGAAGGGGTCTTGTCGGTCATCGAGGTGCCCGACCGGGCACGACTGGCAGAGTATACCGCGCAAGTTCGCGCCAACTTTCCAGACCCTAAAGCCCAGATCGATCAAGCTCACGCGGACCGGATCGCCCGCGAGGTCTTCCCGAAGATCAAGCACGTCCTCTACATCATTCGTGAGAATCGGACCTACGATCAGGTGCTGGGCGATCTCGGCAAAGGAAATGGAGATCCCAGTTTGACGCTCTTCGGCGAGCAGGTGACCCCCAATGCCCATAAACTGGCTCGGGATACCGTCATTCTCGACAACCTCTTTTGTAATGGGGAGGTCTCTCAGGATGGTCACCAGTGGTCAAACGCCGCATATGTGACCGACTTCACGCAAAAGGCCTGGGTCAATAGCTACAGCCGTCGAGGGCAACCCCAGGCCGATGAGCGTCTGACGGCCTCGCCCGCGGGGTATCTGTGGGACAATTGCCGGAAGCACGGCAAGACCTATCGGAGCTACGGGGAGTTCGCCTCGTTCCGGTCCTCTCCGGATACCGAACCGATCTTCACCGGAGCCGCCGGGCTGGCGGACAACTACAGCCGTGAGTGGTTGAAGTTGAAGAGTGCTCCAGGAGGGCGACAGCGCGACACCAACCTCGCCGAAGTCTTCCTGCAGGAGCTCAAGGAAGCGGAGGCGAAAGGCGAATGGTGGAACTATATGGTCATGTCGCTCGGCGAAGATCATACGGACGGACTGCTGCCAGGTCGATTCACCCCAACGGCCTGTGTCGCCTCCAACGATCTGGCGCTTGGGATGATCGTCGAGGCGGTCAGTCGATCGCGGTTTTGGGCGGAGACAGCCATCTTCGTGATCGAAGACGACGCGCAGAACGGGCCTGATCACGTCGACTCCCGGCGGACGGTTGGGCTGGTCTTCTCGCCGTACGTCAAGCGGGGGGGGATCGTCGACAGCACGCTCTACACCACGGTCTCGTATGTTCGGACGATGGAGTTGATCCTCGGACTCCCTCCGATGACACAGTACGACCAGCTGGCAACGCCACTCTATCAAGTCTTCACGACGACACCAGATTTCAGGCCCTACCAGCGGGAGAACGCTCGTGTCGATCTGCAGGCGCGGAACCCGCTGTCGGGGGAGGGAGCGCAGCGGTCTGCCCGGATGGACTGGTCAGAGTATGACCTCGTCGACTTCGATGAGCTGAATGACATCCTCTGGAGATCCCTCAAGAAGGATCAACCGATGCCAGCACCGGTCCGGAGCGCCCTCCTCGAGCCCTAAACTGCCCCTTCCCTTCTCCTCCAAGCCCTGCCCCTTTTGCCTCTCCCAAGCTCATCCTTCAGGAGGGGTGGGAGGGGTGGGAGGGGCATAACGAACAGAGAGCATCGAGATGGTGCCCCCCTCGACCCCGGCGATCGGAAAGTCGATCTGATCGGATGGCTGGCTTGCCCCGATCACGTAGAGGAGGGGCAGGTAGTGCTCTGGCGTGGGGATCGCGAGCCGGGCCTCCTCCCCGAGCGTCTCCCACTCGATGAGGGGGAGGGGGTCGCGCTCGACAATCGACCGGCGAACCCGCTCCTCGAAGCGAACGGCCCACTCCTCGGGAGGCCCATCTGGCTGGCCCCAGCGGTAGGCCGCGAGGTTGTGGACCAGGTTGCCGCTCCCGAGGATCAGGACGCCTTCCTCGCGGAGGGGGGCGAGCCGGCGCCCGAGCTCGTAGTGGAAGGGTCCGGATTCGCGCCGATCGATGCTCAACTGGACGACGGGGATCTCGGCGCTCGGAAAGAGGCGGCATAGCACCGACCAAGCGCCGTGATCAAGCCCCCAGTCCTGGTCGAGCCGCACGGGAAGCGGAGCAAGCCGCGAAGCGATCTCTTCGGCGAGCGCGGGGCTTCCCGGAGCCGGGTATTGGACCGCGTAGAGCTCCAGCGGAAACCCGCCAAAGTCGTGGATGGTTCGGGGAGCGGCCATGGCCGTCACCGCGACTCCATTGAGGTACCAGTGGGCAGAGATCACCAGGATGGCGTGCGGGCGACTGAGGGATTGGCCAAGGTCTTCCCAGCTCCGCGCGTAGACCGTCTCGACCACCGCGTTAAGTGGGTTGCCGTGAGCAAGAAAGATCGCTGGTTGTCCCATTCACTGCCTTCTTCCTGACTAGCGACGGAGACGGCTAAGCTGCCGAATCTCGTCATCGAGCCCCGTCATCTCCCAGCGGGCGAGGGAGATCGGGATGCTGTCGATGGCGTTGAGGCGATCGAAGAAGGCACGCAGCGGGCAGTCTTCGCCGCGCGACTCGCACTGCCGCGAAAAGTCTGCGAGGGCCCGTTCGAGCAGATACTTGCCCGTGATGTAACTGGTTCCATACCCAGGCTGCCGGAGGTAGAGGTGTTGCTCGAAGAGGAGCAGCTCCTTCTCGGTCTTCATCCAGCCGCGCGGCGTCATCTCGGAGTGGATGCCGCCGGCCTCTTCCATGGTCATGGTGTTGGCGTGGGCGTAGAGGGAGCCGAGGCCGCGAGCCGCCCGCTGCGCGATCATGATCCAGACGATCTCCCGGGAGCGGGGGCTGTCGTCGTAGAGTCCGGCGTGCATGAACATCTCCTCGACCCCGGTCGCCGTCCCCTCGTTGCGCGTATCGAAGATGTTGTAGAGGAGGGCCCCCTGGCGGACAGGGCTCGGATGGGGCTCGCGTTCCATCCGGGCCAGCTCGAACCAGTGGTAGAAGTGGGTGAAGAGCGGGAGGGGATCGAGATGAGCCCCGATCTGGAAGAAGTTGCGTCGCTCGGCCGGGACGAACTGGCCGAGGTGTTCGCGCAGGGCCGGCTCGAGATAGTCTGTCAGGGTGAGGATCTCCTGCTGACGGAGAAACGTCATGAAGCGGGTCGCGGCCTGGTCGGCCATCGCGTCATAGGCGGCTGGGGTCGCGGCGGGCGTCAGTGGAGTCAGGCGTCGATTGCGCTGCTCCTCGAGGCGGAGCGAGGACCAGGCGCGGTCGAGTTCGCGTTTGAGCAGTTGGACCTCTTCGTCCCAGGTCATCGGCAGGAGGTGGACCTGCTGCTGGTACCAGGTGTAGTTCTCCTTGCCGATTCCAGAGGGGCCGTCCTTCTTCGGCGCCTCGGATTCGAGCCAGGCGATCAGCTGATCGGTCGCCTGCTGGCTCTCGGCGAGGATCGCCTGCAACTGTTGGTTTGGACCCGCTCTGAGGACCAGCTCGTCGAGGTCGGCGCGCTGCGCGCGGAGGTTCCGAATGCCGGCGATCCAGAGCTCGCGCGCGTTGCCGATGAGGTTCTGGCGGGCCTGGCGCATGAGCGGTGGGATGGCGCTGAGGTCGGCGATGAGGCGTGCCTCTTCGGCCGGCGTGAGCGGGAACTGGTAGGTCCAGAGTTCCGTCACGGCGTGATGGGTCGGGCCTTCGTGAGCGGGGACGTCGCTTCGATCGCGCCGGATCGATTGGTAGAAGGCGGGATCGCGCGCCCAGGGCTTGAGGACCTGCTGGTTGAATTCGTACCCGTTCATCTCGGCACGGACGAGATGCCAATCGACCTGCTCGGGAACACTCCACCCTTCGATCGCCATCGCGTCGAGCCGCTGTCGCAGCGCGCGATAGGCTCCCTGCCGCGCGGCAAACCTCTCGGCAGTGTAGTCAGGGGCCCCTTCGAGCAGCGGGGGCCGCTCAAAATCTCGCCACTCCCGGAAGAGGGCCAGCAGATCCTGGTGTGTACGCATCGTTTTTCCTTCCTGCTTCGTCTGACAAGCGAGAGCGAAGAATGCCAGGAGCGCGAGGCAGGCTCCCCTCCCGAACCACTGCGCGAGAACTTTCATCTCTCCTCCGCGAAAGGCCAACAGTTCAACGTTCCTCCCCGACAAGGTCGCTCGACGAGCGGCCGCCTGACACGCCTGGCACGCCTGACTCGTAAGATCCCAGAAGAATTGACGCGTCATCGGAGAGAGGGTACATTGACACGATCCTTCAATCCAGCGAAAGACTGTGAGAACCCGATATGCTCCTGCAGACCATCCGCGCGATCGCCGGTTTGGCGGCGCTGCTCTTCCTGGCAGGGACGATCGCCGCGCAGAGCCGGCGCCCGAACATCGTCCTCATCCTCGCCGACGACCTTGGCTACGGGGACCTGGGCAGCTTCAACCGCGAGTCGAAGATTGCCACGCCACACCTCGACCGGTTGGCCCGGGAGGGGCTCCGCCTGACCGATGCCCACGCCCCATCGACCTCCTGCACCCCGACGCGCTACGGAATCCTCACGGGCCGCTATCCGTGGCGGTCGCGCCTCAAATCGGGCGTCTTGCCCCCCTACGGCGCGCCCCTCATCGAAGCCGACCAGCTGACGCTGCCCGCGATGCTCCAACGCGCCGGATATGCGACGGCGGCAATCGGCAAGTGGCACCTCGGGTGGGACTGGCCGGCTCAGAATGGAGAGAAGCCCGGCGTCACCCCCGATGGGTTGAGCAATATCGACTACTCCAAGCCACTCGCCAACGGTCCAATCACCCGTGGATTTGACTCCTACTTCGGGGTCGACCTACCCAACTTTCCGCCCTACGTCTTCATCGAGAACGACCGGACGCTCGGGACTCCCACCGAGCCGATCCCGGCGAACCATCCACACATCAATCGGAAAGGGCCGATGAGCAAGGACTGGGATCCGGTGACGATCCTTCCCCGGATCACCGAGCGGGCAGTCCGCTACCTCGCCTCGCGGGCGGGGGATCGCCAGCCCTTCTTCCTCTACTTTCCGCTCACCTCTCCGCACTATCCGGTCGTCCCGACGGCGGAGTTCCAAGGCAAGAGCGGCGCGGGGGACTATGGGGACTTCGTCATGCAGACGGACGCGTCGGTCGGAAAGCTGATGGAGGCGCTCGATCGCCACGGTCTGGCGCGCAACACCCTCGTCCTCTTCACCAGCGACAACGGACCAGAGGTGGCGAGTGAAGTGGTCATCGGGGCCTATGATCGGATCGAGCGGTTTGGCCACGCGAGTATGGAGCGCTGGCGCGGGGTCAAGCGGGACACCCGCGAAGGGGGCCACCGGGTGCCCTTCATCGCTCGCTGGCCCGCACGCATCGCTGCCGGGCGCGTCTCGGACGCCCTCTTCGGTCAGATCGACCTGATGGCGACGATCGCGGGCCTGATCGGACTCCAACTCCCGGCCGGCGCCGCCCCCGACAGCCTCGACCAGTCGGCGCTCCTCCTCGGACGACGCACGCCCCGCGCCGCACGGACGGAGATGGTCTACCACCAATCGAATGGGCACCTCGCGCTACGCGCGGGCGACTGGGTCTTCATCGACTCTCCGACCTGTGGCGACGGCAACAAGGAGCCGGCCAAGTTTCGCGAGTCCCGCCAACTCCACCCCTGCACCGATCCAGGAGCCCTCTATGACCTGCGCTCCGACCCTGGCCAGGCGCGGAACCTGCTGACAGACCATCCGGCGCGCGCCCAGGCGATGAAGGCCCGGCTCGACCAGCTGCGCCAACCCACAGGAAACTGAGACCGATCGACCCGAGGCCTCCCTGCCTCTCCCGGAAGGACCCTGATGACCAAGACGATCCTTGCCCTCTGCCTCTTCGCCGCCATCGCCCAGGCGCAATCCCTCAACATTCCCTACGCCGACCCAGCGCAAGAGCGACAGATGCTCGACGTCTATGCCCCGGAGAAGGCGCAGAACCGCCCCGTCGTCTTCTGGATCCACGGCGGCGGCTGGCAGACCGGCGACAAGAGCCTCGTTCAGCTAAAGCCCCGGGCCTTTACCGAGCGTGGATTCATCTTCGTCTCGATCAACCATCGGTTTCTGCCCAAGGTCGAGATGGAGGAGGTGGTGCGAGATGTCGCGAAAGCGGTCGGGTGGGTCTATCGCAACATCGCGGCCCACGGCGGGGACCCACGCCGCATCTTCGTCATGGGCCACTCCTCTGGAGCCCAGCTGGCGTCGCTGGTCTCGACCGATGAACGATGGCTCCAGGCCGAAGGAGTGCCCCTCGAGGCCCTCCGGGGCTGCGTCGCGGTCGACGGCGACACCTACGATATCCCGGCGATGATCCTCACCGCCGAGCTCCGACAGACCCTCCACGGCCTGCCCTTGCCCACCTTTGGACACCGCGTCAAATTTGGCAATGACCCGAAGAAACACCTCGCCTTCTCACCCGTCTCCCACCTCGCCAAAGGCAAGGGGATCCCGCCCTTCCTGCTGCTCTATGTCGCCGGCCATCCCGATGTCACAGCGCAGGCGGTGCGGTTTCGAACCGCGCTCCAGGCAGCCGAGGTGCCGGTCCGCTCCCTCGGAGTCCCCGAGACGACGCACCAGCGGATCAATGCCGATCTCGGACTCCCCACCGACCCGGCGACTCGCGAACTCTTCGACTTCCTCTCGACTCTGGTCGGCGCCCAATAATCGCCCACTCCCCTGACGATGGATGCTCACTCGATGGATCAGTTGGTCGATCTTCTCTCCCGACGGGAGGCAGGGCAATCGCACTATCACCTCAATCAAAAGATGCTTTTCCGTTGAGAATCGTTAACGGGTGCTGACGTCAGGCGTCAACCTCTCTAGGAGAAGCGGCTTCCAGCCGCTTCTCAATGTCAGAAACAGCATCTTGTCGCTCTACCCTGGCATGGCCACACTCCTCGAAGCGGCTGGAAGCCGCTTCTACTTTGGCGTCGCCATACTCCATTGATTTCATTGAAGTTATAGTACGATTGCTCTGCGACGGGAGGGAGCGCAGTAGTATTGAGAATTACTGGAGGAAAGAGGGAAGCACGGATGGCGATGGGGTTGAGGGTTTGGGAGGAACCCCACGTACACGAACCGGGTGGGAAGCTCATTGGACGACAGTGGCAGCTCACCCCTCGGGTGAACCTCTACACTCCCTCGGTTCTTCCCGAGGCGGTCGCGCTCTTCGACGTCTGACCCACTTCAGTGAACGCCCTGCTGCTCTTTTTTTGATTCTCACAGAGACACGGAGAGGAACTCAGCAACGGCCGCCGTCGCTTGACAGGTGGCCCTCCGCCCAATCTCCTTTTCGCGCATCTTCGTGGCTCTCTGACTCCGTGAGAGAATCTGCCCAGGAGCGAATGTCACCCCTTGCGGATCTTCGCTTGCAGGATCTCGAGGGCCTTCTTGAGCATCGTGTCATCGCTCGATTTGGGAGCGACGACAACGGGGGGAGCGCTCGGCTCTTCCGCGGGAGCGGCTTCCTGTCCTTCGGGGGAGCCCGGTGCGACCTCGGCGAGATCTGTTCGCTTGACCTCGACATTGGGCACTACCCCATCAACGGTAAAGATCTTGCCGGACGGCGCCGCGTAGCGCGCGGTCGTCAGCAGCAGCGCGGAGCCATCCTCGAGGGGAAAGAGGTCCTGCTCGACCCCCATCCCGAAGACGGTTCGCTCGCCGACGACGTCGCCCCGCTGGTGGTGGAGAATGGCACCCGCGACAATCTCGGAGGCGCC
>Ga0169931_10005041_pt1 | contig 20301 bp, 16 predicted proteins | sample Kivu_15m_20L_FD_129675 | JGI IMG/M metagenome (GOLD analysis project Ga0169931, IMG submission 129675) | Freshwater microbial communities from Lake Kivu, Western Province, Rwanda to study Microbial Dark Matter (Phase II) - Kivu_15m_20L... | ecosystem: Environmental > Aquatic > Freshwater > Lake... | reverse complement strand
TGGGCGTGAAGGAGGCCATGTTGCCCTTCGCGTCCACCGCGTCCACGTGCACCGTGCCGGCGCCCCAGTCCTTGGGCACGAACTTCTCGCCCTCCGGCAGCAACGCCGCCTTGCGCCAGGCGTCGCCCGGGCGCAGCTCCCGGCTGGCGCGCTTCATGTCAATGAGCGCGGCGCGCTGCTTCGCGTACTCGTGGGAAAGCAGCACCGTCTCCGGCACCTTGATCTGCGCCGGATCGCCGTAGTACTGCTCGCGGTCGGCGTAGGCGAGCTTCATGGCCTCGATCAGCAGGTGGCAGTAGTCCGGGGTGCCGAAGCCGATCTTTTGCAGGTCGAACTGCCACAGGATGGCGAGTGTCTGCAGCTCGGCCGGGCCCTGGCTCCAGAAACCGGTCTTGAACAGTTCCGTGTCGCCCAGTTTCATCGAGGCCGGCTCTTCGACGCGGGTCTCGAAGGCCGCGAAGTCCGCCATCTCGAGCAGGCCGTCGCGCGCCTTCGAGTACTTCACGATCTCGGCGGCGAGGTCGCCCTTGTAGAACGCGGCCAGCGGATCCTTCTGCCCGGCGAGGTACTCGTAGCTGCGCGCCAGCGCCGGATTGCGCAACAGCGTCCCCACCTCGGGCACCTTCCCGCCCGGCAGGTACAGCGCTGCGCTGCCCGGCCATTCCTTGAGGAACCGGGCCTGCATCGGCCCGATGCCGTACTTGTGCTGGTTGCGCAGGCCCTCGGATACCGGGAAGCCGCCCTTGGCGAGTTCCAGCGCCGGCGCCACCACGTCGCGAAACGGCATCGTGCCCCAGCGCGTGAGCGCGGTGAGCAAGGCGCCGAAGGCCGCGGGCACGCCGGCGGCGAGGATGCCGGAATCCGGCACGTCCGCGAGGCCGCGCGCGCGGTAGGCCTCGGGCGTCGCCTTCATGGGCGCAGCCATGTTGCCATTGAGCGCGACGACGCGGTTCTCGCCCGCGACGCGCAGCAGGATCGGGCACTCGCCGCCGATGGTGTGCATCTGCGGGTTGACCAGGCCCTCGACGAAGGCCATCGCCACCGCGGCGTCGATGGCGTTGCCGCCGGCCTTGAGCACGTCGGCGCCGGCGTTGGCCGACAGGTACGAGTTGGAAGCGACCGCGCCGCGGCGCCCCATCAGCCTCGGATGGAAGGTGGTCGACTCGGTCGGGAGGATTCGGTAGGCGCGACGGCTCATGGTGGGCGAAGCATAGCCGAGTGCGAACCCGCGCCACCCGGCTGGTATCCTCCGCTTCGATGAACAGCGAAATCACCGTCGCCATTGGCAGCTTGGGCGCCATCGGGCGCAAGGTCGCGGCGAAACTGGACGAAGGCATTCCCGGCTTGCGTCTCGCGGCGGTTTCCGCGCACGACACGGCGAAGGCGGAAGCCACGGTCAGCGCCTACCGGCATCCGGTTCCGGTGGTCCCGCTGGCCGAACTCGCCGACCATGCCGACATCGTCGTCGAATGCGCGCCGGCGGAGGTGTTCCTGCAGATCGCGGAACCGGCGCTGAAGAAGGGCCGCACGCTGGTGGTGACCAGCGTCGGCGCCCTGCTCGCCCACCCGGAGGTGAAGGACCTGGCCGCGAAGCACGGCGCGCACATCGTGGTGCCGAGCGGCGCGCTGCTCGGCCTGGACGCGGTGCAGGCCGCCGCCGAGGGCGTGATCCACTCCGTGACCATGGTGACCCGCAAGCCCCCCAACGGGCTGGAAGGCGCGCCGCACCTGGTGAAGAACAACATCAGCGTCAGGAACCTGAGCGCGCCGCTCAAGGTGTTCGAGGGCAGCGCGCGCGAGGCGGTGAAGGGCTTTCCCGCCAACGTGAACGTGGCCGCGGCGCTCAGCCTGGCCGGCATCGGGCCGGACCGGACCACGATCCAGATCTGGGCTGATCCGGCGGCGACCCGCAACCTGCACACCATCACCGTGGTGGCCGACAGCGCGGAGTTCAGCTTCTCCATCGCCAACGTTCCGAGCGAGAACCCGAAGACCGGGAAGATCACCGCGCTCAGCATCATCGCGGCGCTGCGCAAGATGGCGAGCCCGCTGCGCATCGGAACCTGATGGCACGCCTGGCCGCCGACATCGGCGGAACCTTCACCGACGTCGTCCTGGAGCACGCCGGCCGGCGGCACACCGCCAAGGTCCTGACCACGCCGCGCGCGCCCGAGGAAGGCATGCTCGAGGGCATCGCGCAGGTGCTCGCGGCGGCCGCGCTGTCGCCGGCGCAGGTCGGCGTGCTCATCCACGGCACCACCCTCGCCACCAACGCGCTGATCGAGCGGAAAGGCGCGCGCACTGCGCTCGTGACGAGCGCCGGTTTCCGCGATGTCCTGGAGATGGGCTACGAGAAGCGCTACGAGCACTACGACCTGGAGCTGGAGCTGCCCGCGCCGCTGGTGCCGCGCGAGCTGCGCTTCCCGGTGGCCGAGCGCATGACGGCGCGCGGCGAGGTCCGCGTGCCGCTGGACGAGGCCGCGCTGGCCGGCGTGGCCGAGGCGCTGCGCGCGGCGAAGGTCGAGGCCGTCGCCGTCGGATTCCTCCATGCCTACGCCAGCGACGCACACGAGCGGCGCGCCGGCGAGCTGCTCGCCACGGCGCTGCCCGGGATCTCGATCACGCTGTCCTCGGCGGTCTGCCCCGAGATCCGCGAGTACGAGCGCCTGTCCACCGCTTGCGCCAATGCCTATGTGCAGCCGCTCATGGCGAGCTACCTGGAGCGGCTGGCGGCGCAGTTGAAGCGCCGCGGCTTCGCCTGCCCGCTGTACCTGATGACCTCCGGCGGCGGGCTGACGACGCTGGAGACCGCGCGCCGCTTCCCGGTGCGCCTGGTGGAGTCCGGACCCGCCGGCGGCGCCATCCTCTCGGCCGGCATCGCCCGCGAGGCGGGATTGCCGGAGGTGCTGTCCTTCGACATGGGCGGCACCACGGCCAAGATCTGCTTCATCGGCGAGGGCCGGCCCGAGCGCTCGCGCAAGTTCGAGGTGGCGCGCGTCTGGCGCAACCTGAAGGGCAGCGGCCTGCCGGTGCGCATCCCGGTCACCGAGATGGTGGAAATCGGCGCCGGCGGCGGCTCGATCGCGCGCCTGGACGAACTGGGCCGCATTTTGGTGGGCCCGCACAGCGCCGGCGCCGAGCCCGGACCCGCCTGCTACCGGCGCGGCGGCACCGCGCCCACGGTGACCGACGCCAATGTGGTCCTCGGGCGCATCGACCCCGAGACCTTCGCCGCCGGAACGCTGAAGCTGGATCGCGCCGCGGCGCAGGCGGCGGTGGCGGGTGCGATCGGGGCGCCGCTCAAGCTGGACGCGCGCTGGGCGGCGGCCGGCGTGGGCGAGATCGTTGAGGAGAACATGGCGAGCGCGGCGCGGGTGCACGCCATCGAGTGCGGCCGCGCCCCGGAGCGCTGCACCATGATCGCCTTCGGCGGCGCAGCGCCGCTGCACGCCGCGCGCCTGGCCGCCAAGCTGGGCATCACGCGCGTGCTGGTGCCGGTGGACGCCAGCGTCGGCTCCGCGGTGGGGTTCCTGCGCGCGCCGGTGGCCTTCGAGGTGGCGCGGAGCCTCGCGCAGCGCGACGACGCCTTCGATGCGACGGCCGTGAACCGGATGCTGGCGCGCATGGCCGACGAAGCCGCCGGCATCGTCGCCGCCGGCGCCGGCGGCGCGCAGCTCGCCATCCTGCGCGCGGTTGAGATGCGCTACCTCGGGCAGGGACATGAGCTCTCCATCCCCCTGCCGCAGCGCGACCTCGCCGACGGCGACGCGGCCCTGCTGCGGCAAGCATATGAAACGCGCTACCAAGCGCAGTACGGGTTGCGCATCGCCGACGTACCGGTCGAGTTCCTCACCTGGACCGTGACCGTGTCCACGCCGGAGCCGGCGGCGGCCGCCCCCGCCGCCGCGGCGCAGCCGGTCGCGGCGGCGACGGACCGGCGACAGGAAGTGTTCGACCCGGCGAGTGGAAAGCTGGAGAATCTGCCCGCATACCGGCGCACCGACCTCGGCGCGGGCGCGAGCCTCGAGGGGCCCGCGCTGGTGGTGGAGCCGCAGACGACGACCCTGGTGCCCGCGGGCTGGCGCGCCGCCGTCGGCGCCGCCGGCCACCTGATGCTGACGAGGACCTGATGAACATGGACAACGGCGCGATGCGCGAGGAACTGGTGCGGCAGGTGCTGTGGAACCGCCTCATCGCCGTGGTGGAGGAGCAGGCCAACGTGCTGCTCAAGACCGCGTTCGGCGCCATCACGCGCGAGGCGGGGGACCTCTCCGCGGGCGTTTACGACACCAGGGGGCGGATGCTCGCGCAGGCGGTCACCGGCACCCCCGGGCACGTCAACACCATGGCCACCGCGGTGGCGCATTTCCTCGAGCGCTTTCCCGCGGAGACGCTCGGGCCCGGCGACGTGCTGGTCACCAACGACCCGTGGATGGGCACCGGGCACCTGTTCGACTTCGTCACCGTTACGCCGGCGTTCCTGAAGGGCCGGCTGATCGGCTTTTTCGCCTCCACCTGCCACGTCATCGATGTCGGCGGCCGCGGCTTCGTCGCCGAGGCGAGCTCGGTGTACGAGGAAGGCGTCCTGATCCCCCACATGAAGATGATGCAGGGCGGGAAGCCGAACGAAACCTTCTTTTCCATCCTGATGGCCAACTCGCGCGAGCCGCTGCAGGTGCGCGGCGACCTGCTCGGGCTGGTGTCGTGCAACGAGGTCGCGGCGCAGCGCCTGGCGGCGATGCTGGAGGAGTTCGGCCTCGCGGAACTGGACGCGCTGGGCGAGCACATCATTGCAACCTCGCGCGCCTCGATGCTGGCGGCGATCCGCAGGCTGCCGCGCGGCGAATGGACCGCCAGCATGGAACTGGACGGCTACGAGGCGCCGATCGTGCTGCGGGCGACGCTGCGAGTCTCGGTGTCCGGCATCCACGTCGATTTCGCTGGCACCTCGCCCGCCTCGCGCTTCGGCATCAATTCGCCGCGCTGCTACACCGAGGCCTATACCTCGTTCGGCGTGAAGTGCATCGTCGCTCCGGGCATCCCGAACAACGCCGGGTCGCTGGCGCCGGTCACCATCTCCGCGCCCGAGGACTCCATCGTCCACCCGCTGCGGCCGCGCGCGGTGACCGCGCGCCACGTCATCGGCCAGATGCTTCCCGAGCTCGTGTTCGACTGCTTCGACGCGCCGCTGGGCGGCAAGGTGCCCGCCGAGGGCGCCGGCAGCATGTGGATCCTGGGCATGTCCGGCGGCCCGCAGATGGAGGGCGCGAAGCCGGATGCGACGCGCTTCAACGTCATCTCCATCGGCATCGGCGGCATGGGTGCGCGGCCCGGCAAGCCGGGCCTGTCCACCACCGCCTTTCCCAGCGGCGTCGGCGCCATCCCGGTGGAAATCACCGAGGCGCAGTCGCCGCTCCTCTTCCGGCGCCGCGAGCTGGCCGAGGGTTCGGGCGGCAGGGGACAGCACGCTGGCGGCATGGGCGTGCGCATCGAGATCGAGAACACCGAGCCCGCGCCCTTCAGTATCGCCTGCGCGACCTTCGACCGCCGCCACCACCCGGCGCGCGGCCGCACCGGCGGCGGCGACGGCGCGGTCGGCCGCGTCCTGCTCGCCAGCGGCCGGGTGCTGCCCGGCAAGGAGACCTATGTCGTCCCGGCAGGCGACTGCCTGATCGCGGAGATGCCCGGCGGCGGGGGCTATGGACCGCGCTGAGGGCATGGAGGCGCCGCGCATCGACTTCCCGGCGATGGAAGGGGCGCCGGCGCTCGCGCGCTGGCTGGGCCTGGCGCCCCGCTTCGACGTCATGGCAACGCTGGAGAAAGGCCCCATCTGCTACACGAAGCTGCTCGGCAAGCGCATCTACTTCGTCAACGATGCCGAGTACGTGAAGCGCATCCTGCTCGATAACGTGGCCAACTATCCGAAGTCGGTCACCTACCGCAACAACCTGCGCCCGTTCCTTGGCGACGGCCTGCTGATTTCCGAGGGCGAGTTCTGGAAGCGACAGCGGCGCCTGGCGCAACCTGCGTTCCACCTGCGGCGCCTGAAGGTGCTGGCCGAGGCGATGGCGGACTGCTCGACCCGCATGACCGCGACCTGGGAGCACGGCCGCGTCATCGATGTCATGTCCGCGATGAACGCAGTCACCATGGACATCGTCGCGCGGACCCTGTTCGGCGCCGACGTCAGCGGTGATATCGGTACGGTGTACGACGCGATGACCGTGCTGGGCGAGGAGACCGGTCGCATCCGCCCGACAGCGTTCTTCGATCTGCCGGAATTCGTCACCCGCCCGCGCAGCCGGAAGTTCGCCAATGCGGTGGAAACCCTGGACGCTATCGTCAACCGCATCGTCGCGGATCGTCGCGCGTACATGGAAAAGGGCGGCGAAACCCGCGACGACCTGCTGTCGATGCTGCTGGAGGCACGCGACGAGGACAGCGGCCAGGGCATGACCGACAAGCAATTGCGCGACGAGCTGGTGACGCTGTTCCTGGCGGGGCATGAAACCACCGCCATCGCGCTTACCTGGACCTTCCATCTTCTGGCGCAGCACCCGCGCGTCGAGGGCTTGCTGCAGGCAGAGGTCGATGAAGTGCTGGGGGATCGCACCGCGCCAGCCTTCGACGATCTCGAGCGCCTGCCCTACGCGCGCATGGTCGCCGAGGAAGCGATGCGCCTCTATCCGCCCGCCTATGTCTTCAGCCGCCGCGCGGCGGGCGAGGACCGGCTGGGCCCCTACCGCATGCCCGCCGGCGCGCATATCGTCATCAGCCCGTATGCCCTGCACCGGCGACCCGACTACTGGCCCGAGCCCGTCGGTTTCTGGCCCGAGCGCTTCGCGCCGGGCGCGCGCACCGACCGGCCGAAGATGGCCTACCTGCCCTTCGGCGGCGGGCCGCGCATCTGCATCGGCAATTCGTTTGCCATGATGGAGCACGCCATCGTGCTGGCGACCGCGGTACGGCACTGGAAGCTGGAGGCCATACCCGGACGGGAGGTGAAGACCGAGCCGCGCATCACGCTCAGGCCGCGGGGCGGGCTGCCGATGCGGCTGCTGCGGCGGGAGGCGCCTGCGTGAGCGGCTTGCACCGGCTGCTCAGGAAGCCGTTCTTTGGCCGCTTCGAAGTGCCCTGGACCTGGCCGCCGAACGCTGCGCCGGAGACCTGGGAGCGGGTCGCCTTCGCCAGCGGCAATGGCGCCCGCCTCGCCGGCTTGTGGGGCGCGGCGCAAGGTGATGCCAGGGCCAGGCTGGTCCTTGCCCACCCGATGGGCAAGGCAGCGAAAGGATTCTGGATCCGCCACGGGCACAGCGAGCTCTTCCGCTGTTGCGCGGGCGCCAGGCCTGGCTGGTCGAGATCAAGGGCGACACGCAGGAGCAGCCGATCACCGCGCGCCACTATGCTCCGTCGCAGATGTGGCTCCACCGCGATATCGGCGACGTGCGCGGGGTGCCGCGCTTCCTGCTGGTGGTCGACGGCAAGGTGGTGCTGCGGGTGCATGGCACCTCGAACTACACCGCGATCCTGGAGCCGCGCCTGCGCGCGGAACTCGCGCGCCAGCGGCCCTAGCTCGCCGGCGTGACCTGGTCCGCTTTCGTCGCCGGCACCGAGAACTGCGCCCCTGGGTGCGCCGGCAGCGCCGCCTCCCAGGCCGCAACCTTCGCGCGCATCGCCGCCAGGCGCCTCGGCTCGCGCCCGCCCATGTTGGCCCGCTCGCGCATGTCCCGTGCGAGGTTGAACAGGAACTCGTTGCCCTCGACCGAGAGGTATTTCCAGTCCCCGGCGCGCAGCGCCTTCTGTTCGCGGAACAGCATCTTCCAGTACAGCTCGCGCGCGAAGGTCTGCTGCGGATCGCGCAGCACCTTCAGCAGGCTCCTGCCGTCCAGTGGATAGTCGCGGTGCGGCTTCACGCCCGCGGCCTCGAGGAAGGTTGCCATCCAGTCCATGGTGACCGCCTGCTGCCCGGTGACGCCGCCCTTCTTCACCGCCGCTGGCCAGCGCACGATGTAGGGCACGCGGATGCCGCCTTCCAGCAGATCCATTTTCTTCCCGACCAGCGGCCAAGTGTCCGAGAAGCGCTCGCCGCCGTTGTCGCTGGTGAACACGACGATCGTGTTGCGATCGGCTTTCGCGACCTTCAGCGCGGCAAGGATACGGCCGATGCCTTCGTCCATCTGCCGGATCATGGTGAGGTACGTCGCCACCGAGCCGCCGTCGAAATGGAAGATGCTCTTCATGCGCCGCGATTCGCCGGCGTCCGAGCGCGTCACCCACGGCCAGTGCGGCGCGTTGTAGTGCACGGAGAGCAGGAACGGCGCCTGGGCCTTGCGGCGGATGAAGTCCACGGCGCGCGCCGAGATCAGGTCGGTGAGGTAGCCCTTCGGGTGCGTTTCCTTCTCGCCGTCCCACAGGTCGTGGTTGCCCGCGGTGTCGCAGTGGGTGTGGTAGTCCATGCCCCCTGACAGCGCGCCCCAGAATTCCTGGTAGCCGCTCTTCAGCGGGCCAAAGTACGGCGGATAGCCCAGATGCCATTTGCCCACCAGCGCGGTGGCGTAGCCGGAATCACGCAGGAGCGAGGGCAGCGTCGGGTGCGCGGGGGGCAGGCCCAGGGTCGGGTCGCCGCGCGTGCTGCTGCGGATGGGCTCGTCCGCGCCACCGCGCAGCCGGTGCTGCCAGCGCCCCGTCATCAATGCGAAGCGGGTGGGTGAGCAGACGCTGGAATTCGCGTAGCCCTGCGTGAAGCGCAGTCCCTCGCGGGCCATGCGGTCCAGGTTCGGCGAGCAGGTGTCGAAGGGCACGCCGGCAGCGCGGGGCCTGCCTCCGTAGCAGCCCAAGTCGGCGTAGCCGAGGTCGTCGGCGAGGATGAAGACGAAGTTCGGCCGCGTCGCGGTCACGGCCTACTCCAGCCGGATGGCGGCACGCTTGGCGACGCCGTCCCACTTGCGGATTTCATCCTGCAGGAAGGAGGCGAACTCCCTGGGCGAGTTGGCAACGATGGTGGCACCCAGGCCCGCCATCCTCTCCTGCACGTCCGGCAGACGCAGGATGCGCACCAGTTCCCCGTGCAGCTTCGCGGCTACCGGCGCGGGCACCCCGCCTGGCCCCAGGATGCCGCCCCAGGAGAAGGACTCGAATCCGGGCACGCCGGCTTCGTCCACCGTGGGCAGATCCGGCAGCGATCCGACCCTGGTCTTCGTGCTCACCGCCAGCGCGCGCAGCTTGCCAGCCTTGATGTGGGAAATCGCCGCGACCACGGTGGGCAGGGTGAGCGAGATCCGCCCGCCCATGACGTCGGTCATCGCCTGCGCGTCGCCCTTGTAGGGCACCGTGGTGAGCTTGATCCCCGCCATGTGCGCGAACAGCTCGGTGCCCAGGTGGTTGGACGAGCCGTTGCCGCCGTTGCCGAAATTGAGCTTGCCGGGCGCCGCCTTGGCCGCGGCGATCAGGTCCTTCACCGACTTGATGTCGAGCGCCGGGTTCACCACCATCACCTGCGGCACCAGCGTGGTGAGCGTGATCGGGGTGAAGTCCTTGATCGGGTCGTAGGGCAGCTTCTGGTAGACCGCCGGGTTGATCGCGTTCGGCCCCAGGTTCGCCATCAACAGCGTGTAGCCGTCGCCAGGCTGCTTGGCCACATGCTCGAGGGCGACGATGCCGTTGGCGCCCGGCCGGTTGTCGATGACCACCTGCTGGCCCCAGGATTCGGCCATCTTCTGCCCGAGGATGCGCGCAGTGACGTCCGAGGCGCCGCCCGGCGGGTACGGCACCACGATGCGGATCGGCTTCACCGGATAGTTGTCCTGCGCCCAGACGCCCTGCACGAACAGCGCCGCGACCGCGGCGAGCATGATGCGAGTCATGTTGGATTCCCCACTGGTACCGCGATACTACTTCTCTACAATGCGGGCGTGGAAGGGAGTTTCGATTTCGTCGTGGTCGGGGCCGGCACCGCGGGCTGTGTGCTGGCCTCCAGGCTTGCGGAAGCTGGCCGGCATCGCGTGCTGCTGCTGGAAGCGGGCGGCGAGGACGACAGCCCCTGGATCCACGTCCCCGTGGGTTACGCGAGGCTCCTGGGCAATGCGCGCTACAACTGGCTTTATCGCAGCGCGCCGGAACCGGAATTGAATGGACGAGAACTCGATGTTCCCTGCGGCAAGGTGATCGGCGGCACCGGATCGATCAACGGCATGCTGCACGTGCGGGGGCAGCCCGAGGACTACGAGCACTGGCGCGCGTTGGGCAACGAGGGCTGGGGATGGGACGATGTCCGGCCCTGGCTGGACAAGGTGGCCCTCCCCGTCTCCGACCCGCCGCAGCGCCACGTGCTCGCCGATGCGTTCGTGGAGGCAGCCCTCGAGGCCGGCAACCGCCACAACGACGGCTTCAACGGCCCCACACAGGAAGGCATCGGCTACTACAAGCTCAATACCGCGGCTGGACGGCGCGCGAATACGGCGCGCGTCTACCTGAAGCCGCTGCGCCGCTCGCCGTACCTCGCCGTGGCAACCGGTGCGCGCGCGACCCGCGTCCTGCTGGAAGGCGGCCAGGCAACGGGCGTCGAGTATCGCCACGGTGGCGTGCTCAAGCAGGCGCGCGCACGCGGGGAGGTCATCCTGGCCGCCGGCAGTTACAACTCCCCGCAGTTGCTTCAGTGCTCGGGGATTGGTGACGCCGCGCGGCTGCGCGCCGCCGGCATCGACGTGGCGCACGACCTGCCCGCGGTCGGAGAGAACCTGCAGAACCACTTTCGCGTCAGCATCGTCGCCCGCTGCGCGCAGGCGGTGACCCACAACGACGATATGCGCCGCCTGTGGCGGCGCGTCCGCATGGGCCTGCGCTACGTCCTGTTCCGGGACGGCCCACTCGCGGCCGGCACTTACGCCGGAGGGTTCGTGCGCGCCGCCCCCGGCGCCGCGCGTCCCGATACCCAGATCACGTTCTGGACCTACAGCGTGGCGAAGCGCGGCGCCTCCGGCGTGGTCCTGCACCCCTTTCCCGGATTCACCGCCAACGCAGTGCTGCTGCGCCCCGAGAGCACCGGCTGGGTGCGGGCGAAAAGCGGCGATACCGCTGCCCCACCGGAGATCCGCTTCAACCATCTCGCGGCGGAAGTAGACCGCAGCACGCTGTTGGCGGGAATCCGCGCGGTGCGCCACATATTTTCAAGGCCCGCGCTGGCGCCCTACTTCGCCGGCGAACTCGCGCCGGGCCAGGATTGCGCCACGGACGACGCACTGCTCGCCTACGCGCGCGAGAACGGCAACTCGGTGTACCACCCGGTGGGCACCTGTGCCATGGGCGCAGTCCTGGATGCCCGGCTGCGCGTACGCGGCCTTGGCCGGCTGCGCGTCGCGGATGCTTCGGTCATGCCTGCCGTGACCTCCGGCAATACCAATGCGCCGACCGCGATGATCGCGGAGCGAGCCGCGGATTGGCTGCTGCGCGACGCGGCCTGACCTGGCGGGCTACTTTTTCACCTGCTTCTACTCGTACGCCGCAACCGCCTTCTTCAGGTCGCCGTACTCGGCGCAGCCGGAACCGCACAGACCGTCCAGCGCCTTGAGGTGCTCCTTCGCCTTGGGCAGGTTGCCGACCATCAGGTAGGCCTCGCCGATGTACTCATGCGCGCCACGGTGCTTCGCATCGAGCCGCAGCGCCTCGTTGTGATGCTTGAGCACCAGATCCACGTCGCGTGCCCCGGCCTTGCGCATCGCGTACACGTACAGATTGTGGAAGTCGGCGCTCGCCTGCGCCGATTTATCGGTCTCCAGCGCGCCGCGCAGGATGCTCTGCGCGCCCGACCATTCCTGCTTGGCGATGGCGGCGCGCGCCGCCTCTAGCTTCTTGCCCTTGTCCTTGTCCTTGTCCTTGTCGCCATCGGACGCCGGGCTCGGCGTATCGGCGGCCCAGGCAGTACCGGCGGCGAACAGGGCTATCGTGAGCGCATGGCTGAAGCGGGCTTTCATCGCTGGATCCTCCAGATGTTGACGGCGGTAACGTTAACATGCGCCGCCCCGGCGGTATTCCCCGCGCCCGCCAACCGCGAAGCCGCGCTGGCCGATCTTGAGCATTCCGTCACTGAAAGGCGGGCCGAGGCCGTGGTCTGGGTCGCCAACCACGGCGGCATCGCCGACCAGCCGCTGCTGTTCAAGCGGCTGCGCGACGAGAGCCCTTTCGTGCGCGGCTACGCGGAACAGGGCCTGTGGCTGCTCTGGAGCCGCTCGGGCAGCGCCGCGATCGACCGCCAGATGGCGCTCGGCATGGAGCAGATGCAGTCGGGCCGGCTGCACGAGGCGCTGGCCACCTTCGGCGCGGTCATCGGCCAGAGGCCGGAGTTCGCCGAGGGCTGGAACAAGCGCGCCACCGCCCATTTCCTGGCCGGCGACTTCAAGCAGTCGCTGGCGGACTGCGACGAGGTGATCAAGCACAACCCGGGCCACTTCGGCGCCTTGTCCGGCTACGGCCAGATCTACTTCCAGCTAGAGGACTACGAGCAGGCGCTGCACTGGTGGCGGCGCGCGCTCGAGGTCAACCCCAACATGGTCGGGGTGGAGATCAACATCCGGATGACCGAGGAACGGCTGCGGCAGAAGCGCGGCCGTCCGATCTAGGGCGCGGGCTCCGCGGGAGGCCCGAGCAGGTAGCCCTGCAGGTAGTCGCAGCCACAGGCCCTGAGCCGGTCGCGCTGCGCTTCGGTCTCCACCCCGTCCGCCACCACCTTCAAGCCCAGCGCGTGGGCAAGGCTGATCATGGCGCCAACGATCCCCGGTCCGTCCGACCCCGGCCCGACCTCCGCCACCAGGGCGCGGTCGAGCTTCACGCGATCCAGCGGGAATTTGCGCAGCCAGGCGGTGCTGGAGAAGGCGCTGCCGAAACGGTCCAGCGACAGCGCGATGCCGAGGGCCTTCAGCTTGCGCAGGGTCGCCTCGGCGTGGTCCGCATGGCGCATCGCGGTGGCTTCGCTCAGCTCCAGGTGCAGCAGCGCCGGCGGCACCGCGGATTCCTTCAGCGCGCCGGTTACCATTTCGACTAGGCGCGGGTCTGCAAACTGGCGAGCAGACAGGTTCACGCTCACCGGCCGCGCGCGCTCGACGCCCACGACGCCGATCCAGCGACAGGATTCCCGCAGCACCCACTCGCCGATGCGCAGGATCAGGCCGGTATCCTCGGCCAGTTGCAGGAAATCGGCGGCAACGACCATGCCGCGCACCGGATGTTGCCAGCGCACCAGCGCCTCGAAGCCCACCGTCGCGCCCGTGCCCGCCTCGATCACCGGCTGGTAATGCACCCGCAGCGCGTTGTCCTGCAGCGCGCGGCGCAGCTCGGACTCCAGCGCGACCCGCCGGGACGCGGCGAGGTTCATCTGCTCGGTGAAGAACTGGTAACCGGCGCGCCCGGTCTCCTTGGCGTGGTACATGGCGGCATCCGCATTGCGGATCAGGGCCTCGGCGTCGCCACCGTCGTCTGGGAACACGCTGATGCCGATCGACACCGACACCTTCAGGTCGTGATCCTCCACCTTGATCGGGAGCGCGACGGTGTCGATGATCTTCTGCGCCACGCCGGCGGCATCCGAGGTGCGCGTCACCTCCGGCAGCACCACGACGAACTCGTCGCCGCCGATGCGGCACACGGTGTCACCGACGCGCAACTGCTTCACCACGCGCTCGGCCACCTCCTTCAACAGCACGTCGCCAACCGCATGCCCCAAGGTGTCGTTGATTACCTTGAAGCGATCGAGGTCCACGAACATCACCGCCGTCGGCTTCTGGTTGCGGCTGCCGCGCGCGATCGCCTGCATCAGGCGGTCTTCCAGCAGCCGCCGATTGGGCAGGCCGGTGAGGGGATCATGGTCGGCGAGGTGCTGGGCGCGGGTCTCGGCCTGCTTGCGGTCGGTAATCTCCGCCTCCAGCATGCGGTTGGCGGAAACCAGCTCCTGGGTACGGTCGACCATCGCGCGCTCCAGCGCGTCGCGTGCCGCGCGTTCCGCGGTCACATCCTGCACAATCCAGATCCATTGCTGCGTCGCCTCGCCCGGGTCGACCCGCTTGCCCACGGTGCGGCCGACGAACGTCGAGCCATTCTTGCGCCGGAACAGGGTCTCGGATTCGAAGCTGCCACCGGGCTCGGTCGCCGCATAGGCGCGCTCCCCGACCCCGCGCGCGTCGCCGGCATCCGCGTGCAGCGCGGTCACCGGCATCCCCGCCAGTTCCTCGGGGTCGTAACCGGTCATCTCCGCGCCGCGCCGGTTGCAACGCTGCACGACGTGATCCTTGACGAACACAATGCCGACCGCCGCGTTCTCGAGGATCAGATCCTGCTCGCGCACCATGCGCAGGACATCCTCATCGGCACGCTTGCGATCCGTGATGTCCTCGAACAGCCAGACGTACCCCTTCGCCGGGTCTCCCGGGTGCACCGCCCGGCCCGATACCCTGCACCAGAACCCGGAGCCGTTGCGGCGGCGCATCCAGTGCTCGCGCGAGCTGGGGCGCCCGGCGTCCAGATCGGCGTAGTTCCTCCCGGCGGCGACGAACTGATCTTCGGTGAAGTACAGCTCGCGCACCGGCATCTCGGCGGCTTCGCCCGGCGCGTAACCGATCATCTCCTCGAAGCGCTGGTTGCAGCGCGCGACCTTCCGGTCGCGCACGAACGCGATGCCGACCACGACGTTGTCGGCCAGCGCCTTCTGCTCCGCGAGCACGCGCTGCAGGCTCTCCTCGGCGGATTTCTGGGCGGTGATGTCCTCGTCCAGCCAGACCGAGCCGCGCTCCTGGTTGGCGGAATCGATCGCGCTGCCGGTGAGACGGGACCAGTACGTGCCGCCGTCCTTGCGCCGAGTCAGCATCACCGCGCTGTGGGTTCGTCCGGATGCCAGCCCCGTATAGGCGTCGCCCACCGCGGCATAGTCGCTGGACACCGCGTAAAGCTCGCTGGTCGGCCTGCCGATCAATTCCCCCGGCGCATAGCCGTGCTGCTGCTCGAAGAGCCGGTTGCAGCGCACGATATGCCGGTCGCGCACGAAGCAGATGCCGATGGACGCGGTGTTCAGGATCGCGTCGAGTTCCCGCAGCAGACGGGACATCTCGTCCGCCTGGCGTTTGCGCTCGGTCACGTCCTCCGCGATCCAGATCGTGCCCTGCTGCGTGTTCGCCGCATTGACCGCCTTGGCGATCAACCGACAGGGGAAGGTCGAGTTGTCCTTGCGCCGGATTTCCCACTCGACGTCCAGCTGCTTGCCGGTGCCGAGGACCGGGACCGCGAGCGTCCCCAGTGCCTCGTAGCTCTCCCGCGACGGGTAGACCACATCGCCGCTCTGGCCAATCAGTTCTTCCGGCGCCCAGCCCAGCATCTCCGCGAAACGCGCATTGCAGAGGAAGAACTTGCGCTCGCGCGTGAAGGCAATGCCGATCGAGGCGTTGGCGAGGATCGCCTTGTACTCGCTCTGGGCATCGCGCGGCAAGCCGGCGTAGCTGGGCTCGCCCTGGACCGCCGCCGCCTCCGCCGGGTCGGTGCGCTCGTTCATCGCCGCTGCATCTGCTCGAAATCGGCGGCGAATGCGCGCAGCCGGGCGGCAGCCGCCCGGCGCTGTTCGGCGGTGAGCGTCTTGTCCAGCGCGACGATCATCCCCGCATAGGCGGCGCGCCATTCGCGGAACGCGGCTTCATAGGCCGGCTCCCGGCCACGGTCCCACGCCGGGGCCCAGTCGGCAAGCCGATTGCGCGCTTCGCGCGCGCGCAGCATGGCGACCAGTTCGGCCTGCCGCCGCTTGCGGTCGCGATCGCGCATGTCGTTCACCATGGGGGCGCTGTCATTGTAGCGCCGGACCAGCGCCTCCTGCTCCTCGGCCAAGGTGCCGAACCAGTCCTCCAGGCGCTCGATGGAGTGCTTCAGGCGACGCTGGCGCCGCTCCGCCGGGCCGCCACGCAGGTGCTCGCGCTCGAACTTGCGGTTCTCCTGGCGCAGGCGCTGCTCGAGATGCCGCAGCTGGTCCGGCTCCAGCCGGTCGAGCATCGGCGCCAGCTCCACGGCGCCGGCGCGCAGTCCTTCGCGGGCCTGTGCCTCCACCGTGGCGTAGAACCAGTCGACGTCGGCGCGCGTGAGGCCGCGCTCCACCCGCACGGCGGCCTCCCCGGCGATCTTCGCGTACTGCGGGAGCGCGGCGGTGCGATGCCAGCCGAGGAACGCCGCGATGCGCCGGTCCAGCTCCTCCGAGGCGCTGTCGCGAAAATCGAAGTAGCTGTTCGCCTGCCAGCGGAGCACCGTGTCGGCATTGCTGTAGACGACGCGGATCGCGCTGCAGCCCTGCAGCAACGCGAGCGCCGCGACCAGCGCCAGCGCGGCCAGCCGCCTCACCAGAAGCTCTCCACGGTGATCTGCCCCGGCGCGCGGCGCCGGTGCTTGCGCAGGCCGCGCGTGGCAAGGGCCGCCTGGACGTCCTTGAGCATGTCCGGGTTGCCGCACAGCATGAACTGTGAGTCCGGGCGAATCGGGACCGCGGCCGCTTCCAGGCGCCCGTCGCCGATCGCGGCCGGAATGCGCCCCTCGAGCGCTCCCGGGACGCGCTCCCGGCTGGCGAGCGGGACATACACGAAGGCTGCGCCCTTTTCGCGCCGGATGCTGTCGATCAACTCTCGGTACACCAGTTCCGGCGCATGGCGCACGCCGTGGACGAGCATCACGCGCCGGTAGCGGCTCCAGCACGCATCCGAGCGCAGGATGGACAGAAACGGCGCGATGCCGGTGCCGGTGGACACCAGCCAGAGGTCTTCCGCCTGCGGCACTTCGTCCAGCACGAGGAAGCCCGACGGATTGTCGGCGACGAACAAGGTCTCGCCGGCTTGCAGCCTGGCTAGGCGCGGCGAAAGCGGGCCCTCCGGCACCACGACGCCATAGAACTCCAGCACCGGGTCCTGGGGAGGATTGACGAACGAGAACGCGCGCGCGATGCGCGAGGCCGCGTCTCCCGCCACCTCGTCCAGCGCGATGCGGACGAACTGGCCGGCCGCGAAGTCGAGCGAGGGCGCCTCGACACGCAGCGAAAACAGCGCTGGCGTCCAATGGCGGTTCTCGAGCACCCGCGCGGCGTGCCAGCGGCTCATTGGATGGGGTAGGGCTCCAGCTGCAGGTCGGCCAGCTCCGGACCCAGCATGACGATGGCGCCGCGGCGCCGGTTGTCGCCGGTATCGGAGAACTCGAAGCTGTAGGTGCGCTTCAGCCGCATGCGCCCATCCTCATCGCGCGCCAGGCGCAGCGAGGCGAACACCACGGTTTCATCGAGCAGCTGCACGCCATAGCGCTCGCAGGCCCGGCGACCGGCCTGCAGCGCCCGCTCGCGAGCGCGCAGGCTGTCGGTCCAGAACAGCGCCGCGGCTACGATGCCAACGAGCGCCGCAGCTTCCCACATCTGTCGCTTAGGCCCGCGCCGGCTGGTTCATGCGCGGGATTGTCCCACGATCAAGTCTGCCGCCTTCTCCGCGATCGCGATCACCGCCGCATTGGTGTTACCCGAAACGACTGCGGGCATCACTGAAGCATCCGCCACGCGCAAGCCGCCCAGCCCCTTCACGCGCAACTGCGAGTCGACGACCGCGTCTGCCCCGGTTCCCATCTTCGCGGTGCAGCTCGGGTGATAGATGGTGGTCCCGTAGTCGCGGAAGTAGGCGAACCAGTCCTCGTCCGACTGCACCTGCGGCCCCGGCACATGCTCCGCGGCGATGTAGGGCCTCATCGCCGGCTGCTCGAGGATCCGCCGCAGCAGTCGCATGCCGTCCAGCATGGTGCGCCGATCGTGCTCGGTGTCCAGGTAGTTGTAGCGGATCGCCGGCGCCTCGCGCGGATCAGCCGAGCGAATGCGAACGTATCCGCGCGAAGTCGGCCGCAGCTGGCAGATGGAGGCGGTGAAGCCGGAAAACGGGTGCAGCTTCTCGCCCATGCGGTCCAGGCTGAAGGTGAGGAAATGCGTCTGCACGTCGGGGCGCTTCAACTCCGGCCGCGTGCGCCAGAAGCCCCCGGCGTAGCCGGCGCTGAAGCTGAGCGGGCCCTTCCTGAACAAGGCGTAGCGCAACCCCATGCGCGCCATGCGCCAGAGGCTTTGCAGGTCGTCGTTGACGGTGATCGGCCGCGTGCACTTCAGCACGATGCGCGCCTGGAAGTGGTCCTGCAGGTGCTCGCCCACATTGGGCTGGTCGAGCACCACCGGGATACCGTGCTCGCCCAGCAGCGCCGCCGGCCCGACGCCGGAGAGCTGCAAGAGTTGCGGCGTGTTGATGGCGCCCGCCGAGAGCAGGACGTCGCGCGCCGCGCGTGCCGTGCGCTTCTCCCCGCCGAGCAGGTACTCGACGCCCACTGCCTTGCGCCCTTCGAACAGGACCCGGGCGCTGAGCGCATCGGTGAGCACCGTGAGGTTCGGGCGCTGTTCCGCGGGGCGCAGGTAGCCCACCGCTGTGGAGCAGCGCCGCCCGTTGCGCGTCGTCAGCTGCTGGTAGCCGCCGCCTTCCTGCCGCTCGCCGTTGAAGTCCGGATTGCGCGGATGGCCGGCCTGCGCCGCGGCCTCGATGAAGGCATCGCATAGCTCGTGCGGCTCGCTCTGGTCGGAAACCGACAGCGGCCCGCCCCGACCGTGCAGCGGATCGTCGCGCAGGCCCTGCCCCGACTGGTCCTCCGATTTCGTGAAATACGGCAGCAGTTCGCCGTGCGACCAGCCCGGCGTCTCCCAGTCGTCGAAGTCTTCCGCCTGCCCGCGGGTGTAGACCAGCCCGTTGATGGAGGACGACCCGCCCAGCACCTTGCCGCGCGGAGTGAAGATCTTGCGGCCATTCAGGTGCGGCTCGGGCTCGGAGTAGTAGCTCCAGTTGACCGAAGGCTTCTTGAACAGCTTGCCGTAGCCCAGCGGGATGTGGATCCAGGGATCGGTGTCGCGCGGCCCCGCCTCCAGCAACAGCACCTTCGCGCGCCCATCCGCCGTCAGGCGGTTGGCGAGCACGCACCCTGCCGAGCCGGCGCCGACAATGATGTAGTCGAAGCTTGCCTCCACGCGCACGCTCAGCGAGGCGGCGTGATGTGCATGCCGCCGTCGACGTAGAGGGTCTCGCCAGTGACCTGGCGCGCGCCCTCGACCAGCCAGACGACGGCCTCGGCGACATCCTCCGGCGTGGCGAAATCCTTGAGCGGCACCATCCCGGCGTAGTGGGCCGCCGCCTTGTCCGAGCCCTCCTTGCCGAGCGCATTGTGCTGCCAGGGCGTGTCCACATAGCCCGGGCAGACGGCGTTGACGCGTACCTCGGGGCCGAGCACGCGCGCGAGGGAAAACGTCATCGCGTTGAGCGCCGCCTTGGAGGCCGCATACGCTATGGACGATCCGGTGCCCAGCTTTGCGGCCACCGATGACACGTTCACCACCGCGCCCTTGTTCGCCTTGAGCGCGGCGGCACAGGCGCGCGACATCTGGAATGGCCCGACCACGTTCAGCCGGTAGATGCGCAGGAAATCGTCGGCGGACAGGCCATCGAGGTCGCCATGCTTGACGAACTTGGTGGTGCCGGCGTTGTTCACCAGGGCGTCGATGCGGCCCCATTTGTCCAGAGCAGCCTGCACGAGCTTGCGGCACTGCGCATCCTCGCCGACATCGGCCTGGACCACGAGGGCATCGGTGCATTTCGCGGCCACCGACTTTGCCTCGGCTGCGCTTTTTGAGTAGTTGACCAGCACCGACCAGCCGCGGCGCGACAACTCGATCGCGGTAGCTGCACCAATGCCGGATGCCGATCCTGTGATGATTGCGACTTTGCTCATACGGTTGCCACCGGGGTTGCGGGTGAACCAACGGCGCCCGGCAGCCGCAGCGGCGGGGCGGTGAGGAGGAAGCGGCTGCGCTTGCGTTCTCGCAACCAGGCGGCGAGCGGCGTGAAATACCACAGCTCGCCCAGATGGATGCCGTTCTTGAACAGGCAATGCTCGTGCAACGGCAGGGCGGCGTGCGAGGTGGCCTTCCAGGGCGTCAGGGAGAACAGCTCCACGGCGTAGTTGTCGGCGGCGAGCACCGATAGGCTGGAATCGGTCACCCACTGCAACAGCCGGTCATCCTTGCCGTCCAGGCCGGTGCAGGTGTTGTGCAGGAGCTCCGGCGACGGATTCTTCTTCAGCTCCAGCAGCAGCTCGGCAAAGCCGGTGTGCAGGCAGACGACGTCGCCCTTCTCGACCTCGACCCGGTCGGCCTCCATAACCCGCATCAGGTCGTCGTAGCCCACTGCATGGCGCTTCCTGCCGTAATGCGCGTGCAGGTCGATCATCACGCCG
>Ga0169931_10005040_pt1 | contig 20307 bp, 13 predicted proteins | sample Kivu_15m_20L_FD_129675 | JGI IMG/M metagenome (GOLD analysis project Ga0169931, IMG submission 129675) | Freshwater microbial communities from Lake Kivu, Western Province, Rwanda to study Microbial Dark Matter (Phase II) - Kivu_15m_20L... | ecosystem: Environmental > Aquatic > Freshwater > Lake... | reverse complement strand
GCCGACCCCGCCCCGGCGCTTCGCGTGGAAAAATCACGACCATCGGCCGCTCGCCCACCCGCGTCGCCCGCGGCAGGCCCTTCGCGTCGGCAGGACGTCGAACCTCCGCCCCGACGCGCGGCGCTTCGCGGAGCCCGCAGGCCAGCGCCGGTCGGGGAGCCCTTGGCGGCGCCCGCCGCGTCGGTCGCGGGCCGATTCTCCGCCCGAATCGCCGCTCGACGGGAGTCTAGGTCGGGGGCCGGCCCCCATCAACCGCGTCTCCTCCCGGGGCGCCGGGCGTTCCCCACGCTCGCCTGGGCCGGGCGGCGGTCCGAGGGCAGCGACTATCCGGTTTGTCATGCCGGGCGGCGGCGGCGGTCGCGGCCCGCCGCCCGGCCGCCGTCTCCCCGCGCTCGCGGTTGAGCGCCATGGCTCTGCAGTCGGCGGGCGATCCCGCCGCCGACGCGCCGCCGTGCTAGGCTTGCGTAGTCGGGAGCCTTGTTCCGCGGACGCCCAAGACCTGTGGCGCGCGAGAACCGGCGTGCTTCCCGAGGCTCGGGCGGAGCACCCATGATTGAGGCGGCTTTGGAGCGGCACGACGCGCGGCGGCGCGACGGGCGGCCGACGATCTCGACGCTGGTGGGAAATCACCACGCCTGCCGCGACGCGTGGCGGTGCTGGGCAGCGGCGCGTCACCGGCCCGCGGTGGTCGTGGCCGGCGAAGCGGTTTCCGATTGGCTTGCGACCTGGCTCGCGGCGATCATCCGCCGACGGTCGTTGAGCGATGCCGCGGCCGCCTACCTCGCCGGCAAGCGGCCGCGGTGCAGCCGGCATGCCAGCTTCCGCCGTGGGCCGCAGGCGAGCCCGGGCATCGAACCGGCCTGGACGCTGGCGAACGTCGCTGGGCCAGGGGCGAGCGGCATGAGGCTGGCCCGGTGGCTGGCGGAGCGGTGCCGCGAGGGGGCGGTTCCCGACGCGACGGAAATCGCCGCGCGGCAGTCCGCGTGGCTCGACGGCGACGAGCGCCGTCTGGGCGAGGCGTTCGCGCAGGTGCTCGATCTCATCGACCCCGCCACGTCGCCTGCGATGCTGGTGCTCGACGCGCCCGCGATCGGCGTCTTGGCGGCAGTCTCTGGCGAGGCAACGGCCGCGGATCGGCGTCGCCGACTCCCGAGCGTTCTGGCCGCGCTGGCTCTTCGCGCTCCGACGCTTGCCGTGGGGGCCGCGTTTGAGGAGCAGGCGTGGCAGCGCGCGTGCTGCGAGGGTCCCGCCACGTTCGCCCGCAATCTGATGCGCGAATACGCCGTGTCCGTGGCCGGCGCGTCGCTGGCGAGGGAACGGTCGGCCGAGCGGGACGGCAGCGGGCCGGCTCGAGCGACCGCCGTCGCCGATCGACGGGCGGCGCGTGCCGTTCGCACCGTCTGTCCCGCAGTCGACGTCGGCGTGGACTGCCGGGACGCAACCTGCGGGGAGCACGCGTCGTTCGCGGCCCCGACTCCTTCGACGGTCCCCGGCGACTGGCAGCTCGTCTGAAGCGGATCCCTGGTCCTGGGGAAGTCATGTCGAGGGGGGCGCGTCGAGGGGGGCGTCGCTGACGGCCGGCGGGCTGCGGGTCGGTCAATGCCGCGGGAAGAGCGGACGCAGCGACGCGTAGAGCCCCAAGCCCAGCGCGAAGCCAAGAAACCAGGCGTAGTCGTAGCTGGCGACGAGCCATGCGGGGAACGACGCGGCAGGGGCGGCTCCGATCCGCACGAGAAACCCGGGCAGATTGGGCAGGATGGCCGCCGCGAGGCATCCGAAGCCGACCAGGCTGAAGCCCCCGACGTAGCGGTACTGCCCATCGAACCGGTAGAGATCGTCGAGGGACAAGCGGCCTCTTCGCCAGAGGAAGTAATCGGCGATCATGATGCCGGCGATCGGTCCCAGCAGAGCGCTGTACCCGATGAGCCAGGTGAAAATGTAGCCGGTCGGATCCTGGTAGAGTTTCCAGGGAAACATGAGGATTCCCAGGACGGCGGTGATCAGGCCTCCGGTGCGAAAGCCGATGTGCCGCGGCGCCAGGTTGGCGAAATCGTTGGCCGGCGAAACCACGTTGGCGGCGATGTTGGTCGAGAGCGTGGCGACGGCGAGCGTGACGAGGGCCGCCGCCGAGAGCCAGGGATTGGCGAAGCGTGCGATCAGCGCGACGGGATCCCAGATCGCCTCGCCGAAGACGACCACCGTGGCGCTGGTCACGACGATGCCGATGAACGCGTAGAAGGTCATGGTGGCGGGCAGCCCCAGCGCCTGGCCGAGCGCCTGATCGCGCTGCGACCGGGCGAAGCGCGAGAAGTCGGGAATGTTCAGCGAGAGCGTGGCCCAGTAGCCGACCATCGCCGTCAATCCCGCGCCGAAGGCGGGCCAGAATTCCCCCGGGCCGTCGAGTCGCGAGGGTTGATCGAGAATCGGTCCGAAGCCGTCGGCGGCGTGCCACGCCCAACCGACCAGTGCGAGGCCCACGACGAGCAGGAACGGGGCGCTGAGCGCCTCCATCCATTTGATCGACTCCATGCCGCGGACGATGAAGGAGACGTTGAGCCCCCAGAAGGCGAGAAAGCACGCCAGCTCGCCCGCCGAGATCCCCAACAGCGGCAGCGGTTCGCGGTCCGCCGACGAAAATCCCCCCACCGCGGCCGCCGACGCGTAGATCGCCGCGCCGCCGACCCACGTCTGGATGCCGAACCAGCCGCACGCCACCAGGCCCCGCATCAACGCGGGGACGTTGGCCCCGCGGGCGCCGAAAGACGCCCGCAGCAGCACGGGAAACGGAATGCCGTAGGCGGTTCCCGGATGGGCGTTGAGCGTCATCGGCACGAGCACGATCACGTTGCCCAACAGAATCGTCAGCGTCGCCTGACGCCAGTCCATGCCCTGCTCGATCAGGCTGCTGGCCAGCGTGTAGGTGGTGATGCAGACGGCCATCCCCACCCACAACGCCGCGACGTTCCACCACGTCCAGGTACGAGCGGACGCGGGGATCGGGGCGAGGTCGGCGTTCCACAACCCGGGATCGCCGGGGGAATCGGAGCCTGGCAGGGAATCGGAGCCTGGCAGGGAATCGGAGCGTGGCATGGGATCGGAGCGTGGCATGGGATCGGAGCCTGGCATGGGATCGGAGCCTGGCATGGGATCGGAGCCTGGCATGGAAGTCGACGCTGCTCCGACAGCGGGAGGTTCGCCGCGAGGTCCGCTCGTCGGCGGCCCAGGCCGGACGCCGTCGCGGGAGCACGGCGGCAGCCGCGCGCAGCCCGACGCAGGGAGCCGGCGACGGTGCATTGTAGCGAAGCGGCGTGCGGCCGCGCGAGCCGCCCTTTTGCGGCCGCCGAGCGGCGGTTTCGCGGGGGCGATCTCCGCTGCGCGTCACGGCGGGGCGCGATCGCTTCTCACGCCGTCCCTGAGCCGCCGCTCGCCTTCCGCCTCCGGCTTTTCCCCGCGTATGACGCGGCGGCAGAGCGCCTTCCCGCCGCACGGATCACGTCGAAAGTCACGGCGGGGCGTCACGGCCGATCGGGGCCGCCGCGAGGCCGCATGATCAGCCGTGCCAGCAGCGCCCCGCACGCCAGCCCCACGACGACCAGCGCGATGATCGGGATCGGGCCCTCGAAGTCTTCCAGGCCGTTGCTCAGGTTGACTCCGAACACGGAACTCAAGGTGGCGAGGGGGAAGAACAACGCGACCAGCATGTTCAGCCGGTGCGCCGCGTCCGCCATGCGACGGCTGCTCCGCGATTCCTCCTCGGCCCGCAGGGCAATCGTGAAATCGAGCGCGTTCTTGGCGGTCGCGTGCAGCAGGTCGGCCTCGCGCTGCAGTTCGTACGCCTGGTCGCGGCAATTGAGCAGCAGGCGATCCTCGGGAACCGCCTTGCGCGCGTCCTCGAGCGTCTGGTAGCCGTTGACGATCGCTCGCTGCAGCGGGGCGAGCGCTCGCAGCAATTCGAAGTACTCCGTGGCAACGCGGGCCTGGCTGGCCTGCTCGTCCCGCTGTTCGATCGCCGTGCGGTATTCCGCAAGGTGGCGAGCCAAGGCGGCGCTGCCGTCTCCCAAGTCGCTCGACCGCCACGCGCCGGTCGGAGCGCGCCACAGCAAACGTCCCTCCCGTGCGTTATCTTCGGGGCCTGGCGGAGCATGCAGCACCAGCAGCAGGTGGCCGTCGGCGAACATCGCCCGCTGCCTGCCGAAGCCGTCTCCCAGCCGTTCGCGGATCGCTTCGGGCAGTTCCCACGTCGCCGGTATCAAGGCGTAAGGCGTCATGGAGCGCTCCGGGACGGCCAAGTCGGCAGGCGGCAACCCGAATGCTCGGGCAAACGGCGGAAGTATACGTCCCCGAGCGGCTTGCCGGCTACCCAGTTCCCGTTCCGCTCGCTGGGCCCGTTCCGCTCGCTGGGCCGCCGGTTGGTCGGCCGCCGATCGGGCGGACGGCCAACTGCGGGCCATCGACTTCAAGACGCGTTCCCGACGCAGGCGACGAGGCGACAGAGCATGGGAGAAGGCTTGCGAAGGATGGGCCTTGGCCTGCTCCTGATCGCCCTGGCTGGGGGCGTGCTGCTGTTCTCCGATCGGCACAATCGCCGCGGAGCCGCCGCCGCGCCGCGGAGAACGCGCGCGGCGCTCGTGCAGCACGCGTCGGTCAAAGCGCTCGACGACGGGCGTCGAGGCCTCGTCGAGCAACTCGCCGCGCGGGGGTATCGCGACGGCGACGCCCTCGATCTCGTCCCCTACAACGCCGAGGGCGACATCGCCTCGGCCAACGCGATCGCCAAGGACGTCACCAGCGGCGATTTCGACCTCCTCGTCACGCTCAGCACGCCCTCGCTCCAGACGGTGGCTGCGGCCAACAAGGCGGCGCGGCAGACCCGCCACGTCTTCGGACTGGTCAGCGACCCGTTCGCCGCCGGAGTCGGCATCGATTCGGCCGACCATCGACGCCACCCCCCGTACATGACGGGTTACGGGAGTCTGCAGCCCGTGGCCCAGCTGCTGCGCACGATTCCCGAGTTGCGCCCCGAGTGCAAGCGGCTGGGGCTGGTGTGGAATCCGGCGGAGTCCAATTCCTTCGCCCAGACGCAACTGGCGCGGCAGGTTTGCCAAGAGCTGGGAATCGAGTTGTTGGAAGCCAGCGCCGAAAACGCGGCGGCCGTTCAGGAGGCCGCCAACGCGCTCGTGGCCCGGGGAGCGGAGGCCCTGTGGGTCAGCGGCGACATCACCGTCATGCTCTCGACGACGGCCGTGATTCGAGCCGCTCAAAGCGGCCGGATTCCCGTCTTCACGTCGAATCCGCCAAGCGTGCTTCGCGGGGCGTTGCTCGACCTCGGGGCCGACTACGTGGCCATCGGCAGGTCGGTCGGCGATCTGGCGGCAGACGTGCTCGACGGAAAAAATCCGGCTGACGTTCCCGTCGAAAATCTGATGCGGTCGGTCCTGCTGGTCAACGAGACCGCGCTGGACAATCTCAAGGATCGCTGGACGTTGCCGGCCGCGCTCCGCGAACGAGCCGACGGCTGGATCTCGAAGACGGAAACCCGCCTGCCGCCGGGACTCGACAAATTGTGAACGCTTCGCGCCGTGCAACGCCACGCTTCCGCCAGCGGCAACGCCACGCTTTCGCCCACGTTTCCCTGTTTTCGCCGACCCGGGGACCGCACCCATGCAAATTGATTCGCTGGAATCCCCCGATGCCCTGGTGCTCGTCCTCAACGGGCGTTGGGACGCCAATTGGGCGGATCACGTGGCAGGGGCCCTCGAGGCGGCGATCCGCGCCGGTCGGCATCGGATTGACGTCGATCTCGCTCAGGTTCCCTACCTCAGTTCCGCCGGCATCGGCGTGCTGATGAAATACTACGGCCAGTTGAAGCGGGCCGGAGGCCGGTTGGCGGTCCGCAATCCCCAGGAGCAGGTGCTGGGCGTCCTGCAGCTGACGGGCGTCGACCCGCTGCTCGCCGGCGGAGCCCTGCCCCCTGCCGCCGCGGCGGCCGAGGCCCCGCGGGAATTCGAGCGGCGCGGTTGCCGCTTCGAGGCCATGCGGCTGTCGGTCCCCGAACCGCTCGCCTGCCAGTGGCATGGCGATCCCTCGCGCTTCGCCGTCGGCCGGTTGCAGGCCGACGGCTTCCAGAAGCTGCCGGTCGGCCCCGACCGGTTTTGCGTGGGGCTGGCCGCCTTCGGCAGCGACGCCGCCGACGCCGCGTCCCGGTGCGGCGAGGCCCTGGGCTTGGCGGGCGTGGCCGCGGTCCAACCGACCGACGAGAGCCACGTCCCCGACTACCAGATCGCCGAGGCCGCTCTGATTCCCGAGTTGCAGATCCTCTACGGCGTCAGCGGCCGGGGGCAATTCGCCCACCTGCTGCGGTTCGAGGCCGGAGGCTCCGACCAGGGGACGATCGGCTTGGCGGAACTGGCGGAAGCCGTGCTCGAGGAGACGGCCGCCGACGCGGCGGCACTGGCCCTGCTCGCCGAAAGCGAAACGGTCGTCGGCGCCGCCCTGCTCCGCTCGCCCGCCCGGGCCGCCGGAGCCTCGCCCTGGGATTTTCCCGCGGTGCGCGACTGGCTCGCGTTCACCAGCGAGCAAAACGACGACCGCAACGCGGTGCTGGTGGCGGGGGTCGTCTTCCGCCAGCCCTCGTCCCAGGTCCGGGCCTTTCTCCGTCCGTTCGGCGCCGGCGAAGGGACGCTCGGGCATTTCCACGCGGCCGTGTTTCCCTACCGGCCGCTGCCAAAGGGTCTCCGCGATCTCCCGGCGGCGGCGGCCGATCTGTTCGCTACTGGGGGACCGTCGTCGGTGCTGCATCTGCTGGCCGACGATCGGAAATTCGAGGGCGTGGGACAAACCGAATTGATGCGGGGGACGTGCTGGTGCAGTCCGCTCCGCGACGCGGGAGTCGAAGGCTGAGCGGAGGAGGCGATCGGTCATGACGTTGCTGGTCAGTGCGTTGATTTTCGGCTTCGTGTTCTCCCTGCTGGCGCTGGGGGTCTACGTCAGTTTTCGCATTTTCCGTTTCCCCGACATCACGGCGGAGGGCTCGTTCACGCTGGGAGCCGCGGTCACCGTCGCGCTGCTGACGCGCGCCGCGCCGCCCCTGCTGGCGACCGCCGCCGGCTTTGCGGCGGGACTTGCGGCGGGGACCGTCACGGGGGTGCTGCACACGCGCTTCAAGATCAACGGACTGCTGAGCGGCATTCTCGTGATGACGGCCCTGTATTCGATCAACCTGCACGTGCTCGGACGGAGCAACGTGCCGCTGGACAAGGCGCGGTCGTTGGCGACGCAAGCGGTCGAATGGGCCTGCGGCCCGGGCAAGGAATTGGAGCGGGTGGACGTCTGGGGCTGGACCGTCGGCCGCCGCGACGTCGTGGTGCTGGCCGCGGCCTGCGGGCTGGCGGTCGCCGTCAGTCTGCTGCTGTACGCTTTTCTGCAGACCGACGTGGGCACGGCGATGCGGGCCGCCGGCGACAACCCGCAGATGATTCGCGCCGTCGGCGTCAACGACGACCGGTTGCTGACGCTCGGTTTGGCGGTGGCCAACGGGCTGGTCGCGCTGGCCGGTTCGTTGCTGGCGCAGTACCAGGAATTCGCCGACGTCCAAATGGGCATTGGGATGATGGTGTGGGGGCTGGCGAGCGTGATCATTGGCGAGTCGCTCGTCGGTTCGGCGAGCTACGGCCTGCTGATCGCCGGCGCGGTGATGGGATCGGTGCTGTTTCGGTTGCTGATTGCGATTGCTCTTCGCTGGGGTCTCAATCCGAACGACCTGAAGCTGATCACGGCGCTCTTCGTCTTTGCGGCGCTGGTGGCTCCGAATGTTCTCCGGCAGTGGCGCGCGTCGGCGTCGCGCGGAGCCCGTGAAGCGTCCCCGGGAGCGTGACGACGATGCTCGAGATCGACCGGATTTCCAAGACGTTCCACGCCGGGACGCCGAACGAGGTGCAGTCGCTGCGGCAGGTGTCGCTGCGGTTGGAACCGGGCGCCTTCGTCATCGTGATCGGCACGAACGGTTCCGGCAAATCGACGCTGCTCAACGCCGTTGCGGGGACGTTTGCGGTCGACTCCGGCCGGATTTCGTTGGCCGGAGAAGACGTGACCGCGTTGCCGGAATTCCGCCGCGCCCGTCGCGTAGGACGCGTGTTCCAGAATCCGGTCAGCGGGAGCGCGCCGGCGATGACCATCGCCGAAAATCTCGCCTTGGCCGCCCGCCGCGGCATGCCGCGCACGCTGCGTTGGTCGCTGTCGGCGTCGTTGCGGGAGGAAATCGCCGCGCGGGTCCGCGGTCTGAACATGGGTTTGGAGAACCGGCTCGACAACGCCATGGGGAGCCTTTCCGGCGGCCAGCGTCAGGCGCTGACGCTGCTCATGGCGACTTGGCGGCGGCCCGATTTGCTGCTGCTCGACGAGCACACCGCCGCGCTCGATCCGCGCAGCGCCGACCAGGTGATCCGGCTGACGCACGAACTGGTGTCCCGCGACGCGCTGACCACCTTGATGGTCACCCACTCCATGCAGCAGGCCGTGCACCTGGGAGATCGGATCGTCATGATGCACCGCGGTCGCATCGTGGCCGACCTGACCGGAGCCGAAAGGAACCGTGCACGGCCGGAAGACCTGCTGCAACGGTTCGACGCGATCCGCCGCCGCGAACAGTTGGACCAGTCGGCGTGCGAGATGCTCGCGCGGAACTACGTCTGATGCCCGATGAAGCGGGCGCTCGCGGAGGCGCCGACGTTAGTTGCCGCACGGCGACGTCGGTCGGGCGTGTGCCGCACTCGCGGGTTCTCGCGGGCAAGCTGCCTGCGGTACGGATCCGGCCCCGCGATGTGCACGGACCGGCCCCGCGTGGCTGACAACCCAGCCCCGCGACGATGTCGCCGCGTCCCGCGGAGCGTCCCGGGCAGTCGCTCGGAGCCTCCCGGGCGCCGCGCCGGCCACTGCTAGTCGGCGTCCCGCGACGCCGCCGCCTGCGCGGCCGTCTCGGCCAGCCAGGTCGACTCCAATTCCTCCACCAGGTCCGGGAACTCCGCCGCGAGGTTGCGCGTCTCGCTGCGATCCTGGCTGAGGTCGTACAGCTCCCAGGGCTCGTCGCGCGCTGCGACCAGTTTCCAGTCGCCGCGACGCAAAGCCCGATTCCCTTCGTGCAACCACCACAGGTACGGGCGATCCACGGGACGATCCGCCTCCCACGTCGCTGCGAGAGATCGCCCCGGCGGCGGCGGAGCGAGGCGGTCGCCCCGCGGCGGCCAGGAGCCCCCCGCCACCTGCACGATCGTCGGCGCAAGATCGATCACGTGGCCGACGGCGCGGCGGATTTCGCCCCGGGCGGCGATTCCCTGCGGCCAATGCACGATCAGCGGCGTCGCGATGCCGCCTTCGTGCACCCACGACTTGTGCCGGCGAAACGGCGCGTTGGCCGCACGCGACCACCCCGGGCCGAGACACAAGAACGTGGCGGCCGAACCGGCCGGGGCGGTCGGGTCGTGCCCGTCGCCGCGCACGAGAATTTCGGCGCTGGCGCCGTTGTCGGAAAGAAACACGACCAGCGTGTCGTCCCACGCGTCCATCCGCCGCAGCTGGGCCAGAATCCGCCCGATCTCCTGGTCCATCCGATCGACCATGGCCGCATGCACCTCCATTTTCGACGCCTGAAAGGCCTGCTGGACCGCCGGCAGACGGTCCCACGGCAACTCGCGCCGCACCTCTCCCGGCCCCAGCGCCTTCAGGGCGTCAGGGAACTCCGAGGGCGGGCCGATGGCGGTTTCCAGAGGCGCGAGAACGCCCGGCAGCGACAGCGCCGTGCGCAGCCGCTGCCACCGGGCGCGGCGGAGGGCGTCCCAGCCGGCCTCGTAGCGCCCCTGGTACCGCGCGACGTCCGCTGCGGGCGCGTGCAACGGAAAATGGGGAGACGTGAAGGCGACGTAAGCGAAAAACGGCTGCTCGGCGTGCCGGGCGCGATGCTCGGCGAGAAATTCAATGGCACGATCGGCGATGGCCGTCGTCGCATAGAAGGGCGTCCCCGGGGGAGTCGGAGGGAGCGGCTGGTCGTCGAGCGTCTGTTCCTGCGGCGCGAAGAAGCGGTTGTGGTCCTGCAGGGAATACGACCGGTCGAAACCGCCTCCCAGCACCGTGCCGTCGACATGCCATTTGCCTGCATGGTACGAGCGGTAGCCGAGCGGGCGGAGCAGTTGCGGCAACAGCACCGCCCAGCCGGGACGCTCCCCAAGGCTTCCGCCCCTGCCGTCGGGCAGCGCGTCGCGGCGAATCTGCTGTGCGTAGAAGCCCGTCAGCAGGGCCGCGCGGGTCGGCCAGCAGCGCGCCGTGTTGTAGAACTGGGCATAGCGGAGTCCGTTTGCCGCCAGCGCATCGAGGTGCGGCGTGGCGATCTCGCCCCCGTAGCACCCCAGGTCGGAAAAGCCCAGATCGTCGGCCAGCAGCACCAGCACGTTGGGACGCTGGGCGCCGGCGGCCGAGCATGCCGGCGGGAGTCCGGCCGACGAAACCGCGATCGCCAGCACGGCTAGCAGCGACCGTCTGCCCGGGGTCAGGCGTCGACCGCTTCGGGCGGGTCGGCGCGGCGCCCGGCCGAAGGTCGGCGCGACGCGATGCGTGCGGGGAGCGAACCGAATCGCTGGGTGCAGCATGGCGACGCCCATGGAGAGAGAAGAGAGAACAGAAAACTTCGGACGACTTCAGGCGCTCCAGTCGGGCCGCGGCTGCGGGTGCACGTGCGGCACGACGCCCTGCTGCAGGGCCGCTACTCGAGCGAGCGCGGCGGCGACTTCGTCGCGGCCCTCGAGCAGGTGGACTTCCAGCTCGCACGCGTAGGCTCCGCCGGGCGGGAGCGGCACGGTGCGTCCCCGACGCTGTTCGAAGCTGCGGCGGTTGGGAAAATTCACGCCGGGCTCCAAACCGGTCACGTAGCCGTCGGCGTCGGCGGCCGTATTCTTCCAGAGCGTGAAGCACGGGAGGCTGGCGAGGCTGAAGGCGACGCGCGCCGCACGGGTCTCGTGCGCGTCGACCAGCAGCGTTTCGGTGGCGCCCGACGCGTCGCCGGCCAGCTCGCAGAAGTAGACCTGCTCGGCGTAGCCGCCTTGCGGCGGTCCGTAGCGATCCCACGTGCTCATGCCCTCGGCAGCTCGCGGATCGCGCGGCGCGACGGAGCGGACTGGAGCGACGAAACGCCCTCCCGCCGTCAGCACGGGAGCGCCGAAATTGATATGGTAAAGCAGTTGCATGTCGATCGGCGTGCCGGCGCGATTTTCGACCGTGTCGCGGAGCCGGAAGCCCTTCTCGCCGGTTCGCGTGGCGAGCGTCGAGGTGAGTCGCAGGTCGTGCTGCAAAAAGCGCGTCTCGTCGACGACGCCCGTGACGGAGATCTCGCCGGCGGCCTCGTCGATGCGCAGCTCGAGACTCCGGGCCGGGCGGTTGGCGATCCGCCCGTGCAAGGGGTAACGCAGCCTGCCGTCGTCGTCGAATTCGGGCGCGCCGTTGCTCAACAGGCCGCAACGCACGAGCAATTCGTCGAAGCCGTCGAGCCAACCGAGTCCGCTGGGGTCGGCGAGATTGACCCACTGCGGGTGGACCGGACCGGCGACGGGCGACTGCCAGCCCAGCGCGACGTCGCCGCACGACGCCTTCCAGACGCTCATCCCTCGGGTCGGTACGACGGCGATCGACGCGGCGCCGTTGGAGACCTCCAGCAGGTCGACGCCCTCGCTCAATCCGCCCGCCAACCGGCGAAAGGTCGCCGACAGGGGCGAGCCCCCGGCGACGCGGTAGGCGTGCGGGGCCGCGGCGGCGGGCTCCGTGAGATCCCAGGTGGCGACAGACATGGCCATTCCTTGCGAAGTACCGGCGGAGCGGCGGCCGGCGGCGCGGCGCGAGGCGTCGCGACGCGTCCGCCGAGGCCGCGCCGCGGCCCCAATTCTGACACAGTTCGTCCTGCGCCGCGAGCGGGGCGCCTTGCCTCGCGGGGGGGCAGGTGCTATATCCGAGATTCGGTCGGCGAGCCGACGACGACGCGCCCGCAAGGAGCTTGCCGCGAGAGTGCCGAAGGGGCGACGCGCTGCTCGGCCGATGGGCTGCCGCTGCGGAGCGGCGCCGGCGACGGTGCGGTCGGTGCGGGCGGTGCGGTCGGTGCGGTCGCACCGTGCAGGTTGCCGCCGCGCCTTTTCCCCCGGCCGGCATGCGGTCGTCGAACGGGACGTTTCCGGGCGTGCGGGCCGCCGCCGGAGCCGCCCGTTCGCGTCGCAGCCCTGCCATCGGACGGCCGCCGTCCCGCAGAGGAATCCGTCCCGCAGGGGAATCCGTCCCGCAGGGGAAGCCGACGAGCGGGGGAATCCGTCCCGCGGGGGAAGCCGACGAGCGGGGGAAGCCGACCCGCGGGGGAAGCCGACCCGCGGCCTTCCGCCACGGCATGTCGATTCGCCGCGGGCCGTCGATGCGCCGCGGCCGGTCGACGTCGCCCGCGCTTTGCCAGAGCATCCGATTACCGAGCACGAACATGGAACATCTCGTCGCCAGCGACCACGTCGCACAGATTCTCGAGCGGGCTTTGGACGCCGGCGAGGGGCTGCTGCGTCTCTCGCCCACCTGGGTGCCGCGGAGCTTTTTGCATCCCGGCAAGCGGATCAAGCTCCATCCGAACGATTACTACGCCTACGGCGCCCATCGCGGAGGCATCGACGAGCGTTGGTTCGCCAGCACGACCGATGCGGCCAACGAAGGCCGCGTCTGGCACGAGGGGCAGAGTTTTGCGCTCTTCGAAGGCCGCCATTTTCTGCTGAAGGACGCCGTGGCCGAAGCCGGTCCCCGCCTGATCGGGGCCGCGATGTGGGACAAGTACGGCCGGTGGCCCGTGTACTCGAAGTTTTTCGACAACATGGGTCCGATTCCGCACCACATGCACCAGCGGTTCGCGGACGCCAAGCTGGTGGGCCAGGAAGGCAAGCCCGAGAGCTACTACTTTCCGCCGCAGTACAACAACTGCGACAACAATTTTCCGTACACCTTCATGGGATTGGAGCCGGGCGTCACCCGGGATCAGGTCCGCAAGTGCCTGGAAAACTGGGACCGCGGCGACAACGGGATCCTGGATCTCTCCAAGGCGTACCGTCTCCAACGGGGTTCGGGCTGGCTGATCCCGCCGGGCGTGCTGCACGCCCCCGGCTCGTTGTGCACCTACGAGCCGCAGTGGGGAAGCGACGTCTTCGGGATGTACCAGAACATCGTCGAAGGGCGGTACGTGCCTTGGTCGCTGCTGGTCAAAGACATGCCGTCGGCGCGGCATCGGGACCTGGACTTCATCGTCGGCCAGCTCGACTGGGACCGCAACGTCGACCCGCACTTCAAGGACAACAACTACCTGGAACCGATCACCGCCGCCTCCGGAGACGGGTGGCGCGACGACTGGATCGTTTACGGTCGGGTCGACGGAGCGCAGTTGTTCAGCGCCAAGCGGCTGACGCTCGACCCCGGGGCGAAGTGCGTGCTCCGCGATCCGGGAGCGAGCGGGTGGATCACGGTCCAGGGCAAGGGACGGCTGGGCAAGCTGGCCCTGCAGACGCCGGCCATGATCCGCTTCGGCGCCGAGACCGACGACGAGGTCTTCATCACCCACGAGGCGGCCGTCCGCGGCGTGGAAATCGAAAACACGGGAAGCGAACCGCTGGAAGGCTTGCGCTATTTCGGCCCCGACGCGTTCGCCAGCGTGCCCAACGTCGGCGATTACCGCCGCTAGCAGACCGCCCGCGGCGAACGGGCTGCGTCGTCGCAGGATGCAAGGCCGCGACGAGCGGCGGTCGACCGCCGGGCGAGGCAGAGCAGCGCCCTGAAGGCCTTGTCCCCCCAGGCGGCGCGCTCCGCGGGCGGCCCGACGACCGAGCGGCCCGCGGCGGCCGGCCACGATCACTCCCTTCCAGCAGGCGACGAACGCATGACCCACGCCTCTCCCAAGCTTCACAACGCCATGTGGCCCGGACTGGTCGGCAAAGGGCACGATCCGGGGCAGGAGCCCCCGCTGAGTCTCGAGCGGATGCTCGATTTGACGGCCGCCGCGGAGGTGCAGGGACGGAAGTTCGACGGCATCGACTACTTCCTGTTCCTGCCCCATACCGATCCGACGGCCAGCGACGACGCCCTGCGGGGCGTCGCCGATTTGATCGCCGGCAAAGGGTTTCGCATCGGCTCGCTGGTGGCTCCGGTGTGGCCGGGAACGGTCGGCGACTCGGCCATGGGCGACGACGCCGCCCGAAAGAAGTTTCTCGACGCGGTCGCCCTGGCCTGTCGCGTGGCGCGGGTGTTCAACGAGCACGGGGCCCGCAGCTACGGCGTGATCCGCATCGACTCGGCGGAATTCGGCGTGGAAAAATGGCGGGCGAACCCCCGGGAAAACACCCGCAAGATCGCCGCCACGTTCCGCGAGGCCGCGCGGATCGCCGCCGACCACGGCGAACGGTTGGCGGCTGAAGGAGAAATCTGCTGGGCCGGCATGCACAGCTGGAAAGACATGCTCGATTTGCTGGAAGAAGTGGGCATGCCCGAGACGCTTGGTTTCCAGGCCGATCTGGCCCATACCTATCTCTACCTGCTGGGCTACAACGCGCCGGAACACGCGCTGCTGCACGACGGCTACAGCGAAGAGGAGTTCTATGCGGCGTACGAGCGGATGGTCGACAAACTCCGGCCCTGGACCATCGATTTCCACGTCGCGCAGAACGACGGCCAGGTCCACGGAGCGGGGTCGCACGACAAGACCGGCAAGCATTGCCGCGCCGACGATCCGCACGGGCGCCTCGACATCGTGCGGTGCGCGTCGTACTGGCTCCGCGACGCACCGGCGCGAGGGATTGAGCACATTTGCTGGGACGGATGCATGTTTCCCAACGCGGTGCTCGAGTCTCCCGACACCTGGAAGACGATTCTGGAAGTCATGATCAAGGTCCGCGAGGCCAGCGGCTGGGACGCGTGACGCAGCGTCGCCGGAGCCTCTTGTCCCCTCGGGGCGGTCGCCGCCGAGGCCTCGCAACGCCTCTCCCGCCGCCGCCGTCAAGGAAATCGCTCGCATGAAAAAACCGTTTCGCATCGGCATGATCGGCTACGGCTTCATGGGCCGCGCCCATTCGAACGCCTACAACCGCGTCGGCAACTTTTTTGACCTGGAGCACCAGCCGGTGCTGCAGGCGGCCTGCGCTCGCAACGCCGAGGCCGTGCAGGCGTTCGCCGACCGGTGGGGCTACCGTTCGATCGAGACCGACTGGCGTCGGCTGGTCGAACGCGACGACGTCGACGCCGTCGACGTCTGCGTCCCCAACAATCTGCACAAAGAGATCGCCCTGGCCTGCGCCGCGGCGGGCAAGACGATTCTCTGCGAAAAGCCGTTGGCCATGAACTCGACCGAAGGCGAAGAGATGTGCGCCGCCGTCGAGCGGGCCGGCGTGCCCAACATGGTGTGGTACAACTACCGCCGCGTGCCGGCGGTAACGCTCGCCAAACGCTTGCTGGAAGAAGGCAAGCTCGGCCGCATCTTCCATTACCGGGCGAATTTTCTGCAGGACTGGACGATCTCGGCCGACCTTCCTCAGGGGGGCGCGGCGCTGTGGCGGCTCGACGCGGCGGCGGCCGGCTCGGGCGTCACCGGCGACTTGCTGGCCCACTGCATCGACACGGCGCTCTGGCTGAACGGCTCGATCGTCGACGTCACCGCCATGACCGAGACCTTCGTCAAGCAGCGGATGCACAACCTTACCGGCAAGGTCGAGCCCGTCGGCATCGACGACGCCTGCGCCTTTCTGTGCCGCTTCCAGAACGGCGCGCTCGGGCTGTTCGAATCGACCCGCTACGCCCGCGGCCACAAGGCCCTCTACACGCTCGAGGTCAACGGCGAGCACGGCTCGCTCCGCTGGGATCTGCACGACCTGCACCGGCTCGAGTACTTCGACCATCGCGATGAAGGACGGCTCCGCGGCTGGAGGTCGATCCACGTCACCGACCATGGCGGCGGACACCCCTACATGGACAAATGGTGGGTGCCGGGTCTGCAGATCGGCTACGAGCACAGCTTCGTCCACCAGGTGGCCGACTTCCTCGAGGGACTGGCCGCCGGCCAGCCGGCGAGTCCCACCTTCCGCGACGCACTCGAAACCCAGCGCGTGTGCGACGCCGTCCTCGACAGCGCCCGGTCGCGGCAGTGGACCGCCGTCTGAATCGGCCCCCGGCCGCCGAAAAAAATCGCCGTACCTGGCACGCCGCGCCGTCCTCTGCCCCGCAACCGTTCTCCCTTCCCTGCCGGCCCGCCGGCCGGCCGCCGCCCGGGATTCCGCCTGGCGGCCGCCAGCGGATCGCTTCCATCGAGGATCGCCATGAAATACGGCATGAACCTGCTCCTGTGGAGCGGCGAACTCCACGAGGGCTTGCTCCCCGTGCTCGAGTCGCTCCGCAGCATGGGTTACGACGGCGTCGAGTTCCCCCTGTTCAACATGGATCTCGACTACGCCGCCTGGGGGCGCCGGTTCGACCAGCTCGGGTTGGAACGCACCGCCGTCACCGTCCGCGGCCCCCTCGAGAATCCGATCGATCCCGACCCGGCGATCCGCGCGGCCGGAGTCGCCGCCAATCGACGCGCCCTGGAGTGCTGCGCCGCCGCCGGCGCGACCAAGCTCGTCGGCCCCTTCCACTCGGCCATCGGACAATTCTCCGGGCAAGGACCGACCGCCGACGAGTGGCGCCGCGGCGTCGACGCGATGCGGGCGACCGCCGAGCATGCCGCCGCCTGCCAGGTGACGTTGGCCGTCGAGTGCCTCAACCGCTTCGAAACCTACCTGCTCAACGCCCACGCCGACGCCGCACGGTTCGTCCGGGAGGTCGACCATCCCCGGTGCCGCACCATGTACGACACGTTCCACGCCAACATCGAGGAGAAAAACCCCCCCGAGGCGCTGCGCAGCTGCGCGGAGATGGTCTGCCATATCCATATTTCCGAAAACGACCGCAGCACTCCCGGCGCCGGCGACATCCGCTGGGAAGAAACCTTCAACGTCATTCACGACATCGGTTACGACGGCTGGTTGACGGTCGAGGCCTTCGGCCTCGCGCTGCCCGAATTGGCGGCCGCCACCAAGATCTGGCGGCGGATGTTCGACAGCGAAGAGCAGCTGGCTCGCGACGCACTGGCCTTCATGCGGGCCCAGACGGCCCGCGCGCGCCACCGCGCTTGACCGGCCGACGATCCGCCCGTGCGGCCCCCGGGCGGGGCCCTCGGCCGCTCCCGGGGCCGCGCCGCTCTCCGCCAGGATCGGCGGCGACGCGCTCCCCACGGCCCTCGCCCTGCTCCGCCGCCGGCTGCGGCCGCCGGCTGCGGCGGCCGGTCGCGGCGCCCCTGGCTCCAGGTCTCTTGCTATACTGGGATTTCCAGCCCCCGCGTGCGGGCGGGGTTTTCGCTTACCGAACTGCCTGAGGTACGACGTCGACCTATGTCTCCACCATCCTTCGCGGCGCTGCGCCGCTGTTTGTCGTGGGCCTGCTGGGCCGTTGTGGCGATCGTCGCGGAGCGAGCGATCGCCGCGGAGAGCGAGCCGGGTTTCGTGCCGTTGTTCGACGGCCGCACGCTCGAGGGTTGGGAGGGCCGTCCGGACTTGTGGCGCGTGGAAGAGGGTGCGATCACCGGCGAGACGCGGGCGGAGTCTCCAATCGAGACCAACGAGTTTTTGATCTGGGACGGCGAAGCGGCCGATTTCGTTCTGCGTCTGGAGTTCCGCCTCGCCGCCGGGTCGGCGGGGAACTCGGGCGTCCAGTACCGTGCGCGGCGGATGCCGGAGGCGGGTCCGTTCGTGGTCGGCGGATACCAGGCCGACATCGACGGCACGAACCGTTACATGGGCATCCTGTACGAGGAGCGCGGCCGAGGGATCCTGGCGGAGCGCGGCGAACAGGTGGTGCTGGAGACGGGCTCCGACGGACAGTTCGCGCGGCGCGTCACGGCGTCGACCGGCTCGGCCGAGGAACTGGCGGGCGACGTGCGTCCGGGCGCCTGGGCGCGGTACGAGATCGTTGCCCGCGGCAACCGGCTGATCCAGCGGATCAACGGCCGTACCACGGTCGACGTCGTCGATCGCGACGCTCCGCGCGCCGCGGCCCGCGGAATCGTCGCGCTGCAACTGCACGTCGGCCCCGCGATGAAGGTGCAATTCCGCAACCTGCGGATCAAGCACCTGGCGGGGGAAGCTGCCGCGGCTGGCGAACGGCCTCAGGAGACGGCGGTCGCCGTTCGCGGACGCGTGCGGGCGCTGCCCGGCTTTCGCGTGGAACGGATCTACGAAGTTCCGCAGGAAGAGCAAGGTTCGTGGGTCGCGCTGACGCAGGATGCCCGCGGGCGTTTGATCGCTTCCGACCAGGGAGGCGGCCTGTATCGAATCACGCTGCCGAAACTGGGCGACGCCCAATCGTCCGTGCGCGTCGAGCGACTGCAGGTCGATATTGGCCAGGCCCAAGGCCTCTGCTACGCGTTCGAAAGCCTGTACGTGATGGTCAATGGCCAGCATGGCGCGTATGGACCGGGCCTGTACCGCCTTCGCGACGCCGATGGCGACGACCAGTTCGACGACGTGCGCCAGTTGCGCGCCTTCCCGGGAGCGGGCGGCGAGCACGGTCCCCATGCCATCGTGCGCGGTCCGGATGGCAAGTCGCTGTACGTCTGTGCCGGCAACCATACCGATTTGCCTCCCGTCGAGCGGTCGCGGGCGCCGCGGGCGTGGGGCGAAGACCACCTGCTGCGGAGGATGTGGGACGCCGGCGGGCATGCCCATGGCCGCATGGCCCCCGGCGGGTGGATTGCCCGCACCGATCCCGAAGGCAAGGAGTTGGAACTGGTCAGCATCGGCTACCGCAACGAGTACGACATCGCCTTCAACGAACACGGCGACTTGTTCACCTACGACTCGGACATGGAGTGGGACATCGGCGCGCCGTGGTACCGCCCGACGCGGGTCTGCCACGCCGTGAGCGGCAGCGAGTTCGGTTGGCGTTCGGGAACCGGCAAGTGGCCCGTCTACTACCCCGACAGTCTTCCGGCGACGGCCGAGGTGGGGCCCGGTTCGCCGACCGGCGTGGCCTTCGGCAAGGGGACCGCTTTTCCGGAGAAGTACCAGCGGGCCCTGTTCGTCTGCGACTGGAGCTACGGCATCATCTACGCGCTCCACCTGGAGCCTGACGGGGCGTCGTATCGGGGCCGACTGGAAATGTTCGTTTCGGCCGCTCCGCTGCCGGCCACCGACATCGTCGCCAGCCCCTTCGACGGGGCCCTCTATTTCACCGTCGGCGGCCGCAACACGCAGTCGGCTCTGTACCGGGTGACGTTCGACGCCGCGGAGGCCGCGCGGTCGGCAACTCCCGAGCAACTCGCCGACTGGAGCCAGGGACCGGCCGACGCGGCCTTGCCCGCCGAGGCGGTGCTGCGGCGGCGACTGGAAGGCTGGCATGCCGCCGGGCACGAGGACCGGATCGACGCGATGTGGGAGGCCCTCGGCCATGGCGACCGGTTCGTCCGATTCGCAGCGCGGACGGCCCTCGAGCACCAGCCGGTTGCGGCCTGGAGCGACCGGGTCGCACGCGCCCCAGACGTCCCGCGAATCCTCGAGGGCTGCATCGCGCTGGCGCGGTGCGGTTCGGCCGAGTTCCAGCCGCTGGCGATGCAGACGCTCGGCCGCTTGTCGTGGGACGACCTCGATCCGCAGCAGCGATTGGGATTGCTGCGGGCCTACGCGCTGGCCTGCACGCGGTGGGGCATGCCCGACGAGGCGGTGCGGCAAGCCCTGCTGAGCCGGCTCGACCGGCATTTTCCCGCCGCCGACGTCCATCTGAATTACGAACTCTGCCAGTTGCTGGTCTACCTCCGCGCTCCGGGCGTCGCCGGCCGCACGTTGGCTCTGTTGGACGCGGCCCCCACCCAGCAGGAACAGATCCACTACGCCTTCTGCCTCCGCGTGCTGGCCGGGGAGTGGACGCTCGAGCAGCGACGCCAGTATCTCGAGTGGTTCCACCGCGCGGCGGCCATGCGCGGCGGCGTCTCCTTCGCCGGATTTCTGAACAATTGCCGCCAGGAGGCGATTGACGGGATGACCGCCGAGGAGCGCGAGGCGCTCGACGCGGAGATTGACCGCGTCCCCCAGACCGTCTCGCCGCTCGTCGAGCTGACCGCGCGCCCCGAGGTGCAGCAGTGGAAGATGGAGGATTTGCTCCCCGACTTGGAGCAAGCCGCCGCCGATCCGGCGAGCCGCGACCTCGAACGCGGAGAACGCATGTTCGCCGCCGCACAGT
>Ga0169931_10005039_pt1 | contig 20307 bp, 17 predicted proteins | sample Kivu_15m_20L_FD_129675 | JGI IMG/M metagenome (GOLD analysis project Ga0169931, IMG submission 129675) | Freshwater microbial communities from Lake Kivu, Western Province, Rwanda to study Microbial Dark Matter (Phase II) - Kivu_15m_20L... | ecosystem: Environmental > Aquatic > Freshwater > Lake... | reverse complement strand
CGGGTTGGTCCGTTGCGCCTCCATCGCCGTCGCATTCACCGGCGTGGCGACCAGAAAGTCGATGAAGTCTTCAGCGGTGACTTTTGGCTTGTTCACAGCTGCCAAAGATAGTCAAATTGAATGGAATAGGCAAAGCCAATTCGGGCCAACTGCGTAAGTCCTACCAAGGTCTGCCAAGTTGGGACTACGGCTACCCCATGGTGCTGATCATGCTGGGCGTCATTGCCGTGGGCGGCTACTTCTTCCTGCGGTGGAGGAAGTGGCTCTGAAGGATACTCCTTCCTGAAAATCTAATAAAAATGGTTGCGCCCACGAATATTTCATTAAATAATCATTTTCTCTTTCATTTTTTAATTTTTTCGGAGCCTCTCCCATGTTCAATTCTCCAGCCGTACGGCGGCAGCATGCTTTCACACTCATTGAACTGCTGGTCGTGATCGCCATCATCGCCGTGCTGGTGGGTCTGCTGGTCCCCGCTGTACAGAAGGTGCGCGAGGCGGCCAACCGCATGAGCTGCACCAACAATTTAAAGCAACTGCTCCTCGCCTTCGAGAACTACGAGGGAACGATGGGCAAATACCCCGCCGGTCGCCATGGTTGCGATGGCATCAACGATGGCCCCTGCAATGGCGATTCCCTTCGGGCGAGGAATGGCGCCAGCGCCTTCATCCAGATTCTCCCCTATATGGAGGCGGACAACCTCTACAAGACCTTCGACCAGGCCGACCTGCCCTACAACCAGATGAGCACCTGGCAGGCCAAGAGCCGGGGAATCGAGTTCCGCCCCAAATGGATGGTCTGCCCGTCCGACACGGCACGCCCATCCCGCCCGGGCGCGGGCATGAACATCGCCACTGGCAGCTACGCCCTGGTCCACGGCAAGCTGGGCCCTCGGCAGGGCATCAGCGCCTCCATGAAGCTCTACAACACCGGCATGTTCAACTACAAGGTGGAGCACCGGCGCAGCGACATGACCGACGGCAGCAGCAACACCATGATGATCGGCGAGGTCATCGACGGCCACGATAACAGGTCAATCAACTTGTGGTCGCAGGCGGCCCGCCTGGAAAGCTGCCTGCGCTCCACTCAGAACCCACCCAACACGCCCCCAGGTACCGGCATCACCACGGCGCCCTACGGCATCCGCCTCAACGCCACTTTTGCCAGCCGTCACTCCAATGGCGTGAACTTCGCCTTCGGCGACGGGCACGTCAGCTTCATTTCCAACGGCATTTCCCTAGTGACCTATCAGGCCCTTTCTACCAAGGCAGGCGGGGAGGCGGTTGAACTCCCATGACGCGTATCACCTTCCATACCGCCTTTCTGCTATCGCTGATTGCCGGGTGTGGCGGCGGGCCCGAAGTTGTGCCTGTCTCGGGAAAGGTCACCATCGATGGGCAACCTCTCACCAAGGGAGTGGTTCAGGTGATCGCCGAGGGGTACCGGCCCGCCATGGGTGACATTCAGGCTGATGGATCCTTCACCCTCTCCACCAACAAGCCGAACGATGGCTGCGTGCTTGGCACCCACAAGGTGGCCATCATCGGCGACGAGACGCTGGGGCCCACTTCCAGAAAATGGTATGCCCCACCCGACTATGCCGATTTCATCAGTTCCGGTCTGACGCTCACCGTGGACAAACCCACCAAAGACGCCCGCTTCGAGCTGTCCTGGAAGGGTGGCAAACCCTACGTGGAGAAGTTCAACAAGGAATGAGCCAGACCCCATAAAGCGCTGAAGGCCCCGGGATAGTTCCCGGGGCCTTCAGCGCTTTCAGTGCCGACGACAGGACTTGAACCTGCACTCCCTTGCGAGAACCAGCCCCTCAAGCTGGCGTGTCTGCCAATTCCACCACGTCGGCGAAGAAAGCGTTTGGTAACACCTTTATTCTGGCGAAATTTCACCAGATTTCAAGGGGACCCTGCGGCCTTTGCCGGAGGGCTTTTTTCCGGGATTTCCCGCATTTCCTGGGTATAAATGGCCAAGCCACCCCTTCGGTCGGACAAAAACCCCAGCCGGCGGCCATCGGGGGAAAAGACGGCAAAGCTTTCCTGGGCGGGGTGCTCAACCAGGTACCGCTCGGCCCCCTGCCCCGGTTCGGCCGGCACCAGCACCAGGTCGGCATGGCCGCCCCGGTTACGGGCCACCACGATCCGTTTGCCGTCCGGATTCCACGCCGGCCAGCTTTCCAGCCCATCGTATTTGGTCAGCCGGCGCAGGCTGGTACCGTCCGCCTGCATTACCCACAGCGCCTCCGGGCCTTCCCGGCTGCTGATGAAGGCGATGCGGGTGCCGTCGGGCGACCAGCTCGGGTGGTGGTCGAACCCCGGGTGACTGGTGAGGCGCTTCACCTCCCCGCCGCGGGGCTTGCAGGTGTAGATCTCCTGATTGCCGTCGCGGGTACTGACAAACGCCAACCGGGTGCCATCGGGCGACCAGCGGGGCGATTCCTCGAACGCCTTGTGCGGCACCACCACCTCGGGCTGCGTGCCATCCGCCTTGCATGCGTTGATCTGCAGCTTGCCGTCGGTACCCTGCAAAATGTCATGCACATAGGCGATCTTCTGGCCATCGGGCGCATAATGCCCGTCGAAGTGCGGCAGGCCGGGCGCCGGCTTCACCAGCGCCACCGCGTCTCCCCCCTCGGCAGGCTGCACCGCCAGTTCCATCCGCCCCTGGTGGATGCGGGTGAACAGAAATTGTTTGCCATCGGGCGACCAGCGCAGATGCCCCTTCCAGCCAGGCGATTCGCCCGCCAGTCGCTGGGGCTCCTGACCCAAACCCAAGGCCGCCAGCAGCACCCACCAGCCGGCCATCAGAACAGCGCCTCGATCGCCTTGCCGCCGGTATCGATGCCCAGGTTCAACCGTGTCTCACCATTGATGCCCAGGGCCAGGTGCACCGTCGCCCCCAGGTCGGCCGGGGTGACGGCACCGTCCACCGGGTGACCGGCCGTTTTATCGCTGGTGCCCAGCACCAGCCCGTTGCGGGTGCCTCCGCCGGCAACCAGGGCGCTGTAGCAGTGCTCCCAGTGGTCGCGGCCCGCCTTGTCGTTGATCTTGGGCGTGCGGCCGAACTCGCCCACGGCGATCACCAGCGTGCTGTCCAGCAGGCCCCGGCCCCGCAGGTCGTCCAAAAGGCCGCTGATCGCCCGATCCATCCACGGACCATGCCGGTCCGCCATGATGGTGAAGTTGCGGTAGTGGTGGTCCCAGCCGCCATCGCCGGCGTCTTCCTCCGCCTCCACATGGTCCGACCAGTTCACCTGCACAAAGCGCACGCCCCGCTCCACCAGCCGCCGGGCCAGCAGGCACGATTTGCCGAAGCGGGTGTGGCCGTAGGCCTCGCGGATGGCATCGTTCTCCTCCTGCACCTCAAACGCCTCGCGCGCGGCGGTGGATGTGAGCAGGCCCAGTGCCCGGGCCCGGTGGGCATCCAGCCGGTGGCCGGTGCGATCCAGCTCGCGCGCCAGCGGGTCAAATCCCCGACGCAGGCTGTCACGGTCCCCCAATCGCTCGGGCATAAGGCCGCCCGCCAGTTCCAGTTCGGGCAGGCTCACGGGAGCGCCGGGCTCCACGCGGGCGCGCAGCGGGTCGAACGCGGCCCCCAGCGGCCCGCCCCCCTCGCCAATGATCGCCTTTTTCCCCTGATGCAGCCGCCCGCCCAGCACCACAAACGGTGGCAGGCTGGCCTTGGCCGGCATCGCCTTGGCCACCGTGCTGCCCAGACTGGGCCGTGTGCTGCCCGAAAGCGGCTGGCCATTCAGCCCCACCGCGCCAGCCAAGCTGCCGGTCAGGCCCACAGTGCCGGCCACGCCGTGATCGTTGGAGAAAGAATGCAGCGTGCGGATGAGGGCGAACTGATCGTTGCGCGCCGCCAGCAGCGGGAACAATTCGCAAAAGCGGATGCCTGGAATCTTGGTGGGCAGCGTGGAAAACGGCCCGCGGAAATCAACCGGCGCGTGCGGCTTGGGGTCAAAGCTGTCCAGTTGCGACGGCCCGCCCCACAGCCACAGCAGAATCACGCTCTTGGCGGTGCCCCCGGTGTCTCCGGACGCCAGAACCCGGTCCAGGCTCAACCCGAAAGGCAGGCAAGCCCCCAGATGCAACACCGCCCGGCGGCTCACCCACGGAGCGCCGGCCGGCAATCGGTTGATTCTTCCCACGCGCAGCATGCGCGCATCCCCCGGGGAGGCTGAGAGCCAGGCAGGCGACCTTATTCTAGCACAAGCTTGCGGGCCCAGTTTGCCTACTATCCAAACGCCTTGCTCCCTCGCACTCTCTCAGCCGCCCAATCAATCACGAAATAAAACACCGGCGTCAAAAACACGCCGAACAGGGTAACACCCAGCATGCCGCTGAACACCGCGATGCCCAGAATCCGCCGCATCTCGGCACCCGCCCCCTGCGCCACCAGTAGCGGCGCCACGCCGATGATGAACGCAAGCGAAGTCATCACAATCGGCCTCAGGCGCAGCGCGCACGCCTCCAGCGTGGCCTCCACCCGGCTGGCACCCGCGTCTCGCCGGGCCCTGGCAAACTCCACGATCAAAATCGCGTTCTTGCACGCCAGGCCGATCAGCACCACAAAGCCAACCTGGGTGAAGATGTTGATGTCCGTGCGTGTCAGCCATACCCCCGCCAGCGCGCAGGACAGGCACAGCGGCACCACCAGGATCACCGCCATCGGCAGCGCCCAGCTCTCGTACTGCGCCGCCAGCACCAGAAACACCAACGCCACTCCCAGCCCGAACGCTACCGTCGCCGTGCCGCCGGTCTCCTGCTGCAGGTAGGCCAGCTCGGTCCATTCCGACCGCATCGACCACGCCTGCTCCTCCCTCGCCAGCTCGCCCATCCGGTCGATCGCCTGGCCCGAACTCACCCCCGGCGCGGCATTGAAGGTCAAGGGCGCCGCCGGGAACAGGTTGTGCCGCAGCACCAGCGCCGGCCCGCCCACCTGCCGGCTGGTCACCAGCGTGGCCAGGGGCACCATTTCGCCCCGCGTGCTTTGCACGCGGATCGACCGCAAGTCTTCCAAACTCTGCCTCGCCTTGCCACCCGCCTGCGCGATCACCTGCCAGGTGCGGCCAAAGCGGTTGAAATCATTGATGTAAAACGAGCCCAGATACATCTGCAGCGCGTCGAGGATCTCACCGATCGGCACCCCCATCGACTGGGCCTGCACCCGGTCGATATCCAGATGCACCCACGGCGTGTCCGCCCGCAGGCTGGAATAGGTTCCCTCCAGATTGGGATCCTCCGCCGCGCGCGCCACCACGCGGTCGGCGATCTCCTGCAGCCCTTCCAGGCCCACCTCGCCGCGGTCCTCCAGCACCAGCCGGAAGCCCCCCGCGTTGCCCAGCCCGTCCACTGGCGGCGCGCCCAGCACCGTCACCTGACCCTCGGGCGCCGCCGCCTCCAGCGCCCGGGTCAGTTCCCGCGCGATCGCCTCCGCGCCGAGCGCTTGCCCCTTCCGCTCCTCGAACGGGTCGAGCAGCACATACATCGCGCCAAAGTGCGGCGCATTGGCCTCCAGCAAGGCCGAGCGTCCCGACACCGCCACCGTGTGCCGCACACCCCGCACTTCGCGCGCCGCCTGCTCCATGCGCAGCACCGCCGCCCGGGTGCGGCCCAACGACGAGGCATCGGGCAACTGCAGGTTCACCAGCAGGTAGCCCTTGTCTTGCTCGGGAATAAATCCCTTGGGCGCGCGGTCAAACCCCTGCGCCGTCACCCACACCAGTGCCCCATACCCTGCCAGCACCAGCACCGGAATTTTCAACAGCCCCCGCACGCTCAGCGTGTAGCCCCGCGTCACCCAAGCGAAACCCCGGTTGAACCAGGCGAACCCGCGCCCCAGGGCCATATTCAGCGGCCCGGCCACCAGCCAACCGGGCAACACGCCCGCCAAGGCGCAACCAGCCGGCACCGCCCAATCAGGCACACCAGCCGGCAGGCTGATCCGCCCCGCCAACCAACCGGGCCCGAACCAAAGCGCCGCCAGCGCCCCCATCACGGGGAACGCAAGGCGGGGCAGCGGGGCCCGGTGGCCATGCGCACCCGCGCCCGATTTCAGCAGCAGCGCCGCCAGCGCCGGGCTGAGCGTCAGCGAATTGAACGCGCTGAGCAGCGTGCTCACCGCGATGGTCAGCGCGAACTGCCGGAAAAACTGCCCGCTGATGCCGCCGATGAACAGGCACGGCACGAACACCGCGCTCAGCACCAACCCAACCGCCAGCACCGGTCCGGCCACCTGCTGCATGGCGCTGATGGTCGCCTCGCGTGGCGACAGCCCCTTGCCCAGCTCGTGCTCCACCGCCTCCACCACCACGATCGCGTCGTCCACCACGATGCCGATTGCCAAAACCAAACCGAACAGCGTGAGCGTGTTCAGCGAGTAGCCGCAGGCCAGCATCGCCGCGAAGGTGCCCACCACCGCCACAGGCACCGCCAGCAGCGGGATCACCGCCGCGCGCCAGTCACCCAAAAACAACAGGATCACCAATGCCACCAGTGCCACCGCCTCGAGCAGCGTGCGGAACACCTCGCGGATCGATTCCTGGATGAATGGCGAGGTGTCGTAGACAATCTCGTGGGCAATCCCCTCGGGAAAGCGCGCCGCCAGTTGCTCCATCCTCGCCCGCACCAGCCGCGCTGTCTCCAGCGCGTTGCTGCCCGGCAACTGGTGCACAGTCAGGGCCACGCTCGGCTTGCCATCCAGCGTGCAGCTTTGCTCGTAACCCTGCGCCCCCATCTCGATCTCGGCCACATCCCGCAGCCGCACCAACCGGCCTTGGGCATCGGTCTTCACCACCAGGTTGGCGAACTGGTCGGCCTCCATCAGCCGCCCCAGCGTGGACATGGTTAGTTGGAACGCGGGCCCGGTGCCCAGCGGCGGCTGGCCGATCTGACCCGCCGCCACCTGCGTGTTCTGCGTCTCCACCGCACGGGTGATCTCCGCAGGCGTCACCTTGCGCGCCGCCATGCGATCGGGATCAAGCCACAGGCGCATGCTGTAGTCGCGCTGGCCGATGTAGGCGATGTCCCCCACCCCCGGCAGACGGGCCAGTTCGTCACGGATCTGGATGGTCGCGTAGTTCGACAAAAACAGGTCATCCTTGGACCCGTCCGGCGAATGCAGGTTCACGATCATCAGCGTGCCCGGCGCCTTTTTCTTGATGCTCACACCGTTGCGCTGCACCAGCGGCGGCAGCGTCGGCTGCGCCAAAGCCACGCGGTTCTGCACCAGCACCTGCGCGATGTCCAGGTCCACCCCGTGCTCGAACGTGATCGTCAGCGTGTAGCTGCCGTCGTTGGCGCACTGGGACGACATATACAGCATGCCCTCCACCCCGTTGACCTGCTGCTCGATGGGCGCCGCGACAGTTGCCGCCACCACGCGCGCGTTGGCGCCTGGGTAAGAGGCGGCAACTTCCACCGTGGGCGGCGTGATCTCGGGGTACTGCGCGATGGGCAGCGAGAACAGCGACACCAGACCCGCCAGCGTGGCAAAGATGCTCAGCACCGAGGCGAAGATCGGCCGGTCGATAAAAAATCGCGACAGCATGGCCTAGGCACCCCCCGGCGTGGCGGTTTTGGGTGCACGCCGCAGGAAGCGGCGAATTGGCTTCAGCGTCAACCAGTCCAGCAGGCCGCGACCCGCCCTCCCGGCCACCGTGCGCGGCCCCAGCACCCCCAGTCCGCCCAGCCAGTCCACCGCGTAAAAGAACACCGGCGTGAACACCAGCCCAGCAAGGGTGGTGCCGATCATGCCGTAAAACACCGCCACACCCAATGACTTGCGCATCTCCGCGCCCGCCCCGTGCGCCGTCAGCATGGGTGCCACCCCCAGCACGAAGGCCAGCGACGTCATCACGATGGGGCGCAGCCGCAGCCGGCAGGCCTCCAAGGTTGCCTCGCGCCTCCCGGCCCCCTCCAATCGGCGCCGCCGCGCGTACTCCACGATCAAGATCGCGTTCTTGCTGGAAAGCCCCGCCAGCACCACAAAGCCCACCTGCGTGAAGATGTTGATGTCCAGCTTGGTCCATTCCACCCCCGCGACCGCCCCCAGCAGGCACGAGGGGATGATCAAAATCACCGCCGCCGGCAGCGCCCAGCTCTCGAACTGCGCCGCCAGCACCAGGAACACCATCACAATGGCCATCGCGAACAGGCGCGAGCCAGATCCCTCCTGGTTCAACTCCAGGTACGACATGTCCGTCCACTCGTAGGCCATCGCGGCGGGTATGATGTTGTCCGCAAGCTTCCGCATCCGCTCAATCGCCTCGCGCGAGCTCACCCCCGGCATGCCGCCGCCGTTGATGGTGGCGGCGCTGTGCAGGTTGTGCCGGTTCAGTGACAACGGACCGCTCACCTCGCGGATCTCACACACGCTGCCCACCGGCACCATCAGGCCTTCCTTGTTCCGCACCTTCAGCCGCTTCACATCCTCGAGCTGGTCGCGGAATTGCCCATCCGCCTGCACCACCACCTGCCAGTTCCGGTCGAACAGCGTGAAGTCGTTCACATGCATCGACCCCTCATACACCTGCAGCGTGTCGGTCAGGTCGCGCGGGTCCACCCCCCGGTTGCGGCACTGCTTCTCATCCGGCAGCACCCGGATCTGCGGTACCCGCGACCGGAACACCGAGAACAGCCCCGGCAGGCCCACTTGCGCGCCTTGGGCAACCAGGTTCTGCACCTGCTCCTCCAGCGCCTCGGGCCCCAGGTCGCCCCGGTCTTCCAGAACGAACGAGAATCCTCCCGCCCGACCGATGCCCCGCACCGGCGGCGGGGCCAGCACCGTCGCGTTCCCCTCGGGTGCCGCCTTGGCGAACAGGCCCCGTAGCTTCATCACCACTTTCTCGGCATGCAGTTCCAGGTCGGTGCGCTGCTCGTAGGGCGCCAGGCGCACGAACATGGTGCCGAAGTTCGAACCCGCCGCGTTCAGCGCGAACGATTGCCCCGAGATCGCCGTGGTGTGGATCACACCCGGCGTGTTCATCGCCACATCCTCCATGATCCGCAGCGTGGCGTTGGTCCGCTCCAGCGAGGCCGCATCCGGCAGTTGCAGGCTCACGAACAGGTAACCCATGTCCTGGCTGGGGATAAAACCCTTGGGCGTGCGCTCGTGCAGCCACCAGGTCACCCACATCAGCCCGCCATAGACCAGCAGCACCGGCACCGCCACCCGCAGCATCACCCCCGCAAATTGGGTGTACAGCCACGTCACCACCGCGAACGCCCGCTCAAACAACCACAAAAGGCCCTGCACACACCGGTTGATCGCCCAACCCAGTGCCCACCCGCAAACCGCGGCAGCCAGCCCACACGCCGGCCGCCACCAAATCTCCCACACATCGGGCACCCAGTCCGGCCGCCATTGGTTTGCCAGCAGCCACCCGCCAAAGCCCAATGCCAAAGGCCACGCCACCCGCGGCAACGGTTCCCGCGCCTGGCCGTCGTGCGCCTTCAGCAGCAGCGCTGTCAGCGCCGGGCTGAGCGTGAGCGAGTTGAACGCGCTGAGCAGCGTGCTCACCGCGATGGTGAGGGCGAACTGATTGAAGAACACACCCGTGATGCCGCTGATGAACAGGCACGGCACAAAAACCGCCGTCAGCACCAGCCCCACCGCGATCACCGGCCCGCTCACCAGCTTCATCGCCGCCAGGGTGGCCTCGCGCGGCGCCAGCCCCTTGCCCAGCTCGTGCTCCACCGCCTCCACCACCACGATCGCGTCATCCACCACGATGCCGATCGCCAACACCAGGCCGAAAAGTGTCAGGTTGTTGATCGAGTAGCCGAATGCCGCCATGGCGCCGAAGGTGCCCAGCACCGCCACCGGCACGCTGGCCAGGGGCACCAAGGCCGCCCGCCAGTTCCCCAAAAAAACCAGGATCACCAGCGACACCAGCCCCACCGCCTCCAGAAGCGTCTTCGCCACTTCCTTGATCGACTCCCGCGTGTAGGGCGTGGTGTCGAAACTCACGTCATACGCGATGCCCTCCGGGAAGCGGCTGGCCAGTTCCTCCATGACCGCGAAGAGTTGGTCGCGTGTGCGAAGCGCGTTCGCCTCGGGCGACTGGAAAACGATCAATATCACCGACCCGAACCGGTCGAACCGGCAGTCAACCTCCTCGCGGCGCGCCCCCAGTTCCACCCGGGCCACATCGCGCAGACGCACCACCCGGCCGTCCGGCATCGACTTGATCACCATCCGCTCGAATTCGGCCGGGTCGGTCAGCCGGCCCACGGTGTCCACCGTCATCTCGAAGGCGCCTTCCGCGTCGGGCGCGGATACGCCCACATGGCCGACCGCCGCCTCGCTGTTTTGCTTGCGCAGCGCCATCAGCAACTCGCTGGGCGTCAGGCCGCGGGCTCCCAGCCGGTTGGGGTTCACCCAGATCCGCAGGCTGAAATCGCGCTGCCCCAGCATGTTGATGTCAGCAACGCCTGGCACCCGGCCCAACTCCTCGCGGATGAACCGGGTGGCGTAGTTCGACAGGTAGAGCTGGTTGTACCTGCCCTTGGGCGAGGTGATGGCGAACGCCACCACCGGGTCGGGCGAGCGCCGCCGCACCTGCACCCCCGTGCGCTTCAGCACATCGGGCAAGTCCGGCAGAGCCAGCGCCACCCGGTTCTGCACCTGCACCAGCGCCATCCGCACATCCACCTGCGGCTTGAAGGTGATGGACAGGCTATAGGCACCGTCGTTGGTGCAGGAGGAAGACATGTAGGCCATGCCCTCAACGCCGTTGACGCTCTGCTCGATCGGCGCCGCCACCGATTCGGCCACATCCCGCGCGCTGGCCCCCGGGTAGCTGGAGCTCACCGAAACCACAGGTGGCGCCACGCGCGGGAATTGCGCGATCGGCAGCGTGGAGATGCTCACGCCCCCCACCAGCACCACGATGATCGACAGCACCGACGCGAAGATCGGCCGATCGACGAAGAATCCCGAACTCACTGGCTGACGCGCCTCATCATTGTCCGTTCCACCACTCAGGCCCCGGGCACCTTCGATCTGGCCGCGGCATCCTTCGGCGCGGCGGCACCCTTCGGCTCACCCTTGTCAGGCACGGGCGCTGCGGCCTTGCCCTCGGGCTTGGCCCCCGTCTGGTCACGGATGGGCATCGGCACCAGCTTCGGTACCACCTCGGTGCCAGCGCGCACGCGCAAGAGACCGCTCACCACCACCCGCTCGCCGGCCTTCAGCCCCTCGGTCACCACGCGGGTGCCATCCGGCTCGCCCGCCCCTACGGTCACCTTGCGGTACTCCGCCTTGTTGTCCTTGCCGATCACCAGCAGGTAACGCTGCCCCTGGTCGGAGCCCAGCGCCTGCTCCGCAACCAGCACCCCCTCCTTGGGCTGCCCCAGCGGGAAACGCACGCGCACGAACATGCCCGGCCGCACCGGCCGGCTGGGCTGGATGAACTCCGCCCGCATCCACATCGAACCGGTCGCCGGGTCCAGCTTGTTGTCCACAAAGTTCACCATGGCCGAGTGCGGATAGCCGTCCTCGTCCGCCAGGCCGATCGACAGCCGCACCGTGCCGTGCTTGCCGTCGGCCGCCGCCAGCAGCTTGCGCAGCAGGGTGCGCTCGTCCACGTCGAAGTAGGCGTACATTGGCTCCGTCGCCACCAGCGTGGTCAGGATCGTCTCATCCGCCTTCACCAGGTTGCCCGGGTCCACCATGCGGCGGCTGATCGAGCCGGCAAACGGCGCGCGCACCTCGGTGAACTGCAGGTTCAGGCGGGCCAGTTGCACGCTCGATTCGGCCACCTTCAGCGCCGCGGCCGCCTCGTCCCGCGTGAACTGGTAACGGTCGAATTCCTCTCGGCCGATGGCGTTGCGAGAATAGAGCCCCTGCGCCCGCCCGTATTCCGTCGCAGCCCGGTCGCTGGCCGACTGGGCCTGCTTCAGCCCCGCATCCGCCTTCGCCAGCTCCGCCTGGTACGGCCGCTGGTCGATGACGAACAGCACCGCGTCCTTGGCCACCGGGTCGCCGTCGCGGAATTTGCTTTCCATCAGGTAGCCGGTCACCCGCGACCGCAGATCCACCCGCTGCGATGCCTCGGTGCGTCCGGTGAAATACTCGTACTCCACCGTGTCGCGGTTGAACGCCTCGCTCACCAGCACCTCAGGCGCCTTCTGCGGTGGTGGCGCGGGAATCTCCCGGGCGCAACCGGTCACCACGGTCAAATAACCCGCCAGCGTCAGCGCCGCGGCCAGACAGCCCCGTGTCCTGTTCATGCTTTTTTCCTCCCCGAGGCGCGCCGCGCCTTGCCGGCACCCTGCCGTGCCGCCTTTTCCCCGTCGGTCAGGATGCCGCCGAAGACGATGTTGATGATCCGCGTCGCCACCGCGGCAGGCTCCTCCCGCCGCCCCACCAGGTAGCCCACGAACATAGCCCCGTAGAGCAGGTCGCCCATCGTGTCGAGGATCTGCTCCACCGGGATGTCCCGCACCCGCCCCGCCTCGATCATCTCACGGTAGAGCGACCGCCAACGATCCAGGTTCGCCTCGCGGTGCACGAAGTAGGTGGGCCGCTTCCGGTCGCGGAACAGCGCCCGCTCCTGGATCAGCATCTCCACGCTCTCGGGATGGTCGGCGAAGTAGCGGAAGTAGGCGTGGATGCCGGTCTCGATCCGTTCCAGCGGGTCCGCCACCGGCGCGGTCACCGCGGTGATGTGCTCGTGGATCCGCCGCATCACCCGGTCCGCGGCGGCCAGGAACAGCTTCTCCTTGCTGCCGAAATGCCGGTACAAGGTCCCCTTGCCGATATCCAGCCGGTCGGCCAGCACCTGCAGGTCCGCCTCGGCATACCCGCGGTCGGCAAACAGGCGGATCGCCTCGTCCAGGATCGCCTCCTTGCGGTCGGGGTTGCTCCGGCTCCCGTCGCGGACTTTGGAATCCGGCACGGGCCCGGAGGCGGGGCCGGGGCGGTAGAGCGTGTTCACCATGTTCACCCGTGGAAAAAGCGTTCAGGCGGGGGTGGACGGACGCGTCCGTCCAGCAATTATGCTAGTCCCTCCGGGCGGACCTGTCGAGCGGCCCGGGCGTTCTCATGGTACTTTCACACCATCGGTTCAAGTCCGACTCCGAACCCCCGCAAGCTCAGCGAGCTTTCCATGGCCCTCACCCCGGAAAACCCCGCCCGCTCCCTGCGCCTGGCCTGCCGCGCCGGCACCCACACGGGCCCCACACCCGGTCTGGCCCCCGGCTATGGCCAAGCCAACCTGGTGGTGGTTCCCCGCGAGCACGCGTTCCACTTTTTGCTTTTCTGCCAGCGCAATCCCAAGCCCTGCCCGGTGCTGGAAGTGACCGATCCCGGCGATCCGGAACCCCGCCTCACCGCACCCGGCGCCGACCTGCGTACCGATCTGCCGCGCTACCGCATCTGGCGGGATGGCCGTGTGGCGGAGGAAACCACCTCGCTGCTGGGCCACTGGCCTGATGACGCCGTGGCCTTCCTGCTGGGATGCAGTTTTTCGTTCGAGGCCGCGCTGCTGGCCGCAAGGCTACCCGTCCGCCACATCGAGCAGGGCCGCAATGTCCCCATGTACCGCACCAGCGTCGCCTGCCAGCCTGCGGGCCCGTTCGCCGGCCCCCTGGTCGTATCCATGCGCCCCATGACTCCCACTCAGGCTATCCAGGCCGCGCTCATCTGCGCCCGTTTCCCCCAAAGCCACGGCGCCCCCGTCCACTGGGGAGATCCCGCCGCTTTGGGCATCCCCGACATCCACCGCCCCGACGAAGGCGATCCGGTCGACATCCGCCCGGGCGAGGTGCCCGTCTTCTGGGCCTGCGGTGTCACCCCCCAGGCCGCCGCCACCCACGCCAAACTCCCCTGGATGGCAACCCACTCCCCCGGCCACATGTTCGTCACCGAAATGCGGGAGACTGGCTGACCCTGATTCAGCACGGCAGGCTTCCGGGGAAGGCCTGCCCTCAAAATCCCACCCAACCGCTTACCTCATCACCGGCCCCGACCGGGGATTCAATCAGAAAAATGACTCCATTCGCAAAACCCCTGGACAACCGCATCCATTTCAGTGCCGTGCAGACACCCAGCAAATCAAAACCGAAAAAAACCCGGGCAAAACGCCCTTGCCATTTGCTTTTTGAACAATCTAAACCGACCCAATCTTTCTTCGCGTTCTTGGCGTCTTGGCGGTGAATGTTTTTTTCAAAAATTGGTATCCAGCAAAGCTCGTTCTCTCACTGTGCGTCCATCCAAACGAACGAATTACCATCCAAGTCCACCACCCATCGCCACGGCACACAGGACGGTCGCACCGGATTTTCGCGCAGGGTCAGGCCCCAGTGCATGAATCCTCCTCCCCAAGCCAGGGTAACCTGGCGATCTTCCCCTATCCCTTCAACCGAAACCCTTTCGGGAGACAATTTATCCACAGATGAGGGCCAATCCGAATTCGGAACAATCTTATCCCCAACACCCAAACCCTGGGACCATTCTTGAATGGCTGGAATATCCGCACACTCCCCCAGATAACCCTTGAACCCCTCCAGAAAATACTCATGGGTGGGCCGAAGGGTGACAACACACCGCCCCAAGACAGTTGCTATCAAAGTTGCAAAGGCCACTGCTTGCCAAAGGGCCTTTATCCGGCCCGTCTGGCCAGGCAGAAGCCGGCAAACCACCGCAACTAACAGGGCGAAGGTAGAGAAAACTGCAATCAAGAAACAAAACCCAATCAAGATCATTGAACCCAAAGCGGATTGCCCAATAAACGCCTCGTGCCCGCGCCTTCCGGCCAAGTAGGGCTCAAACTGATAAAGCCCCCTGCCAACCGCCATCGCAACAAGCGTCGTCCCACAGAGTAAGACCCGCAAGTTCGGCATGGCAAATTCTTCCCAGGGTCCTGGCTCATTCATTTCACCAGGAGGCAAACTCAAAATCTATTCCGCCTTTTTTACCTGTCTCCTTTCGCATTCCCCTCCCGCCGTTCCTTGTCCGGGCCCGGCTTCGCGGCATCCGGCACGGTTGGTCGCCCGCGTTCCAGACTCTCACTTCCCCGGCGACCGGTTGAGGGAACCGATGCCGGTATCCCCGCCTCCGGCGCCGTCCCCCGGGCCACCCGGGGTGCTGTATTCCTGGTTTCCGCAGGCTTTTTGTCCAATGGAACGGCTGGCGGCTGCCGAGGGCCCGGGTTGGCAGCGGGTGGGGTGGGAATGGGCTGGGCCGCTGGAGCTGGTGCATTTCCTGGCTTTGCGGAAACCGGCGGTGCCTTGGGGGCTGAGGGGGCGACCGCTGCAGGTGGCTCCTGCTTCGCCGGCCGTTGCGCCGGTCGAGCGGTTTCAGCGGGCTTTTCCACCACCCCTGGTTTTTCGGCAGGCACAGGAAATTTCACCCCCGGCTTGGCTTTGTTTCCTTCCGGTGCAATCGAAGAGATTGGCGCCGCCGGAGCCCCCGGCCGACCACCAGCGCCTCTTTCCACCGGTTTGTCGGAAACCGGGCGCTCCCCACCCTTGGCCGGCACGCGCCCTTCCCTTCGGGTTTCCTCCCGAACAACCGCCGGTCCCGAATCCTCCCTCGGCGGTGGGGCATGGCGACTGCGCAAGTCCGCCCGCGGCAGGTCCTGCGCGGCAACCAACCGCACCCCTTCCCCGCGCGGCGGCAAGGCAGGAGTTTTGGAAATGCTCCCCATCGGACCCTTGGGTCGGGCCACATCTGGCTTGCCAAGGGTGGGCGAACCAGCGTTCACCACCGTGTTGCGAATGTTCGTGGCCCGTTGGTCAACCAGGGTGACCTGCGGTGGCGGGACTACCGATCTCCCCTCTCCCCGCTGACGGCCATAGCCTTCCACGGCCCGCACCCAGGATTCTTCCCGGTGGTGGCGGTAATACCCGGCCAGCGGGTCCACACGGTGGGTGTGGGGCGCACCCGCCAACACCACCGGCCCGGAGTTCACGCCGATCCAGAAGTTGAAACCACGGCCCGCCAGTTGCGCCCCAAAAAAATTGCCGTAATAGTAGCTGCCACATCCGTTTCTGCGAAACAGCCCGCAGGCCAGGTCATCCTGGCACACCAGCACGCGGGGCCGGTGGCAAAAAGACCGGGCCCTCCACACGGCCGGCTGGTAATACACAGGCGCGTACAGCAGTCCCCGGTATTCCAGCGCGTAGTCCCAGTAGCCTGGGATGAACACATACCCGCCCGGGGTCCAGACCCAGTTGGCCGGGTACCACACCCAGCCCGGTCGGTGGCTCATCCAGCTTCCAGCCCGCCAAACCCAGCGGTTCGCCCGCCAGACCTGACATCCAGGCGACCAGAACATGTTCACCGCCGGGGCGGGTGTGGACGGACCCGCTTCCGGTACAGGCGGGGGCGCGTCCGGAACCACCACGGTCGGACCCGCCTCAACCCTTTGCCAGTAACCCGCCTGCCATTGCCACCGAGGCCCGGTTCCCAAACGGCTGAAACGACCGGGTACCCAGCGCCGCCCGGGGGGAGCCTGCCGCCAGAACCCGCTCACCCAGATGAAGTCATCCCGCAAATCGTCGAAGTGCCAATATCCCCCGATCCAGGCGACACCGTCCCCCTCGGGGCGGGTGTCCGGCGGTTCCTCCGCCAGGGGTTCAGGTGGTTGCCGGGGGATCAACAGGTTGTCGGTGGGCGGCGCGCCCTGTGTCACCTGGGCGTAGGCCTCGTGCACCACCCCACGTTCCACGGGTGTGCCCTGATCCGTAGTTTGCCCAAGGAGGAGGACGGAAAGCAAAACCCCAAGAGGCATGGTCTGCATGGTGTTCTCCCGGTGTCGGCGCACCAGTCGAACGCACCACGCGGTCTCGCTTGCGTGAAAGTTTGGTGAGAATCAGGGACTTCAAATAAATCAAAAACCGTCAGAGCTTGCCAAGCGTCTTGCGCTCGCCAACCCAAATGGGCAGTTCGGTCAGTAGGGCTCGCACCGACTTGCGCCCTACCCGCTCGATCGCGTCGCCCAGCGTGAACCAGGCCCGCTCGCGAATCTCCATCTCGAGATATTCCACCAGCAACCGTTTCACGCGTAGGGTCAGCACCCGAACATGGTGACGGTCGCCGTTACGCCGGTAGGTGAACTCGCCCAGAAACCTGCGGCTGATCCGCCCCTCGATGCCGGCCTCCTCGTGACACTCCTCCACGGCGGCCTTGTGGTAATCAAACGACTTGTCGTGGATATGGCCCTTGGGTATGCCCCACCGGCCGCCTTTGCGCTTGCGAATCAGCAGCACATGCAGGCCCCCGCGATCACGCCAGGGTATTACCGCTACTTGCTTGGCCTTGGGCATCTAGGAGTGTCTCCCGGGATCCATCCGCTAGAGAACACTGAACTAATAGCTTTGCCAAGGGGTTATGTCACCACCACTTGGCCGGAATTCACATGATTTTCATCAAATGATTACCCGACCGTCTTGGCCTGATGCCCTGTGACAATCTCCCGATATTGCCGCGCCAGGCTGGTGATTCGGCCAAAATCCCCCGCCGCCACCGCCTTCGGCTCGATCAGTTGGCTGCCAATGCCCAGGCAGACCGCTCCGGCCTCCAGAAAACTGCTGGCAGTGTTCAGGTCCACCCCGCCCGTCGGCATCAGCCGCAGTTGCGGCAACGGCCCCTTCATCGCCTTGAAGAACCCCGGCCCCACCATTTCCGCCGGGAACACCTTCAATATGTCCGCACCCGCTTCCCAGGCAGTCAACGCCTCGGTGGGGGTGTACACCCCGGGCATGATCATCTTGCCGTACCGTTTCGACAGTTTGATCACCTCCAGGTTCAGCGTCGGGCTCACCAGGTATTCCGCCCCAGCCAGAATGGCCGCCCGGGCCGTCTCGGTGTCCAGCACCGTGCCAGCTCCCAAAAGCAGCCGGTCACCCAGCGCCTTGCGCACCGCCGCCAGCACCTCCAGCGCATTGGGAACTGTAAATGTGATCTCGGCGACATCCACGCCGCCATCCACCAACGCTTTGCACACCTCCACCAGTTGGGAGCTGTCGTTCGAGCGGACCACCGCGACGATGCCGCAATCCAGAACCCGTTGCAAAGGAAAACGCGCGGACATGGACCCTATTCCCCAGCCGGTTGTGTGAATTCCCAGGCCACCAGCCTACACAACCCGCCAGGGATTTGCCCGGCTGAATTTCACCAGGCCAGGCTGGGCACCAGCCCCTGCTCCATCAGCCAAGACTCCGCGTGCAGGCGGGTGGCCAGATCCGCACGGGCCGCTTCCAGCTCCCCCTCCACAAGCCCCACCGCATGCCACACCGCGATGTCACGCTCGTTGACACCCGGATAATGCTCCACCAGCAGCCTCAGGGTCCCTCTGGAACCGCGGTTGAGTTCCTCAAGATCCTCCAGCATTCTCTCAGTGTCCACCTGCCCGGCAAGGAAGGCCTGGACCACCCGGCGCTTGGCATCTGTCCGGTTCATGACCCGAAGGTGCTGTTCCTCAAGGGCCTGCCGTTGCGCACCCAGGGTTTTCAGGTCGGGCACCTGCCAGCCGGCCGATACGGTCCCAGATGTGGCCCGCGCGTCGCGCAGGCTCCAGACCACAGTGGTTATTCCCAACAAGGTCACACCCATCACCCCTGCAAGCGCCTTCGGTTTCATCACAGTCATCCCTGGCCCGGCCTTTCATTCCCAACCTGTCACACCGCCGGGCGCGGCTGGGGCCAAGGGTGGGACCTTCCACCGGGCCCCGGGCAAGCCGGGTATCAACCCTTCACCCCTCTTCAGAAACAACTGCCGTGCCACTTGCAGGCATTATTCGCCAAAAATATGGCACCATGGCCGTAACCGGGCCCGGGCCCCGACTTGCGTCACCGATAAAGAACCCTCTCACCATCAAGAACGAACTGGGCGATTAGCTGAAACGCCTAACGTCTAGGCATCAATTTCCCGCTTTGCGGGCTACCTTGGTCATTTCCCCTATCCCCGGCTACCCTGCAGGGAGAAGGAGCTTACCCCATGGCAAGCGATTGGCCCGACCAACTAACCGCCTCCCAATCCCGCTCCCTGGATGCCTACGCCCTGAACGGCTTGGGGATTCCCGGGCTGGTCCTGATGGAAAACGCCGGCAGGGGCCTGGCGGAACTGTTGCTGGCCCAAAAACCCACCTCGGTGGCCGTGGTGGCTGGCCGGGGTAACAACGGCGGTGACGGCCTGGTGATCGCCCGCCACCTCGATGGGGCCGGCATCCCCGTGCGGGTGCTCCTGTTGGCCGATCCCCAAAAACTCAGCCCCGATTGCGCCACCAACTGGGATATCGTTTGCCGCTCCCAAATCCCCGCTCGGGTGGACGTGGCGGGCGATGGTCTGGCGACATTCCTCGCCGGGGCCGAATGGGTGGTGGATGCCCTGGTGGGTACCGGCCTGACCGGACCGCTGAAATCCCCTCTCGATACTGCCGTTCGCGCGATCAACGCCTCGGGGGCCGCCATCTTCGCCGTGGATCTGCCCAGCGGTCTGAACGCCGACACCGGCGAGCCGATGGGCGACACCATCCGCGCCCGACTCACCGGCACCATGGCCTGCCTGAAGCCTGGCCTGCTCACCCCCCGGGGCCGGGAACACGCTGGTGAAGTGCGGGTGGTGGGCCTGGGCCTGCCCCGCTTGCGTGACAAAGCCAGGCTGGTGTGTTAGCTAAGAGAATGCCTTCCTGATCAACCGCCCCCTAGGGGGGCTGGTGCCATGACCAGCGGGTGGGCAACCAATGGGTGCCCGTTGCGCCGTCGCGTCCCCTAGTAATGAGAGGAGTTTTCCCATGTCGCGTTTTTGGAGCCGGGGCGTTTTTGCGCTCGCGGCCTGTCTTTTGGGAGGTCTGGTGATGGCGGAAGATGCCGCGAGTCTGGTGGGCAAGCCCGCACCCGATGCCGAGGTGGTGGCCGTGGGCCCCGATGGCAAGGAGGGCAAGGTGAAGCTCTCCAGCTTCCAGGGCAAGAAAAACGTGGTGCTCGCCTTTTACCCCAAGGCCATGACGCCGGGTTGAACGGTCGAATGCAAGGCGCTCAGCCAGTTGGCTGACAAATTCGACGGTCTCGACACGGTGGTTTTCGGTGTGAGCCTCGACAATGCGGCCTCGCAGGTCAAGTTCATCGCCCGCGACAAGCTGCAGTTCAGCCTCATCGCCGATACGGACAAGAAGCTCTCGGCACCCCTCGGCGCCGTCGGCGAGGGCAAGGCCTACACCAGCCGGTACACCTACGTCATCGACAAGAAGGGTGTCATCCGCAAGGTGTACACCTCGGTGAAGCCGGCCGAGCACGCCCAGGAAGTAGCCGACTTCATCGCCAAGGAACTGAAGTAGGCCCG